>Ga0181526_10000333_pt1 | contig 51210 bp, 45 predicted proteins | sample PEATcosm2014_Bin_35_FD_119750 | JGI IMG/M metagenome (GOLD analysis project Ga0181526, IMG submission 119750) | Peatland microbial communities from MTU Mesocosm Facility, Houghton, MI, USA - PEATcosm2014_Bin06_30_metaG | ecosystem: Environmental > Terrestrial > Soil > Wetlands > Peat | place... | reverse complement strand
GCGGTTGTTGCGGTTGATGACGCGCCGGTAGAGGTCGTTGAGGTCGGACGTGGCGAAGCGGCCGCCGTCGAGCTGCACCATCGGCCGCAGGTCCGGCGGGATGACCGGGACAGCCCCGAGGATCATGGCGCGGGGGTCGTTCGCCCGGCGGCCGTTCTCGTCGCGGCGGTTGAAGGCCGAGACGATCTTCAGGCGCTTGATCGCCTTCTGCTTGCGCTGGGCCGAGAGGGGGCGCCGCCCGTCGACGGGGTCGATGGCCTCGCGGAGCTTGACCTCCTCCTCGTCGAGGTCGAGGCGCTCGATGAGCTGCGAGATCGCCTCGGCCCCCATGCCGCCTTCGAAGTAGGCGGCGTAACGGCTCTTCAGCTCACGCCAGACGAGCTCGTCCTCGATGATCTTGCGGGCGTGCAGGTCACCGAGCTCGGTGAAGGCCTTGCGCGCCATCGCCACGTCCTGGTCGGCGCGCTCGCGCACACCGGTGACTTCCTTCTCGACGGCGCGCTGGCGGGCGCGCAGCTCGGCGTCCTTGGCGCCTCCGGCTTCCAGCTCGGCGAGCTCCTTCTCGAGGTCGGAGAGGCGGCGCTCGGCCTCGAGGTCGCGGGCGCGCTCGATCTCGGCGATCTCGCTCTGCAGCTCGGCTTCGAGGCTCGGGAGGTCGGCGTGCCGCTTCTCCTCGTCGACCTTCGTGACGAGGTAGGCGGCGAAGTAGATGACCTTCTCGAGCTGCTTGGCCTTCAGCTCCTCACGAGCCTCCGTGCCCATGAGCAGGTAGGCGAGCCACGAGCGGGTGCCGCGCAGGTACCAGATGTGCACGACGGGGGCCGCCAGCTCGATGTGGCCCATGCGCTCGCGCCGGACCTTCGAGCGCGTGACCTCGACGCCGCAACGCTCGCAGATGATGCCGCGGAAGCGGACGCGCTTGTACTTGCCGCAGTAGCACTCCCAGTCCTTCGTGGGACCGAAGATCTTCTCGCAGAAGAGCCCGTCCTTCTCGGGACGCAGCGTCCGGTAGTTGATCGTTTCCGGCTTGCGTACCTCGCCGTGCGACCAGTTACGGATGTCGTCGGCCGTTGCGAGCCCGATACGGAGCTGATCGAAGTCGTTGACGTCGAGCACCTTAGAAACCCCTCTCCGCTGCCCTACGAGCATCCTCCTCATCGGAGCCCCGCTCGGGGCGGCTGATGTCGATGCCGAGCTCCTCGGCCGTGCGGTACACGTCCTCGTCGAGCTCGCGCATCTCGATCTGCTCACCTGAGGTCGAGAGCACCTCGACGTCCAGGCAGAGCGACTGCATCTCCTTGATGAGAACCTTGAAGCTCTCCGGGATGCCTGGCTCGGGGATGTTCTCCCCCTTGACGATCGCCTCGTAGACCTTGACACGTCCCAAGACATCGTCGGACTTGATGGTGAGCAGCTCCTGCAGGGCGTAGGCGGCGCCGTAGGCCTCGAGGGCCCACACCTCCATCTCCCCGAAGCGCTGGCCACCGAACTGCGCCTTGCCGCCGAGCGGCTGCTGGGTGATCATCGAGTACGGGCCCGTGGAACGGGCGTGGATCTTGTCGTCGACGAGGTGGGCGAGCTTCAGGATGTAGACGTAGCCGACCATGACCGGGTTGTCGAAGGGCTCCCCGGTGCGGCCGTTGTACAGCGTCGCCTTCCCGTCCGGGCCGATCTGGCGGGCGCTGCCGTCGACGGCGTCGGAGTCGAGCGTCTCGAAGAGGTGCTTGATGGTGGGCTTCTCGCCCGCCTCGGCTTCCTCGTCCCAGTGGGCGCCGTCGAAGACCGGCGTCGAGATCCATACGGTGGGATCGGTCTTCGGCCGTGTCTTCGTCTCGGTTCCCCGCACCGATGGCTCGAGCGGGTGACCGTGAGCGGCGCGCAGGCCCTCCCAGCCCCAACGGGCGGCGTAGCCGAGGTGACCCTCCAGCACCTGCCCGACGTTCATCCGGCTCGGCACGCCGAGCGGGTTCAAGATGATGTCGATGGGAGTGCCGTCGGCGAGGTGGGGCATGTCCTCGAGCGGCAGGATCTTCGAGATGACGCCCTTGTTGCCGTGGCGGCCGGCGAGCTTGTCGCCCTCGGAGATCTTGCGCTTCTGGGCCACGTAGACGCGCACGAGCTGGTTGACGCCGGGCGGCAGCTCGTGGGAGTCGTCGCGTGAGAACACGCGGACGTCGATGACCTTGCCGTACTCACCGTGGGGGACCTTGAGGCTCGTGTCACGGACGTCGCGGGCCTTCTCGCCGAAGATGGCACGCAGCAGCCGCTCTTCCGGCGTCAGCTCCGTCTCACCTTTCGGCGTCACCTTGCCGACGAGGATGTCGCCCGGGCCCACTTCGGCGCCGATGCGGATGATCCCGCGCTCGTCGAGGTCGGCGAGGATGTCGTCGGAGAGGTTCGGGATGTCGCGGGTGATCTCCTCGGCGCCCAGCTTGGTGTCGCGGGCGTCGACCTCGTGCTCCTCGATGTGGATCGAGGTGAGGACGTCGTCGCGCACGACGCGCTCGGACAGGATGATGGCGTCCTCGTAGTTGTAGCCCTCCCAGGGCATGAACGCCACGAGCAGGTTCTTGCCGAGAGCCAGCTCACCGTTGTGGGTGGAGGGGCCGTCGGCGAGCAGATCACCGGCCGCCACCTCCTCGCCCTCGGACACGAGTGCCTTCTGGTTGATGCAGGTGTTCTGGTTGGAGCGGCGGAACTTGAACAGCGGGTACACGCGGCGGCCGAGCTCGGAGCCGAAGCGGCCCTTCTCGCCCACCTTGTACTCGACGGTGATGTGGTCGCCGGCGACCTCGGTCACCTTGCCGGTCCCCTCGGCGAGGATGACCTCGCCGGCGTCGCGGGCGGCGCGGGCTTCGATGCCCGTGCCGATGTAGGGAGCCTCCGGCACGAGCAGCGGGACGGCCTGCTTCTGCATGTTGGCGCCCATGAGGGCACGGTTGGCGTCGTCGTGCTCGACGAAGGGGATGAGCGCCGTCGAGACGGAGAGGATCTGCTTCGGCGAGACGTCCATGAGGCCGACGTCGGCCGGCGGCACGTAGTCCACCTCGCTCGTCGTGCCGTAGGAGGTCGACGTCGCCCCCACCCGCACGCCGGCGCCTTGCGGGCCGCGTCGCACGAGGACGCGGTCCTCGGTGAAACGGCCGGCGGCGTCGAGGACGGCGGAGGCCTGCGCGATGACGTACTCCTCTTCCTCGTCAGCGGCGAGGTAGACGATGTCGTCGGTGACACGGCCCTCGACGACCTTGCGGTAGGGCGTCTCGATGAAGCCGTGCTCGTTGACGCGGGCGTAGGTGGCGAGGTGCCCGATGAGCCCGATGTTGGGGCCTTCGGGCGTCTCGATCGGGCACATGCGGCCGTAGTGGGACGTGTGCACGTCCCGGACCTCGAAGCCGGCCCGCTCCCTCGACAGCCCGCCCGGCCCGAGGGCCGAGAGGCGCCGCTTGTGGGCGAGGCCCGAGAGCGGGTTGTGCTGGTCCATGAACTGGCTCAGCTGGCTCGTGCCGAAGAACTCCTTGATGGCGGCGACGACCGGCCGGATGTTGATGAGCGTCTGCGGCGTGATCGCCTCGACGTCCTGTGTCGTCATGCGCTCGCGCACGACCCGCTCCATGCGGGAGAGGCCGATGCGGACCTGGTTCTGGATCAGCTCGCCGACCGAGCGGATGCGGCGGTTGGCGAAGTGGTCCTGGTCGTCGAGGCGGTAGCCCGGCTCGCCGTTGGCGAGATGCAGCATGTAGGTGGCGGCGGCCAGCACCTCGCTCGGGCTGAGAACGCCCTGCTCGGGGTTGGGACGCTCGAGGTCGTGATCGAGGATCTCGGAGATCCGCTCGATCTCGGGGCCGAGCTTGCGGTTGAGCTTGTAGCGGCCCACCCGCGTGAGGTCGTAGCGGCGCGGGTTGAAGAAGGCGTTCTCGAAGTAGACGCGGGCGGCCTCGAGCGAGAGCGGCTCGCCCGGGCGGGCGCGCTTGTAGATCTCGAGGAGGGCTTCCTCGCGGGTCGGGACGAGCTCCCGCTCCTTCTCCCACTGGCCTTCGAGGAAGTCGAAGTGCCGGACGAACTTGTTGAGGAAGGCCTCGTCCTCGTAGCCGAGGGCGCGCAGCACGACGAAGAGGCTGAGGCGGCGCTTGCGGGCGACGCGGGCGCCGGCGGTGACGTCGCGGTTCGGCTTCGCCTCGACGTCGAACTCGATCCACTCGCCCCGGTAGGGGTGGATCGTCCCGGTCACGATCGTCTTCTGGTCACGTCCGGGCTGGAAGATGACACCAGGCGAGCGGACGAGCTGGCTCACCACGACGCGCTCGGTGCCGTTGATGATGAACGTGCCGCGGTCGGTCATCATCGGGAAGTCCCCCATGAAGACCGTCTGCTCCTTGATCTCGCCCGTGGAGGCGTTCATGAAGCGGGCGCGCACGAAGATCGGCCCGGCGTAGGTGATGTCCTTCGCCTTGCACTCGTCGATGGTGAATTTCGGTGGTGGCCGAAGATCGGCGTCGCTCGGGTCGAACTCGAGCTCGAGGCGAAGCTGATCGGTGAAGTCCGCTATCGGGCTGATGTCCGCGAACGTCTCGGCAAGGCCCCGGTCGAGGAACCATTGGAACGAGTCGCGCTGTACGGAAATCAGATCTGGAAGGGGCAGGACCTCGTCCAACTTTGCGAACGAAAATCGGTCCGGCGTGCGGGAACGAGACGGCAAGGCGCTACTCCTCGCGAGAACGAGACGGCCGGGAACTCGGGACGGTCCGTGTCTGGGCGCGCGTCAATGCAGAAAGGAGATTGCAATCAGACGCGGTGAGGGCACGGCAACAGGACAGCATACTCGCGCGGGGACGCGCGAGCAACACCCGGGCGTCATTGCCCCGGGGCAGGGTACGGGAAGCACCGGCCGGAGTCAAGGCAATTCTCCCTGACGGACCGGCCGGGTGCAAAGGCGCCGGGCTCCCGCCCGGCGCCTACCCGGTCGAGTTACTTGAGCTCGACGCTGGCTCCGGCGGTCTCGAGCTGGGACTTCGCCTTCTCGGCGTCCTCCTTCGAGACCTTCTCCAGTACCGGCTTCGGGGCGCCGTCGACGAGATCCTTCGCCTCTTTCAAACCGAGGTTCGTAAGGGCACGCACCTCTTTGATGACCTGGATCTTCTTGTCGCCCGCAGCCGTGAGGATGACGTCGAACTCGTCCTGCTCCTCCTCGGCCGGCGCCGCCTCAGCAGCACCGCCCGCCGCCGGCGCTGCGACAGCCACCGGGGCGGCCGCCGTCACGCCGAAGCGCTCCTCGAACTCCTTCAGGAGCTCGCTCAGCTCGAGGACGGTCATGCTCGAGATGCCGTCGAGAATTTCTTCCTTGGTTGCCATCGTTGCTCCCTGTCGTTTCCTGCTCGTGGTGGTTGTACGGACTATTCGGTTTCGGGCTCTTCGGCTACGGGCTCTTCGGCTGCAGGCTCTTCTGCTGCAGGCTCGGGGGTCGCAGCGGCTTCGGCGGACTCGGCGGGCGAAGCCGCCGCCTCGCTCGCCGCAGCCTCAGCTTCGGCGCTTACATCCGGTGCCTCTGCCTCGGCCGTCTCGGCCTCTGCGCTCGCCTCGGGCTCCGGCTCGACCGCAGCTTCCGGCTCGGCGGCAGCTTCCGGCTCAGCCTCCGCCGCAACGGCCTCCGGCTCGGGGGTCTCCTCAGGCTCAACAGCCGTGGCAGCGGCTTCCGGCTCAACCTCCGCGACAGCGACTTCCGGCTCGGGGGCGGCTTCGGCTTCAGCTGCCGGGGCGCTGGTGTCGTCGCCGGCGGAGGTTTCTCCGCCGGAGGCGGCGCCTGCGCCCTCACCGGCGCCCTCACCGGCCGATGAGTCGGAGACCGTGACCGGCAACGCCTCGCCCCCCGCCACACGCTGGTCGATGAGCGCCGAGATGCCGTAGGCAAGGTTCTGCGGGAGGGCCTTCAGCAGGCCGGCGAACTGGCGCATCGGGGCGGCGAGGGCGCCGGCGATCTGAGCCAGCAGCACGTCTCGCGACGGCAGGTCGGCGAGGGCGTTCGTCGTGCGGGCGTCGAGCACGCCCGAGCCGACGAAACTCCCCTTCACGACGAGCGCCGGATGCGTCTTGGCGAACTCGCGGAGAATCTTGGCGGCCGCTGCGACGTCCTTGTCGATGAAGGCGATGGCCGTCGGGCCCTCGAGCATCGTGTCCATGGCTGCATGCGGGGTGTCGGCCGTTGCCCGCCGCACCAGGGTGTTCTTGTAGATCTTGTACTCGGCGCCAGCAACCCGCAGCGCCCGGCGGAGGGTGGCGAGATCGCCGACCTTCAGGCCCCGGTACTCGGTGAGGATGGCGGCGTCCGCTTGCGCGAGGTGGTCTTTGACCTCCTCGACAACAGCGACTTTCTCGGCTCTCGGCCCAGCCACCGGTGCTCCCTTCGTTCGTCTCGGCAATAACAGCGATCGTGTGACCCGGTCGGGGACTCGGGCACAACGCGGCGCGGACGAACGGAAGCCTTGGGAGACTTCGCCTCGTCAGGCGGGCTCTCGCCCATTCAGCACGCGTGGTGCACCGGAGGTCTTCGGCGACTGGTCAGTCGGTTTGTGCGCAGTGATGCTAGCCGACCCGGCCCGGTCGCCCGAGCGCAGGTCGCACACCTAAGCCGAGGCGGCCAGCTCCTCGTCGGTGATGCGCACCTTCAGGGTGTCGATGTGCACGCCGGGGCCCTGGCTCGGCGAGAGGGTGACGGAACGGACGTAGCGACCCTTCGCCGCCGCCGGCTTCACCCGCACGAGCTCGTCGACGACGGCCCTGAAGTTCGTGATCAGCTGGTCGCGTGTGAAGGACGCCTTGCCGATCGGGACGTGGATGTTGCCCACGCGGTCCGTCCGGTACTCGACTCGCCCGCCGCGAAACTCCGACACGGCGCGGGCAACGTCGGTCGTCACCGTTCCCGTCTTGGGGTTCGGCATGAGGCCGCGAGGACCGAGGACACGACCGAGGCGACCGACCTGCGCCATCATGTCCGGCGTAGCGATGGCGACGTCGAACTCGAGGAAGCCTTCCTTCTCGATGCGCGCCACGAGGTCGTCCGCCCCGACGACGTCGGCGCCGGCGGCGCGCGCCTCAGCGGCAGGCTCGCCGGCGGCGAAGACAGCGACCCGCTTCGTGCGGCCGGTGCCCGCCGGCAGCGCCAGGGAGCCGCGCACGATCTGGTCGGCGCGGCGAGGGTCGACCCCGAGCCGCACGGCCATCTCGATCGTCTCGTCGAACTTGGCGGAGGCGAGGCTCCTCACGAGGTCGATCGCCTCGAGCGGCGAGTAGAGCCGGGTGCGGTCGAACCGCTTCAACAGGTCCGTGTAGCGCTTTCCAGTCGTCACTTCGAGTCCCTTTCGGTGAACATTCGAACGCTGGTCATCCGACCGAGATGCCCATGGAACGAGCCGTGCCCGCCACCTGGCGCTTGGCGGCCTCGAGGTCGTTGGCGTTCAGGTCCGGCATCTTCTTCTCGGCGATCTCCGTCAGCTGGGCATCGTTGACGGAGCCGACGATCTCCCTGCCGATCAGGGCGGCGCCCTTCTCGACGCCGGCTGCTTCCCGCAGCAGGACCGTCGTGGGCGGCGTCTTGAGGATGAACGTGAACGTCCGGTCCTCGTAGATCGTGATCTCGACGGGGATGATGGTGCCGCGCTGGTTCTCGGTGGCGGCGTTGTACTGCTTGCAGAACTCCATGGTCTGCACGCCGTGGGGTCCGAGCGCCGTCCCCACAGGGGGCGCGGGTGTTGCCGCCCCGGCGGGCAACTGGATCTTCACGACTGCGGTGACGCGGCGACGGGCCATGCTGGTGCGCCTTCTCCTTTATGTGCCGATGCTCAGGGCCTCGCCCTAGAGCTTGGCGACCTGGCTGAATTCGAGCTCGACCGGGGTCTCCCGGCCGAAGATGTTGACAAGGACCTTCAGCTTCAGCTGGTCCTCGTTGATCTCGGCGATCTGGCCCGAGAAGTCGGCGAAGGGGCCTTCCTTCACGCGGACCGTCTCGCCTACCTCGTGCTCGAGGCGGGCCTTCGGGCGCTTCTGACCCTCCACACCCTCCGGGCGGACCTGCAGGATGGCCTCGACCTCGGAGCGGGGAAGCGGCGTGGGCTTCGTGCCCGGCCCGACGAAGCTCGTGACGCCCGGAGTCTGGCGGATCACCGACCAGGAGTCGTCGTCGAGATCACAACGGCACAGCAGGTAGCCGGGGAACACCTTGCGCTGCACCGGCACGCGCTTGCCGTTCTTGACCTCGATGACCTCTTCCATCGGGATCACGACCTCGAAGATGCGGTCCTCCATGTTCATGGAGGAGATGCGGCTCTCGAGGTTGGACTTCACCTTGTTCTCGTAGCCGGCGTAGGTGTGCACGACGTACCAGCGACCGGGGCGGTCGTAGGGGCTGGGCGCCTTCTCGACCGGCTCCTCTTCCTCGTCCTCCTCCTCGGCGAAGAGATCGACGGCCTCGGCCTCCGCGACGGCCTCGGCCTCCTCGATGGCCTCCGCCGCATCGGCAGCGGCGCCGTCGGCGACGGCCTCCAGCACGGCGACCTCCTCGATGACCACCTCGGCGGCCTCCGGCGCGACCGGCTCGGCGGCTGCTTCCTCGATGACCACCTCGGCGGCAAAGGGGGAGGAATCGTCGATCATGGCGTCCTCGGGATCAGTGGTCTCGTCACTCACAATTCTCATCTCGATATCACTTGGTGAACAGGATCAGGACGAGCTTGGCGAAGAGCGCGTCCAGCCCGAAGACGACGGCCGTGAGGAGCACGACGGTGCAGAACACCACGATCGTGTACTTGACGACCTCGGCGCGACCCGGCCAGGCGACCTTCACGAGCTCGTTGCGAACCTCGCGCAGGTACTCCCCGATTCGCTTCGGGAGACTCGGTCGATCCGCCTTGTCGGCGGCTGCCACCCGCGCCGCCGCCCCAGCGGTCCGATCCCGCTGCGGGGCTGCCGGGGCGCCATCGGGCCCGAGCTGACCCTGGCGCTGCAGGAGGCGCTTGGTTTCTCTGTTCACTAACGGACCTCGGCTCGAAACGGAGCAGGCGGATCTATGGACAAATGGGTTGAGCAGGGCAGGAGGGACTCGAACCCCCAACCGCCGGTTTTGGAGACCGGTGCTCTGCCAGTTGAGCTACTGCCCTCAGTGCGGGCGTTCTCGCCCGCCACGGGGCTGAGCACCGAGCATCCCGGGCACCATCACGATAGCACCAGCTCCCGCCGGCACTACATGGCGGGCATGCGCCCGGGCGAGGGCGACCAATCCGACGGCTGCTCCCCCGGCCGCCACGACGGCCCCGGCATAGGCGAGGCTGCGGCCGGTCAGGACGGAACGGATCATCCTCCGCTCGGCGGCGCTCCCGACGACGGTGAGGATGTCCGCCACCACGCCGGGCGGCGGCTCCACCTCGGCGACGGCCAGCTGGTGGAGGAGCCGCACGAGGCGGCGATAGCGAGCGAGCTCGGCCTGGCAGCGCAGGCACGTCTCCACGTGCGACACGAGGGGGACGGCGGCCGGGAGGCCGTCGTCGAGGATCCGGGGCAGCTCCGAGACGACCTCGGCGCAGCTGACCGATCCGACCCGACGCCGCGGGCGGGCGAGCGAGGCGAAGCTCCGGCTCGTCGTGACGACGGCGCTGGCGGCCCCGGACAGGCGGCTCACGCCGAGTGCCCCAGCGTCGAGCCGGCGGTGGCGGCCTCGAGCGGCCTGGGCGGCGCAGCATCGGGCGACGCCTCGTCCACCGGCTCGGGCTCGGCGTGGCGGCCCGGGAACAGCTGCTCGCGCAGGCGGCGGCGCGCCCGGTGGAGCCGTACCTTGGCGGCGGCCTGGCTGATCCCGAGCTCCTTGGCGATGTCGCGGTGCGAGAGGTCGTAGACGTCCCGCAGCACGACGACGACGCGAAGCTGGTCCGGCAGCTCGGCGAGCGCCGCCACGAGGCGCTCGCGGTCGACGGCGGTGCTGGCCACCGATTCGGGGTTGCCTTCGCTGCGCTGCTCGATCAGCTGAGCGGCATCGCCGAAGTCGTCGAGGAGGTCACAGGAGGAGCGCTGTCGCCGCTTGAGGAGCGAGGCGGCGCAGTTCACCGTGATGCGGTGCAGCCACGTCGAGAAACCCGCCTCCCCTCGGAAGCGCCGCAGCCCCCGGAAGGCCCGCAGGTAGGCGTCCTGCATGACGTCGCGGGCGTCGTGCTCGTTGCCGACGAGGCGGAGCGCCAGGGCGTAACAGGCCGGCGAGGTGATGCGCACGAGCTCTTCGAAGGCGGTCGTGTCCCCGCCGCGGGCGCGCTCGACGAGCGCCTCGGTCAGCTCGGCCAGTGCCGGCCGCTCGGCCTCGGAGAACCCGGACGCCAGCTGCCGCGACTCGAACGAGGCGGCATCAAGGACGGGGAGCGCAGTCACGACGGGGCGGACTCGGCGACGCCGAGGCTCAGCGGGTCTCCTTGTGCACGGTGTGCTGGCGGTCCCAGCGGCAGTACTTCTTCATCTCGATGCGCTCGCGGTCGTTCTGCTTGTTCTTCGTCGTGATGTAGTTACGACGCTTGCAGACCTCGCAGGCGAGGGTGACCTGCACCCGCTTCTCGTTCTTGGCCATCTGTCTCGATCCTTCGGTCGCCGAGGGTCTTGGATACTGGTAGCGGCGGCGGGACTCGAACCCGCGACCCCACGATTATGAGCCGTGTGCTCTTACCAACTGAGCTACGCCGCCCTGGAGCCCCTTGTGGGAACTCGAGGGAGCCCCCTGTCGGAATCGAACCGACGACACCAGCCTTACCATGGCTGTGCTCTGCCGACTGAGCTAAGGGGGCGACATCACCCAGCGGGCATGTACGCGCCGAGATCATACCGGCTCCATCGCCGCGCATCACTACGATCGGCCGCCATGCTGGTGCGTCGGGCGGTGGAGAGCGACTCGGAGGCGATCCGCCTCATCTACAACACCGCCGTGCTGACCTCGACGGCCACCCTCGACCTCGTGCCGAGGAGCCCGAGCGACCAGGCAGCCTGGATGTCGGGGCATTCCGGCGTCTACCCGGTGCTCGTCGCCGATGCCGACGGGGTCGTGGCGGGTTTCTCTTCGCTGTCGGCCTACCGGCCCCGGCCCGGGTATGCCACGGCCGTCGAGGACTCCATCTACGTGGCCGAGGAGTACCGCGGTCACGGCATCGGCAAGCTCTTGCTGAACGCCGCCGTGGAGACCGCCGTCAACCACGGCTTCCACTCCGTCATCGGTCGCATCGTGACCGAGCAGGCGGCCTCCATCGCCGTGCACAAGGCGTGCGGCTTCGAGATCATCGGCATCGAGCGCGAGGTCGGGCGCAAGTTCGGGCGCTGGCTCGACGTCGCCCTCGCCCAGCGCATGCTCTGATCCTGTCTCAGCCGGCCCCGTCTCCGTGGCGGCCGGCGCCGGCGGCGAACCGGGCGGCGCCGGCGACGGCCTCGCCCAGCACGGGCAGCCCCCGCCGCACCTCGTTGGCGAGGGCGTCGGTTTCGCTCATGCCCTCCTGCTCCAGGGCGCTCAGGCGATCCGACCGCAGGCAGGCCTGTGGCAGGAGGGCCAGCTCGAGGGCGAGCGCCTGGGCGGAGGCGAGCGCTTGGCCGGCCGGGACGAGGCGGTTGGCGAGCCCGATCGAGAGGGCCTCGTCCGCAGCCACGGCCCGGCCCGTGAGGATGAGGTCGAGCGCCCGGCTCGTGCCGATGAGGCGGGGCAGCCGCACGGTCCCGCCGTCGACGAGCGGGACGCCCCATCGCCGGCAGAAGACGCCGAACACCGCCGTCTCGTCGGCGACGCGGAGGTCGCACCAGAGGGCGAGCTCGAGGCCGCCGGCGACGGCGTGGCCGGAGACGGCGGCGATCACGGGTTTCGTGAGGCGGAGGCGGGTCGGCCCCATCGGGCCGTCGCCGCTCGCCTCCACGCGGTTCCCCTCGCCGGCGGCGATGGCCTTCAGGTCGGCCCCGGCGCAAAACGTCCCGCCGGCTCCGCTCAAGACGGCGACGGCGAGCTCGGGCGACGCCTCGAACGAGCGGAACGCCGCCACGAGGGCGGCCGCCGTCGGGCGGTCGACGGCGTTGCGCACCTGCGGGCGGTCGATGACGACGGTGAGGACCGGACCCTCGACCGAGAGGGCGACGGTGCCTCCCTGCGCCGCCACAGCGGCGTCGGCGCCCATCACGAATCAGCCGACGGAACCGTCAGCTCCGCCACCCTCCCGGCCTCTTGACGCCGCAGCTTCGCCACCTCGTAGAACCGCGGGGCGAAGGAGAGGACGGCGACGGCGACAAGGACGGCCACGGCGGCCAGCAGCACGAGCGGCCCCGCCCGCCCGAGGTAGGAGAGCAGCTCCTTTCCCCCCGGCAGCCCGAGATAGGACATGACGGCGGACAAGACGATCAGCCCGGAGCGAGTGCGGCCCTGCGCGATGGGCACGAGCACGATGATCCCCCAGACGAAGTACCACGGTTGGATGACGGGGCCGAGCACGACGACGGCGAGCAAAGTGAGGCCCATGGCCCGCAGGCTGCTGACGCCGCCGTCGGAGCGAAGGAGCAGCGACACGGCGATGACGGCGGCCGCCGCCAGTCCGATGCCGTGGACGATGTTGATGATCGAGGCGTGCTCGCCGAGGCCGACGGCGTTGACGAGGCGGGTGATGAGCTCGCCGATCCCCGTGGCAGGGTCCATCCAGGACGTCACGGTGCCCTGGTTCTTCACGGCCAGCACCCATCCCCAGCCGAGGCCGACGGCGTAGGTGACGGCCACCATCGTGGCGCCGCTGACGGCGAGCGCCTTGGCGGTCGGGCGCAGGCGGGCCCGCCAGGGGAGGCCCACACCGGCCCAGTCCCAGCCGACGTAGACGACGCCGATGAGGGCGGGCGCCTTCACGAGGCCGGCGAGCGTGCAGAGGACGACGCCGCTGAGGCGGTGCCCTTCGCGGGCGAGCGACAGCCCGGCCACGAGCAGCCCCATCATGAGGGCGTCGTTGTGCTCGCCGGCGACGAGGTGGAACAGGATGAGCGGATTGAGGGCGACGAGCACGAAGGCCTGCGCCCCATCCCGCCCGTAGCTGCGCGCCAGGCGGGGGGTGAAGATGGCGACGAGGACGACGCCGAAGACGGCAAGGACGCGAAACCCGAGCACGGCCGCCAGCTCGTTGTGGTTGACGAGCGAGAGGATCTGGCCGGCCGTCCCGAGGAACACCGGGCCGTAGGGCGAGGTGGCCCTCGCCCAGAGGGAGTCGACGAGGGAGGCGAACTGGTTGGCACCCTGGCCGAGGTCATAGGGCGGGTACAGGTAGGGGTTGATCCCCCGCGAGACCTGCTCGCCCTGGCCGACGTAGCTGAAGACGTCATGGCTGAAGAGGGGCGCCACGACGAGGAGCGGGAGCAGCCAGACGACGAAGACGGGCACGAGGCGGCGGATCGGGGTGCCGGGATGGCGGCGGGTCAAGCGCGCCACGGCCACCCAGGCTCGGATCATCAGGAACATGCCGACGTAGACGGCCACGACGCCGACGAGCTCGTGGCCCCGTACGGCGCCGGCGCCGAAGTACCAGAGGCGAACGTCGTGCAGCAGGATCTGGGCGGAGTCGGACAGCGTCTGCAACGTGTTGTGGTTGAGCGTGAACGGTGAGGTGGGCTGCGAGGCTCCCCAGAGCACGAGGAGCGACCCGATGGCCCCTGTGAGCGCCGGCCAGAACAGCTCGCGGGCAAGACGGGTCTCTCCCGGCACGTAGGGCTCGGCTGCCGGCTCGGGCGTTCGCAGCCAGCTGAAGTGCTGCAGGAACGGTCCGATGCGCGAGCCGCCCGCCCGCAGGAGCGCTCTCGTGCGACCTGGGGAGCGTGCGTCGCCGCTCAGGCGTTCCGAGGTCCTCATTTCGTCCTGTCGCGTTCCCGATGTGCGCCGTGGCGTGGCCGACCGTGGGATCGAGACCGAGCACCCGGCGCTCGAGCACGGCTCCCCGTGCGTGAACGCCTCAACGGGCTCGGCGACGGCCGCTTTGAACATTCGATGCTACCAGGGGGTTCTGCCTCGGCGGGAGCGGTTCTCCAGCCTACGATCTGTCGTGCCCGCGACCGGGAATGTGCCGACGGCGGGCTGGACCCGAGCCGACTGGAAGGCCTCCGCCCTCCTCGCCGGCTTGCCCGCCCTCCTGCTCGCCGCTGCCGCCGGCGCCGGCTATCCCCTCATCACGGGTGACGACCTCACCCAGAACTACCCCCTCGAAGAGCTCTCCGGCCAGATCCTGCGACACGGTCACCTGCCCCTCTGGGACGGGTTCTTGTGGTCGGGCACGCCGCTGCTCGGGGGCACGAACGCCCACGCCCTCCTGCCCATCACACTCCTGTTCGCCCTCCTGCCGCCCGTGGCCGCCTGGGTGGTGGGCGAGGTCGTCGTGCTGGCGGCGGCGGCCATCGGCTGCCAGCTCTTCCTACGCCGTACCGGTTGCGGGACGCCGGCGGCGGCGCTCGCCGGCTGCAGTTTCGGCCTCGGTGGCTTCGTCAGCTCCCAGGTCGTCCACATCGACTTCGTGGCCGCTGCCGCTGCCCTGCCCTGGGCCCTCGTGGCCCTCCACGGCCTGGCGACGAGGCCGCCGCCCTCGCGCCCGAGACACGCCCTCCTCCTTGGGCTCGCCGCCGCCTGGATGTGCCTGTGCGGGAGCCCCGACATCGTCATCGACGCCATCGTGGTGTGCGGCGCCTACCTCGCCCACCTCGTGCTGCAGCCGTTGGAGGCGGAGCGCCGCGCCATCGATCGGCTGCGGCTGTGCAGCTGGACGCTCGCCGGCGGGGTGGCCGGGGTCGCCCTCGGGGCGCTGCAATGGCTGCCGTCCGCCTCCTTCGTCTCGGCATCGCAGCGGGCTCACCCGAGCTTCTCGTTCATCTCGGGCGGCTCCCTCGACGGTGCGAACTTCCTCGAGCTCCTCGTCCCCCATGTCCTCGGCGGTGGCTTGCTCGGCTCGCGGGCCTTCGGCGGCACGTTCCCCCTCGCCGAGGTCGATGCCTACCCCGGCGTCGTGGCACTCGTCGCCGTCTTCGTGATGCTCGCCAGCTGGCGGCAGGCCTCCGCCTGGCGGTGGCGCGTCTGGCTCCTTGTCTGCGCGGCGGCACTGCTCGTCGTCTCCGGCGACCACACGCCACTCGAGCACGTCATCGCCGCCCTTCCCGTCGTGGGCGACCAGCGCTTGCCGAGCCGCGGCCTCATCGGTTTCGCCCTGGCGACCTCCCTGCTGAGCGGCTACTTCATCGACGCCCTCCTCCTCGTCCACCCCACCCGCCGCCAGATCGCCGCCGGCCTCGTCCCCCTCGTCGCCATCGGCGGCGTCGTGGTCGCCACCGTCGTGACCGGCAAGCCGGCCGGGGGTGCCCTCACGGCCCACGCCGGCACGGGTTGGACCCTTTCCGGCGTCGTGCCCGATCTCCTCCTCAGCACGCTCCTCGCAGCGGCCGGCGCCAGTCTCCTCCTCTTCGGCCGGCGGCTGGAGGGGCGTCGGCGCCTCCTCATCGTGGCCGCCCTCGTCGTCGTGGATCTCGTCGGGTTCGACATCAACCAGTCGTCGTTCGCCCCCGAGTACGCCTCTGCCCTCTCGCCCGCCGACGGCGCCGCCGTCGCCGCCCTCGCCGCTCCGGGTCGCTACCTCGTCATCGACCCCCACCTCCTCGACAGCCGCGCCCTCGACGGCATCGGCGCTCCCGACCTCGGCGTCGTGGACGCCCTCGCCGATGCCGGCGGCTACGGCTCGCTCCTGTGGGGTCCCTATTCGGCGGCCACCGGCACCCACACCCAGGACGGCGCCTCCCTCGCCGCCGTCGCCGACGGCACCTTTGCGGCCCTCGGGGTGAGGGCGCTCCTCGTCCTCCCGTCCGAGCTCGTGACGGCGGGCGCCCCGCCGCCGGCCGGGCCGGCGATCCGGGCCGGTGCGGCCGCCCTGCGATGGTTCGGGACGACGGTGGCCGTCGCCTCCGTCGTCCTGAGGGCGACCGCCGGCGCCTCGCCCGCCGCCCTGCGAGCCCTCGGGGGCGCCTTCACCTTGCTGGCGAACGGGGGGCGGCCCATCGCCACCGCAGGGAGCGAGCTGGCCTCAGCGGGCGAACTGACCGTGGCCTATCCCGCCCCCGTCCTGGCGGCCGGCCTCGAGATCCGGGCCAGCCCGGCGGCGAGCGGGCTCGAGCTCTCCGAGCCGCTCGTGCGCCCGGCCCATGGGCCGGCCTTCTCGACGGGGACGCCGCTGTCGCTCGCCGTCGCTGCCGGCGGTTGGGTGCAGACCGGTGAGCTGGCAGGTTTCGATGTGCTCACGAAGGTGGCGGCGCCTCCCTTCGAGGTGACGGCGGCGGGGGCATCGGTGACGCTCGTGGCGGGCGACGTCTGGACCGGGAGCGCCTCGGTGACGGTGAGGACGCCACGGACGGCCGAGCTCGTCCGCTCCGTCGCAGCCCTTCCCGGGTGGCGAGCCACCCTCGAGCACGCCGGGCGCCTGTCGGAGGTCCCCGTCCGTCGGCACGGTCTCGTGCAGAGCATCGACGTCCCCGCCGGCGACTCGACCGTGACGTTCTTCTACGTCGCCCCCGGCTGGGCCCTCGCTCAGGTCGTGGCGCTGCTGGGCGCTCTTGGCTGCGCCGCCCTCGTCCTCGCCCCGGCGGTGGCGAGACGGCGACGGCGCCTCAGCGGGGGCGGTGCTCGGTCCCCCGCCCCGGGGTGACGAACAACGCCGTGCCGGGGACGACGACGTCTGCCGTGTGCCAGACGCCCTTCGGGTTGATGACCGCCTGGCCCGGGCCGAGCTCGATCCGGTTGTGGCCGTCGGGCAGATCCTGGATGAGGATGCTGCGCCCGTCGAGCTGCACCACGAGCTCGTCGCCCGCCGGGTGACACTCCCAGTACGTCCAGGTCTCCGCCTGCGGCGACATCACCACGAGGCGGCCGTCCGGGCCGTCGCCCGCCGTTTCCTGCTCGTAGCCCTCGAGGTACTCCGCCGTCCACGCGAAACCCGGCAGCTCCCTCGCCACCGACCCCAGCCCGAGATGCACGAACGTGGAGGAGAGATCGAATGCTGCCGGTGTGGTCATGGTCGTGGCCCCCTCATCGCTGTGAGCAGCTCTCGCCGGCGCACGCCTGCTCTCGGCGGGCGCCAGAGCCGCCTCGTGCCTAAGATTCCCGTCGTACCCGGATTCGCCTTCGCGCCCGGATTCCCCTTCGTGCCCAGTCTCGCTGAGGCGCCTGCGGGTCGCAGCCGGGTGGCTCAGGGCCTTTGTCAGGGACATCCCCGATTCTCAGCCTGCCGGAACCGGGCGCAAGATGGCCGCATGCCTTTCTCGGACGCCCGACCGACACGATAATTATACTGAGGATGCTACGTGGCCCAAATGCCCGAGCAGCCGCCCGCCATCGCTCATCAACCGCTCGAGTGACGCCGCCGATCGACGCCGTGGCGCCCGAGGAGCGCTCTTGCGAGTGGGCCGGGAAGGATTCGAACCTTCGAAGGCTGCGCCGACAGATTTACAGTCTGCTCCCTTTGGCCACTTGGGTACCGACCCGCGGCCTGACACCATAATCGACGCTCGCCGGGCAGGTGATCGTCGCAGCCTGCTGCTCGCCGGGCACGCTCGGCTAGCTTCGTCCTCATGCCGAGCTTCGACGTCACGTCCGAGGTTGACCTGCAGGAGGTGCGCAACGCCGTCGACCAAGCCTCCCGGGAAGTCGCCACCCGCTTCGACTTCAAGAACACCGGTGCCTCCCTCGAGCTGAAAGATCACGAGATCACCCTGCACGCCCCCACGGAGGACCGCCTGCGAGCGCTCGTGCAGGTGCTCGAGGAAAAGCTCGTACGCCGCCAGGTCTCGCTCAAGGCGGTGAGCTTCGGGAAGATCGAGGAGGGCTCCAAGGGCGCCGTGCGCCAGGTGGCCACCCTCAACGCCGGCATCTCCAGCGATCATGCCAAGCGGATCAACAAGATCGTGAAGGACCTCGGTCTGAAGGGCGTCAGCTCGCAGACCCAGGGCGATCAGGTGCGGGTGATCGGGAAGAAGCGCGACGACTTGCAGGCCGTCATCGCCGCCCTCAAGGAGGCGGATCTCGACATTCCCCTCCAGCACGGCAACTACCGCGACTGAAGCCGGCCCCGGCCGGGAGGGGCGCTGGCGATACCTTCACCGGCGGGCCTGACAAGATGGGATGACCATGGCTTCGGAACGTTGCACCCCGTCGTGCATCACCGTCGCCCTCCCGCTCGGCGGGCGAGTCGTGGTCGCCGGCGACCTGTTCCTGACCGGATCGCCGACGCCGGCCTCCGCCGTGGCCTCCCGTGAGCTGGCCGGAGCACTCGAGCGCATCTCCGGGCCGGGCGCCCTCGTCGTGGCCGGCAACCTCTTCGAGCTCACCGAGCAGCCCGCAGAGGAGCTGACCGCCTCCCTGCGAGCCCACCCCGAGCTGGCCGACGTCGTGGCGGCCTGGCTGCAGCGAACCGATCACCGCGTCATCCTTCTGCCGGGCACGCGTGACCGGGCCATCTGCTACGACGAGGCGACCATCGGGGTGCTGCGTGGCAAGGGATTCGAGGTGGCGCTGGCGGTCGACCTCGACGTGGAGACGACCTCGGGGCGCAAGCGCGTGCGGGTGGAGCCGGGCTGGCGCTACGACCCGCTCAACGCCTACGCCGACCCGAGCGACCCGCGGGACACGCCGCTCGGCCATCACGCCATCAACGAGTTGTTCCCCGCCCTCAAGTCGACCAAGACGGGCTGGCTCGAAGGCATCGACCGCCTGGCCGATCCAGCCGGCCTTCCCCGCTTCGTCACCTCCCGCCTCATGTACCGCCGCCTCGGCAGCTATGCCTGGTGGCTCCTCATCCCGATCGGCATCGCCGTCATCGCCCGCATCCCCGAGCTGGCGTTGTTCGGCGGCAGGCTGCACGACATCGCCCGCCCGCTCCGCGACGTCGCCCTCACGTTGGCGCTCGAGCTCATCGGGGTGGCCATCCTGCTGGCGGTCGTGAACCACCGCGTCTGGGCCGGCCCCGGCAGTGCCCTCCTCGGGCCGCCCGGCGACCGAGCGAACGACTCGGCCCGTGACGCCGCCCGCAAGCTCGTCGCCAGCGGGTACGACGGCCTCGTGACCGGGCACACCCTTCGGGCCGAGCTCGTCAGCATCGGGTCCGGCTTCTTCGCCAATACCGGTGCCTGCGCCGAGCTCGTGGAGGAGCGGCGCGGGGCCTTCGGGATGCCTCCGGTCTTCGTCCGCGACGAGCAGATCTCCTTCGTCGAGATCGACGCCGGCACTGACCCGGTCGGCGGCGAGGAGACCGAGGGCGCCGCCGGAGCGGGCGGGGAGCTGCGGGCCCGCCTCTGGCTCTCCCGCCAGCAGCGGGCGGCGGGCGGCTTCGTCGAGCGGCTGGCTGCAGGCCGGCGGCGGCCACCGATCGAGCTCGCCGTCGTGGCCTGCTTCCCCGGCGACGCCGCCTGGCCCCCTCTCGACGACCCGACCCGGCACCGCAAGCGCATCCGGCGGACAGCCGCCATCGTCGTGCTCCTGAGCGGCATCCTCGACCTCGTGACCGCCCTTGTCCCCGTGCAGGTGAGGGGACGCCTCCACCCCTACCTCGGCTACATCCCGCTCGGCGCCAGCGAAGCGGCCGGTGCTCTCGACGCCCTCGCCGGCATCGCCCTCCTCCTCGTGGCACGGGGCCTGCGACGGGGACAGCGCCTTGCCTGGATCGTCGCCGTCGCCATCGAGGCAGTGACGTCCGTCCTCCACCTCGTCCGGGGCGGCCAGATCCTGCCGGCCCTCTTCGCCCTTGCCGTCCTGGCGGGGCTGCTCTGGGGGCGGGACTCCTTCCGGGGACGCTACGACCCGCCTTCGATCCGGGCCGGGTTTCTCACCCTCGTCGTAGGAGTCGTCGGCGTGACCGTCTTCACGACGCTCGCCCTCTGGCTCGGCGTCGCCATCGACCGTCATCTCAACCTCCACCACACGAGCGTGCAGTCGCTGCCCCTCGGCTCGGCCTTCCTGGCGGCCGCCGGCGGCCTCATCGGCCTCAGCCCGGTGCAGCTGCCCGACACGGTCGGCGACTTCCTCTCGCCCGCCCTGCTCGCCGTCGGCCTCGGGCTCGCCGCCGTCGCCCTCCTGCTCGTCTTCCGACCCGTCGTCGACCGGCGCCTCGCCCGCCGCCCCGGCAGCGCCCCGGGCACAGACGGGCCGAGCGCTGCTGCCGCCCTCGGTGCGCCCGAAGCCATCCTCAGCCAGCCCGAAACGGAAGCCGTCGCCGAGAGCCTGCAGGAGTTCGAGCGAGCACGCGACATCGTCACACGGCGGGGCGGCACCCTCGACTACTTCGCCTTGCGGAGCGACAAACAGCACTTCTTCGACCGCGACAGCGTCGTCGCCTACGCCATCCGCTCCGGCGTCTGCTTGGTCTCGCCCGACCCCATCGGGCCGCCGGAGGAGCGGGAGCGGCTGTGGGCGGGTTTCCGGCACTTCGCCGACGGGCACGGTTGGACGATCGCCGTGCTCGCCGCCGGGCAGGACTGGCTGCCCATCTACCGGCAGTCGGGCATGCGCGATCTCTACATCGGAGACGAGGGCGTCGTCGACGTCCGCACCCTCTCGCTGCAGGGCGGCACGAAGAAGGGCCTTCGCCAGGCCGTCAACCGGATCGCCAAGTACGGCTACACCATCTCGTTCCACGATCCCACCGAAGTCGACAGCCGCCTCGCCACCGCCCTGCAAGGGGTCATGACGCAGAGCCGGCGGGGCGGGGTGGAGCGGGGCTTCTCCATGACGCTCGGGCGCATCTTCGACCCGCACGACAAAGGCTTGCTGCTGGCGGTCGCCAGCGACCCCGCCGGCCACCCCGTCGCCTTCTGCCAGTTCGTGCCGGCGCCGGCCATCGACGGGTACTCGCTCGATCTCATGCGACGCGACAACGGCGATCACCCCAACGGGCTGTTCGACTTCATCCTCGTGCGAACGATCGAGCACCTGCGCGAGACCGGGCACGCTCGTCTCGGCCTCAACTTCGCCATGATGCGGGCGGTTCTCGCCGGCGAGGCCGGCACCGGCCTCTCCACCAAGGTGGAGCGCTGGGTGCTGCGGCGCATGTCCGACTCGATGCAGATCGAGTCGTTGTGGCGCTTCAACGCCAAATTCGACCCCGCGTGGCTACCCCGCTTCGTCGCCTGGGACTCCGCCGAGCAGTCACTCGGCGCCGCCCTTGCCATCGCGAGGGCGGAGAGTTTCTGGGAGCTGCCGATCATCGGCCGCTTCCTCGTGCCGGAAGCCCCCGAGCCGGCGGCGGTGCCGCCTCAGGAGGCGGCCACGACGAGCGCCTCGAGCAGCTGAGGGCGCCGGCTCAGAACAGCAGCTGGGCGGCGTGCACGAAGTCGAAGAGGGGAGCCGGCCAGATGCCGAGCACGACGGTGAAGGCCACCGTGAGGAACAGCCCGACCTGGGCGAGCGCCGGCACCTCGACACGATCGGGCGCGGCGTCCCCGCCCGCCGCACTCGCCACCTCGGTGCCCACCTCGGCCGCCACGGCGACCGCCGCCGTCGCAAGGCCGCTCGAGGCATCGGCGGCCGTCCCAGCGCCACCGCCGTCACCGGCGATCGACTCCGCCGGGGCGGCCTGCGCGGCCGGGGCGCCGCCGTACATGACGAACACGACGCGGAGGTAGAAGGCAGCCGCGACGGCGCCCGAGAGCATGGCGATGACGGCGAGGGCGTAGGAGTGCGCCTGCACGGCCGCCTGCACGACGTACAGCTTGCCGAGGAAGCCCGTCGTGAAGGGCGCTCCCGCCTGTGCGAGGAGAAGGATGGCGAAGGCCAGCGCCAGGACGGGCTGGCGGCGCCCGAGGCCCCGGTAGCCCTCGATCTCGTGGTGGCGGTCGCCGCGCTCGCCCACGAAGGCGATCACCGTGAAGCTGCCGAGCACCAAGAAGGCGTAGACGAAGACGTAGTACAAGCTGGCGGCGATGCCGGAGGCGGCGGCGGCCTGCAGTCCGAGGAGGATGAAGCCGGCGTGGTTGATCGAGGAGTAGGCGAGCATCCGCTTGATGTCGCGCTGCACGAGACCGAGGACGGCTCCGGTGACGAGCGTGAGGATGGCGAGGACGAACAGGATCGGCTTCCAGTCGACGGCGAGGGTGCTCAAGGAGGAGAAGAACACCCGCAGCAAGGCCGCGAAGCCGCCCACCTTGGCGATGGCCGCCATGAAGCCGGTGGCGGGCGTCGGCGCCCCCTGATAGACGTCCGGCGTCCACATGTGGAACGGGACGGCGGCGATCTTGAAGCCGAAGCCGACGAGCAGGAGGGCGAGGCCCGCCAGCAGGAGCCCGTTCGACGTGAGGACGTTGTTCGCCAGGTAGGAGGCGATCTGGGCGAGGTTCGTGGAGCCGGTGGCGCCGTAGGTGAGGGCGATGCCGTACACGAAGATGGCCGACGAGAAGGCGCCGAGGACGAAGTACTTCATGGCGGCCTCGCCCGACTCCTGCCGGCGCTGGTCGAGGCCGGCGAGGATGTAGAGCGGGATCGACATGATCTCGAGGCCGAGGAAGATGACGATGAGATCGTTGGCCGCCGCCATGAACATGGCCCCCGAGGCGGCCAGGAGGGCGAGGGCGTGGTACTCGGGCCCGGCGATCCCTTCCCGGCGCAGGTAGCCGTCGGCCACGAGGGCGGCCACGACGAGGATGCAGGACGACAGCACGACGAAGGCGACGGAGAAGCCGTCGATGTCGAGCGACTTCGCCACGGCGGCGAAGGCGCCGTGCAGCTGCACGATGTGCCAGAGCACGAGGGAGGCGACGAGAGCCGCCACGGATATGGCGAGGGTGGCGGCCGTGTAGACGCCGGTCGGGATCTGGCGGACGGAGAGGGCGCCCGCCAGCAGCAGCAGGAGGGCGCCGCCGATGCAGATCAGCTCCGGCATGATCGCCGTGTAGTCGATGTGGGGCGTCGCGATGGTGCCGGCGACGGCGAGCAGGCTCATCGTGCGGCCTTCCCGCCGGCGCTCGTGAGCTTGGCCGTCAGGTTCGCCACGGGCTGGCCGGCGGGCGGCACCGTGGCGTGCCCGACTTGTTCGACGTGGTTCACGAGCAGGTCGACGGACGGCGTGATGCGCGAGAGGACCGGGCCGGGGAAGACGCCGAGCAGGACGATGAGGGCGATGAGGGGCGCCATGTAGGCGCTCTCACGCCAACTCACCTCTTTGAAACCCTTCTCCGCCGGCGTCGGCTTGCCGTGGAACACCTGCTGATAGGCCCAGAGCAGGTAGACGGCGGCGATGACGACACCGCCCGTGGCGACGACGGCCCACCACCGGTGGGTGAGGAAGGTGCCCGAGAGGATGAGGAACTCCCCGATGAAGCCGCTCAGGCCGGGAACCCCGATGGAGGCCAGCATGACGACCGTGAACATGCCGGCCATGACGGGGGCCTTCGCCTGCAGGCCGGTGAGATCTCTCACCGAGAAGCTGCCGGAACGACGGTAGATCATGGCGACGAGGAGGAAGAGCGCCGTCGTGTAGATGCCGTGGTTGACCATCTGCAGCACGGCTCCCGAGAGTGCCGGCCCAGTGAGGGCAAAGGCCCCGACGACGATGAAGCCGATGTGGGCGAGCGACGAGTAGGCGACGAGTCGCTTCAGGTCGTGCTGCACGGCGGCCACGACGCCGCCGTAGATGATCCCGATGACGCCGAGGGTGAGCAGCCAGGGGGCGAGGGTGACGACCGCCTTCGGGAACAGCTCGAGGTCGAAGCGGACGATGCCGTAGGTCCCGAGCTTGGCCATGACGCCGGCGAGGATGACGGTCCCGGCCGCCGGAGACTCCCGGTAGGCGTCGGGCGACCAGGTGTGGAACGGGAAGATGGGGGCCTTCACGGCGAAGGCGGCCGTGAAGGCGAGGAAGAGCAGCACGCCGGCGGTGTCCGAGAGGTGAGTGGAGGCCAGGGCGCGCACGTCGAAGGTCGTCACGCCCGTCTGGCCGGCGTGGATGGCCACGAGGGCCAGGATGCCGACGAGCAGGAAGGCGGACGCCCCGAGGGTGTAGAGGAAGAACTTCGTGGCGGCGTAGCCGCGCCGCTCGTGCCCGAAGCCGGACATGATGAAGTAGACGGGCACGAGCGTGAGCTCGAAGAAGAGGAAGAAGACGAGGACGTCGAGGGAGAGGAAGCTCCCGAGGCAGCCCGCCTCCAGCAGCAGCAGCCAGGCGACGAACGTCGGGTCGTGCCGCCTCGGCCCCGCCGCCGCCAGGGCGATCGGGAAGAGCAGTGCCGTCATGAGGACGAGGAAGAGGGAGATCCCGTCGACCCCGAGGGTCCAGCGGATGCCGAGGGACGAGATCCAGGCGTGGCTCGAGACGAGCTGGAAGCCGCCCGAACCGCTCGCGAACGTGGCGAGCACGGCGATGGCCACCCCGAGGGTGGCAAGGACGGCGGCCCAGCCGATGACCTGCACGGCACGGCGCTCTGCCTGCGGGCTGGAGGGCGCCAGCAGCGACGCCACGACCGGCAGCACGAAGGCGGCCCCGGCGGGCAGCAGGACGAGCACGGTGAGGTAGGGGAAGCTGCTCATGACACGGCCCTCACGGCCACGTAGGCGAGCAGCACGACGAGTCCGCCGAGGAGCCCGAGGGCGTAGTTGCGGACGTAGCCGGTCTGCACCCTCCGCAGCCGGCGGCCGGCGCCGGCGACGAGGGCACCGAAGCCGTTGACGGCGCCGTCGATCACCTTCGTCTCCACGTCGGCGGACGTCACCTCGGCGAGCTCGGTCGAGCCGTGGGCGAGGAAGCGGTCATAGGCCCAGTCGACGTACCAGGCGCGGCGCAGGAAGGCGGGCTCGAGCTCGGCGTGCTCGCTCGTGCTGCGCCACAGCCCGAGGGCGATGGCGACACCGAAGGCGGCGAGCACGGCGTCCCCGAGGGCGAAGGCCCATTGGGCGCCCGTGGAGAAGTGCAGCTGCAAGAGCTCGGAGCCGACGACGGGCGTCAGCCACCGCTCGAGGTAGTCGAGGGGGTGGAAGGGGAGGTTGATGATGCCGGCGACGGCGGAGGCGGCGGCGAGCACGACGAGCGGGAGCCGCATGACCCAACCGGGATCGTGCGGGTGCAGGGCGCCCGCCGGCGAGCCGTCGCCCTCGGCAGCGCCGTGAGTCCCGTCACCGCTGCGGCGCGCCTCTGACCACCGCTGCTGACCGCTGAAGGTGAGCAGGTAGCAACGCCCGAGGTAGTACGCCGTGAGGAGGGCCGTGAGGGCGGCCACGGCGTAGAGGACGGGGCTGAGCGAGTAGGCGTTCATGAGGACGTCGCCCTTCGACCAGAAGCCGGAGAAGGGGGGCACGCCGCCGATCGACAGCCACCCGATGAGGAAGGTGACGCTCGTGACGGGCATGAGCCGGGCGAGGGCGCCGAAGCGTTTCGTGTCCTGCTCGTCGTCCATGGCGTGGATGACCGAGCCGGCGCCGAGGAAGAGGAGGGCCTTGTAGAAGGCGTGCGTCAGCATCAGGAAGATGGCGGCCACATAGGCACCGACGCCGGCGGCGAGGAACATGTAGCCGAGCTGGCTGATCGTCGAGTAGGCGAGGATCTTCTTGATGTCGTCCTGGGCGCAGGCGATCGTCGCCCCGAGGAAGGCCGTGGCGGCGCCCACGATCGCCACGACGTGGGCGGCGTCCGGGGCGAGGTGCAGGATCGGGGCGATCCGGCACATGAGGTAGACGCCGGCGGTCACCATCGTGGCGGCGTGGATGAGGGCGGAGACCGGCGTCGGGCCCTCCATGGCGTCGGCCAGCCAGGGATAGAGCGGCAGCTGGGCCGACTTGCCGGCGGCGCCGAGGAAGAGCAGGAGGGCGATGGCCGTGAGCGAGGGCGTCCCGACGTGCCCGAGCTGTGCGAAGACGGTCCGGTACTGCAGGCTGCCGGTGCGCTCGAAGGTGAGGAACATCGCCAACAGGAACCCGGCGTCGCCGATGCGGTTGAAGATCATGGCCTTCTTGCCGGCGCTGGCGGCGCTCGGCCGGTCGAACCAGAAGGCGATGAGGAAGTAGGAGCAGACGCCGACTCCCTCCCAGCCGAGGAAGGTGAGGAGGAAGTTGTCCGCCAGCACGAGGATGAGCATCGAGGAGACGAACAAGTTGAGGTAGAGGAAGAACTTCGGGAAGTTCTCGTCGTGCTCCATGTAGCCGATGGAGTAGAGGTGGATGAGCGTGCTCACGCCCGTCACGAAGAGGGCCATCGTCATCGAGAGGGGGTCGATGAGGACACCGGCACTGACGTGCAGCCGGTCCACCGAGAGCCACGTGTACCACGTCTGGTCGTAGGAGCGGGCGCCGGCGGCCCGCCCGAGGAGGCCGGCGAACACGACGATGGTCGTCACGAACGACGCCAGCACCATGATCGTGGCGAGCCAGCCGGCCCGCGGGTTCCCGAGCTTGCGCCCGCCGGCGGTGAGCAGGAGGAACCCCAGGAAGGGGAACAACGGGATCAGGAAAGCGGCATGCAGCACGAGGCGCTCAGCCCTTCAGCACGTGGACGTCGTCGGCGGTGGCGCCCAGGCGCCGCCGGTAGATGGCAACGATGATGCCGAGGCCGACGACGACCTCGGCGGCGGCGACCACGAGCACGAAGAACACGACGGCCTGCCCACCGATGTCGTCCAGCTCTCGGGCAAAGGTCACAAAAGTGAGGTTGGCGGCGTTCAGCATCAACTCGACGCACATGAACATCACGAGGACGTTGCGGCGGACGAGCAGCCCGACGGCGCCGATCGTGAACATGGCGGCGGCGAGCGTCAGGTACCAGGAGGCGCTCACGGTCATGGCTGGCTCCTTTCGTCCCCGCCGCCCACGGTGACACCCGGTCCCTCCGCCGGGGCGACGTCGGCGGCGGCCTCGTCGTCCGGGTCGATGCCGTCGCCATCGTCGCCGAGGCCGTCGCCGGACGCCCCCGGCGTGTCGTCGTCGACGATGACGGCGGGGGCGTTCGTGCCGCGTGCCGGCCGCCGGGCGAGCACGACGGCGCCGATGATGGCGATGACGAGGAGGGCGGAGGTGATCTCGAAGGGGAGCAGGAACGTCGTGAAGATGGAGGTCCCGAGGACGTTCACGTTCGGCGTGCTGCCCTGGTTGAGGGCGCCGCCCGTGGCGTGGGCTCCCGTCGGCCAGCGGCCGCGGCCGAGAACGATGACCTCGGCGAGCACGAGGACGCCGAGGATGACGGCGGTGAGGCGCTGGCCCTTCAACGGGTCGGCCGCGATCGCCTCCGCCCGGTCGACCCCGAGCAGCATGATGACGAAGAGGAAGAGCACGACGATGGCGCCGGCGTAGACGATCACCTGCACGGCCGCCAGGAACTGGGCGTTCTCCTCCACGAAGAGAACGGCGACGCCGAACAGCGTCATCACGAGCATGAGGGCGGAGTGCACCGGGTGTGTCGAGACGACGACGCCGACGGATCCGACGATGCAGATGGCGGCGGCGAGGGCGAAGGTGATCGTGTCGGGCAGGGTGGCGGTGGCAAGGAGGAGGTGCACGGCTCTCAGCGCGCCCTTCCGCCGAGGCGACGGGAGATCTTGTCGCGCTCCACGACGCGCACCGAGATGTTGCCGGTGGCGCCGTCATCCCGCTTGCCGCTCTGGCCGCCCTCGGGGGGGCGGACGCCGTAGCCGAGCTCGCCCGACCACTGCACCTCGCCCTCGTAGTCGGCCGATCCCGACGGCGAAGTGGCTCTCATCCAGGCCGAGGTGTGCTGATCCTCCCCCTTGCGCCAGTCCTCCCACGGCAGCTGCTGCGGCTTGCCGTCGTCGTCGACGACGAGCTCGCGCTTTGTGTAGATGGCGTCCGCCCGGTTCGTGAAGGAGAACTCGAACATCTTCGACTCCGTGATCGCCTGCGTCGGGCACGCCTCCACGCAGAGATCGCAGTGGATGCAGCGCAGGTAATTGATCTCGTAGACGAATCCGAAGCGCTCCCCCGGCGAAACGGGCTCATCGGGCGGGTTGTCCGCCCCCCGCACGTAGATGCAGTCCGCCGGGCAGACGGCGGCGCACAGCTCGCACCCGATGCACTTCTCCATGCCGTCCTCGTAGCGGTTGAGGACGTGGCGCCCGTGCAGGCGGGGCGGCTTCGGCTGCTTCGCCTTCGGGTACTGCGTGGTGACCCGCGGCTCGAAGACCTGGCGGATCGTGACCTTGAAACCTCCGAACAACGGCGGCAGCATCAGCCATCACCCCCGACGGGCTCGTCGGGCAGGACCGGGCGCAGCAGCACCGGGCGGGGCGGCGCCTGCGAGCGGGCGAGGTCGGCCTCGCCGGCGGCGAGGAGGCGGCGCTGGCGGCTCACGTCGCGGGAGCGCTGCAGGAGCGGGTAGGCGGCGCCGCAGGCGGCGAGGACGGCGATGCCCCACGGGCGGCTCTCGCCGAGGGCGGCGAGGACGAGCAGCCAGGCGAGCGAGAGCGGGATGAGGAACTTCCAGCCGAAGTCCATCAGCTGGTCGTAGCGCATGCGCGGGAGGGCGGCGCGCACCCAGACGTAGCAGTAGAGGAAGACGAGCGTCTTGCCGGCGAACCAGAGGATCGGCCAGAGCCAGCGCACGACGTGGAAGCCGGGGCCGTCCGGGCCGCCGAGGAAGAGCGTCACGATGACGGCCGACATCGTGATGGTGTTCATGAACTCGGCGAGGAAGAAGAGGGCGAAACGCAGCGAGGTGTACTCGGTGTGGAAGCCGCCGACGAGCTCCTGCTCGCCCTCGCTCAAGTCGAAGGGCGGGCGCTGCAGCTCGGCCGTGACGGCGACGACGAAGATCACGAACGGGACGATGCCCGTGCGAAAGACGTTCCAGTGCCAGATGCTGGAGGCCTGCACGCCGACGATCGTCCGCGTCGAGAGGGAGTGGCTCTCGAGGATGACGGCCACGATCGACAGGCCCATGGCCGCCTCGTAGGAGATCATCTGGGCGCTCGCCCGCACGGAGCCGAGGAGGGGGTACTTCGACCCGGACGACCACCCGGCCAGCATCGTGCCGTAGACGGCGGCCGAGGAGAGGGCGAGGAGGAAGAGGATGCCGATGGGCGGGTCGGCCACCTGCAGCTCGACGGTGTGATGGGCGATCGTGACGACGCCGCCGACCGGGACGATCGTGAAGATCAAGAGCGCCGGCAGGAGCGCCAGATAGGGCGCCAGCTTGAACACGATGCGATCGGCCTCGGTCGGCATGAGATCTTCTTTGAAGAAGAGCTTGATGCCGTCGGCAAGCGTCTGCAGGATGCCGTAGGGACCCGCCCGGTTGGGGCCGATGCGGTTCTGCATGTCGGAGATGACCTTGCGCTCGAACCAGATCATCAACATGACCGAGACGAGGAGCACGACGAAGGCCACGACGACCTTCACGACGGCGATGACGAAGACGCCGAGGTCGACGCCCTGCAGGAAGAGGGGATCGCCCATTACGCCAGCGTCTCCACACGTACGTGGGTGACGATCGCCGAGGCGTCGAGCAGGTCGGCGGCGCTCGGCTGGTCGACGGGGACGACCCCGAAGGGCAGCACGGCGACGCCGGAGGGCAAGGTGTCGTCGGCCACGACGGGCACGATCAGCTCGCCGGTGAGCGAGCGCACGCGGACGTCGTCACCCTGGCGCACGCCGAGCTGCTCGATCTCCTTCGGGCGCAACCGCAGCGCCTGGCTCGGCACGAGCGGGGAGAGCGACGCCGCCGCCTGCAGCAGGGTGCCGTGGTCGTAGAGGGAGCGCCTCGTGACGAGCCGGAAGGCATAGCCGTCCGGCGGCGGCGACGTCGGGGCGGCAAAGTGCCCCGTCCCCATCGCCATGAGGGCGGGCCGCTTCGGAGACGGCCCGTCGCCGCCCGGGGCTGCCACGCCCGCCACGGCGCCGGCGTAGAGGGGCGCCCCCTGCTCGTCCACCGAGGTGATGCCGGGCGTCGCCATGGGGTCGATGCGATCGAGGCGGCGGGGGCTCACGGCGACGCTGGGCAGGGGCACGACGATCCCGTCGGCGCCGGCGGCGCCGAGGAGGGCATGCAGGCTGCAGCCGTGGTGAGAGGGCGCCAGGCGCTCGATCTCGGACCAGATGCCGTCGACGTCGCCGAAGCCGAGGTCGGCGCCGAGGAGGCCGGCGAGCTCGACGGCGATGATCCAGTCCGGCCGCGCCTGCCCGGGCGGCACGACCTTCTGGGCGAGGCGGCTCACGCGCCCTTCGATGTTGGTCGTCGATCCCGCTCGCTCGATCGAGGTGGCAGCGGGCAGGACGACGTCGGCGAGCAGGCTGGACGGGCTCGCGATGGCGTCGACGGCGACGAGGAACGGCACCGCTTCGAGGGCTTGGGTGGCGAGGCGGCGGTCCGGGAAGTCGGCGAGCGGGTCGGCGCCGAGTAGCACGAGCGTCCCGATCTCGGCGCTGACGGCCGCCTCCAGCATGGCGGCCGTGTCCATGCCCCGCTTGTGCGGGAGCGAGCCCCAGGCGGCGCCGTACCACTCCGCCCCCTCGTCCGAGCTGACGCGGCCGGGCAGGACGCCGGGCGCCAGGCCCATGTCGAGGGCGCCGAGGACGTTGGAGCGCCGCAGGGCGGGGAGGAAGCGCACGCCCGGCCAGGCCTCGGCCAGCACGGCGGCGGCCGACGCCAGCTGCGCCGCCGACTCGGCGAGCGATGGCCGCCCGAGCACGACGACGATGCCGTCGCCCTCCGGCGAGGACTCGAGGGCGCCGGCAAGGGTTCTGCGGGCGGCGGCGAGGGCGTCCGAGCCGACCCCGGGAACGTCGCCGGGAAGTGAGGCCGACAGGCCGCGGGCGAGCGCCACGCTCTCGCCCGGGCGGTAGAGGAGGCAGGCGGCCGCCACACCGGAGAGCGAGGTCGGCACGGGCGAGCACTCGACGATCTGCAGGCCGTCGTTGGCCGCCGCCGCCCGCAGCCGCAGGTGCAGGACGGGAAGATCCTCGCGGAGGTCGCCCGCCAGCACGATGACCGCCTTGGCGCTGCAGGCCTCCTCGATCGTCGCCCGCGGGAGCGAGCAGACGAGCTCGGCGGGCAGGCCGTCGCCGAGCTGGGCGTCGAGGTTGTCGGTTCCGATGACGCTGCGGGCGAGCTTGGACCAGGCATAGGCGTCCTCGTTGGCGAGGCGGGCGCCGCCGATGATGCCGACCGTCTCGCCCGGCACCTCGCGGAGGCGGTCTGCCACCGCCCGCAGCGCCTCGTTCCAGCCGACCGGCACGAGGTCGCCCTGGCGGCGAAGCAGCGGGCTCGTGAGGCGGGCCGGGCTCGTCGTCGCCTCGTGCCCGTAGCGACCGCGGTCGCACAGCCAGCTCTGGTTGACCGGATCGGAGTCGATGCCGAGGTAGCGCACGAGCGAGCCGGCGGAGGACTGGGCGGCCACCCGGCAGCCGACGGCGCAGTAGGTGCAGGTCGTCTCGACTTGCTCGAGGTCCCACGGCCGCGACTTGAAGCGGTAGGGCACCGAGGTGAGGGCGCCCACCGGGCAGATCTGGACGGTGTTGCCGCTGAAGTAGGACGTGAAGGGCTGCTCGGGGAAGACCGCCACCTCGATGCCGTCGCCCCGCCCGTAGAAGTCGATGAGGGGTTCGCCGGCGATCTCTTCGGCAAAGCGGGTGCAACGGGCGCACTGGATGCAGCGTTCCCGGTCGAGCAGGGTGAGGGGGCCGAGGGCGATGGGCTTGGCCCAGTGCCGTTTCTCCTCGACGAAGCGGCTCTCGCCCGGCCCGCAGGAGACCGCCTGATCCTGCAGCGGGCACTCGCCCCCCTTGTCGCAGACCGGGCAGTCGAGGGGATGGTTCACGAGGAGGAACTCGAGCACGCCCTCCTGCGCCTTGCGGGCCGCCGGCGAGACGGTGGCGATCTCCTGCCCGTCGGCGACCGACATGAAGCAGGCCGGCTGCAGGGAGGCCCCCCGCGGGCCGGACACCTCGACGAGGCACATGCGGCACATGCCCACGGGCTTCATGCGCGGGTGGTAGCAAAAGCGCGGGATGTAGACCCCGGCGCGCTCGGCGGCGTCGATGATGAGCTCGCCGTCCTCGGCCTGAAGGGCACGGCCGTCGAGGGTGATCTCAACCACGGCGTACCTCGTCCGGCGGCATCGGGCAGGCGCCCTCCTTCACGTGAAGGAGGAACTCGTCACGAAAGCGCGTGATGCCCGAGACGATCGGCGAGGGGATGGAAGGCCCGAGGGGGCAGATCGTCGTCTGCTTCGGCGGCCAGCCGAGGCCGGGGGCGATGTTGTCGCACAGGTCCATGAGGAGGTCGAGGTCCTCTTCGCGGCCGTAGCCGTCCTCGATGCGGCGCAGCACCTTCTCGGCCCAGCCGCTGCCCTCCCGGCAGGGAGTGCACTGCCCGCAGGACTCCCGGGCGAAGAAACGCGTAATCCGCCAGGCCGCCCGCACCACGCACGTCGACTCGTCCATGACGACGACGGAGCCGGAGCCGAGCATGGAGCCGGCCTTGCCGACGGCGTCCTGGTCGAGCCCGATGTCGAGGTGCTCGGGGAAGAACCAGGGCGAGGAGGCCCCCCCGGGGATGAAGGCCTTCAGCTGGCGCCCGTCCCGCACGCCACCGCCGAGCGAGGCGTCGTAGATGAGGTCGCGAAAGGTCGTCTTCGACATCTCGATCTCGTAGCAGCCCGGTCGCTCCACGTGCCCGGAGAGGGCGAAGAGCCGCGTGCCGGCTGAGGATCCCGCCCCGAGGGCGGCAAAGGCGGCGCCCCCGTTCAGGATGATCCAGGGCAGGTTCGCCATCGTCTCGACGTTGTTGACGATCGTCGGCTCCCCGTAGAGGCCGATGGCGGCCGGGAAGTAGGGGGGCTTGATGCGGGGGAACCCCCGCTTGCCCTCGAGGCTCTCGAGCAGCCCCGTCTCGTCGCCGCAGATGTAGGCGCCGGCGCCCGGGTGGATGACGAGGTCGAGGGCGAAGCCCGAGCCGAGGATGTCGGGGCCGAGCGCCCCGTAGCCGTAGGCCTCGTTGCAGGCCTGCAGCAGGCGCTCGTAGCCGAGGGCGAACTCGCCGCGGCAGAAGAGGAAGGCCTGCGACGCCCCGACGGCGTAGGCGGCGATGACCGCCCCCTCGATGATCTGGTGGGGATCACCTTCGATGAGCATGTGGTCCTTGAAGGTGGCGGGCTCGCTCTCGTCGCCGTTGACGACGAGGTACGTCGTGTCGGCGGCTCGCCTCATCGACCACTTGCGCCCGGCCGGGAAGCCGGCGCCTCCCCGCCCGAGCAGGCTCGCAGTGTTGACCTCCTCCTGCACCTGCGCCGGCGTCATCGAGAGCGCCTTGCGGAGGCCGTCGTAGCCGCCGGTGGCAAGGAAGCGGGCGAGGGTGTGGGAGTCGTCGTAGCCCATGCGGGCCGTGACGATGCGGGGGTGGTCGGTGATCATGACCCACCCGCCCTCTTGGCGGCGGCCGCCTTGGCGGGCAGGCCGACGGCCCGGCTCACGCGGTTGAGGACGCCGTGCGGCGGCACGACGTCGGCGAGGCGCCCGTCGGCGAGGTCCTCGGCGAGGCGGTCGAAGCCCTCCTCGTCGATCGGCCCGAAGAAGCGGTGGTTGACCTGCACGCAGACCGCCTTGTCGCAACCTCCGAGGCACTCGGCCTCCTCGAGGTGGAAGAGCCCGTCGGGCGTCGACTGCCCGACCCGGATGCCGAGGTGATCCTCCGCATGGGCGAGGACGTCGTAGGCGCCGGCCAGCATGCAGGCGATGTTCGTGCAGACGGCCACGACGTAGCGACCCACCGGCTCGAGGTGGAGCATGTCGTAGAAGCTCGCCGTGCCGCGCACCTCCGCCGGCGAGCAGCCCACGAGCCTGGCGATGTCCTCCATCGACTCGCTCGTGAGGTAGCCGTGCTGCGACTGGGCGAGATGGCAGAGCGGGATGAGGGCAGAGCGCCGCTTCGGGTAGAGCGCCACGATCGCTTCGGCTTTGGCGAGGTTCTCGGCACTGAGGCCAGCTTCAGCCATCAGCGGTCCACTTCCCCCATGACGGGGTCGACCGAGGAGATGATGGCGATGGCATCGGCGATGAGGCCGCCGCGCAGCAGGGCCGGCAGGCTCTGCAGGTTCACGAAGCTCGGTGCCCGCACGTGCAGGCGGTACGGCTTGTTCGTGCCGTCGGAGACGAGGTAGCAGCCGAGCTCTCCCCGCGGCGACTCGACGGCCGTGTAGACCTCGCCCGCCGGCACCTCGAAGCCCCGCGTGAAGATCTTGAAGTGGTGGATCAAGGCCTCCATGGACTCGTCGATGCGGGCACGCGGCGGCGGCGTCACCTTCTTGTCCTGCGAGCGGTAGTCGCCCGGCGGCAGCTTCTCGAGGATCTGGGCGACGATGCGGCAGGACTCCCGGATCTCGTTGAGGCGGACGGCGTAGCGGTCGAAGGTGTCACCGACGGTGCCGGCGATGACGTCGAACTCGACCTGGTCGTAGTAGAGGTAGGGCATCGCCTGCCGGAGGTCGAAGGGCACGCCGGCTGCGCGCAGGATCGGCCCCGTCGCCCCGAGGGCGAGGGCGAGCTCCGGGCTGATGATCCCGACGCCTTCGCAGCGCTCCCGGAAGATGGGCTGGCCCGTCAGCAGCTCGTCGTACTCGTCGACGCGGCCCGGGATGGTGTCGATGATGACGGCGACGTCGTCCTCCCACCCGTCGGGGAGATCGGCCGCCACGCCACCGGGGCGGATGTAGTCGTGGTTCATCCGCAAGCCCGTCGTCTTCTCGAAGAACGTGAGGATCATCTCGCGCTCTCGAAAGCCGTAGATCATCATCGAGGTGGAGGCGAGGTCCATGCCGTTCGTCGCCGTCCACATGACGTGCGACGAAATGCGGTTCAGCTCGCACATGAGCATGCGTATCCAGGTCGCCCGCGGCGGGATCTCGATGCCGAGCAGCTCTTCGGTGGCAAGGGCGTAGACGAGCTCGTTGTGGAGGGGAGACAGGTAGTCCATGCGGGTGACGTTCGTGGCACCCTGCACGTAGGTGAGCTCCTCGCCCGTCTTCTCCATGCCGGTGTGGAGGTAGCCGATGACGGGTTTCGAGCGGAGGACGGTCTCGCCCTCGAGCTCCATCATGATGCGCAGCACTCCGTGCGTGGAGGGGTGCTGAGGACCCATGTTGATGATCATCGTCTCGTCCTCGCCGAACTCGACGTCGACGTCCGAGGGGTCGAAGACGATGCCCTCCGGCAGCCGCAGGACGGCGGAGTCGTGATGGGCGCGGTCGGCGTCTCGCTGCAAGGCCTCGGGCGGGCTCGTGGCTTCGCTCATCGCGGCCCGGGGGCTTCCTTGAACTGAACGGGCACGCGGCCCACGCTGTAGTCCTTGCGGAGGGGGTGGCCCTCCCAGTCGTCCGGCATGAGAATCCGTGTCATGTCCGGGTGATCGTCGAAGACGACTCCGTACATGTCGTAGGCCTCGCGCTCCATCGCCTCGGTGCCGGGATAGATCTCGAACAGCGTCGGCAGCCGGGGCTCGTCGGCGGGCACCTGCACCCGGACGCGTACCCGTTGCGGCGGCGTGATCGAGGTCACGTTGACGACGACCTCGAAGCGCTCCGGCTCCACCCCGGGGGGGAGCTGGCGCTCGGGGTGCTGCAGGTAGTCGACGGCACACAGATCCGAGCAGAGAACGAAGCCGGCGGCGCGGAGCGCCTCGACGACGGCGACATAGGACGCCCGCTCGGGGTAGAGGACGAGCTGCCCGCGAGCATTCGTCCAGGCGGTGCCGGCGAGGGCGGGCAGGGCGAGGAGGTCGTCGCCGCCCTCCGCCCCGGCTGTCTCGGCGGCGGCGTCTCGCTCGCGGTCGCCCGGCCCGTCGCTGCCAGTCGGCCCGGCGGGGCCGTCGGACACGAGGGTCTCATCGCTCATCGCGGCGTGCCCAGGTGCACGGGCGAGACGCCGGGCTGCACCCAGCCGGCGACGGGCTCGCTCAGGCGGATGCCCTCACCGATGCCGGCCTGCGGGCGCCGGGTCAGCTCGCCCGTCCGGATCGTCTCGTGCAACGTCAAGATGGCGTGCATGAGCGTCTGCGGGCTCGGCGGGCACCCCGGGGCGTACACGTCGACGGGGACGATCTGGTCGACGCCTTGCACGATGGCGTAGTTGTTGAACATGCCGCCCGAGGAGGCGCACACGCCCATCGAGATCACCCACTTCGGCTCCACCATCTGGTCGTAGACGTGGCGCAGCACGGGGGCCATCTTCTGGGAGACGCGGCCGGCCACGATCATGAGGTCGGCTTGCCGGGGAGAGGCGCGAAAGACCTCCATCCCGAAGCGGGCGAGATCGAAGTCGGCCGCCCCGGCCGCCATCATCTCGATGGCGCAGCATGCCAAGCCGAACGTCGCCGGCCAGACGCTCGAGCGCCGTGCCCACTTGACGAGGTCTTCGAGCTGACCGGTCAGGAAATTGTGCTGGAGGTCTTCGAGTCCCATGGATTCCCTCGATCGCCTCAGGCAGCCTCGCCGCCGGCGGAGCCGACGGCGGCGGCGGGTGCCTCGATGTCGCTCTGTCCTGCACGCCCGCCCGGGCGGCCCGGCGGGGGTACCCGGCGCACGGTCGAGCTCGTCGTGCGCACCGGCTCGGACGTCTGCGGCCTCACCCGCTTGATCGGTCCCCAGTCAAGGGCGCCGTTCGAGATCAGGTAGATGAACGAGACGAAGACGGCGGCGGCGAAGACGATGATCTCCACCAAGCCGAAACGGCCCAACTGGTTCTCCACGACCGCCCAGGGGAAGAGGAAGATCACCTCGATGTCGAAGACGATGAAGATCATGGCGACGAGGTAGAAGCGGACCGGGAAGCGGCTCGCCGGCTCGCGCTCCGGCTCGATGCCGCACTCGTAGGGCGCCTCCTTGGCCGAGGTCGGCCGCTGTGGAGCCAGCAGCTTGGACGCGACGAACGAGAGGCTCGCGAAGGCGACGCCCACGAGGATGAGGAGAAAGATGGGGAGGTAGCTGTCCAGGCTGCCCATGGCTCGGTCGGTTCTACCACGCGCCCTCGCGGCCGGTCACATCAGCGCGCCGTCGCCTCCCCGTCGCCGGCGGGGGGCCCTGCGGACCGGGTCGGCGGAGGGCCGGCGGAGGGCCCCGGCCGGTCGCCGCCGCGCGGCCGCTCCCGTAACATTCAGGCGTGGCGAAGCCCGAAGGACTGCAGCCTCCCCGGCCGAGCGAGCACCACTGCGACGTCCTCGTCGTCGGCGGGGGCCCGAGTGGCTCGGCGGCGGCCTACTGGCTGGCGAGCCGGGGCGTCGACGTGCTGTGCGTCGAGAAGAAGCATTTCCCCCGCGAGAAGACCTGCGGCGACGGCCTGACGCCGCGCTCGGTGCGCCAGCTGCAGGACATGGGCCTCGAGGGTGCCCTCGCCGGCAACCACCGCTACGAGGGCCTGCGCTCCGTCGCCTTCGGACGTGAGCTCGAGATGCGCTGGCCGAAGCACCCCGACTTCCCCTCCTACGGCTACACGATCACGCGCTTCCAGCTCGACCAGCTCGTGAACGAGCACGCCGAGAAGGCAGGGGCCGTCGTCTGGCAAGGCGCCGAAGCCGTCGAACCGCTCGCCCCGCAGCCGCCGGCACCGACCGCGACCCCGGCGGCCGCTCCTCGCACGGCGGGGGGCGCCGTCGTCGTCGACAAGGACCGCGGCACGCGGAGCGAGGTGCACGCCCGCTACGTCATCGTCGCCGACGGTTCCCTCTCCCGCTTCGGTCGCGCCCTCGGATCCGTGCGGGACAAGTCCTACCCGCAGGGCATGGCCATCCGGGGTTACTTCCGCTCACCCCGCCACGACGACGGCTACATCGAGTCCCACCTCGACATCCGTGACCGCGCCGGCAACGTCGTGCCCGGCTACGGCTGGATCTTCCCCCTCGGCGACGGCCGCGTGAACGTCGGCATCGGCCTGCTCTCCACCTCGGAGCGCTGGAAGGGCCTCAACACGACGAAGCTGATGGAGGAGTTCGTCGACTTCGCCCCGAAGTCGTGGTGCATCTCGCCGGCGACGGCCTGCTCGGTGCCGACGGGCGGCCGCCTGCCGATGAGCTTCTCCGTCCGTCCCCGCGTCGGCGCCGACTACCTCGTCGCCGGCGACGCCATGGGCGCCATCAACCCCTTCAACGGGGAAGGCATCGCCTACGGATGGGAGACGGGGCGGCTGGCGGCCGAGACGGTCACGGCCGCCCTCGCCTGCGACTCGCCGGCGGAGGCAGCTGCCATCCTCGCCGGCTACGAGCGACGCCTCGCCGACGAGTACGCCCGCTACTACGCCATCGCCAAGGCGTTCGTGCACGTCATCGAGGAGCCGAGGATCATGCGAGCCCTCGTCGCCGCCGGAATGTACGTGCCCCCGGTCATGAAAGGCGTCCTTCGCATCATGGCGAACCTGAACCGGCCCGACCGCCATGTCGGCTCGGAGGCGCTCTACCGCGGCCTCGTCAAGTTGTCGGAGGCTCGCGACCGGCAGCGGGGTCGCTCCGCACCGGCCGGCTGGCCACAGGACTAGCCCGCCCCGCCCGGCCGCCCCGCCCGGCCGGCCGGCACCGCTAGACGGCGGCGGTCCCGATCATGCCCGCCCGCGTCACCAACGCCGCCAGCTCACTCTCGCCCAGCGCCTGCGTCCCGGCCGGCCGCCGCGGCACGACGAGGTAGCGCTCCTCCGCGGTGGCGTCCCACACCCGTATCTCGACACCGGGATCGAGCTCGAACCCGAACTCCGCCAGCACCGCCCGCGGCTCTCGCACCACCCGGGAGCGGTAGGCCTCACTCTTGTACCACGAGGGCGACGGGCCGAGCAGCCCGACGGGGTAGCACGAGCACAAGGTGCACACCACGACGTTGTGGACATGCCGGGTGTTCTCGACCGCCCGCAACACCGACAGGGAGGGAAGCGCCATCTCCTCGACGGCCGAGGCGGCATCGCTCAGCAGGCGACGACGGAACCCGTCGTCGACCCACGCCCGGGCGATGAGACGAGCGCCGTTGATGGGCTTGGCGTTGGCGAGGAAGTCCTCGAGAATTGAGTCGAGCTCGTCGTCGCTCGTGAGCCCGGCCTCAATCACCGCCTCCTCGAGGCGCCGCAGCCGCGCCGCCGTCGGGGCACCTTCGTGCTCTGTGCTCACGGGTTCTCCTCTGCTCCCGGGTTGCCCGCCTCCTCGAGGTAGTGCTCCCACAGGTCGAGCGTGACCGAGTGGTCGCCTGCACCCCACAGCTCGGCGGCAGCGAAGCGCACGGCATAGACGGGAGTCAGCTCGGCCGGCCCACCGCCCCCCAGGCTCTCGCCCGGCAGCGGCTGCGATCGGCGCAACTCGACGACCTCACCGACACGACCCTGCACGTAGCGGGGCGCCCGGTTGTGCCGGCTCGGGTCCTGTGCTCTGCAGCGGACCGTGGCGCCCGGAGCGAGGTGCGATGGAGCAGCGGCGTCACTCATCGGCGCCCGGATCTCCCGCCAGGACTCCCTTTTCGATCAAGAGCGTCGTCATGGCGCGCATCCATCGCTCGTAGTAGCTGGAGGCGAGGTAGGCGTCCGGGGGCATCCGTTCGATGGCGTCCCGGAACTCGTCGGAGCTGTACGTGTCACGGCGACGGAGCGCAACGTTGAGAGCGAACACCCGAGCCTCCCAGTCGGCATGGAAGGCCTCATCGGGCTCGTCCGGGCTCACCGGGCCGAAACCCCCCATTCCACCGACGTCGTGAGGGCGCACGGAGGCATTGTCGCGCACCGGCTCGCCTGCTCGGGCCGCCGCCTCTCCCAGCCCACTGGGCGACCCGGGCCATCGCTCAAGCCGTCGCCACGACCTCCTCGGCCGCCTCGGCGGCCGCCTGCAGCGTGCGATCGATGTCCTCGTCGCTGTGCGCCAACGAGCAGAAACCCACCTCGTAGGCGCTCGGCGCCAGCGCCACCCCGCGGTCCAGCATGGCGTGGAAGAACGCGGCGTAGAGGCCGTTGGCGGCGGCCGCCTTGGCGCCCTCGTAGTCGAGCACCGGCTCGGCCGAGAAGAACACGGCGAACAAGCTGCGCAGCTGTGGGACCTGCACCGCCAGGCCGGCAGACGAGATCGCTTCGCGCAGGCCTGCGGCCAACCGGCCGACACGCCGGGCGAGGTCGTCGAAACGCTCCGGGGCGAGGCGATCCAGGACGGCGAGCCCGGCCGCCGTCGCGAGGGGGTTTCCCGACAGGGTGCCGGCCTGATAGACGGGACCGAGCGGAGCGAGCTGCTCCATGACCTCTGCCCTGCCGCCCACGGCCGCCAAGGGCAGGCCCCCGCCGATCACCTTGCCGAAGGTCCACAGGTCCGGCCGCACGCCGAAGAGGGCGGCGACGCTCCCGCGGACGAGCCGGAACCCGGTGATCACCTCGTCGAAGAGGAGGAGGGCGCCCACCTCGTCGCAGGCGGCCCGCAGGCCGGCGAGGAAGCCCGCCACCGGCGCCACGAGCCCCATGTTCGCCGCCACCGGTTCGACGATGACGCAGGCGATGGTTTCGTCCAGCTTCGGCACGACGTTGTAGGGCGCCACGATCGTGTCGGCGACAGCGCCCGCCGGCACACCGGCCGAGCCGGCGAGACCGAGCGTGGCGACGCCACTGCCGCCCTCTGCCAGCAGCCCGTCGGAGTGGCCGTGGTAGCAGCCGGCGAACTTCACGATGCGGTCCCGCCCGGTGGCGCCGCGGGCGACCCGGATGGCCGTCATCGTCGCCTCCGTGCCGGAGGAGACGAGGCGGACGAGATCGAGGCCGTCGACGGCGGCGACGAGGGTCTCCGCCAGGAGCACCTCCGCCTCGGTGGGAGCGCCGAAGGTCGTGCCACGTTCGCTCGCCCGAGCGATCGCCTCAAGGACGCCGGCGTCGGCATGGCCGAGGATGGAGGCTCCCCAGGACTGCACGTAGTCGAGATAGGTGTTGCCGTCGGTGTCGGTGACGAAGGCGCCCTTCGCCCGCTCGACGAAGTAGGGCGTGCCGCCGACCGATCCGAAGGCGCGCACCGGCGAGTTGACGCCGCCCGGGATGACGCTGCAGGCGCGGGCGAACAGCTCCTCAGCCACCGAGTGCCTCGGCCACCTCGGCGGCGAAGTAGGTGAGGATGAACGACGCCCCGGCGCGCTTGATCGCTCCGAGGTGCTCGAGGGCGACGGCGGGGCCGTCGATCCAGCCACGCTCGGCGGCCGCTTTCACCATGGCGTACTCACCGCTCACGTGATAGGCGGCCACCGGCACGGTGACGGCCGCCCGCACGGCGGCGATGACGTCGAGGTAGGCGAGCGCCGGCTTCACCATCACCATGTCGGCGCCTTCGGCGACGTCGAGGGCCACCTCCTCGAGCGCCTCGCGGCCGTTGCGGGCGTCCTGCTGGTAGTCGCGGCGGTCGCCGCCGTCGGCGATCGTGACGTCGACGGCGTCGCGGAAGGGCCCGTAGAGGGCGGAGGCGTACTTGGCGGCGTAGGCGAGGATGGCCGTCTCGGGGTACCCGGCGCCGTCGAGGGCTCGGCGGATCGCCCCGACCTGGCCGTCCATCATCCCGCTCGGGGCCACGACGTCGGCGCCGGCTCGTGCCTGGGCGACGGCGACCTCTGCGTAGCGCACGAGCGTGGCGTCGTTGTCGACCGTGCCGTCCGGGCGGACGATCCCGCAGTGCCCGTGATCGGTGTACTCGTCGAGGCAGAGGTCCGCCATCACGACGACGTCGCCGCCGACGGCACCGCCCACGGCCGCCAGCGCCCGCTGCACGATGCCGTCGGGGTCGGATGCGCCGGAGCCTCGGGCGTCCTTGGCGGCCGGCACGCCGAAGAGGATGAGGGCGGGCACACCGAGGGAGGCGAGTCGCTTTGCCTCCAAGACGACGGAGTGGAGCGTGTGCTGCACGACACCCGGCAAGGAGGCGATCGGCTGCGGCTCGGCGATCCCCTCCCGCACGAAGAGGGGGGCGACAAGGTCGTCGCGTGTGAGCACGGTCTCGGCCACGAGGCGCCGCAGTGCAGGCGTGCGTCGCAGCCGGCGCATCCTGCGCGCCGGAAAGGCGGCCCCTGACACGACCGGCTCGCCGGCGAGCACGGCCCGCGCCGTCATGGCGGCGTGCGGGGCGGTGGCGGGCTGCTGGATCGTCGCTGCGGGCTGCGGTTCTGGACCCTGCGGAGGCATGCTCGGACTTTACGCCGCCGCCGTCACGGCCTCTGCGGGGACGGCGTCGCCTCAGCGGGCGCCCGGCCGCCCCCCGCTGCTGGCGACGTAGCCGGCGAGCGCCGAAACGAGCCCGGGAATCGAGTGCTCCTCCGCCTCGAAGCTGACGGCGATGCCGGCGTCACGAGCGGTCGCCGCCGTGATCGGCCCGATGCAGCCGACGACCGGCGGCAGGGCAGCCGTGCCGAAGAGCTCCAGCCACCCGGTCACCGTCGACGAGGACGTGAAGGTGACGGCATCGGCCGACCGGACGGCCTCGAGCAGCCCCGCCTCCGGCGGCGGCCGCACGGTGCGGTAGGCCTCGACGACGTCGACCTCGTAGCCCTTTGCCTGCAGTGCCTTCGGGAGGACGTCGCGGGCAACGGCCGCCCGCGGCAGGAGGACCCGCTCGAGCCGCCCCGAGGGGTCGGCATCCCTGCCGGAACCCGCGCCGGCGCCACGCCCACTGCCGTGCGGCGGGGGGAACGCCTCCGCCAGGGCCTCGGAGACGAACTCGCCGGGCACGAGGTCGGCGACGATGCCGCGCTGGCGGAGCGCCCGCTGCGTGCCTTCGCCGATGGCGGCCACCTTGGCGTTCCCGAAGGCGCGGGCGTCCCCGATCTCGGCAAAGAGGCGGGCGACGGCGTTGGCGGACGTGAACACCACCCACGCATACGACGCCAGCTGCCGGGCGGCTGCCCGCAGGGAGGCGCCGCCGTCGGCCGGGTCTGCGAGGGCGATCGTCGGGACTTCGATCGCCTCGGCGCCGGCATCGGCGAGGGCGACGGCGAGCTGGGAGGCCTGCTCGCGCGTGCGCGTGACGGCGACCCGCCAACCGAGGAGCGGACGCCTCGAGAACCAGGCGAGATCGAGGGCGGCCACCTCCCCCACCACGACGGTGGCGGGCGGACCGGCCGCAACCTCGCCGAGGGCGCCGAGCGTCGTGCGCGTCGTGCGCTGGGAGGCGAGGGTGCCGTTCTCGATGACGGCGACCGGCTCGGAGGGCGTGCGGCCGCCGGCGATGAGCCGCCGGCCGATCTCGGCCCGGTGCTCGACGCCCATGAGGATGACGATCGTGCCACCGAGCTTGGCGAGGGCGTCCCAGTCGACCGGCGCGGGTCCGCCCGAGGCGGTGCCGTAGGCGCCGTGACCCGTCACGACCGTGAAGGCCGTCGAAACGCCCCGATGCGTCAGCGGTATGCCGGCATAGGCGGGCACGCCGTTCACCGCCGACACGCCCGGCACGACCTCGAAGGCGATGCCGGCGGCGCCGAGGAAGAGGGTTTCCTCGCCGCCGCGGCCGAAGATGAAGGGGTCGCCTCCTTTCAGGCGCACGACGACCTCGTGCCGCCGCCCGAGATCGACGAGCAGCTCGTTGATGGCCTCCTGGCTGGTGCGGCCGCCCGGCCGCTTGCCGACGTCGTGCAGCTCGCACCCCTCCGGCACCAGCTCGAGCAGCCGGGGGTGCACGAGGCGATCGAAGACGACTGCGCCGGCGCGACCGAGCAGCTCGGCGCCCCGCACCGTGATGAGGCCGGCGTCTCCGGGACCGGCCCCGACGAGAAAGACGGTCACGGCACGATGCCCGCCTGCTCGAGGAGTGACCTGCCCCCGCAGCGGTCGAGCATCTCGGCAGCGAGCGCCTGCCCGAGATCGCCCGGATTCGATCCCGTCATCGCCTCGCGCACGAGGGTGTGCCCGTCGAGGGAGGCGATCATGGCCTCGAGATGAAGCCCGCCGGAGCTGAGCCGGCGGGCGTGCGCCGCCACGGGCGCATCGCAGCCGCCGCCGACAGCCCGCAACCAGGCGCGCTCGGCCTCGACCTCGGCTCGCGTGTCGTCATGGTCGATCGACTGCAGCAGGAGGCGGAGCGCCTCGTCGTCGCGGCGGCAGCACACGGCGATGGCGCCTTGACCGATCTGGGGCAGCATCTCGGTGAGCGAGAGCACCTGGGTGGCGGCAGCGGTGAGATCGAGCCGCTCGAGCGCCGCCATGGCGACGACGACGGCGCCGCCGGCGGGCACCTTGGCGAGGCGGCTCGCCATGTTCCCCCGCAGCTCGGCAAAGCGGAGATCCGGCCGCAACCACGCCAGCTGAGCCCGCCGCCGCACCGATCCGCTCGCCACGACCGCCCCCGTCCGAAGCCCTCGCAGGGCGGCGCCGACGAGGGCGTCACGCGGGTCGGCGCGGGGAAGGTAGGCGGCGATGACGAGACGACCGTCGAGGAGCGAGGGCAGGTCCTTCGCCGAGTGCACCGACGCATCGGCCCCTCCCGCCAGGACGGCGTCGTCGACCTCCTTCACGAAGACGCCGCGCCCGCCCACGGCATGGATCGGCACGTCGGTCCGCAGGTCGCCGGCGGTCTGCAGGGCGACGGCGGCGACGGCGGGGGCGCCTGTCCCGCTCGCTCCCGCCCGCTGAGAGGCCAGGGCGGCGGCGACGAGATCGACCTGCACGAGGGCGAGCGGGCTGGAACGGGTGGCGAGGCGCAGCGGCGAGGGCAGGCTGGCGTCAACGGCTATCGGCGGCATGGGCGGCCTCGACGATTAGAGGTCGAACAGCGTCCGCAGCGCCTCCGCCAGGCGCTCGCCCCGCGGCGAGCCGGCCGCCTCCTTGAGGCGCACCGTCGGATCGTGCAGCAGCTTGGCCACGACCCGCCTCGTCACCATGTCGACCAACTCGCGGTCCTCAGCGCTGAGGGACTCGAGCCGGCTGCGGTAGCGGTCGAGCTCGGCCGCCCGCCACGTCTCGGCCCGCTCGCGCAGGGCGGCCACGACGGGAGCCGCCAGGCGCCCGGCGGCCGTCGAGCGGTAGCGCTCGAGCTCCTCGGCAAGGATCACCCGCACGGCGGGTACCTCGCCCTCGCGGCCGGCCATCTGCTCCTCGGCATAGCGCCGCACGTCCTCGACGTCGAGCCGGATGACGCCGTCAAGGGCGTCGACGGAGGGATCGACGTCGCGGGGGATGGCGAGGTCGACGACGACGATCGGCCAGGGCGCTGCGGGCGGGGACGTTTCGGTGCTCCGCTGGCGGCGCCGCCGCGCCGCCAGGGCGGCGTGGAACATGGCGGCGTTCATGACCACCTCGTCGGCCGCCGTCGAGGTGAGCACGACGTCGGCGAGCGTGAGCTCGGCTGCGATCGCCTCGAGGCCGATGACGCGGGCCGCCAGCATGTCTGCCACCTCGGCGGCCCGATCTGCGCCCCGGTTGGCGACGACGATCTCGCCACTCAGGTCGGCTCGGCCGGCGAGGGCACGCGCCATGCCGGCGCCCATCTCCCCGGCTCCGATGAGGAGCAGGCGCTTGCCCTCGAAGCCGTGGGCGCGATCGGATGCCAGCTCGACGGCGGCGTTGGCGAGCGACGTCGTCCCGCGCTGGATGGCGGTTTCGGTCCGCACCCGCTTGCCGGCCTCGACGGCATGGCGAAAGAGCGGCCCGAGCACCGTGCTCGTGGCATTCTCGCGGCGAGCCGCTTCGGCGGCGTCGCGGACCTGACGGAGGATCTCACCCTCGCCGAGCACGGGCGAGTCGATGCCGGCGGCGACCTCGAACAGGTAGGCGATGGCGGCGTCGTCGTAGCGGCACGTCAGCGCCCCACCGAGATCGAGGACGCCGCCGCCCGCCTCCGGCCGGCGCTCACCGCCTTCGGGCCGCTCGGCGCCGCCGCGGCGAAACTCCGTCCCGGCTCCCATCCGAGCCCTGAAGAACGCCTCGATGTCGGCCACGCCGTCGTGGAAGCGGTCGACGGCGGCATACACCTCGGTGCGCAGGCACGTCGAGAGGATGACGGCCTCCGACAGGTTCGGTCCCGCGACGAGCTCAGCGAGGGCCTTTCGCAGCTCTTGCTCGGTCACGGCCACGCGCTCGAAGATCTCGAGGGGCGCATCCCGTTCGTGCATTCCGACGACGACGACCGCCACAGGCGGCTACCTCTCCCTCCAGGACGCCGCACGGCGGGTCCAGGTGTCCGGGCGCCGGTCAGGGACGCCCATGGTGGGCACCGCGCAGCCGGGCACCCGCCCCGAGCGTACCCCGACGCTCACGAGCTGAGTCTCGCGACCACCTCTGGACGTCCCGTGGCAGCTTCCGGGTGAGCCTGGTAGAAGGCGAGGACCTGCAGTTCGGCCGAGAAGTCGACGTGGCGGACGTGCACCGAGGGCGGCGCCGTCAGCACGGTGGGCGCAAAGTTGAGGATGGCGCTCACGCCCGCGTCGATCATGCGGTCACAGACGTCCTGGGCAGCCGCGGCCGGCGTCGTGATGACACCGATGGAGGCGCCGTGGCGGCGGCACACCTCCTCCAGCTCGGAGACGTGCGTCACGGCAGTGCCGGCGATCACCTCGCCGATGGTGCCGGCGTCGACGTCGAAGAGGCCGACGATCCGGAAGCCTCCCGATACGAAACCCGGGGAGCGGGCGAGGGCATGGCCGAGGTGGCCCATGCCCGTCATGACGACGGCTCGATCCTGGTCGATGCCCAATTCGCGCTGGATCTGCCCGAGCAGGTACCGGACGTCGTATCCCGTCCCCCGCGTGCCGTAGGTGCCGAAATGCGACAGGTCCTTGCGCACCTTGGCGGCGTTGACACCGCAGGCGTCGGCGAGCTCGGCCGAGGACACGGTGGCGACCGAATCGAGGGCGAGTCGCTCCAGGACGCGTTGGTAGAGGGGGAGGCGGACGACCGTCGGCTCTGGGATTCGCCGTCCAAAGCGCTCAGGCATGGGGGGGGATGGTAACGACGGGCACTGCTCGGCCACAAAACGGGCACGGCCTTGCCACGAAACAGCCGGTCACGTCCTCAACGCCAGGGCGGTTTCGGCACGGCGGGCAACGCCCGCCCTCAGGCGAGGGCGCGCCGGAGCACCTTGCCTTGCATCCCGCGCGGGAGCTCGTGGGCGAACACGATCGTGTCCGGGCACTTGTAGCGAGCGAGGTGTCGGGCGCAGAAATCGATGAGCTCGAACTCCGTCACGCCGGCGGGAGCAGCGGCCCCTTCCGGCCAGGCGGCCGCCGTCGGCACGACGAAGGCACGGACGGACTCCCCGAGGGCGGCGTCGGGGACACCGATCACGACGGCCTCGGCCACGGCCGGGTGCTCCTCGAGGACGTGCTCGACTTCGGCCGGGAACACGTTGAAACCCGAAACGATGATGAGATCCTTGTTGCGGTCCACGATGGTGATGGAGCCGTCGTCGTCCATGACCCCGACGTCACCGGTGTGCAACCAGCCGCCGGAGTCAAGGGCTGCTTTCGTGGCAACGGGGTCTTCAAAGTAGCCGGCGAAGACGTTGGGACCGCGCACGAGTATCTCGCCCGGGTCGCCGTGCTCGACGACGTCGCCGTCGAGATCCACGATCTCCACTTCGATGCCGGGCAGCGGGACGCCGACCTGCAGCGGTCGTCGCGGGCGCTCCATGTCCGGGAAGCTCACCGACGGAGATGCCTCCGTGAGCCCGTAGGCCTGCCAGATGGCGACACCGAAGCGCTGCTCGAACTGCTCGGCCACCTCGAGGGTGAGCGGCGCTGCCCCGGAGACGGCGATGCGCACGGAGGCGAGCTCGTCGCCGGTGGCCGACGGGAGCAGCGAGAGGGCGGCGAAGAGCTGCGGGACGCCCGGTAGGACCGTGACGTGCTCTGTGGCGACGGTCTCGAGCAGTGAGGCGGCGTCGAAGCGCTCCATGAGGACGAGCTTGGCGCCGGCGAAGAGGTGGAGGCCGAGGACGGCGTTCAAGCCGTAGATGTGGAACGGCGGCACGACGAGGAGGCCGACGTCGAGGTCGGAGACGGCGAGGCCGACGGCGAGCGACATCTGCTCGATGTTGGCGCGCAGGCTGCCGTGGGTGAGGATGGCGGCCTTCGGCGAGCCGGCCGTCCCCGAGGTGAACAGGAGCACGGCGGCGTCCTGCGGCTTCCGCTCCACGAGGGGAGGGGCCCCGACGCCTTCCCCGCCGCCCTTCGAGAGCCGGCCGCTCGGCTCGGAGCCGGTGTCGGTGACACCCCCGTCCCCGCCGACCTCGAGCACGAGGTAGCCGAGCTCGGCGATCGGGTCCCGCAGGGCGGCGGAGCGCGGACCACCGAGGAGGACCGCCTTCGCCCGCACGGTGCCGAGCTCGGTGGCCAGCTCGGCGAGCGGGCTCTCCGGGTTGAGCGGGACGGCGGCGGCGCCGGCCCCGAGGGCGGCGAAGTAGGCCACGACGAAGGCCGGCGTCGTCGGGAACACGAGGGCGACGCGGTCGCCCGGCTCCACGCCGTGCTCGGCCAAGACGGCGCGCAGGGCGGCCGCCCTCGCCCTCAGCTCGCCGTAGGTGACGGTGGCGCCCTCGTGGCGCAGCGCCACGGACGCGGAAGGATGCGGCTCGATGATTGCAGCGAGGTTCACGGTCGGTGTTGCTCCTGTGCCACGGCGGCTTCAGGCACCGTCGCGCATTGCCGGGCGGGTCGTCGGCGCCCGCCGTCGAGCCGCCACCCTACTCAGCCCGGCAGGGCCGTCGTCATCCCGCTTCCGTGAAACGCTCCGACAGGTAACGGTTCACGTCCTCTTCCCGCAGCCGGTAGGACTTCCCGACCCGGACCGCTGGAAGCTGACCTGAGTTGATGAGGCGATACACGGTCATGCTCGAGACCCGAAGCACGCGGGCAACTTCCGCGACTGTGTAGAACCTCGCCTTTGAATAGTCGATGCTCGTCAGATGGATCACCCCTCTCCGCCTGGGTACGACTGTACGCCAATGTGGCTGAAGTGGAAAGTGTGACTACCCACGGCCGAGCTGGCGGGCCCTCTCGGCGGCGGCGGCGACGGCGTCGACAACGGCTGCTCGCACCGCTCGGCGCTCGAGAACCTGTAGGCCAGCGGCGGTCGTCCCGCCCGGGGAGGTGATGGCCGCCCGCAGGGCCGCCGGCGCCTCGCCCGTCTCGGCGAGCAGGCGGGCGGAGCCGAGCAAGGTGTGTGTCACGAGGAGCCGGCTGACGTCGCGATCGAGGCCCTCCGCCACGCCCGCCTCCACCATCGCCTCAGCCAGGAGGAACACGTAGGCCGGACCCGACCCCGAGAGACCCGTGACGGCGTCGAGGGCCGGCTCGCTCACGCGGGCCACGACGCCGAAGGAGGAGAGGACCGCCTCGGCCCAGGCGTAATCCTCTTCGCTCGCCGTGTTGCCGCCGGCGAGGGCCGAGGCGGCGGCGCCGAGCACGGCCGGCAGGTTCGGCATGGCGCGCAGCACCACCGTGCCGGGACGGAGCCAGGACTCGAGCTCGCAGAGGCGGATGCCGGCCATGATCGAGAGGACCCTCGCCACGGGCACGCCGGCGAGGGCACGGGTGGCCTCCTCGGCGTCCGCCGGCTTGACGGCGAGCACGGCGGCGTCTGCCGCCACGGGGGCGGCGGAGAGGGCGACACCGGGAAAGCGGTCCGAGAGCTCGGCGCGGGCGGTCTCGAGCCGCTCGGCGATGGTGACGGCGCCCGGCTCGATCCAACCGGCGCGCAGCAGGCCGCCGATGAGGGCGTTGCCCATGCGACCGCCCCCGACGACGAGGAGGCGAGTCACCTCAACATTCCACCAGCTGGCGCGACGTCAGCGTGCTGTAGAGGGTGCGCAGACGGGTGGCCGCCGTCGCCCACGTGTAGGCGCGGGCCATGCTGGCGCCACCGGCTCCGAGGTCGGCCTGCAGCATCGGGTCCTCGACGATCTCCGCCACGCGCTTGGCGAAGCCCTCGACGTCGCCGGAATCGACGAGGAAACCGTTGCGGCCATCCTCCACGAGCGTCGTCAGACCGCCCACGGCCGTCGCCACGACGGGCGTGCCGCACGCTGAGGCCTCGAGGGCGACGAGGCCGAACGACTCCGAGCGCGACGGCACGACGCAGCAGTCGGCCGCCCGGTAGAAGGTCGAGAGCAGCTCATGGGGCTGCGGGGCCCGGAAGAGCACCTCGTGTGCCACCCCGAGCGTCGAGCACAGCTCGTGGAGGGCATGCATCTCCTCCTCGCCGTGCGGCCCGCTCGGGCCGCCGACGATGACGAGCCGAGCGTCCCTCACACCCCCTGAGCGCAAGGCGGCGAGCGCACGCACGGCCACGTCAGCGCCTTTGAGCGGCTGGATCCGCCCGACGAACAGCAGCAAGGGGCCGCGCAGGTCGTCCAAGCCGAGGGCTCGTCGAGCCATGCGGCGGTCGCCTGGGGAGAAGAAGGCATGGTCGACCCCGAGGGGGATGATCTCCACCCGCTCGCGGTCGGCGTCGTAGAGGTCGACGAGCTGTTGGCGCTCGACGTCGCAGGAGGCGAGGAGGGCATCGGAGCATCCGATGATGGTCGCCTCCGCCTCGGCCCGGCGGGCGCCGGCGGACGCCTCGACCTCCTCGGGGCTGGCGATCGCCTTCACGCGGTCGAGGGTGTGGAACGTCGAGATGAGGGGCAGGTCGAGCCGGTGCTTGATGGCATGGCCGGCGACACCGGACAGCCAGTAGTTGGCGTGGAGGGCGCAGGCGCCACCCTCGAGCGGGCCGAAAGCGTGCATGCCCGGGCCTTCCGGGTGCGCAACGGCGCTGCTCAGGTGGGCGACGACTCCCTCCGTGAACTCCTCGACGTGCTCGTGGAGCCGCTCTTTCGGCACCGAGGCGGGCGGTCCGGCCGTGACGTGGTGAACGGCGAAGCCCGGCTCGACGAAGACCGTCTCGGGGAGGTCCTCCCGGTCGCGCCGGGTGTAGACGTCGCAGGCGACGCCGGCGCGCGCCAGCGCCGTGGACAGCTCGCGGACGTAGACGTTCATGCCGCCGCTGTCGCCAGTACCGGGCTGGGCGAGCGGAGAGGTGTGCAGGGAGAGCACTGCGAGCCTGCGCATCGGCTCAGAGCCTAGTGAGAGGCTTCGGGCGTGCCGGCCTCGTCACCGGCGATGGCGTCCCCCTGTCCTTTGACCGAGGCGCCGTCTCCTTGTCCTCTGAAGGAGAGGTAGATGGCGATGAGAACCTGCTTCTGCTGGTCGTCGATGTCGGTGGCGGCGTAGATGAGGCCGACGAGGTCGGCGTTCATGTCGCGGTGGTCGTCGAGGATGCCGGCTCGGACATAGAGCGTCTCCGCGGAG
>Ga0181526_10000332_pt1 | contig 51337 bp, 36 predicted proteins | sample PEATcosm2014_Bin_35_FD_119750 | JGI IMG/M metagenome (GOLD analysis project Ga0181526, IMG submission 119750) | Peatland microbial communities from MTU Mesocosm Facility, Houghton, MI, USA - PEATcosm2014_Bin06_30_metaG | ecosystem: Environmental > Terrestrial > Soil > Wetlands > Peat | place... | reverse complement strand
GCCTCGTCGAGGACCGCCAGCATGAAGTCGGCGTCGGTGGACGAGAAGATCATCGGGGGCTTGATCCGCAGCGTGTTGCCCCAGAGCCCGCCCTTGCCGATCAGCAGGCCCATTTCCTTGCACGCCTCGAACACGGCGGCGCACTCCTCCTTGGCGGGCTCCTTCGTCCCGCGGTCCTTCACGAGCTCGACGCCGAGCATAAGCCCTAGGCCGCGGATGTCTCCGATCAGGGTGTGCTTCTCGGCCAGCCGCGCGAAGCCCGCCTTGAGGTAGTTGCCGATCCTGAGCGAGTTGGCCTGCAGGCCCTCCCTGTCGATCACCTCGAGGACGGCGCGCCCCTGGGCGCAGACGACGGGATTGCCCCCGAAGGTGTTGAAATGGATGCGCGAGGTGAGCGCATGGGCCACCTTCGGCGTCGTCACGACGGCCGCGAGCGCGCAGCCGTTGCCGATGCCCTTCGCCATCGTCACTATGTCAGGCACGACGCCCTGCGTCTCGAAGCCCCAGTAGTGGGTGCCCGTCCTCCCGAATCCCGGCTGGACCTCGTCGGCGATGCACAGTCCGCCGGCGGCCCTGACGTGGCCGTAGGCGTGCTTCAGGTACCCGTCGGGGAAGACCACGGTTCCGCCCACCCCCTGGATGGATTCTGCGATGAAGCCGGCAATCGTCCCGGACGTGCCGAACTGGATCAGGCTCCTGACGTCCTCGGCGTACTTCCTGCCGGCCTCCGGGTCGTCCTTGCCGTGCGGCCCCCTGTAGAGGTCGGGCAGGATCGCGTGCTGGATCCCGAAGCCGTGGGGCACGTTGAATTTCCACGTGTGGTGCGAGGTAAGGCCCATGGTGGACTGGCTGCCCCCGTGGTATCCGTTGCGCAGCGCGATCACGTCGTAGGAGCCGGTGAAGGCCCGCGCCATGAGAAGCGCCAGGTCGTTTGCCTCCGAGCCCGAGTTGACGAAGTAGACCACCTTGAGCTCGCCCGGCATCTTCGCCGCGAGCTCCCTGGCGTAGAGCGCGATGTTAGGGTGCAGGTAGATCGTCGTCGTGTGCTGGAGCGTCTCGTTCTGGAGGTGCGCGGCGGCGACGACGTGCGGGTGGCAGTGCCCGCAGCTCACCGTCACGATCCCGCCGATCCCGTCCAGGTAGCGCCGGCCCTTCTCGTCGAACAGCCACTGGGCCCTGCCCTCGACGATCATCACGGGCTTCTTGTAGTAGTGGAAGATCGCCGGGTTCAGGAACTGCCTCCTCAGGGCCAGCACCTCCTCGGCTGAGGGCCCAGAGTACGGCTTCGGAACATGGTCGGTGGGGGGGAGCGGGATTGTCTTCATCGGTCAGCTATTGGGCGCCAGCTTACGCAGGAGGAGGTAGGCGACAAACGCTATCGCGAACCCGGCGAACCAGGCGTATCCGTAGACCGCCAGCAGCGGGTGCGGCACGCGGGCGGGGTCGATCCAGCCCACCTGGGCGAGGAAGCCGGGCAGGTTGGGCAGCACGGCGACCCCGAACGCCGCGATCGCGACGACGCTCCACCCGCGCGAGTAGCGGTAGCGCCCGTTCGGGTCGTAGAGCGCCGGCACGTCGAGCTCCCGTCGCCGGAGGATGAAATAGTCCGCGATCATGATTCCGCCCACGGGCCCCAGGAGGGCGCTGTAGCCGACCAGCCACGTGAAGATGTAGCCGGACGGGTCTGCGACCAGCTTCCAGGGCATCATGGCGATCCCGATGATCCCGGTGATCAGCCCGCCGAGGCGGAACGAGATCCTCCTGGGCGCGAGGTGGGAGAAGTCGTTCGCGGGCGAGACCACGTTGGCGGCGATGTTGGTGGCCAGGGTGGCGATGCACAGGGCGAGCATCGCGACGATCAGGACGGCGGGGCTGCGGAACCGGATGAGGACGTCAAGCGGGTTCCAGATCGTCTGCCCGAAGATGACCGCCGTCGCCGACGTCACCGCGACGCCGATGAACGAGTAGAACGCCATCGCCAGCGGAAGGCCCAGGGCCTGCCCGACGACCTGGTCGCGCTGGGACGCGGCGTAGCGCGAGAAATCCGGGATGTTGAGCGAGAGCGTGGCCCAGAAGCCGATCATTCCCGTGAGGCCCGGAACGAAGAACTCCATGAACCGGCCCGCCTTCGGCTGGCCGGGATCAAACGCCGACGGCTGCGAGAGCATCGGGCCGAACCCGCCGGCGCCCCTGTAGGCCCACACGAGGAACACGAGCCCGAGCGCCATCAGGAGAGGGGCCTTGATGTTCAACAGGATGCGTATCGAGTCGATCCCCTTGAAGACGACCCACATGTTGATGCCCCAGAACGCCATGAAGCAGGCGAACTGGGGAAGGGTGATGCCGAGCGCGTTCTGGGGGCCGGCCCCGAAGGCCGGGAAGAAGACCGCGAGGATCCTGCAGATCGCATCCCCCCCGATCCAGGACTGGATTCCGAACCAGCCGCAGGCGACGAGCGCCCGCAGCATCGCGGGGATATTCGCGCCCCGGGTGCCGAATGACGCGCGGCAGAGCACGGGGAAGGGGATGCCGTAGCGGGTGCCCGCGTGCGCGTTGAGGAGTATCGGGACCAGGACGATGGTGTTGCCGAGGAAGATCGTCAGGATAGCCTCCCACCAGTTCATGCCCCCGCCGACGAGCGAGGAGGCGAGCATGTAGGTCGGCACGCATGCCGACATCGAGATCCAGAGGGCGGCGTAGCTGCCGGTGCGCCACGTGCGCCTTTCCGGGCGCACGGGGGCCAGGTCCGGGTTCTCGAGGGCGCCCGGGCTCACGCTACGATGAGCCTATCAGCATGCCCGCGAAGAAGACGAGCAGCCCTCCCACGATCACCTGGAAGGCGGCCGCGAGGAAACGCGTGTCCATGTAGTGGTGGCGTATCCAGGAGATGATGACAAGCTCGGCGGCGACGACGCAGACGGCGACCGTGAACGCCAGTTGGAACGACGGGATCAGGAAGGGGAGCGTGTGGCCCAGTCCCCCCGCGGCGGTCATGAGGCCGCAGACGCTGCCCCGGATGATCGGGTGGCCGCGGCCGCTGAGCGCCCCGTCGTCCGACAGGGCCTCGGCGAAGCCCATGCTTATCCCGGCGCCGACGGACGATGCGAGCCCCACGAGCAGCGAGTCGCGGGTGCTGTGGGTGGCGAAGGCGGCCGCGAAAAGCGGAGCGAGCGTCGAGACGGATCCGTCCATGAGCCCGGCCAGCCCGGGCTGGACGACCTGCAGGACGAACATGCGGCGCTGGCTCTCGTCTTCGCCACCGCGCGCGCCGGAGGCGACCTGCTCCGACTGGATGCGCTCGGCGAGGGCCTCGTGGTCGGCCTCGGCCAGCGCGAGGTCGCCAAGCAGGCGGCGGGTCGCGGCGTCGTTCGTCCTGGACGCGGACACCTCGTAGAAGCGCCGCGACTCCATTTCCATGACCTCGACTTGGCGGCGCACCTGGCTGACCGATAGGGCCTTCCTAAGCCACACCGGCCTCCGGGCCACGAATCCCCGGACGTCTTCGCGGTGGATGAGGGGTATGTGATCGCCAAAGCGCTCGCGGTACCGGTCTATCAGCCTCTGGCGGTGAACGGACTCCTCGCGCTGCATGGCGAGGAGCATCTCGGTAGTAGCGGGGTAACTCTCCCGCAGCCGGTGCGCAAAGTCTCCGTAGATGCGCCCGTCCTCCTCCTCCAGGGATATGGCGAGCGCCAACACCTCCTGCTCTGAAAGCTCGGAAAACGCCTTGGGCATTGGGGTTGTGGAACCTGGGGAACCCTAGCCGCGGGCCGCGGCGGGCACCAGCCGCAAATCGCGGCCTCGTGCCCCGGGGCCCGCTCAATCCGCTGCCCGGGCGTTTGTTTCTGTAACTTTTCACCGCCAGGGCGTGTTATCGTGTCAACTCCCCTACCATGAGCCTACTCAACCGATTCGTTGCAACTGGCTGCATTCTTGCCGCCGTCACCGCCACCGCGTCCGCAAAGATCGAGCGCACCGTGGAGAAGTCGTTCCAAGTGCAGGCCGGCGCCCACCTCACGGCCTCGACCGCCGGGGGCGACATCCGGGTCATGCCGTCCTCGGACTCCGTGATCAAAGTCGTCGCCAAGGAGCATATCCGCGCCAGCAGCGAGGCCGAGGCGGACGAGCTGCTCCAGAAGCTCGACCTCGTTATCGAGCAGCACGGCAACGACGTCACGGCGACAGCCTCCTACAAGGAGGGGTCCGGGTTCCACTTCGGCAGCTGGCCGCCTGTACAGGTCGACTTTATCGTGACAGTCCCCAGCCGCACGTCGGTCGACCTCAAGACCTCCGGCGGCGACGTCGCCGTCGGCGACCTGGACGGCGCGGTGCGGGCCCGCACGTCGGGCGGGGAGATCGAGCTCGGCAAGATCGGCGCCGACATCGACGCCTCGACGTCCGGCGGGAGCGTCAGGCTCGACGAGGGCCGCGGGACCGTGAAGCTCTCGACGTCGGGGGGCAACATCTCGGCGGGCCGCGTGGCCGGTTCGGCCGACCTGCGCACCTCGGGCGGCGACATCAGGATCGACTCAGTCGAGGGCACCCTAAGAGCGCACACCAGCGGCGGAGACGTCAAGGCGGTGTTCGCCGGCCCGCTCAAGGGCGACTGCTCGCTCTCCACGTCCGGCGGGGAGGTGAAGGCGACCGTGGGCCAGGGGGTGGGATTCCAGCTCGACGCCGCGACGAGCGGCGGCGACGTGAACGCCGCAGGGCTGACGATCACGATCGACCGCGGCGGACAGGGCAAGAGCAGCCTTTCGGGCGCGGTCAACGGCGGGGGCCCCGTCCTCAAGCTGCGCTCGAGCGGAGGCGACATCGTGGTCGCCTCGCGCAAGGACGCCGCCTGAGGCGCCTTGCCCGCCGTCAGCCGCCGGCAGGGGTCCGCCGTAGGAAGCGGCCCCTGGCGGGCTCGCCCGTGAAGCTGCCGTCCCGCACGGCGATCTGCCCGCGCACCGTGACGACGCTGGGGCGCCCCTCCACCTTCCAGCCCTCGAAGGCGCTGTAGTCGACGTTCATGTGCTGGGTCTTCGCCGAGATCACGCCCCGGTAGTCCGGGTCGAAGACGACGAGGTCGGCGTCCGCTCCCGGTTGGATCGCCCCCTTGCGCGGGAACAGGCCGAACGTCTTCGCGGCCTGCGTGCTCGCGACGTTCACGAGCGTGTGCAGGTCGATCCTGCCCTCCCTCACGCCGCAGGTGTACAGGAGCTTGATCCGCTCCTCGAGCGAGGGGATGCCATTCGGGATCTTCGTGAAATCGGACTCCCCCATCCGCTTCTGGCCCTCGAAGTCGAACGGGGCGTGGTCCGTCGCGACCGTCTGGATGAGGCCGTCCCGGAGCCCGTTCCAGAGGACCGGCTGGTTCTGGGCGTCGCGCAGCGGGGGCGACATGACGTACTTCGCACCTTCGAATCCGTCCCGCTCCGCATAGCTCTTGTCGAGGACGAGGTACTGGATGAGCGTCTCGATGCCCACGCGTACCCCGCGGCGGCGGGCGGCGATCGCCTCGCCCAGGGCCCGCTCGCAGCTTAGATGGACGATGTACGCGTGCGCGCCGGTCATCTCGGCGAACGTGAGCAGGTGGTGCACCCCCTCGGCCTCTACCGCAGGGGGGCGGCTCCCGTGGTGCTGGCCCGGGTCCGTCTTGCCGGCGGCCACTAGCTCCTTCTGCCGCTCCGCGATCAGGGTCTCGTTCTCGCAATGCGCGGTCACGACGACGCCGAGCTCCCGGGCGAGCCTGAGCGTGCGGTAAAGCTCCAGGTCGTCGATGCCGAACGCGCCCTTGTAGGCGAGGAAGATCTTGAACGAGCTGACGCCGCGCCGGACGATCTCTCGAAGGGCCGACTCCGTCGGCTCGTCGAACTTGGCGGCTCCCATGTGGAACGTGAAGTCGCATGCGGACCGGCCCTCGGCCTGCGCCATCCAGTGCTCGAAGCCCGCGAGGGCGTCCTCGCTGCGGGCCGGGCAGCACATCTCGATTAGGGTGGTGGTCCCCCCGAAGAGGGCGGCTCTGCTCGCCGTCTCGTAGGTGTCCTTCGCGAAGGTGCCCATGAACGGAAGCGTGATGTGGACATGCGGGTCGACGAAGCCCGGGAAAACGTACTTCCCCGCGGCGTCGACCACCTGCGCCCCGGGCGGGGCCTCGAGGCCGGTGCCGATCCGCGTGATGGTCTCGCCCTCGCAGTAGATGTCGGCCCTCGACCGCGAGTCCGCGGTGATGACCTCGCCATTCTTGATCAGCAGGGGCATGGCGGCTTCACTTGCGCCAGACGTCCCCGACCTCGGCGCCATGCCAGCGCGACGTGACGACCTTCTGCTGCGTGTAGAACTGCACCGCCTCGCGCCCCTGGATATGGAGGTCGCCGTAGAATGAGGCGTCCCAGCCGGTGAACGGGAACATCGCCATCGTGGCGGGAACGCCGATGTTGATTCCGACCATCCCCGCCTTGACCCTGTGCTTGAACTCGCGGGCGGACGCGCCGGAAGTCGTGAAGATGGAGGCGCCGTTGCCGTACGCCGACTTGTTCGCGACGCCGATGGCCTGGGCGAGGTCCTCCACCCGCATCACGTTGAGCACCGGCCCGAAGATCTCCTCGCGGGCTATCGTCATCGTATCGCGGACGTTGTCGACGACCGTGGCGCCGAGGTAGAACCCGTTGGGCGCCCCGGCGACCGAGACGCCGCGGCCGTCGCAGGCTATCGTCGCCCCCTCTTTTGCCCCTAGCTCAACGAGTTGCGCGACGCGGTCGCGGTGCGATCCCGTGATGAGGGGGCCCATGTCGGGCTGCGACATGGCCGAGTCGGTCCGCCCGACCTTGACCGACCGCGCTGCGTCGACCAGCTGCGGTACGAACACCTCGCCCGCCTTGCCGACGGCGATGGCGGTCGAGCCGGCCATGCACCGCTCCCCTGCGCATCCGAACGCAGCCATCGAGAGTGCCTCGATCGTCCGGGGCGCGTCGGCGTCGGGCATGACGACCACGAAGTTCTTCGCGCCGCCGTTGGCCTGCACCCGCTTCCCGTTCCTGGTGCCGGTCTCGTAGATGTGTCTGGCCACCGGCGAGGAGCCGACGAACGAGACCGCCTTGACACTGGGGTGGGCGAGCAGCGCGTCGACGCAGTCGCGGCCGCCGTGGACGACGTTGAGGACGCCCTTTGGGAGCCCGGCCTTCTCGAGGAGCTCCGCCAGCAGGAGGGCGGTCAGCGGGACCTTCTCGCTCGGCTTGAGGACGAACGTGTTTCCGCAGGCGATTGCCAGCGGGAACATCCACAGCGGGACCATGGCGGGGAAGTTGAACGGCGTGATCCCGGCGCAGACGCCGACCGGCTGGAGGTACGTCTCGCAGTCGACACCCCGCGCGACGTTCCCGAGCGAGTCCCCGAAGAGGAGCGCGGGGACGCCGCATGCGTACTCGATGTTCTCGATCCCCCGGTAGATGCTGCCGCGGGCCTCCACCAGGGTCTTGCCGTTCTCGCGCGTGATGCTGTTGCAGAACCGGTCGAAGTTTTCCTCGACGAGGTGCCTGAAGCGGAAGAGGAGCCGTGCGCGCTCGATCGCCGGCGTCTCGCTCCATGCGGGGAACGCGGCGGAGGCGGCCTCGACGGCAGCGTCAACCTCGGCCGCGCCGCCGATCGGGCATTCCGAGATCACCTCCCCGGTGGAGGGATTGTAGACGGGAGTGCCCGCGATCTTGGGCCGGATCCATTCGCCGCCGATGAAGAGAGGGCAGGGGACGAGGCGGTCAGGTTTCATCATTGTTTGGGGGGTGCGGAGGGCGGCTTTGGCTCGGCCGGGGGATTAGCCTCGGGCTGGAGGGCGAGCTGCCACCATCCCACGTCCCACCAGGCCCCCAGCTTGTAGCCGATCTTGCGGTAGATCCCGACGAGGGTGAAGCCCATGGATTCGTGGAACGCCTGGCTCGCGGGATTCGGGAGGGCGATCCCGGCGTAGGCCTTGAAGAGTCCCTGGGCGCGCAGGCGGCTGAACAGCTCCGAGTACAGGGCCCTGCCGATGCCCCTTCCCCGAAACCGTTCGTGGACGTACACCGCCATGTCGACGGCCCAGCGGTAGGCGGCGCGCTCCCGGTGCGGCGACGCGTACGCGTACCCGGCCACGGTCCCGTCGACCTCGTCGACAAGCCAGGGGAAGCGGCGGTTGATCCTCTCGATTCGGGCGGCCATCTCGACCTCGTCGGGCGCATCGACCTCGAATGAGACGTGGGATTCCTCGCAGAACGGCCGGTAGATAGCTGCAATCTGCGGGGCGTCGGCTGAGGCTGCCAGTCGGATCATCTGGGGATCCGCACTATTCCCGGGACAGGGAATCGGACTGCTTGACGAACTCGTCCCCGCTCCACTCGCCGTCAGACGACACGGCCCGCCTCGGTGCCGCCTTCTGGGCGGCCTTGCGCACGGACTGGCGCCTCACGAGTTCCGCGTGGGAGGTGAAGTACTCGAGGCTCCTGCCCTTGAACTGGGCGACCGTGGCGAACTTGTGCTTGTCCATGAACGCGAGGAGCTCGTCGCACATCGGCTTCACGCATTCGTAGCCGGCCTTCATGACTCCGGTGCAGACCTGGACCGTGTCGCAGCCGAGCAGGATGAACTCGGCGGCGTCGCAGCCGCTCTCGATCCCGCCCAGGCCCGAGAGGGAGCGGCCGGGAAACTCCGTCCGGATCATCGTCGCGATCTCCATGACCATGCGCAGGGCGATCGGCTTGACCGCCCTGGACGAGTAGCCGCCCGGCGTAGTCCACCCCTCGACCGACGGCTCCGGGCGCAGCGTGTCCAGGTTGACGCCCATGACGCTGCGTATCGTGTTGATCGCGCTCAGGCCCTGGCATCCCGCCTTGAGCGCCGCACGGCTCGGTTCCTCGATGTGTGTGACATTCGGGGTCATCTTCGCCCACACCGGGCGCTTCGCCGCCGTCATGACCCACCCGCACACCTCCTCGAGAATGCCGGGATCCTGACCCATGGCCGCCCCCATCTTTCGCTCGGGCAGGCCGTGCGGGCACGAGAAATTCAGCTCGAACCCGTCGACGCCCGCCTCCTGGCAGCGCTCGACGATCTCGACCCAGGCGTCCTTCCTGTACTCCTCCATTATCGACGCGATCAGCACGCCCTTCGGATTGGTGTCCTTGCACTGCTTGAACTCGTCCATCCAGACCTTGAACGGCCGGTCGCTAATGAGCTCGATGTTCTCCCAGCCGATGACCTCCTTGCCGTCGCGCGAATGGAGCTTTGCGTAGCGGGGCGAGACGTTGACAACCTTCGAAGAGTCGAGGCTTATCGTCTTCGCGATCACGGCGCCCCAGCCCTCCCGGAAGGCCCGGTTGATGACGCTCAGGTTGGTTCCCGGGGGGCCCGAACCGATCACAAACGGATTGGGTAGCCTGAGGCCGTCGACAGTGGTGGCTAGGGTCGGCATGGGCTGGCGGAACGCGCCAAATCTCGCCCAGAATCCGCTCGTTTCCAAGCAGTAACTGCGCCACGCTCTGGCCCCTTTCGAACCAAGATGAATGCTGCTGTTGATCCAAGGCGCACGGTGGCAGAACTCAGGGAGCTGGCGCGGCTGACGTCGGACGAGAACGGCGCCCAGCGGGTGGCGTTCACGAAGACCTGGGTCGCAACCCGGGCTTGGCTCCGCGGGAAGCTCGAGGCCCTTCCAGTCGAAGTCCACGTGGACGAGGCCGGCAACCTTTGGGCGACGCTCAGGGGGGCGGGGGACAGGGCCCTCCTGATCGGGGGCCACATGGATTCCGTGCCCAATGGAGGCTGGCTAGACGGCTGCCTCAATGTCCTCGCTGGCGTCGAGATCCTGCGCCGCATGAGCGCGGAGTTCGGCGGCCGGCCGCCCGTCACGGTGCGCCTCGTGGATTGGGCCGATGAGGAGGGCGCGCGCTTCGGCAAGAGCCTGTTTGGCTCCTCGGCATGTGCGGGGACGCTCGACATGGCCGAGGCGCGGGCGCTCAGGGACAAGGACGGCATCGGCCTCGTCGAGGCCCTCCGGGAGGTGGGCATCGACTTCGAGGGCGTCAAGCGATGCGGGAGGGAGCTGGCGAACGCGGGCGCCTACCTGGAGCTGCACATCGAGCAGGGGCCGGTGCTCCTCGACCTCGGCCTGCCGCTCGGGGCGGTCCTCGGCACCTTCGGGGTCGAGCGGCACGCGATCATGTTCCGGGGCCAGGCGGCCCACTCGGGCAGCACGCCGATGAACCGGCGCCGGGACGCCTTCCTCGCCGCCTCGCGGATGAGCCCAGAGATCTACGGGATCGCGCAACGCCATGGCGGCGTCTGCACGATCGGATCCTGCACGACGAAGCCCGGGATCGTGACCAGCGTGGTCGAGGAATGCCGGATCACGCTCGACCAGCGCCACCTCGACCCGGGCGCGCTCGCGCGGATGCTCCTCGAGGCGCGCGAGGCGGCCGGGCGGTTCGCCGCCGAGGGGAATGTCTCGGTGTCCTGGGACCGGATCTGGCAGATCGAGCCCATCCCGTTCGACGACACGCTGGTAGGCTTGTGCGAGGAGGCGATCCGAGAGACCTGCGGCCGGGCCCACCGGCTGCCGTCAGGGCCGCTCCACGACGCGGCGGAGGTGAGCCGCGCGGGCGTCCCGACGGCCATGATGTTCGTCCAGAGCCTGGGGGGGATTAGCCACAACAAGATTGAGGACACCCGGGAGGAGCATCTGGAGCTCTGCGTCCGGGCGTTCGACCGCCTCGCCTCGAAGGCTATGGCCCGACTCGTCGGTGGCCGCTGACGAGCTCGTCGGCGAGCGAGCTGGCCCCGTAGACCTTGCGCAGCGCCTCGATGATGCCGGCGCTGCTCACGCTCAGGGAGCGCGACTGGACATCATCGTAGGCCTGGTCCTCCGTGAGCGACTGGATGTTGCCGTCGAAGATGATGCCGACGAAATCCCCCCGGGTGTTGACGGTCGGGCTCCCGGAGTTGCCGCCGACCGTGTCGCACGTGCTCACGAAATTAAGCTGCGTTCCCAGGTCGAGCGCCTGCTTCTTTCCCGCCCATCCAGGCGGCAGGTCAAACGGCTCGCGGTTGGCGTGCTCCTCCGAACGCCGGTACAGGCCCGCGAGGGTGGTCATGAACGGCACGGCGGCCCCGTCCTCTTCGTAGCCCCTGACGGCGCCGTAGCTTAGCCTGAGCGTGAAGGTGGCGTCGGGATAGGTGCTCGCGCCCTCGATTGCGAAGCGGGCCCTGCCGATGGAGGCCTGGGCCTCCTGCTCGACCTCGTCCTCCGCGTCGCGGGCCCGGCGCAGTGCCCGGCTCTCGGCGTCCACCAGGCGGGCGAGCTCGATCATGGGGTCGTGCGCGGCCAGGACCGCGGGCGCGCCGCCGACGTAGAGCTGGCGCCGGAAGGCCACGTCCCGGACCTTCGTGGCCCGAACCAGCTCGGCGGCGCGCGCCTGCGGCGCCCTGCCGGCCAGCACGGCCTGGACTGTCGGATCGTCGTAGCCGAGCCGCCCGGTCAAGTGGGTGAGCGAGTCGCCGAGGCTCAGCGTCTCAAGGTCCGCGTAGATCGGCTTGTCGGAGAACAGATCGAGCTCCAGCGAATCGCGCTGGGCGTCGGAGTACTCGGACAGACGCTCGCCGTCCGGCTTGGGGCGCTCGTCTCCCGAGCGGAGCAACTTGCGGGCGATCGCGAACGAGTCCGCGGCAAATCCGTCGGCATTCTCAAGGATGCGGTAGCGCAGGTAATCGCGGGCGATGGCCCGCTCGGCCTCCTCGATGCGTTTGAACGCGGCCAGCGCCCCGGCCCCGTCGGGGCGGGTCGCCAGCTGGCGCCTGAAGCGCTCCTCGGCCGTCCGTTTGGCGCTCATGAACCCGGGATCCTGAAGCCCGGCGAGCATCCCCCCGTACACCTTGCGCGAGTTCTGGACATAAAGAAGGCCCTCCTGCGCCCTGCGGGCGTTCTCGAAGCTGCGCGCGCTCCATGCCATGAGCAGCACCTCGCGCCGATTTAGCCTGGCGAGGCTATAGGGGCAGGAGACATCGCGCCGGAACTCGAGCTGCGCCACGGTGAGCAGGCGGTCGGTCGTGCCGGGGTTGCCCGAAACGAAGACGAGCTCGCCGTCGCGGGCGCCCCGGCTCGACCACTTGAGGTAATGCTCCGTGTGAAGCGGCCGGCCGTCCTCGTAGACGCGGAACAGGCAGATATCGAGGTCGTAGCGCGGGTACTCGAAGTTGTCAGGATCCCCGCCGAAGTAGGCGGCCTGCTGCCCGGGCGAGAATACGAGGCGGACGTCGGTGTAGCGCCTGTACCGGTAGAGGTGGTAGGCGCCGCCCTGGTAAAGCGTGACGACCTCGCTGTGCAGGCCCGTCCTGTCGTGGGACTCCTTCTCGATCTCCGCGGTGACCCTGCGGCGCGCCTTTGCGGCATCCTCGCCGCCGGCGCCTGCGGGAACCGCGGCGTTCACTCGGGCGGTCACGTCCTCGATCGACTGGAGAGCGTCGAGCTCGAGATCGACACACTTAATCTCGTCGGCTGGGTTCGCGGCGTAGAAGCCGTTGCTCGCGTAGTCCGTTTGGGCGTTGCTCAGCTTCTGGAGCGAGTCGAGGCCGACGTGTTGGTTGGTGATGACGAGGCCGTCGCCGCTGACGAATGCGCCCGTGCCCTCGTCGTCAACGCGGACGGAGGACTTCATGAGGTGGTCGAGCCAGGCGGCGTCGAGCTCGAAGCCGTAGGCGGCGCGGATCTTCTCGCGGGGTGGGGCGGTGAAAAGCCACATGCCCTCGTCCGCCCTCGCGGGAGCGAGCGATCCGAGGGCTAGGGCGGCCAGGGCGAGGCGGGCGGGGTTCATGGGCATCAAGGGGCTGGGGTTCCCTTCACCGGGCGAGGGCTCACGCCGCCGGTCCGAAGAACTTGAGCGTCCGGCGCATCGAGGCGACCAGGGCGTCGATCTCGCGCTCTTCGTTGTAGACGTAGAAGCTCGCCCGGGCCGTGCTCGTGAGCCCCAGCTTCTTCATGAGGGGCTGATTGCAGTGGTGGCCGCCGCGGAGCGCGATCCCGTCCTCGTCCGCAAACGTGACCACGTCGTGGGCGTGGATGTCCCGGAAGGCGAAGCTGACGAGCCCGCCGCGCTCGCCCCTGGGGCCGATGAGGCGGATGCCGGGAAGTGCGGCAAGGCGCTCGTAGGCAGTCTGCGCCAGCGCCCCGTCGTGCCGGCGGATCGACTCGCGCCCCAGCGAGTCGAGAAAGTCGCACGCCGCGCCGAGGGCAACGGCGTCGCCGAAATTCGGGGTCCCGGCCTCAAAACGCTCGGGCGGCGGCTTCCAGCGGCTCTCGAGGAAATCGACGTTGGAGATCATTCCCCCTCCCGCCTGCCACGGGGGCATCGACTCGAGCAGGGCCCGCCTCCCGTAAAGCGCGCCGATGCCGGTGACGCCGGCCATCTTGTGGCCGGAGAACGCCAGGAAGTCGCACCCCATCGCGCGGACGTCCACCGGCATGTGCCCTATCGACTGCGCGGCGTCGACGACCGTCACGGCGCCGACCCTGCGCGCGCGCGCGCAAAGCTCGGCGACCGGATTGATCGTGCCGAGCGTGTTGGAGACGTGCGTGAAGGCGAACACCTTGACCTCCGGCGTCAGGAGGCGGTCGAGCGGCGAGAGGTCGAGGAGCCCGTCGTCGCCCGTCACCGGCACAAACCTCAGGGTCGCCCCGGTCCGCTGGGCGACGAGCTGCCAGGGCACTAGGTTGCTGTGGTGCTCCATCTCGGTGAGCAGGATGGCGTCGCCCTTGGCCAGGTTCGCGCCCCCCCAGCTAGCCGCGACCAAGTTGATCGACTCCGTGGTGCCGCGCGTGAAGATGATCTCCTCGGGGGCCGCCGCGTTGACAAACCGGGCCACGCGCGCACGCGCGCCCTCATAGGCGTCGGTGGCGCGCATCGACAGCGCGTGGAGGCCCCGGTGGACGTTCGAGTTGTCCCTCTCGTAGAAGCGGTCCAGGGCGCTGATGACGGCCCTCGGCTTCTGGGTCGTCGCCGCATTGTCGAGATAAACGAGCGGATGCCCGTTCACCTGCTGGTGCAGCGCAGGGAACTCGTCGCGGATGCGGTCCCAGTTGGAGGGCATCGCGCTCAATCCGTGTGGCTCTCCGTGGTCGCCGGCGCCGGGTCGCCGCTCAGGGCGTTCAGGGCCGCATGCCACGAAAGCGTCGCGCACTTGATCCGCGCTGGGAAGGCGTGCACGCCCGCGAAGGCTCCGAGGTCGCTTATCTCCTCCGGCTCCTTGCCCGTCGTCACGATCTCGTGGAACTGCTCGTAGAGCCTGGCGGCCTCCTCGGCCGTCCTGCCCTTGAGCTGGGTGGTCATGAGCGACGCGCTTGCCATGGATATCGCGCATCCCGAGCCGTCAAACGATATGTCGTCTATCTTGTTTCCATCCAACCTGATGTACACGTCGCATTGGTCGCCGCACGACGGGTTGTCCCCGTGGGCCGAGCGGTTGGCGGTCGGGAGCTTTCCCCGGTTCCGGGGTCGGCGGTTGTGGTCGAGGATGACCTGCTGGTAGAGATCGGAGAGGTCCGACGACATGGAGGAAAGACACAGGTATCCGGACCCGACCGCAGGTCAAGGACGGCGGGGGCCGCGGGGGCCCCTACGCGCGGCTGACATCGAGGCTCTCGCTCACCGCATCGAGCAGCTGCTGCACGTTGAAGGGCTTCGTCAGCGAGCGGTCGATCCCGAGGCGGGTGAGCGCGCTCATGTCCGAGGACGTGAAGCGGCCGCTCAGCATCAGTATGCGCCCCGGGAATTCGCGCTCGCGGAGCCGCGACACGATCTCGACGCCGTTTATTCCCGGCAGGTTGACGTCGATGATGAGTAGGTCGTAGGTGCCGAGGTTCTCCGCGAGGTGCTTCCACGCCTCCGAGCCGTCCCTGATGAGGTGGGTCTGGTGGCCCCCGCGCTTGAGGATCTCGATGACCGAGTCGGCCACCAGCTCCTCGTCCTCCACCAGCAGAACCCGGGCGGGCTTGGCCTGCCCGGGGGACGCGACCGCCGGCTGGGGCTCCTCGGAGGCGGGCCAGACGGGCAGCAGGACATGGAAGGCGCTTCCGGCGCCCAGGGTCGACTCGACGTTCAACCGCCCGCCGGCGTCGGTCACCAGGTGCCACGCCGTCGCCAGCCCAAGGCCCGTCCCCTTGCCGGCGCCCTTTGTCGTGAAGAACGGCTCGAAGATGCGCTCGATTACGTCGGGCGGCATCCCGAGGCCGTTGTCGCGGACGGTGAGGCGTTGCCACCCGAGCAGCGTCTTGGCGCCGAGGCCCTTCGGCATCTCGAAGGCCGTCGGCGGCAGCTGCTCCGCCTCGATGGATATCTTTGGGGCCCACCCCTCGGGGTTCTTGCCGGCCAGGCGCTCGAGGAGGGCGTCGCGGGCGTTCAGGAGCAGATTGAGCAGGACCTGGTTCAAGTCCGTCGCGTTCATGAGCAACGGAGGCAGGCCGGGAGGGATCGAGGTCTCCCAGGAGATTCGCCGGTCGATCGTATTCCTGAGCAGGTCGTAGCACCCCTTAGAGATGGTCTCGAGGCGGACGGCCTCCGACTTGTGGTCGACCTTGCGCCCGAAGGTGAGCAGGCGGCGCGTGAGCTCGGCAGTCCGTCGCACGGCCTGTGCGATCACCTCGATGTCCTGCTGGAGAGCGTCGTCGTCAGGGCGCGCCAGCTGGATCTCCCCTGCCTTGAGCATGACCGGGGTCAGGAGGTTGTTGAACTCGTGGGCGATACCGCCCACCAGCTCCCCGACCGCGTGCAGTCGGCGCGACTGTGCGACCTCGGCGTCCTGCTGCCTTCTCTTCGTGATGTCCTCAACGAGCACGCAGATCCTCGAGGGACCCGCGTCTTCGGGCGCCGTCAGGGGTATGGCGGTCACCTCGAGGATCCTCTTGCCGATCTTGAGCGAGGTCTCGCTCGTGAAGACGTGGCCGTCGGCCATGGGGTGCTCGATCGCCTCGCTCAGGTGCCGGCGGATGCCGTCGGACACCGGAAGCAAGTCGAGCGGCTGGCCGGTGGCGTCGGCCGCATCGACGAAGTAGAGGGCGCACGCCTGGCGGTTGATCGAGAGTATTCGCGGCCCCTCCGGCCCGGTCTCGATCACGGTCATGGCCATCGGGATGTTGTCGTAGAGCGCCTGAAGGAGCGCGCGCTGCTCGGCGAGCGTCGCCGCCTGCAGCGAGATCGCCTTCCTCAGCTTCCTCTGGCGGAAGTAGCCCCAGAGCGCCAAGATGAAGCCGATTTCCAGAGCGATGGTTGCGGCCAGCTTGAGCTCGTCGACGCTCAGGATGTACGACCCGAACTGGCCGAAGTCCTTCCGGTAAATCCGGTCGTATTCCCCGGAGTGCTGCACGATCGAGATGCCCTCGTTCAACCGCGCCAGCAGCTCCGCGTCCCCCGGGTGCACGGCGAAGGCCTGCTGGATGTCGTAGCCCTCGAACGGCCGGCCGAGCATCCTGATGTTGCTCAGGTGGAGTCTGTGCGCGACGGAAAGCTCGGTGAGCTGGGACAGGAATCCTCCCTCGACCTCGCCGACAACGATCTTCTGCACGAGCTCCTCCTGGGTCTCGTATGGGATGACTCGAGCCTTCACGTTGTAGTCGCGCAGAAGCCTGGCGCCGAGGCCGGTTGTCCCGATGACGCCGAAAGGCTGGCCGTCCAGGTCCTTAAGGCTGCGGACTTGGCTGTCGGCGCGCACATAGACGCAGCCCTGGAGGCTCAGGAAAGGCGTGCTGAACTCCGCGTACGAAAGCCTCCCGGGAGTGATCCCGTGGTACTGGAGCAGGTCGAATTCGCCATGCTGAAAACGCGCGCGAATCTGGTCCGTCGGCCCCTCGACCCGCTTGATCTGCAGGTTCACTGCCCGGGTCACGGCGTCCAGCACGTCGGCCGAGAAGCCGGCGATATGTCCCTCGGAGTCGAGGTATGAGTAGGGATAGGCGTCCGTGAACACTCCGACGGTGAGCGGCTGGCGCTGGGACAGCGGCGGCGCCAATTCCAGGGTCCCGCGGCCCTTGCCGTCAGATGACGCGGCCGCGCCGCCCATCAATCCAAGGAAGATGCACACGCCCACCAACGTGCCGAGGCGCCGGGGAGGAAAGGCCATTGAATCCCCTACGACTGGGCGAATCGAAGGAAACGGACAATACGAATCGCCGTCCCTTTCCTCCTCAGTGATCCGGCGCCCCCTGCGGCTGCCCCGGCGAATCCTCGTCGGGGTCACCCTCGTCGGCCCTTGAACGTGAGTTCGGCGACGCCGCTCTTGTCGAGGCCGCCGAGGCCGAGGCTCACCATTGTCTCGAACTGCAGCTTGGTAGCGGCGGCGACGGGCATGTGGAGCCCGGCTTCGCACCCGAGCGCCCACGCGATGTTGCTGTCCTTGGCCGCGTGGGCGGCGGAGAAGTAGCATTCGTGCGCCCGGTGCTGCATGTCCTCGCCGTCGGTCCTTAGCACCTGCGACTGGGCGCCGGTCTGCGCGAAGACCTCGCGCAGCATGTCGAGGTCGAGCCCCAGGGCGGCCCCGAGCCCGAGGCCCTCCGCCAGCGCCGCCGTGTTGGCGTTCATCACCATGTTGACCAGCGCCTTCACCTGCGCGGCCCGACCGGCCCCGCCGACGTAGCGGAGCGCTCCGCTCAGCTTTTCAAGGACGGGCCTCACGCGCGAGAAGCACCGCCTTTCGCCGCCGCACATGAGGTAGAGCGTCCCCTGGCGCGCCTGCGGAATCGAGGAGGCCATGCATGCCTCAAGTGCCGCGGCGCCGCGCCTCCTCGCCCGGCGCCCGACCTCGACATGGGTCCTCGGGGAAATCGTGGCGCAGTTTACGAATATCCTGCCTCTCGCCCGGACGAGAAGCGAATCGCCCTCCTCGGCGAAGACCGCCAGCTGCGCCGCATCGTCGGTGACGACGGTGAAGACCACGTCCGCCGCGCCGGTCACCTGCGCGAGCGAGCGAGCGTGGCGGGCGCCGAGTTCCCTGGCCAGGGCAGCCGCGGCGGGCCTGTTGACGTCGTATACCGCGGCAATCCGGTAGCCGCAGTCCTTCAGGCGGCGCGCCATGTTCGCCCCCATCCGCCCGACCCCGACGAAGCCGATATTTTCCTTCATAGGTTAAATTGGTGTACGCCGGACCGCTTTTGAACCACATTCGCGAAGAGGTCGCATGCGAGCAACACCCTTGTGGGGCCACCCCTCCCCGATTCCGATTAAGGCGGCACGGCCAATTCGTTGCGCCAGAGTAGTGGTTTCAGGGCGGTCGGCTGTCATGGGGTGCAGGCGTGAGACCCATATCACTACTGCCCTTTTCCAGATTCGTGAACCCGATTCCTGACGAGCCCACCGGCGATCGGGACTTTGGCGCCCTTTACCGCGCGACACTGGTCCCCCTGAGGCGCTATCTCACCCGCCTCCTCGGGAACCCCACAGAGGCGCAGGACGTGGCTCACGACGCGTACCTTCGGGTGTATCCGGCGATGATGAGGCAGCCCCCAAATAAGCCTGCTGCACTGCTTTACACAGCCGCCCGGCGCCTTGCGATCAACCGGCTGAAGCGCCGCAGCATATCCCCGATGGCGCGGGAGGCGTTCAGGCCCGAGACGACGGCCTCGTCGGCGCCGGGCGTCGCGCAGGAGGTGATGGCCCGGCAGGAGCTGGATCTCCTTGAGGAGGCCATCTCGCAACTTCCTGATGGATGCCGTGTTGTGCTCTTGCTTCGCAAGATCGAGCAGCTTTCGCACCGCGAGATCGCCGACCGTCTCGGCATTGCGGTTAGCACCGTCGAGAAACAGCATGCGCGTGCCCTTCGGCTGCTTCGCGCCGCCTTGGAAAGGAGGCTAGACACATGAACCGGTCCCAGAATGTCCCCAACTCAGACGTCGAGGACCAGGCCGCCCTCTGGGCCGCCAGGCTCGAGGGCTCCAAGCTCACCTCGGCCGACCGCGCGGCGCTCGACGCCTGGCTTGCCGAGGATGCGACCCGCCCCGCGCTGCTGTCGCAGTACTGCCAGTTCTCCGCCGACCTCGATCGGCTTCTGCCGACGCTTGTGGCCTCGGGCGCAGTCGCGATCCCGGACGAGGCGTCCCACCGCAGGCGGCGCAGCCCGTGGCTGTTCGCCACGGCCGGGTTGTTCGCGGCCGCGGCCGCAGTGGCCGCGGTCTTCCTGGTCCATCCCAGGGCGAAGCCGGACACCATCGCGACGTCCGTCGCGCAGCGCAGGGAGTTCACGCTTGCCGACGGCACGCGGGTGGAGCTAAACGCGAACACCAGCATGTTCATCGAAAACGGCCGGCAGGAGCGGCGGGTGCGCCTGGCCGACGGCGAGGCGTATTTTGTCGTAAGCAAGGACAAGGCCCGTCCGTTCATCGTGGAGACCCCAGCCGGGTCCGTGCGAGTGACGGGGACCATCTTCAACGTCCGGACTGAGGCGACCACGGAGCTCGACGTCACCGTTGTCGAGGGCTCGGTTCAGGTGCGCCCCGGGGTGGCGGGCGACGCAAAGCCGGCGGGCCCCGTTGACATCTACCCGGGCGACGATCTCCACGCTGGCAGCCGGGGCGTGTCGATTCGCGCTCTGTCGGCCGGGGCCCTCGATGATGCGCTTGCGTGGAGGCACGGGCAGGTGGTGTTCGACGGCGTCCCGCTTTCCGAGGCCCTCGCGTGCTACTCCCGATACCACGGCCGCCAGATCACGGTGACGCCGGGAGCTGCGGGCCTGGGCGTCGGCGGGCGCTACAGCCTAGACGACCTCGACGGGTTTCTCGCGGCGCTGGAGCAGGGGTGGCCGGTGCGCGTCACGCCCGGCCCGGGCGGCACGTTCCGGGTGAGCCTTCGTGCCGAAGATCGGCCTTCCGGCTTTCGTTGATCAGCCGACCACCTCCACCAACCCGAACCGTCAGCGCCTTCATCCGCCGCCTGCTGCTGGGAATCGGTTGCATGATCCCGGCGGCGCTTCTGCCAAAGCCGGTCGACTTCGACCTTCCGGCCCAGCAGGCGGACGGGGCCCTGATGGCATTCTGCAAGCAGGCGAGGATCGAGGTGCTCTTCTCGTACGACGAGCTGCGCAAGGCGACCTCCGCCGAGGTCGCCGGCCGCATGGAGCCGGAGGAGGCGCTTGAACGGCTCCTAAATGGCACCGGCTTCGAGGCGCGGCCCAACGGCAGGGGAAGGTATGTCGTGACGCCGGTCGCCCAGCCGAAGGGATCGATCAGGGGCCGCCTCCTGACCGCGGCAGGCGCCGGCGCGAGGGGCATCCACGTCGTTATCTCGTCGCTTCGAACGGCGGTGGTGACCGACCGGGACGGCGCGTTCGAATTCGACGCGGTGGCGCCCGGCACATACCAGATCTTCGCGGCGGCCGACGGACTGCAGACCCTGCAGATCGACGACGTGCTAGTCACCGCTAACCGCGTGCTCACCCTTGACCCCTTCACCATGCAGAAGGCCGACGACCCGTCGCGCCTGGAGCCCTACGTCGTCGAGGGCAAGCTGGCGCGCTCGTGGTTCCTTGACGAGACCGGGGCGCCGGTGGCGCCCCGGGTGGCCATCGGCGACATTGACCAGCCGCGCACGGAGAACGACGCCCTGGACTACCTGATCTTCACGCGCGACCAGATCGCCCGCAGCGGGGTGATAAACCTGAACGAGTTCCTGCGCACCGAGCTCCTGCAGAGCGACGCGACGACGCTCCCTCCCGATCAGAACGGGCTGGCCAGGAGCTTCGTATCGGCCAGCAGCAACCTGAACCTGGGGGGCTTCACCCCCATCGAGGACGCCACGATAGTGCTCGTGGACGGCAGGCGCCTCCCCGAGATCGTGACGGCCCTTCCCGGCAACCTCACGTCACCGGTCGCGCCGCAGCCTGACGTGGACGTGATCCCGATCGACCTCATCGAGCGGGTGGAGGTGCTGCCTGTGTCGGCGTCCGCCATCTACAGCGGCAGCCCCGTGGGCGGCGTGATCAACATCGTGCTGCGCCCCGACGCCGAGGCGACGGAACTGACCACCACGTACACCAACTCCCTCGGGAGGTTCGACAGGCCGCAGTCGACGACCTCCCTCCTCTACGGGGAGTCTCTCCTCGGCGGGAAGCTGCGCCTGCGGCTCAACGCCACGTTTACCCAGGTGACGCCGGCCACCGAGGAGAACCTGGGCTACATCCGGGCCAATCTCCTGGCCCACCCGCAGCCGGAGGACGAGCTGTACCGCGCGACGCCCAATGTGAGCAGCGCAAACGGCTCGGCCCTCTTCGGGCCGGGCACGCCGTCCTTCACTTCGGTGGCGCCGGGAGCGGACGGCTCGGGCGGGCTGGGCTCCCTTGCCGACAGGCAGGGCGTGCAGAGTCTGGCCCTGTGGCAGCCGCCGGGGGGAGGGCTCGCGGACACGCCCGACAGCCTGGACTACCCCTACGGCAGGAGGGAGCAGGGGATCTCCTTCTTCGGATCCGCGATCTACGACGTCCTCCCGTGGCTCCAGGTCGGCCTCGACGCCACGTTTGGCAGCACCGTCAACAACACCGGCTACAGCGTCTTCGAGGGGAACCTCGTCCTGCCCGCCAGCTCCCCGTTCAATCCCTTCGGCCAGGCCGTGAACGTGACGTTGAACGAGACGGCGCCGGGCCTCGGGGCGGACTACGACGAGGCGCGCGTGGAGTACTACTCGGCGGTGCTCGGCCTGCTCGTCAAGATGCGCAACAGCTGGCAGGCCTCGCTGGACGCCCAGTACGGCCTGAGCGTCACCCGCTACCGGGGGCTGGAGGGCGTCGACAACGGGCGCTGGCAGCAGCTGGTCAACGAGGGGGCCTACAATCCCCTGCGCGACACGCAGGTCTACGGCCCCCCGCAGCAGTTCTACGACCAGGCGCTGGTGTTCTACGGCGCCGAGGGGCGCTTCGTCACCCTGGGCGACTACGACACCTTCGACTCTGCGCTGCGGATCATGAACCCGTCCCTCGCTCTGCCGACCGGCAGCGCGAGCGTCACCTTTGGGGGGGACTACCGCTACGCCCGCCTCGGCACCTATACAAACCTGCTGACCTACGGGGACGGATCGCTTGTGGCCCCGCCGTCCGAGTGGGTCGGCCGCTCGCTCCAGAGGCTGAGCGCCTTCGGCGAGATCCAGGCGCCATTGCTGCCCTCCAGGTGGCTCCCGAAGTGGGTGAAGGGGGTCGAGACCGACATGGCGGCGCGCTACACTGCGTCGGACATACCCCACGAGGCCAATCTCGCCCCCACCGGCGCGGTAAAGATCGACTTTGACGGGGGGTTCTCGCTGCGCGCCACCATCGCGACGTCGAACCGATTCCCTCCGCCCGTCTTCAGCAGCCTGCGCAACACGTCGATAAGCCCGGGCGGGGCGGGGGCCGTCGTCACCTCGCAGATCGATGACCCGATCCTCCAGCAGACCTACAACGTCCAGGCCAGCGATGCTATCAACAGCAACCTGGTCCCGGAGGCTGCCGTGACAGAGACGTTCGGTGCGATCTTCCAGCGCGGCAAGGTCCACCGCTTTCGCGTGTCCGTGGACCTGGTGGACACGGCGACGTCGGGCGAGGAGAGCTACCTGGACGCCCAACAGGTGGTGGACCTCGAGGACCTCTTTCCCCAGAGGGTCATCAGGGCGCCGGCGGCGCCCGGCGAGACCGTCGGGCCCATCATCTCGGTGCTCACCGGGTCCTTTAATACGGCTTGGAGGCGCTCGGAGAACTGGAACACCTCGCTCGACTACGCGTGGACGGATTGCATGAAGGGCACTCTCGAGGCGTATTTCCGGTGGGTTTACTACCAGACCTACCGGCTGCAGGAGCTTCCAAATTCCCCCCCGGTCGACGAACTGCGGGACCCGGACGGCTCGACGCCGGGACTGCTGAGGCAACGCATGAACTTCGGCGCCGGCTGGTCGAACCGCAGGTTCGGATTCGGCATGGACGGCCACTACTTCCATTCCCGAATCCTGCCGGAGATAGAATGGGCGAGCCAGGGCAGCGACCAGGTCGACCCCTACTGGCAGTTTGACGGGTACCTGCAGGGCGACCTGGGCCGATGGCTCCCTTGGAAGAGCTCCCACTACAGCGTGCGCGCCCAGCTGCGGGTCGACAATCTCTTCGATACGAGCCCTCCCAGGTACGCCAACGACCCGTCCGGCGCGGGCGTACAGTCCTACGGCGACTGGCGCGGCCGCGTCTATTCCCTCTCAGCGACGGTCACGTTTTGAGCCCGAACCGGCCCGGTCCGGATAGCGGATTTCGGCGGCACGGATGTCGTATCGGGTAGCCGCCGGCCGCACCGCGGGTCGGCGGCAAGAGACCATCCCATCCCCCAGCTCGCCCACCCACCATGCCAGGCCTCCAACCCATAGGAACGCCCGCCGGCTCGCCCGAGGGCCATGGCGGCCCCGGGCGCGGAGCCGCCCGAGGGACTCGGGCCCCGGTCAATTCCGTCGGCCCGCGTCCGAACCTCGCGCCGCGCTTGGGGTCAATACCTTGCGCCACCCGATGAGCCAGGCAACCGATCGCGTCTTGGGAGCCGGGGACTCCGTCCCGGCGCCCACGGGGGCCATCGCCCCCAAGGACGAGGCTTATCTGCTCGACGCCCTCAAACGATGCAGCCCCGCCACCCGCGAGGCCGCCCGCGAATACAGGAGGACCGGCAGCGCCGACAGCCTATCGGCAATCGTCGAGGGGATCATCGAGCACTACGTGGAGCCCGACTTGCGGCCGAGGCTCTGCCGCGGAGGCGACACCCTGAGGCTCGTCGAGGACCTGGGGGTCGACTCGCTCACCATGCTGGAGATCGTGTACCTCGCCGAGGATGTGCTCCATATCTCGATCGAGAACGAGGACCTGAGGCCCCTGCGGACCGTGGGGGACGTCAAGGCGTTCCTGGTTTCTAGGGTGCATCGCCTGTAGGCGTGGGCGGCGGTAACCCCGCGCGGAGAACCGGGGCCATGCGCAAAGGAAGGTCGCGCCCGCCCTCCGGAGCCGCCGGGCCCGCCAGTCGCCCGGCCCCGGGGGCGAATAGCGCGGATTTCCACTGACAAGACGGGGAGGGAAGGGCAATGATGGCGCTGATCTGATTGTATTCCAGCGCGATCCGATGAAATGCAGGTTGCTACCGCGGTTGTTCATTGCAGGCCTCCTTGCCGCAGGTGGCCTAGGGGGGGCGCAGGCCGACGAGCCACGCGTGATCGTGTTCGGCACGGGCCACCGGATCATAGCCAAGGGCGAGCCCATTACGGAGCTGGACCGTGAGGCGTACTCCCAGGACCTGATAGCGATCGTCGCGAAGGCGGCGGGCCTGAAGGCCAGGATCGTCGAGAAGGACTCGTGGAATGAGCTCATGGCCGCTCTGGCCAGCGGCGAGATCGACGTGATCCCGATGGTGGCGCGGGTCCCGGACCGCTCGGGATCCATGCTTTTCTCGGTCCCGCACGTGCGCGGCTCCCTGGTCGCGGTGACGAGGTCCGACGCGCCGCCGCCGGCGTCGGTCACGGACCTGAACCGAAGATCCATCGCGCTGGCGGCGGACACCCTCCAGTACACCTACGCCAAGAGAAGGGGGTGGCTCGGCAACGCGCTGGTCCTGAACGCGGGGGACAGCGGGATGGAGCTGGAGGCGGTCGCCGATGGTACGTCCGATGTGGCGATCCTGAATGAGTTCTCGGCGATTAGCATGATCGACCGGCTCGGCCTCAAGAAGCGCCTGAGGATCGCCATGACGCTGCCCGATTCGCTGACCGATTTCTGCATGGTGGTGAGGCCGACCGACGGCGAGCTGCTCGCCCAGCTGAACGAGGGCCTGTTCATAGCGGAGCAGCGCGGCGACCTTCAGCGGAACTACGAGAAGTGGTTCCACGGCTTCGAGACTTCGGGGATCCTCCAGCAGTACGTCAAGAAGTGGCTCCTGCTCGGATTCGGCTCGGTGGTGCTGGTCGCGCTGCTCAGCTGGGCGCGCGTGCGCTACAGCCTGCGGAACGCCCAGAGGCGCACGGAGGAGGTCGCGCGGCTGGTTGAGGCCCGCACGGGCCAGCTGGCGGCTGCGAACCGGCAGCTGCGCCACTCGGAGGAGAAGTTCTCGAAGGCGTTCCGGGCGAGCCCCGACGCGATCACCATCACCCAGAATTCCGACGGGGTGTTCATCGACATGAACGAGGGGTTCACCCGGCTCTTCGGCTACGACCGCTCCGAGGTGCTCGGGCACACGGCGGTCGGGCTCGACCTGTGGCACTCCGCGAGGGACCGCGACAGGATCCTCGAGCACCTTCGCAACGACGGCCGGGTGCAGAACGTCTCCCTTCTGCTCCGCAGGAAGGGCGGAGGGATACGCACGTGCTCGGTCTCGATGGAGCTCATTAAGATCGGCGACACCGACTGCACGGTGACCGTGGTCCGGGACATCACAGAGAGCGAGCGCGCCGCGGCGGCCCTGCGCGAGAGCGAGGCGCGCTTCCGCACTCTGGTCGAGTCGGCCCCCGAGGCGATCATCGTGTTCGACCCCGACAGCCGCCTGGTGACCGACGCCAACGAGAACGCGCTGCGGATGTTCGAGGCGTCGCGCGAAGAGCTCCTTTCCGTGGACATCGACCGGCTCTCGCCTCCCCACCAGTCCAACGGGGGGGCCTCCGACATGGCCGTCCGAGACCTGATCCGACGGACGCTGGCCGGCGAGACGCCGGCGGTCGAGTGGCTGGCCCAGAGCCTTCGCGGCCGGACTATCGCGGTCGAGCTGCGCCTCGTCCGGCTCCCGGCGGCCGGGAGGAACCTGCTGCGCGGCTCTCTGACCGACATCACCGACCGAAAGCGCCTCGAGGAGCAGCTGGGCCAGGCCCAGCGGATGGAGTCGATCGGGCAGCTCGCGGGAGGAATCGCCCACGACTTCAACAACATCCTCACGGTCATCCAGGGCAACGCCTCGCTTCTGCTGTCCGACGACAAGTTCCCGCAGGCCTACAATGAGGCCGTCCAGCAGATCGCCCAGAGCAGCACCTTCGCGGCGGGGCTCACGCGCCAGCTGCTCGTCTTCAGCCGCAAGCAGATGATCCAGCGCGCGAGCCTCGACGTGAATGCCGTGATCCAGCACACGTCGCGCCTCCTGCGCAGGGTGATTGGCGAGGACATCGCGTTCGAGGTGCAGCCCGCGGCCAATCTGCCGCCGGTCTTCGCGGACAACGGCATGATTGAGCAGGTGCTGCTGAACCTCGTCGTGAATTCGCGCGACGCCATGCCCCGCGGCGGACGCCTGACGATTACGACGTCACTGGTCGAGCGCGACGCGGCCTACCGCAGGAAGGTGCCGCAGGCGCTCGGCGGCCGGTTCGTCTGCATCTCCGTGGCCGACACGGGCTCCGGGATCTCCCCGGAGATCCTGCCGCGCATATTCGACCCCTTCTTCACTACCAAGGAGGTCGGCAAGGGCACCGGGCTCGGCCTGGCCACGGTGTACGGGATCATCCAGCAGCACCAGGGGTGGATAGAGCTGGACTCGAGCGTGGGAGTGGGGACCGAGTTCCGCATTCACTTCCCTTGCATGGCCGACACGTCGGCGCCGACATCCCAGCCGCCAGCCGAGGAGTCGAGCGAGGCGAGTGCGGAGACGATCCTCGTGGTCGAGGATGAGGCGCTTGTGCGGCTGACGAGCTGCACCATCCTCCAGCGCCGCGGCTACAACGTGCTCGAGGCCGCCTCCCCGCGGGCGGCGCTCGAGCTTTGGGCGGTCAACCGGGACAAGATCGACCTCGTGTTCACAGATGTCGTCATGCCCGGCGGGATGACCGGCCGCGACTTGGTCGAGGTCCTGCGCCGCGACCGCCCGGAATTAAAGGCCCTCTTCACGAGCGGCTACAGCTCGGACCTCCTCGGGCACGACTTCGTCCGGACGTCCGCAAATTTCTTCCTGCAAAAGCCGTTTGGCGCCGCCGATCTCAACCGCATCATCGGCGAGTGCCTTCGGCGCGGCTGAGGCGCGCCCGCTGCAGGGGTGCCGCGGGGCGCCGGGCGGGTGGTTTCGGGTCCGCGCCGACGGGTATTTTGCTGCGCGCTCGGACCAAAAAGCCTGCGCGAGGTCTATTTATTCCAAGCGGAATAATTAGCGATGCTTATGTCAGCATTAGGAATTAAATGCATATTAATTCAAAACCGTGTTAAGCTGACTCGAGGTGGGGTACGCATGAGCCCTTGCATTCGAATTCGAAGGCCGGAATTCACGGGGACCCACGCCTCCGTGCCGTGGGGGGCTTTCTTGCATTCGGACCGAGGGGCCCTCAAGGGCCCGGGAAACGGACGGACTTCGCGGTGGCAGAGCCCGAGGCGCCCGTTTTCGGGACCGGCGGCTGCGGTGGAAAACGCCGGAATCGTCGCATGAGCGCCGAGCGCCAGCGCCCTAAGGAAAGCGCATGGGACGCGGGGCGCCATTTCCGCTCGCTGTTCGAGAACATGAACGAGGGCTATGCGCTCTGCAGGATGCTTTTTGAGGGCGGCGTCCCGCGGGACTTCGTCTACCTCAAAGTCAACAGGGCCTTCACGGCGCTCACCGGGTTGAAGGACGTTGTCGGGAGGAAGGTGAGCGAGCTCATACCCGGCATCCAGGCGAGCAATCCGGAGGTCTTCGAGATCTACGGCCGGGTCTCGTTGACGGGGCGCCCGGAGAAATTCGAGACCTACGTGAGCTCAATGGGCACCTGGTTCTCAATCTCGGTCTACAGCACGGCAAAGGAGCACTTCATCGCCGTCTTTGACAACATCACAACGCGCAAGCTTGCGGAGGAGGCGCTGCGCGCCAGCGAGGGGCGCTTCCGCAAGCTGATCGAGAATGCCTCGGACATGATCGCCGTGATAGATGACAAGGGGATCATTAATTACCAGAGCCCTTCGATCAGGCGCCTGCTGGGGTATTCCCCGGAGGAGATGGTCGGCCGCAGCATCGAGGACTTTATCTCGCCCGAGGATCAAGCGAAGATCAGGGAGGGCATCCAGTGGGCCCTGGCCAATCCGGGGGAGACCGCTTCAGGGGAATTCCGCATCCGCCATCAGGACGGCTCCTGGCGCGTCGTCCAGTGCCTGGGCCGGAGCCTGAGCGACGGGACCGGGGACAGGCAGGTTGTGGTCAACTCGAGGGACGTGACCGAGGCCAGGCAGCTCGACGAAAAATTCAGGAGGGCGCAGCGGTTGGAGGCGATCGGGACCCTCGCCAGCGGCGTTGCCCACGACCTTAACAACATCCTTGCCCCGATGCTGATGGCCGCCGGCATGCTCAAGGACAAGCTGCCTTCGCATCAGGACCGCGAAATCCTCGCCATGGTCGACAACGGCGCCCGTAGGGGCGCCTCCATAATCCGGCAGCTCCTCACTTTCAGCCGCGGCATCGAGGGGGCGCGTGTCAGCGTCCAGCTGCGCCATCTGCTCAAGGAGATGGAGCACCTCGTTCGTGAGACGTTCCCCCGCGATATCGAGGTCGCATGCTCCTTTCCGCGCGACCTGTGGACCGTGTTGGCGGACGCCACCCAGATGCACCAGGTGTTCATGAACCTGTGCGTCAATGCCCGGGATGCCATGCCGGACGGCGGCAAGCTGCGCATTGGCGCCGACAATGTCGAGCTGGACGAGGAACTGGCGAAGCTCAGCCCGGAGGCAAAACTGGGGCCGTACGTGAGGGTTTCGGTCGCCGATACCGGCACCGGAATTCCGAAGGAGAACATTCCCCTGATCTTCGACCCCTTCTTCACGACAAAGAGCCTGGCCAAGGGAACGGGGCTGGGACTTTCCACGGTCCTCGGCATCGTCAAGAGCCACGGCGGCTTCATCACGGTCTACAGCGACCTGGGGAAGGGGACGACCTTCAAGGTCTATCTGCCGGCGACGGTAAGCTCCGAGGCTGCGAAGCAGGAAGGCTCGAGCCCGCCGGTCCCCGTGGGGAACCAGGAGCTCATCCTCGTCGTCGACGACGAGCCCCCGATACTTAAGGCGACGAGCAGCGTGCTAACGAAGTACAGCTACAGGGTGCTCACCGCGGCGAGCGGCGAGGACGCCATAAGGCTTTTCATCCAGAACAGCGATTCGGTCGCCCTCGTGCTGACGGACCTCATGATGCCTGGAATCGGCGGTGTGGACCTGATTCGCACGCTGCGAGTCATCAGGCCGGACCTGATCGTCATCGCAACCAGCGGGCTGGAGCAGGAGGACAATCGCGGCAGGCTTGAAGCCGTGGGGATCATCGAGGTTCTTCCCAAGCCGTGCATGGCCGCGCAGCTGCTGAAGGCGGTCGACAGCGCGCTGAAGGCGAGGGGACCCAAGGCGCCCTGACCGGCCTTCGCCGCGTCTTCCCCGGGCGTGCCGTCGGTTCATCCCCGCGACGGGGAATCGCGGCGGCGGCGCCTGCGCCGGGCAGGCCGCGGGAACGCCTGGCCGGGCGCCTCAGGCCTCCGCCGACCCGATGAGCTCGCAGAACTTCCCAAGGTCGATGTTGCCGCCCGAGACGATCGCGACAATCGGGCCCCGGCCGGCCCTGCCCGTAAGCGCGGCCGCGAGGGGGAGGGCGCCCGCGCCCTCCGCGATGACGCGCGTCTTCTCGGCCATCATCCGCATGGCCCTCTTTGTCTCCTCCAGGCTGACCACGATGCAGCCGTCCACCAGCGGCCTCATCCGCTGCCACATGCGCGGGAAGACGCTCTGTCCGCCCGCGCCGTCAACGAAGGAGGGCTTCCAGTCCTTGAAGGCCTGCGCGGACCCCATGGCGAACGAGAGCGCCGCGGGAGCGGCCGTCTCCGGCTCGGCGCCCCAGATCTTGACGGTCGGCCTCAGCGCCCGGACGGCGCTGCCCACGCCTGTGATCAGCCCGCCGCCGCCTATGCCGGCGATGATGGCTGCCGTGTCGGGCGCGTCCTCGAGGATCTCGAGGCCCATCGTCCCGTGGCCGGCGATGAAATTGTGGTCGTCGAACGGGTGAACGAAAGTCCCCTCCGCTCCGGGGAACGACCGCTCGTCCAGGGCCCTCCACGCGACTTGGTAGGGCACCGGAATGAGCTTCGCGCCGAGCGCCCTCATCCGCTCGAGCTTCGAGGCCGGCGCCGTCTCGATCGCGACGACCGTGCACGGGACGCCGAACTGCCTCGCCGCATATGCCACGCCCTGTCCCGCGTTTCCCGCGCTGATGGTCCAGACGCCGCGCCCACGCAGGGACTCGGGCAGCATCGCCACGGCATTGGCGGCCCCCCGCAGCTTGTAGGCGTTGATCGGCTGGAGGTTCTCCAGCTTGAGCCTAATGTCCGGGAAACCCGGGCCCAGCTCCAGGCGAACCAACGGCGTCCGCACGATGGTCCCCGCGATGCGCTCGCGTGCCCGCCGGATCTCGGCGAGCTCAATGGGGCGGACATCCTCGAGGGCTTGGGGCATCGGACGCCTCACTTCCGGGCCATGGATGTGCCCGTGCGGACGCCATCGATCATGGAATCGCCGCCTTCGCGGGCTCTCCCCCGGATTCGGCGGCGACGGGCCAGGGGACGGGCGCATGCCCGGGGCGCGGCCGCTTGTGCCAAGGGAACTGCCGTCGGGAAGGTCCGTCGAGGGGGGCTCACGGTGGGCTAGTTGTAGGAGTACCGGTGGGAGAATCGAATCAGCGGCTCTTCAAACCAGCGCCGCGAGGCACAGCCTGCAAGGAAGACCGCCGCCGTCGAGACCACCATGGCCGCGCCGTCCAGGCCGGTCGAAATCTTCCCCATGGCGGTGGCAACGACAAAGTTGATCGGCAGGTGGAACAGGTACACAAAATACGAGATCCCCCCGAGCCACACAAGGAATCTGGACCGCAGGATCCCGGCCAGGATCCCCGCGGGGGTTCGCAGGAGGTGCAGCAGTATGAATCCGTCCGCCAGTGCGTATATGGTCGGGTGGTAGACGGCATCGGAGACCATCCCCGGATCCGCGACCGGAAGGCCGAAGTAGACGAGCATTGATGCGACGAACCCCGCGGCCAGCCACGATGAGTGAGCGTCCAGCCACCTGCCGGCCGGGGAGCTGCGGGAGGCGATTGCAACCAATATTCCCACGCAGAGTGAGTCCGTCCGGCACACAAAAAGGTTTTCCGCGGCGCAGATGTTGTCCGCCGCGCAGTAGATGTAATAGTAGCGGATCGCCAGGCTCGTGACTATGCCCGCTATGCAGAACGGCACCAGGTACCGGGTGAGGTACCTGATGAAGAGGGGGACCATGAGGTAGAACTGCTCCTCGACCGCGAGCGACCAGGTCGCCACGAGCCAGACGGGGTCGATGGACCTCTTCCACGCCATCACGAAGTTCTGGATGAACAGGACAAAGCGCCAAACGGGCAGGGGATTCGGGTCGTAAAGGTATTGCAGCAGCCCGAAGCGCACGCGGGCGTCAAAGAGCCTTGCGAGGACAAAGGTGGCGATGAGCAGCCAATACGCTGGGATTATCCGGAACGCGCGCCTCAGGTAGAAGACACCGAAGAGCTTGGGGGATCGCACGTTGTCTATGAGTATTCCCCCGATCAGGAACCCGGAGAGGACAAAGAAAAGGTCGACGCCGCGGGCCGAGAAATGCAGGACGACGTTCTGCCAGTAGCCGAGCGGTATGCCGCCCCAGAGCTTGACCACCCAGATGTGGGAAAGGAGCACCACCGCAACGGCGACTCCCCGCAGCCCGTCGAGCTCTGGCTTTCTGTTGGCCTTTGCGGTCACTTGGGTCCCAGTTGTTAGGGTCTCCGGGGCACCGCCGCAAGAATCACGAATTCGCGGGATTGGGCGCCCAGGCGCCGCGACACCGCCTGCGGGGCGCCTGGCCGGGTTGACAATCCGCAGCCGAACGATACCCCAGTGCCGATGAAGCCCGGACCTCGCCTCGTCCTGGTTGCGTGGTTCGCGTCGGTGCTCACCTGTCCAGCGGAGGTTCCGAGGGAATACCGCGGCACACCGTTCCACGACTCCAGGTATAACGGGGGCCCCCAGAGGATACCCGGCCGCGTCATGTGCGCCTTTTACGACCTGGGCGGCGAAGGAATTGCCTACCACGACAGCGATCCCGAAAACCACGGGAGCGGCCACCTGAACCCCTTGGACGGCACCTATCTCAACGAATTCCGCAAGGACGAGGGGGTGGACACCTCGTACACGAAGTACCGCGAGAACATTGACAAGAACCCCTTCAACCGGGTGCAGCCTCCCGATGGGCTACTCTACGTCGGCTGGACCGAGCCCGGCGAGTGGTTCAACCTGACGGTCGACGTCGCGGAGGCCGGAACCTACGCCTTCGACGTCCTCTACACGTCGAATCGCGGCGCCACCATCGCCCTTGATTGGAACTTCCGTCCGCTCGTGCCCGTCCTTCAGGTCGTCTCGACCTTCGACCCCGCCGAGACGATCCCCTGGCGCAATTGGCACCACTGGAATCTCTCGCAGCCCACGGAGGTCGCGCTCCCGGCCGGGAGGAGCGTATTGACCGTGCGCATTGTGGAAAAGGGGAACGTCAATCTAGCCTATTTCGACTTTCGGAAGAAGTTGTGAGTCGCTTTAGGGTGAGGGCCTGAACCGCCGAGCAAACCGAGCGGCCTTGCCCAACCGGTTGCCGGGGAAAATGGCGGAGAGGGAGGGATTCGAACCCTCGGTACCCTTGCAGGTACACATGATCTCCAATCATGCACAATCGACCACTCTGTCACCTCTCCGGGTGCCGGACGAGCGGTGTCCGCGTCCGGGAAAGAGGTACATGAAACGTCGCAGAATCATGCTGGGTCAAACCGATTCTCGTGTTACCCAACCGCCTCGGACCGCTCCAAAGCGGGCCAGCGCGCGCGCCGGGATGGACTGGCTTGCGGAGCATACGTTTGACATGACAAGGCCCGAGGCAGTAATCCTGCCTTGAATGACGGCGCTTCCACCTACCCCTAACAGGGTTAAGGTAGCCAGTGGCCCGCCATTCAGATTCGGCGCGGGAATTGTGCTGGCGCTTCTCTCCCACGGACCGCAGCTCCGAGCAGATTGGATGCAACCTTGGCGGCCGGTCGATGCGGCTCAGCTCCGGGAGAAGCAGCCGGCGCTCAGTCCGGACGCACCTGCGGAGGTGTTAGATTGGAGCATCACGGTCGACGATAGCCAGCGCCCCCAGCAGAGCACCATATACGAGTACGTGCGGTACAAGATATTTGACCCCGAGAAGGCGGTGAACCTCACGCGGGTTTCGGCCACGCGCTTTTCGAGTGGCGGTTCCGATTACAAGAACGTGGATGTGCGCGCCCGTCTCGTCCTGCCCGACGGTACTTCGAAGGAGTTTGGCAAGGAGTCGCTTCAGGAGCGCGACCTCCAGAAGAGTGGCGGCGAGAAAACGTGGATATCGCGCCTGCTTGGCACTTCTGGCGTGGAGGTGCGGGAGAAATTCCTTGCCATTGGCGGAATTGTGCCCGGCTCCGTGGTCGAGTTTCAGTTCCAAACCAAGCAGGATAACCCGGGGAGCTTTTATGCGTTCCTCTTGCAGAGAAGAAGCGTCCCTGTTCGCCGTCTGAGATTTGAACAGGTCTTTGCTGCGACGCATCTCTTCTCGGCCTCGCCGACGCTGCTAAACGTGTCGGGCCTAGATGTGAAGGAAACGGCCGACGCCAAGAAGACATCCCTCATTGTAAACGCCGCAAATTTGCCGGGATTCGAGGACGAGCCATTTGAGGGCCCGATCTATAGCCGGGTCCTCACCTATATTGGGAAATACCGTTCCCGAAATGAGAGGCTCATCACAAACTACCCGTTCGAATCGAGGGATTTCGGGCCCAATGCGGGGCCCTGGGTGGGCTACGCAACCATGGCCTACGTGGCCGAGCAGGACGTCACTCGGCCATCCAAGATATTGAAGAAGCTTGCCGACAGCGTCACAATTGGGGCGACTTCGGACCAGGATCGTGCACGCCGCATCCACGACTACGTGCACGACCTTTACTTGAGGTTTACGAAAGGCACGCGGCAATCGACGTACCGCGGGAATGGCGCGTGGCCGATCGCCGAGTACGTCGCTGAATATGACAAGCACCCCGAGCAGTTATTTAGGCCGGTGAACTTCCTGCACCTGGCGGTTGCCCTCTACCGGGAGGCTGGCTTTGAGACGCAGGTCCTCATGCTTCCAAACTACGATTTCGTCTTTTTCTCGCAGAGACTTACGTCGGACGTGTTTCTACCGGACGCATGCGCCAGGGTGCGCGTCGCGGGCGTTTGGATGTATTCGATGCCGGCGGCAGGCATTCCGCTGGCCTTCGGCGCCCTGCCATGGCAGAACCGGGGCGGCGTCGCCCTTGTGGCCCAGGACAGCAAGGCCGAGTTCGTTGATGTCGCCGAGGCCCCGGCCTCCGAGACGTGCGTAGCCAATTCCGGGACATTTGATCTGCGCGCCGATGGCGGCTTAAGCGGCAAATGCCGCCGGACCATTAGCGGCGAGATCGCTGCCCGCGTTCGGCAGAATATGAGCACCGAAAACATGGACGGCGTTAAGCGCCGCCTCGGCGACGGCCTTCGAGAGGAGCTCAAGGCGGAGTCGGCCAGCGTGGTGTCGGTTGACGGACTTGGCGACCCTGAGAAGCCCGTGTCGATTGAATACGATATCCATTGGGACAACTACGCCGAGGTTTCGAAGGACAGGATAATCTTTCGACCGTCGGTTTTCCACGGACTCACCCAATCTCCGTTTTCCGCCGACACCCGCCACAACCGGATCGTGTTCCCCTACAAATGGACTGAGCAGGATAATTCAACCCTCCAGCTTCCCGAAGGATTCGCCTTGGAATCACCATCGACGCCTCCCTCGCAGCCTGGAAAGGCGCTGGACTACTCGATATCGATCTCCCTTCTTCGAAAGACAAACCAACTGGTCCTAAAAAGGTCGTTTACGAGCAATGCGGAGGCATTCAACGCATCGGCCTATTCCGCGGTCAAGGAATGGTTTGATTCGATGGCGCAGAGCGACGGTCACGAATTGATTCTCGTCAAAGGGCCGAATTCCGAGGCGAAGAGCGCCGACGGCCATTCGCATCCGGCAACGCAATGAGCGCTTTCTCGCGCTTTGTTAGGGGACGGATACGGCGTCTTGCAGCGGCCGCGGCGCTTTGCGTTGCGATGCAATCGGGATCCCGGGCATCGCTCCCCGATTGGGCCCGCCTTGCGGTCGCAGCCGACAACCCGCCCTGGGTTCATGAAGGCGGAGGGCTGGTGTTGTTGGACTCGACACAGGTCCGGTTCGTTCCCCGAGAGGCTTCCAAAGCGAGTGCGGTCGGTGCGGGCCTGGAAGAGTGCAGGGTTCAGGTGTTGTGGCGCGGTGCCGCTAGGCTGACCGGATCCCCCGAGAGAAGCATCGAGTACGCTTCGCTCCCCTATAATCCAGGGTTTACGCGGGTAATATCCGCGTCGGCGTGGGTCGTTTCGCCGGACGGTCGCAAGACGGAATCATTCGAGAAACGCGACTTCGTGGATTCGGTGGCTGTCTACAACACCTTCTTCTGGGACAACCGTCGTGTGCTCAGGTTTCCGAGCGAGGAGAGGGTTGGTGCCGGAGGCGTGCTCGCCTGGGAATTCCGATTCGAGATGGACGACGTTTTCCGCGAATACGGGAAGCCGTTTCTTCCCAGCCTCCCGATGCTGCGCGCCGAATTCGAGGCGATTCCCGCGCCCGGGACGCGATTGGAATTCGAGGCCGGGCATCCCCGTCTTCGCAGTCCGAAGCCCGGTGGCGAGCCGGGATCGCTCAGGTGGGAGGTATCCCGCGAGTTGCCGCTGCCCGAGCATAGGCCGACTGGGTTTTTTGCGAACCCCATGGCCGTCTTTGTGCGGTGTATGCCATCGTCCCAAGGTCCGACCGATTATACGTGGAGCGTGGTTTCTCAGAAGGCCGCGAGTATCCTCGAGCCGCGCATCGAGCCCAATGCAATGGATATTCGCGGGCAGGCCATGTCACTCGTGGAGGGAAAGACCGGCCGATGGGAGCGGGTGCGCGCCCTGTCCGAGTTTGTGCAGGGCTCTATCGCCTACCTGGAGATAACGATCGACCAGGACGCGCTTGCTGGAATGCGCCCACACCACCCCTCCGATGTGCTTCGCAACCGCTACGGCGACTGCAAGGACAAGGCTGTCCTCCTGGCCTCAATGCTGCGGGCCGTCGGGGATGACTCGCGCGTCGCCCTTGTCTCCTCGGGAAATCCTCTGGCGGTAGTGGAGACCTGGCCTGCCAATTCCTTCAACCATGTCATCGTCCTGATTCGAGCAGACGGATCCGAATCCCCATCATGGCCCGTTGTCGATGGCGGCGAAGGGGCTCGTTGGGTCCTGTTCGATCCCACCAATTCGTTTACTCCGCTCGGCGTTCTTCCCGACGGCGACGCTGGCGGATTTGGCCTCATTGTCTCGCCGCAGGGCGGAAGGCTCTTCCGGGTGCCGTTCAGTGATCCGGCTACTAGTCGGTCGCTGCGCAAGATCGAAGCCGTCATGGATTCGCGGGGCGGCCTGAGGGCGAGTATAGTTGAGGACACCTTTGGGAAGATGGCGGCGGCCCAATACGGCGGGCGCTACAACAAGTCGCACGAACAGTATCAGGATCTTATCAACGCCCGCGTGCACCGAGCGAATCCGCTCTGCAAGGACCTTAACTGGACGGACCACTGGAGCCCGGCGGATGCTCATTACCGTCTGACGATCGGCTTTTCTGTGGCTTCTTACGGGCGCGCGATGCCGGGTGGACTGATGCTGGTCTCGCCAGACGTCCTGCCTGGCACCGCCAAGTTTGAGCCTTGGTCTGTGGAGAATGACGGCGTGTCGGTGCTCGGCCCGGACGAGGTTGAGGAGGAGGTCCGGCTCTCGATTCCTGAAGGCTATTCGGTGGAAGAGCTTCCGGATGGCTGGAAGACAGACCAGGCTCTGCTGAGCGCGGAAATAACGTACCGGGTCGACGGCTCTTCAGTCGTCCTGACCAAGCACTTATCGCGCAAGGCGGGGTTCTTCAAGAAGGGCGACTATGAGGCGCTCCGGAACCTCTACCGGCAGGTTCATGAGGCCGAACGTCGTTCGGTGATATTGCGAAGGCAACCGGTTAAGACCTAGCCCGCTCAGCATACCGTGCCGGCATCCAGCTATTAACTAATAACGAGGGATCCGTAGGAAGGGGACGGGGGTTAGTTGTATCCGCATGTCGGGTACCCATAAAGGTTTGAACGGACCCCGCAAGATGCGTTCCGGCTCCAGAGATGCAAGCCCGAATGCCCTGCTCAGCGCATTGCCATTAATAAATGACGATCGCTGACAAGGAGTCACGTTGGCCTGCTTAGTGCGCGGATGCTGATAGCGAGCCTAGCGCAATCGAGCGCTCCCCCGTTTCCTTCAAGCGCCTGGCGACCGGTACGATCGTCGGGCGATAGGGTGGCGGAAGCCCGATCGCACGGAGTGGGGCCAAACGGAATCTCCTGGGTGGCGACTAGGGCCTGGACCCGAGGGGCATGAGGCGGTCTGAGGGGCGCTCCCGCGGAGCTTCCAAGTGCAAGCCCAAGGATGAGGTCGCACATCGGCGGCCCGTTGTCCGCCCGGGCATCCGCCGGCGGGCGCCCGGGCCGCGCGAATCGACTGGCGCCGGCCTTTGCTCTGGGCTTAGGTATCGCCCATGCGCCCCCTGCGCTTGCTTGCCGCGGCCTGCGCGCTGGTCGGCGTCCATTTCCGGGCGCGGGCCTCGGACGAGCCGGTCGGTCGCCAGAACATCGGCCTCGACCCAGGCTGGAGATTCCTCCCGGCGGACGAGCCCCGCGCCGCGGACCCCGGATTTGACGACCGGTCGTGGCAGCCGGTCGACCTTCCCCACACGTGGAACGCGCTCGACGGAGAGGACGGCGGGAACGACTACCGCCGCGGTCCGGGCTGGTACCGGCGACACGTTTCCCTGGATGCCTCTTTCGCCGGCAGGAGGCTCTACCTCCAGTTCGACGGCGCGAGCCTTATGGCGGACGTCTACGTGAACGGGGTCCACCTCGGCAACCACAAGGGCGGATTCGCCCGCTTCAGGTTTGACGCCACCGGCGCCCTGAAGACGGGGGCTGACAACGTGATCGCGGTACGCGTGGACAACGGGCACCTGGGGATCCCGCCCACGTCGGCGGACTTCACCTTCTTCGGCGGGCTTTACCGCGACGTGTCCCTGCTTGTGACCGATCCCGTCCAGGTCTCGGCGACGGACTACGCCTCGCCGGGCGTCTTTCTGGAGCAGGTCCGCGTGACTGCCGACTCGGCCACGGTCCTCGTCCGCGCCGAAATCGAGAACCACAGCCCTTTCCCCCGGGAGATCGACGTGGGCCTCAAGGTCATCGACGCGCACCAGGCCGGCGCGCCTTGGCGAATCCAGGCCTCGCCGTTCTTCAGGATCCACCTGGAGCCGAACGGATCCGAGGAGATCGCCAAGCCCGTCACGATCACGCGCCCGCACCTCTGGAACGCCCGGGCCGACCCGTACCTCTACACGGTCCGGGTCGAGCTTCACCCCGTCTCCGCCGACGGGTCGGCGGGGGCCCTTTCGGACGCCGTGGAGCAGCCGCTGGGACTCCGGTCATTCAGCGTCGACCCTGACAGGGGCTTCATCCTGAACGGTGGCCACCTCGACCTTCACGGGTTCAACCGCCACCAGGACTGGCCCGACAAGGGATGGGCGATCTCGGACGCCGAGGAGGCGGAGGACTTCGAGATCCTGAGGGACTCCGGCGCAACGGCCGTGCGCGTGTCCCATTACCAGCAGTCGGACTCGTGGTACTCGCGCTGCGACCGCTCCGGGATCGTCGCCTGGGCGGAGATCCCGTTCGTGAACGGAGCACTGGACACCCCGGAGTTCCTCGAGAACGCGGGGCAGCAGCTGCGCGAGCTCATCCGGCAGAACTTCAACCACCCGGCGATCTGCTTCTGGGGCGTCGGCAACGAGACGAGCGGGCCCGCGGCCGACGGGGTGATCGCGGCGCTGGCGCGGGTCGCGCGCGCCGAGGACCCGGCCCGGCTATCGACATACGCCTCCAGCCACGACAACGCCGACCCGAAGAACTGGCACACGGACGTCGTAGCCTTCAACCGGTACTTCGGATGGTACCAAGGCAGCTTATCCGACTTCGCCGCGTGGCTGGACAGGACGCGCGCCGACTACCCGAAGGCGCGCTTCGCAATGAGCGAGTTTGGGGCCGGAGCAAGCATCATTCAGCACGAGGAGAACCCGGGCGCGCCAAAGCCAGGGGGCCGGTTCCACCCCGAGGAATACCAGAATACCTTCCACGAGGCATACTGGGGCGCGCTAAAGGACAGGCCGTACGTCTGGGCCAAGTTCATCTGGTGCCTCCACGACTTCGCGTCGGACGGAAGGAACGAGGGCGACCATCCCGGACGCAATGACAAGGGCCTGGTGACCTACGACCGGACCGTGAGGAAGGACGCCTTCTTCTTCTATAAGGCCAACTGGAGCAGCGACCCGGTGCTGCACATCACCAGCAGCAGGTTCGCGAGGCGGACGGAGCCGGCCACGGAGGTCAGGGTCTACTCGAACGCGCCCGAGGTGGCGCTCGAGGTGAACGGCGTGCCCCTCGGCGCGAAGAGGGACGCGGCGGGCGGCCGAGTCTTCGTCTGGACGGGCGTGACCCTCGCGCCCGGGGCGAACCGGGTCTCGGCGAGCGCCAAGTTCGGCCCTGCTACCGCGACGGACTCGTGCGTCTGGACGCTCGAGGCGCGCTGAGGCGCGGCTCGCCGCAAAACCTTCTTGCGCGACCTAGGGGGCGCGGTACCGTGGTGTGGCTTATGGCCAAATTACACCATGGTCGCCTCCGATACTGAACTGGCCTACGACAGCAAGATTGAGGGGGAGGTAATCGTCTCCCGCGCCGATGCGGTGATCAACTGGATCAGGAGCAATTCGATGTGGCCCATGCCGATGGGCCTGGCGTGCTGCGCGATCGAGCTCATGGCGGTGGCCGCGAGCCGCTTCGACATCGCCCGCTTCGGCGCCGAGGTGATGCGGTTCTCGCCCAAGCAGGCCGACGTTATGATCGTCGCCGGCACCGTGACCTACAAGATGTCCTCGGCCGTGCGCCGGATCTACGACCAGATGCTGGCCCCCAAATGGGTGATCGCCATGGGGGCGTGCGCGAGCACCGGGGGCATGTACCGCAGCTACGCGGTCATGCAGGGGGTAGACCGGATTCTTCCCGTCGACGTGTACGTCAGCGGATGCCCGCCGCGGCCGGAGGCGCTCCTCGACGCACTCGTCAAGCTGCAGAGCAAGGTGGTGCGGGAGCCGTCCGCGAGCAAACTCCTGTCAGCCTGATGCCCGCTGCACCCGACGCCGTCGCAGCGCTGAAGGGCAGGTGGGCCTCGGTGACCGATCGCGCCAGCCTCGACCACCCGGCGGTGAACGCGCCGGCCTCCGACGTCCTGGGAGTGCTCAGGGCGCTCAAGGAGGAGTGGGGGTTCGACATGCTGGCCGACGTGACGGGGGTCGACTGGGGCGCGGGCGCCAAGCCGCGCTTCACGGTCGTGTACCACGTGTTCTCGACGGCGCGCCACGAGTACGTCCGGGTCGCGTCGGACTGCGCGGACGAGGCTGCCCCGGAGATGCCCAGCGCGGTCGGGCTATGGCCGGGCGCCAACTGGCACGAGCGGGAGGTGTTCGACATGTTCGGCGTCCGCTTTGCGGGCCACCCGGACCTGCGGCGGATCCTGATGTGGGACGGCTATCCGCACTTTCCGCTGAGAAAGGACTTCCCGCTGGCGGGCATCGAGACCGAACTGCCCGACCCCGAGGTGGTCGCCGAGACGAAGGCCGGGGCGATCGCCGCCCCGATGATGGGAGGCCCTTTCGTGGCGAAGGCAGGGACGATCAACATGGGCGAGGCCGAGCCGGGCGCGAAGGACGAGAGCTGGAGCGAGCGGCGCCCGAAGCCCGGCGCCTGAGGACCGAAGCCGACATGCCCGTCGAACACGCATTCCCGGATTCCGCGGCGAGGGGCACGCGCGGCGAGTTTGAGGCGGAGAGGATGTCCATCTCGATGGGGCCGTCGCACCCGTCGACCCACGGCGTCCTGCGCCTGCAGATGGAGCTCGACGGCGAGGTCGTCAAGAAGGCCGAGCCGGTGATAGGCTACCTGCACCGCGGCGACGAGAAGATTGCCGAGAACATGACCTACAACCAGTTCGTCCCGTACACGGATAGGCTGGACTACCTGGCGCCGCTCGCAAACAACATGGCCTACGCCATCGCGGTAGAGAGGCTCGCGAAGCTCGAGGTCCCGCCGCGCTGCCAGGCGATCCGCGTGATCACGGCGGAAATGGCCCGGATCTCGGCGCACCTGCTTGGGCTTGGCGCCTTCGGGATCGACGTGGGCGCGTGGACCGTCTTCCTCTACTCCTTCACGGAGCGCGAGAAGCTCTACAGGCTCTTCGAGGAGCTGACGGGGGCGCGGTTCACGACGAGCTACACGCGGATCGGCGGCGTTGCTCGGGACGTGCCAGACGGGTGGACGGGAAGGGTGGACGCGTTCTGCGAGCAGTTTCTTCCGCACCTCGAGGAGACCCTGAGCCTCCTCACTCGCAACAGGATATTCGTGGACCGCACGGCCGGCATCGGCGTCATATCGCGTGAGGACGCGATCGCGTACGGGCTCACGGGGCCAAACCTGCGGGGCAGCGGCGTGCCGCTCGACCTGCGCAAGGACCGGCCGTACAGCGGATACGAGCAGTACGACTTTGACGTCCCGGTGGGGTCCAAGGGCGACGGATACGACCGCTACCTCGTGCGCGGCGAGGAGATGCGCCAGTCCGTGCGCATCATACGCCAGGCGATCGCCAAGTTTCCCTCCGGGAGCTGGTACGCCGAGGACGCCAAGCGGATCATCAAGCCGTCCAAGGACAAGATCCTCACCTCGATGGAGGAGCTGATCCAGAACTTCATGATCGTCACCGAGGGGCCGCAGATGCCGGCCGGCGAGGTGTACTTCGAGGCCGAGAACCCGAAGGGGGCACTCGGGTTCTACATCGTCTCGAAGGGCGGCGGCGTCCCGTGGAGGCTGAAGATCCGCGCGCCCTCGTTCTGCAACCTCTCGATCCTCCCCAAGGTCTGCGTCGGCGCCATGGTGGCCGACGTGGTTTCGATCCTGGGCTCCCTCGATTTTGTCATGGGCGAGTGCGACCGATGATGAACCTCAACCCCGAGACGCTGCAAAAGATCGACGAGGTGATCCCGCATTACCCGGTGAAGCGCAGCGCCGTTCTCCCGCTGCTGCACTTCGTGCAGGAGGAGCATGGGTACATCTCGGACGAGGCTATAGAGTGGATCGCATCGAGGCTCGAGATCCAGCCGATCAACGTTTACGAGCTGGTCACGTTCTACCCGATGCTCAGGCGCAAGCCGATCGGGCGCAGGCACATCAGGGTCTGCCGCACGCTTTCGTGCGCGCTCATGGGCGGATACCGGACCTGCGCGGAATTCCAAAGGCAGTTCAACACGGGTCTCGGCGGGGTCTCGCCAGACGGCGAGGTCACGGTCGAATTTGTCGAGTGCCTCGCAAGCTGCGGGACCGCACCGGTCGTGATGATCGACGACCGGCTCCATGAGAACGTGGACCCTGCGAAGGCCCGCGCGCTGTCGCAGGAGATCAAGGCCGCGGCCCCGGCCGCCGGGTCCCGCTAATCCGCCGCACGATGCCCGCACCCGAACAACACCGGCTGATCTTCAGGCACATCGACGAGCCCGGCTACTCGAACGACCTCGCGTGCTACCTGCGCAGCGGCGGCTACGAGGTGCTGAGGAAGTCCGTCAGGCGCAGGCCCGAGGAGCTCGTGGACGAGGTCAAGAAGTCCGGCCTGCGGGGCCGGGGTGGGGCGGGATTCCCTTGCGGAGTGAAGTGGTCGCTTCTCGACCGGAAGAGCGGCAAGCCGATCTACCTGATCGTCAACGCGGACGAGTCGGAGCCCGGCACGTTCAAGGACCGGTACATCATCCACAAGGACCCCCACCAGCTGATCGAGGGGATCATGATCACGTGCTTCGCCAACAGGGTCGAGCGGACCTACATCTACATCCGCGGGGAGTTCCCCGAGGGCGCGAAGATCCTGGAGAGGGCGATCGCGGAGGCGAGGGCGGCGAACTTCGTCGGGCCGGACATCCTCGGAACAGGCTACGGGTGCGAGATCTACCTGCACCGGGGGGCGGGTGCGTACATCTGCGGCGAGGAGACCGGCCTTATCGAGTCGCTCGAGGGCAAGCGCCCCTATCCGCGCATCAAGCCGCCGTACTTCCCGGCCGTCCTGGGCCTCTACCAGTGCCCGACGATCGTGAACAACGTCGAGACGATCTGCCACGTCAGGCACATCGCGGACATGGGCGGCGACGCATTCTCGAAGATTGGGACCCCGAACAACACCGGCACGCGGGTCCTGTGCGTCTCGGGGCACGTGCGTCGCCCCGGCTACTACGAGTTCGACGTCGGCAGGCTGACGATGGGCCAGCTGCTTAACGAGGTGTGCGGGGGACCGCTGCCCGGGCGCAAGCTCAAGGCCGTCATCCCCGGGGGGTCGTCCGCAAAGGTCCTCAGGTTCGGAGAGCGCTACAAGGGCAGGCGCAAAGTGGGCGCGGAGATGGTCGAGTACGACTGGGGCGTCGAGGACATCCCGATGGACTTTGACTCGCTCGCGATGGTCGGGTCGATGGGCGGATCGGGCGGCGTGATCGTCATGGACGACTCGGTCAGCATGGTCGAGGCCCTCGGCAACATCAACGCGTTCTACTCCCACGAGAGCTGCGGCCAGTGCACGCCCTGCCGGGAGGGCTCCCTCTGGATGCAGAGGATAACTGCGCGCATGGCACACGGCGGCGCCCGCCCGGAAGACGGCGCCCTCCTCAAGAGCGTCGCCGACCAGATCGCCGGGCGGACGATCTGCGCGTTCGGCGAGGCGTGCGCGTGGCCGACGCAGAGCTTCGTGGCCAAGTTCGGCGACGAGTTCGCCGCATTCGGCCGGCAGAAGGACCGGCCCAGATCCGACGCCGAGCCGGAGCTCGTCTGAGACCAGAAGAGGACTGCACGCTCCGGCCCACGCACGATGACCCAGCCCGCCACCCAGGACCTGATAACCGTCAACATTGACGGGAGGGAGATCGCCGTGCCCAGGGGCACCAACATGATCGAGGCGGCGCTGCGCCTCGGCATAGACGTGCCGCACTACTGCTACCATCCCAAGCTGACCGTCGCGGGAAACTGCCGGATGTGCCTGGTCGAGATGGGCATGCCGGCCGTCGACCCGGCGACCAAGGCGCCGGTCATCGACCCGGCGACGGGCAGGCAGAGGATAAACTGGGTCCCGCGCCCGACGATCGCCTGCTCGACGAACGCCGTGCCCGGGCTGCACATCCGCACCACGACGCCGCTCGTCAGGGACTGCCGCGAGGGCGTCATGGAGTTCCTCCTCGTGAACCACCCGCTCGACTGCCCGATCTGCGACCAAGCTGGCGAGTGCAAGCTTCAGGAGCAGGCGACGGGCTACGGCCGGGGCTACTCGCGCTACATCGAGCAGAAGAACGTGAAGCCGAAGCGCACGCTGCTCGGCCCCCGCGTCATGCTCGACGACGAGCGCTGCATCCTGTGCTCGCGCTGCGTGCGCTTCTGCAAGGAGATCGCGAAGGATGACGTCCTGGGCTTCACCGACCGCGGGAGCTACAGCACCCTCGCATGCTACCCGGGGCGCCGGCTCGAGAACGACTACTCGCTCAACACCGTCGACATCTGCCCGGTCGGCGCGCTCACAAGCACGGACTTCAGGTTCAAGATGCGCGTCTGGTTCCTCAGGCAGACGAAGAGCCTCGACACCGGCTCGAGCGTGGGCGCGAACACGGTCGTCTGGTCCCGCGAGGGGGCGGTCTACCGGATCACGCCCCGCCAGAACGACGAGGTGAACGACACGTGGATGGCCGACGGCGGGCGGATCCTGTACAAGGCGATCCGCGCCCACGGGCGGCTCGACTCCGTCCGGGTGGACGGGGCGGAAAGCGCCCTCGAATTCGCGCTCAGGGCGGCCGGCGGGATCCTCGGCGGCGGAGGGGTCGCGGTCGTCGGTTCCGGCCGGAGCTCGGTCGAGGAGCAGTTTCTTACGAGGAGGCTCCGAGACGCCCTCGGGGCGACGGCCGCGCTCGTCTCGCGGGTCGGCAGGGGTGACGGCCTCCTTGTCTCGGCCGACCGTAATCCAAACGTGCGAGGCGCGCTTGTCACCGGCCTCGTCGCCGGCCTGCCGGCGGCGAGGCTCGACGCGCTCGGCGCGCAGATCGACTCCGGCGCAGTGAAGGCCGTCGTATCGATCGGGGAGGACCTCGCGGAGGCCGGCCTGAGCGCCGCCCAGCTCGCGAAGGTCCCGATCGTGTACCTGGGGACCCACGCCAACCCGACAAGCGCTGCGGCCCGCGTCGTCATCCCGACCCTCACCGTGTTCGAGAAGAGCGGCACCTTCGTGAACCAGCAGTTCCGGATCCAGAAGTTCGAGAAGGCGGTGCCCGGCCCCGCCGGCGCGACCGACGACCTCGCGGCCCTCGCGAGGCTCACCTCGGCCGTGGGCGGGCCGGCCTCGGGCGGGGATGTCCGCTCCGTCTGGGCTCATATCGCGGCCGAGGTTCCCGCGCTGGCCGGCGTGGGCTATGACGGCATTCCGGACACGGGCCTCCTCCTCGATGGTGCGCCATGGGCGGGCCTCGCGTTCGCCGAGGGGCCCGGGCTCCATTTCAGGCCGGCCAATCCCCCGCAGAAGGAGGCGGCAGGCCGTGGTTGACATGCTCCTCGGCCTTCCGGCGCCTTTGCTGGCCCTCCTCAAGGGCGCGGCGGTGATCCTCGTCATCTTCCCCGTCGCGGCGGCGTGCTCGATGGCCGAACGCAAGGTGTGCGCGTGGATCCAGAGCCGGCCCGGGCCGAACCGGGCCATGCCGCCGGTCTTCGCCTGGATCCCGGGGGCCGTGATCCTGCAGCGCCTCGGCGTGTGGCAGCTGATGGCGGACGGCGGGAAGTTCCTTTTCAAGGAGGAGCCGCTACCGGACCACGTCAACAGGCTTTACTACACGCTCGCCCCGGTCATCGCGATGGTGCCGGCGCTCACCACCGTGACCGTGGTCCCGTTCGGCGCCTACGTTGGGGCGGGGGGCAGGATCGTCCCGCTGGCACTCTCGAGCGTGGATGTCGGGATACTCGCCGTCTTCGCCGTGGCGTCGCTCGGGATCTACTCGCTCATCCTCGCCGGCTGGGCCTCCAATTCCAAGTACCCGTTCCTGGGCGGGGTCCGCGCGTCGGCGCAGCTCATCTCGTACGAGCTCTCGATGATGCTCGCCGTGCTTCCCGTGTTCCTCTGGGTGAACGAGCCCGGGGCGGCCGGCTCGCTCAGCCTTTCGAGGGTGGTGGAGTTCCAGAGCCGTCCGGGGTTCTGGGGCGGGGCGTGGTTCCTGTTCACCATGCCGGTCTCGGCGTTCGTCTTCGCCGTCGCGCTGTTCGCCGAGACGAACCGCCAGCCCTTCGACATGCCCGAGTCCGAGGCGGACCTTGTGGGCGGCTTCCACACGGAGTACGGCGCCTTCAAGTGGTCGCTGTTCTTTGTCGCGGAGTACGCCAACATGATCGTAGGGTCGGCCGTGTTTTCGCTTCTCTTTCTGGGCGGTTGGAACCTCCTGCCCTGGCTGCCGCTTGCGAGCCTGCTCGAGACCCTGCACCACCTGACCGGGTCCGCGCTCTGGCTCCATCCCCTTGTAGCGGGCCTCGTCTCCGTCGTCATACTTCTCGCGAAGGTCCTGCTTATAATATTCATATTCATGTGGATCCGCTGGACCGTGCCGCGCTTCCGCTACGACCAGGTTATGAAGATCGGCTGGCAGAAGCTGCTGCCGCTCTCCATCGCCAACCTGATAGCGTACGCGCTCGGCATCGCGTTCCTGCAGCGGTAGAACCGGAAGCCCGAAGACCATGGCCGTGATCCAAGTCCAACGAACGCCACTCTCCCTGGCGGAGCGCACCTATCTCCCTCAGGTCATGGGGGCGATGTGGACCACGCTGAAGCACCTCCTCGGCCCCGCCGACACGATGGAGTACCACGAGCAGCGGCCGGCAATTCCACCCGGGTACCGTGGCGTCCCGACCCTCGTCAGGGACCCGAACGGCCGCGAGAAGTGCGTCTCGTGCCAGCTCTGTGAGTTCGTGTGCCCGCCCAAGGCGATACGGATCACGCCGGGCTCGGTCCCGGAGGGCGCCGGAGTCGACCATGTCGAGAAGGCGCCGCAGGCGTTCGACATAGACATGCTGCGGTGCATCTACTGCGGGCTGTGCGAGGAGGTCTGCCCAGAGGAGGCGATCTTCCTGCTGCAGCAGTACTCGATGTCGGGCTACAGCCGAGCCGAGATGGTGAACCACAAGGACCGGCTCTACGAGCTGGGCGGGACGCTCCCCGACAGGCATTTCAAGTGGGGCGTGAAGAAGGCTGCCGAGGAGCGCGCCAGCGGGCACCACTGACGGCAGGCGCAAATGTACCAGATCGCGTTCCTCTCCCTCTCGATCCTGACGCTGGCCTGCGCGCTTGGCGTGGTCCTGAACAAGAACGTCGTGAACGCCGCGATGTGCCTGCTTCTGTGCCTCGCGGGAATCGCCGGGCTGTTCGTCCAGCTGCACGCCTACTTCCTGGCCTTCATCCTGGTGCTCGTCTACGCGGGGGCCGTCGTCGCGCTCTTCCTCTTCATCGTCATGCTCCTCGACATGCAGGGCGGGCAGCCGTGGAACTTCCGGGCCATGCAGGGGCTCGCCGGTTTCATCGCGGCTGCGCTGCTGGCGACCGGCCTGGGCCTGCTAGCGGTCAGGGGCCGCCTGGCGGCCGGGCCTCCTCTCAGCCACGCGGTCGGCTCCTCGCTCAAGCTCTACGCCTACCAGCTCTTCACAACCTACCTGCTGCCGGTGCAGGTGATCGGCTTCCTGCTGCTGGTCGCGATGGTGGGCGTCGTCGTCATCAGCCGCAGGACGGCGGAGGGGTCAGAATGACGCCGTCCCTCGACGCGTACGTGCTGCTCAGCGCCGCGCTCTTCGCGGTCGGGTTCCTGGGGGTCCTGGTTCGGCGCAACACGCTCGTGATCTACATGTGCCTGGAGCTCATGCTCGTGGCCGCGACCCTGGCCCTCGTCGCGTTCTCGCGCTTCAACGCGACGGAGGACGGCGACGTGTTCGTCTTCTTCATCCTGACCGTGGCGGCCGCGGAGGTCGCCGTCGGCCTCGCGATCATCGTCGCCCTCTTCCGAGCCCGCCAGACCGTCCAGGTCGACCGCCTGGACTCGCTCAGGCACTGACGGCCCCCCCCCGCCCCGGCCCCGAGACATGACGCCCGCCACGACCGCAGTCTACATACTGCTCGCCCCGCTGGCCTCGGCCGCGCTGATCGCGCTCTTCCTGGGCCGCAGGGGGGCGGCCGCATCGGCCGTGTCCGTGGCCGCGGCCGCATTCGTGGCCGTCGCCGGGCTCTCGCTCGCCTTCGGCGGCGCGCGCTTCGGCGCCGCGTGGGAATGGCTGAGGTTCGGGTCCTTCGCCTTCACGATCGGCTTCAAGTTCGACGACCTCGCGGCGCTGATGCTGTCGGTCGTCGGCGTGATCGGGCTGTGCGTGCACGTCTACTCGCTAGGCTACATGCGCGACGACGCCGCAAAGTCGCGCTACTTCGGGGGCCTGTCGGTATTCATGTTCTCGATGGTCGGAATCGTGCTGGCCGACAACCTGTTCATGATGTTCATTTTCTGGGAGCTGGTCGGGTTCAGCTCCTACTTCCTCATCAACCACTGGCGCGAGAGGCAGTCCGCGTCGGATGCCGCGAAGAAGGCCTTCATCGTGAACAGGGTGGGCGACTTCGGCTTCCTGCTGGGGATCATCCTCTGCTACTGGTCGAATGGAACGGTGAGCCTCTCGGCGCTGGGAGCGGACCCGGCCGGATCCCACGCGGTGTACAGCCGGCTGATCCCGCTGCTCCTCTTCTGCGGCGCGGTCGGCAAGTCGGCGCAGCTGCCCCTGCAGGTGTGGCTCCCGGACGCGATGGAGGGTCCGACGCCGGTATCCGCGCTCATCCACGCGGCGACGATGGTGGCCGCCGGAATCTACATGCTGTGCCGGATCAACGTCCTGATGGTGCCCCAGGCCCGGGTCGCCATCGCGTGGGTTGGAACGCTGACCGCCCTGTACGCGGCGCTGTGCGCGGTCACGCAGCGCGACATCAAGAAGGTCCTCGCGTACTCGACCGTGTCGCAGCTCGGCTACATGGTGGCGGCATTCGGGCTGGGCTCGGTCGGGGCGGCCATGTTCCACCTGACGACGCACGCCTTCTTCAAGGCGCTCCTCTTCCTCGGCGCCGGCTCGGCGATCCTCGGGTGCCACCACGAGCAGGACATATTCAGGATGGGCGGACTGAGGACCCGGATGCCGGTGACCTTCTGGACATTCACGGTGGCTGTGGCGGCCATCGCCGGGATGCCGGGCCTGGCGGGCTTCTTCTCGAAGGACGCGATCCTCGTCCTCGCGTTCGAGGCCAACCGATCCGTGTTCGCGGTCCTCGCGTTCACGGCGATCCTGACCGCGTTCTACATGCTCAGGCTCTGGAAGATCGTGTTCCTTGGGGCCCCCCGGAGCGAGGCGGCCGGCCGCGCGCACGAGCAGGGGATCGCCATCACGGCCCCGCTCGTCCTCCTTGCGGCGCTCTCGGCCGTCGGCGGCTACTGGCGGGCTTACCCGAGGGCGTTTGAGGGCGTCTTCTCGCAGATCCCGGAGGCGCAGGGCTCGACCCACGCGATCGTGCTTGCGGCGAGCGTCCTGGTGCTGGTTGCCGGCGCGGGGACGGCGCTCGCGTTCTACTCGACCGACGGGGTCGACTCGCTGGAGAGGGGGTCGCACGCCGTGTTCGGGTTCCTCGCCGCCCTGAGGTCGTCGTTCGACAGGGGCTACGACTTCTACGTGGCCAAGGTCCAGCAGCGCGCCGCCATGGTCCTGAATTTCATAGACGTCGTGGGCCTGTCCGGCGTCGTCGTCCGGGGGCTCGCCGGGGCGACCGAGTTCGTCGGCTTCGGTTTCCGAAGGCTCCATACGGGCCGGCTGAGCAACTACGTCTACTGGTTCCTGGGTGGCGTTGTCGTGCTGTGGGCCTACGCGGCCGGACTGCTGTGAGGACTCGATCATGAGCACCCCCGCCCTGGATCCCCTGCTCCTGTCGTTCGCCGCGCCGCTGGCCGTCGCAGTCGCGATCGCGCTCGGCCTGCCCAAGAGGTGGGCGGTGAAGCTCGCGTACGCGGGCTTCGCGGTACCGGCCCTCGTGGCGCTCGACGCGTGGCGGCGCTTCGGGTCCGCCGCGAAGGAGGCCCACGGATATGCCTTCCTCACGGACTACTCCACGGGGCTCGACCGCCTCGGGGTGGGGCTCAAGCTCGGGCTGAACGGGATCTCGCTGCCCCTCTTCGTCCTTGCCGGGCTCGTCGGCTTCGCCGCGGGCCTCTACGCGATCCAGTCAAAGGCCGAGAGGATGAAGACCTATCTGCTGCTCCTGCTCGTCATGCATGCCGGCCTGATGGGCACGTTCGCGAGCGTTAACGTCTTCTTCTTCTACTTCTTCCACGAGCTGGCGCTCATTCCGACGTTCATCATGGTGGGTATCTGGGGCGGTCGCGACCGGACGTACGCGGCGATGATGATGACGGTCTACCTCACCCTCGGCGCGATGCTCTCGCTGGTCGGGCTCATCGCCATATACGTCAAGAGCGGCGCCACCAGCTTCGACCTCATGGTTCTTCGCGACACTCTGGCGTCGACCCCGCTCGGCGAGACCACGCAGAAGCACATCTTCGGGCTCCTTCTCTTCGGGTTTGGGATACTCGTCTCCCTTTGGCCCTTCCATTCCTGGGCGCCGCTCGGATACGGCGCCGCGCCGAGCTCGGCCGCAATGCTTCATGCGGGCGTCCTCAAGAAATTCGGGCTCTACGGCCTTCTGCAGATCGCGCTGCCCCTCCTGCCCTTCGGCGCCCACCAGTGGAGCCACGCCCTCGCGGCCACCGCGGGGGTCGGCAACGTACTCGTGATCGGCCTGGTGACCATGGCGCAGCGCGACCTGAAGCAGATGGTCGGCTACAGCTCGGTGATGCACATGGGCTACGCGTTCCTCGGGATCGCGGCCGGGTCGGTCCTCGGCGCCGGCGGCGTCGTGATGCTCATGGTCGGCCACGGGCTTTCGGTGGCCCTCCTCTTCCTGCTCTCGACCAGCATCTATCACCGGACGCACACCTTCGACATGGAGCAGATGGGCGGCCTTGCGCAGAGGGCGCCCGTTCT
>Ga0181526_10000331_pt1 | contig 51411 bp, 41 predicted proteins | sample PEATcosm2014_Bin_35_FD_119750 | JGI IMG/M metagenome (GOLD analysis project Ga0181526, IMG submission 119750) | Peatland microbial communities from MTU Mesocosm Facility, Houghton, MI, USA - PEATcosm2014_Bin06_30_metaG | ecosystem: Environmental > Terrestrial > Soil > Wetlands > Peat | place... | reverse complement strand
GTGAAGAGCCGCCGTCATTTTGCCCGCCTTGTCTCAGAACAGGGCGTCAGCTTTGCACGCGGGCTGCGCATCGAGATCCAGCTCGACGAACAGCAATTTGCCGGCGGCGGCGCCTTTCTTTTTGGAGCTGTTCTCGACCGGTTTTTCGGCATGGCAGCTTCACTGAACAGCTTCACGCAATTGTGCATCACCACACCGCAGCGAAAGGAAGCTCTACACGAATGGCAGCCGAGGTCGGGCCGGAAGATTCTCATCTAACGGTCTCGGAATCCAGTCTCGAAGCGACGGCGCTCGGCGCCGCGCTGGCCTGCAACGCCAGTGGGTTCGACTTCTTTCAGGCAGTTGCGCTGCTGGAAGGACTGTTGAGCGAACGGAGCGCGGTGGGAGGCTTTTCCAGCCCCGGTGACGAGGCCGTTCACTTCCGTGCGCAAACGCGCCTGGCTTTTCCGGCCAGCGAGATTCACGAACTGGTGGAGCGAAAAGGCGTGCCGCCGGAGATGACCGTCAATTTCATGGGACTCACCGGCCCCATGGGCGTGCTGCCGAACACTTATAGTGAGTTGATCATTGAGCGGCTGCGCGCCAAGGATACCGGACTCGCCGCTTTCCTCGATATCTTCAACCACCGCGCCGTCTCGCTCTTCTACCGCGCTTGGAAGCGCTCCCGGCCGGCATTGAGCTATGGAGATGCGGCCCACGACTGCTTGACACAGTACCTGCGCGATCTGCTTGGCCTGGGGACAGCGGGTTTGCGCGACCGCCAGGAAGCCGAGGACGAAGCGCTGATTCACTATCTCTCGCTGGCGGCCAATCATGCGCGATCGGCAGTTGCGCTGGAGCAGATTGTGGGCGACTACTTCGAGGTTCCGGTTGCGGTCGAGCAGTTCACGGGGGCTTTTTACGGACTGGAAGAAGCGGCGCAGTGCGCGATCGGCGGGCAGGAGAACGTCGCGCGTCAGCTTGGCCTGGGCGCAGTGGCAGGCGACGCGATTTGGGACCGGCAAAGCCGCGTGAGGCTGCGCATCGGGCCGCTCACAAGGAAGCGTTACGACGACTTTCTGCCCGGCGCCAGCGCCAACCGCCATTTGCGGGCAATCACACGGTTTTTTACCAATGACTGTCTGGATTTCGAAGTTCAGCTCGTGCTGCGGCGGGAAGAGGCGCCGGCGATCCGGCTCGGGCTCGACGGCCAGCCGGCAGCCCGCCTTGGCTGGGATTCCTGGGCCAGCACCGCACCAATGAATCGCGATCCGGACGAAACGGTTTTGCTAATGTGAGGATGATATGGGACTGAATCTGAAATCGCTCATCGGAAAACTGAACGAGCAGACGCGTGGGGCTCTGGAGGCCGCTGCCGGACTCTGCCTCTCACGCACTCATTACGACATCGAAATCGAGCACCTGCTCTTGAAGATGCTCGATTCTTCGTCGAACGACTTTGCTTCGATCCTGAAGCACTTCGAGGTCGACAAGTCGAGGCTCGCCGCCGAATTGACCCGCTCGCTCGACAAGCTCAAGTCTGGCAATGCGCGCACACCGGCGATCAGTCCGTCGGTGCTGAAGACGATGACCACGGCCTGGACCATCGGGTCGATCGAGTACAACGCCGGGCAGGTGCGCACGGGCTTTGTCGTTCTTGCCCTGGTCACCGATGCGGAACTGACGCGCCTGATTAACGAGGTCAGCCGCGAATTCCAGAAGATCAACGGCGACGCGCTGCACAAGGATCTATTCGGTATTGTCGCCATGTCGGCAGAGACCACGGCGGCGGCTACCGCGGCAGGCTTGCCCGCTGCCGGGCAGACGCCAACGCCCGGAGGAAGAACGCCCAATCTCGATCAGTACACAGTGGACCTGACCGGCAACGCAAAGGCGGGCAAGATCGATCCGGTGCTGGGCCGCGATCCGGAGATTCGCCAGGTCGTGGACATTCTGACCCGCCGCCGCCAGAACAACCCCATCCTTACCGGTGAGGCGGGCGTGGGAAAGACCGCAGTGGTCGAGGGATTCGCACTGCGCGTCACCCAAGGCGACGTGCCGCCGCCGTTGAAAAACGTGACCATTCGGACCCTCGATCTGGCGCTGCTGCAGGCAGGGGCCGGTGTCAAAGGCGAGTTCGAAAACCGGCTCAAGGGGCTCATCGAAGAGGTGAAAGCCTCGCCCACGCCAATTATTCTTTTCATCGACGAAGCGCACACGATGATCGGCGCCGGCGGCCAGGCGGGACAGAACGATGCGGCCAATCTGCTCAAGCCGGCGCTGGCCCGTGGCGAACTGCGGACTATCGCCGCGACCACCTGGTCCGAGTACAAGAAATACTTTGAAAAAGATGCGGCCCTGGCTCGGCGTTTCCAGGTGGTCAAAGTCGAGGAGCCGAGCGAGCAGCAGTGCATGATCATGATGCGCGGGCTGGTGGCCTCGCTTGAAAAGCATCACAACGTGCGAATTCTCGACGAAGCGGTCTTTGCCGCTGTTCGACTGACGCACCGCTACCTTGCCGGACGCCAGTTGCCCGACAAGGCGGTCAGCATTCTTGACACCGCTTGCGCCAGGCTGGCCTTGAGTCAATCTACGATTCCTCCGGCAATCGAGGATCTCAACCGCCACATCGACGCGCTCGCCGTGCAGACACGGATTCTGGAACGGGAAGCGGCCGTTGGCGCGGATCACCAGGAGAAGCTGGCAGAGATCGCCACGCAGAAAGAGGCCGCCGAAGCCAGGCTCAAGACCTTGACCGAGCGCTGGGACAAGGAGCGCGATCTGGTGGGCCGGATTCGCGAGGTGCGCGCCAAGCTGGAATCCGCGCCGGCCGCCGGACCAGCACCGGAGGCCGTGGCTGCGGATTCCGCTGCGCCCGCGGAGCAAGCGGCCAATCCGGCTCCGGGGCCCGATGAATTGAAATCGCAGCTGCAAACGCTCGAAGCCGAGCTCTCCGCGCTCCAGGGCGAGACCGGCCTCATCCACGTATGCGTCGATGGGCAAACTGTCGGCGAGGTCCTTTCAGCCTGGACCGGCATTCCGGCGGGCAAGATGCTCAAGGATGAGATCGCAACGATTCTGGCTCTCAAGGAGCACCTCTCCCGCCGAGTCATCGGCCAGGACTACGCCATGGAGGTGATCGCGCAGCGCGTGCAGACCTCACGCGCTTCTCTGGACGACCCTAAAAAGCCGGTGGGTGTTTTCATGCTTGTCGGCCCCAGCGGCGTAGGCAAAACCGAAACGGCGCTTGCGCTCAGCGACCTTCTCTATGGGGGAGAACACAACCTGATCACAATCAATATGTCGGAGTTCCAGGAGCCGCATACCGTCTCCACGCTGAAGGGCTCGCCTCCGGGCTATGTCGGCTACGGCGAAGGCGGCGTGCTCACCGAGGCAGTGCGCCGGCGGCCCTATTCGGTGGTGCTGCTCGACGAAGTCGAGAAAGCGCACCCGGATGTGCTCGAACTCTTCTTCCAGGTTTTCGACAAGGGTATGATGGAAGACGGCGAAGGCCGCGAAATCGACTTCAAGAACACCATCATCATCCTGACCACCAACGCCTGCACTGACCAGATGATGAAGCTGGTGGCGGACCCTGAAACCGCGCCCGCGCCGCGTGCCTTGATCGAGGCCATCAAGCCGGAGATGGACAAGATCTTCAAGCCGGCATTTCTCGGCCGCATGGTTTCAATTCCCTACTACCCGGTGCGCGACGAGGCGCTCAAGCAGATTATCCGGCTCAAACTCGGCAAGATTCAGCGGCGGCTGAAGGAGAACCACAAGATAGAACTCACCTATGATGACGCGTTTCTCGATGCGGTGGCCAGCCGCTGCACCGAAGTGGAAAGCGGCGCGCGCAATGTGGACAATATCCTGACCAACACACTGCTGCCCGACCTATCGCGCAAGATTCTGGGCAGCATGGCCGAGGGGGAGAAGATGACGGCGGTCAGTGTCACCATTGGCGAGAACGGCGAATTCGATTACGGTTTTGCGCATGCAGCGGCGGAAGGCGCTTCGGCCTAAGTTGGAGCGAAGGTGGATAGATGGCGGAATACACGCAAGACGGATGCATCGTCTCCTTGAAGACCCCGCTTGGCAAGGATGCCTTGCTTCTGACCTCATTCAGCGGAAACGAGGCCATTTCGCGGCTTTACCAATTCGATCTTGGCTTGATTGTCCCGGTTGGTTCAACGATCGATTTCTCCAAGATTGTCGGCCAGAATGTGACGGTCTCGCTCCTGCAGGCCGATGGAAAGCCGCGCTTCTTCAACGGATTCGTAAGCAGCTTCGCGGCTATAGGCGGCGATCACCGTTTCACGCGCTACCGGGCACAGGTCGTGCCCTGGATGTGGATGCTGACGCGCGAAGCCGATTGCCGGATCTTCCACAACAAGACCGTCAGGGAAGTAATCGAAAAGGTCTTTGAAGATCGCGGCTATCACGACTACTCCTTCTCGCTTAACGCCAGTTATTCGCCCATGGAATATTGCGTGCAATACCGCGAGAGCGATTTCAATTTCGTCTCGCGGCTGATGGAACAGTACGGAATCTTCTACTGGTTCGAGCACACGGACGGCTCGCACAAGCTCAAGATCGCCGACTCGCAGAACGCCTTCGAGCCCTGCATTGGCCAGAAGAGCGCACGCTATGCTCCGGTGGCCGGAGCCATCGAACAGGAAGATCATGTGTCCGCCTTTGCCTTCGGGCAGGAACTGAAGACCGGCAAGTACAGCCTGAAAGACTACAACTTCAAGACGCCATCGACGGATTTGAGCGCAACCGAGGCCACTATCTACACCGCCGGTCCCAATGCTTCGTTCGAACTCTTCGACTATCCCGGCCTGTTTGCCACCAAACCCGACGCCACGGGTACGGCAACCCTGCGTATGCAGGAGGAAGAGGCCGCGCACCTGACCTGCCACGGAGAAGGAACCTGCCGGGCATTCTCGGCCGGCTTCAGGTTCGAACTGAAAGACTACCCGGTGACGCTGCCGGACAAGAACCTGATTCTCACCGAGGTTCAGCACATCGTCTCGGTGGAAGGCCGATACACCAGCGATTCCACAAAGCGCGACGTGGAAAGCTATACGAATCGATTCGGCTGCATACCGCAAAGCGTGCGCTACCGGCCGGCCCGCCTGACTCCGAGGCCCTATGTGCAGGGGCCGCAAACAGCGGTGGTGACGGGCAACGACGGCGAAGAGATCTGGACCGACGAGTACGGGCGCGTCTTGGCGCTCTTCCCCTGGGACCGCCGCAAGGACAACTCCTGCTGGGTGCGCGTCTCGCAGGATTGGGCCGGCAAGAATTGGGGCATGATCAACATCCCGCGCATTGGACAGGAGGTTCTGGTCAGCTTTCTCGACGGCGACCCGGACCGGCCGCTAATCACCGGCCGTGTCTACAACGCGGATCAGATGCCGCCCTATACGCTGCCCGACAACGGCACTCGCTCGACCTTCAAGACGCGCAGTTCCAAAGGCGGTGGTACCGACAACTACAACGAATTGCGCTTCGAGGACAAAACGGGGAGCGAGCAGATCTTTTTACGCGGCGAGAAGGATCTGGACATTCAGATCAAGAACGATGCCCGCGAGCAGATTGGACACGACCGCAGCCTCATAGTAAAGAACGACCAGAAGGAGCAGATCGGCGGCGGTCTGCATCGGCAGATTCAAGGCAGCGAGTTCGATGATGTCTCGGGGGACCTGCACTTGCATGTCGGGGGCGCTCTCAACCAAAAGACCGATGGAACAATTTCAATTGAGGCCGGACAGAATCTGTATGAGAAGTCAGGCCAGAACTACGCGCACCAAGCCGGGCAGATGATTCATCTCAAGGCCGGTATGACGGTGGTGATCGAAGCCGGTACGGAGATCTCTTTACAGGTCGGCAGTAACTTCATCGACATCAACCCGGCCGGCGTCACGATTACCGGAACCATGGTGATGATCAACAGCGGCGGTTCATCCGGTACGGGTTGCGGTTCCAGTCCGGTTTCGCCCACCGCTCCCAAGAGTCCCGACATTGCCGACGATGGATCGAAAGGAACGAAGATGAACTGACGAGGAGTTCTGCGCGGCTCTATGGCTTCGGTTGCTGCAACTCAAACCAAATTGCTAACGTTGGATACCGGTCACTGCCATGAAACAGCTACAGCCCGTGCTCTGGAACAAAGGCACACTGCTGACGCCGCAGCACCTGCAACTGCAGGACAGATACCTCGAGGATAGCCTCACCTTCCGTGTGCAGGCGCTCAAGGTTTTTCCCTGGGGCTTCAGTGAACTGCACGTCGACCAGCCTCTGCTGGGCGAGGGGCAACTTGCGATCTCGCGCGCTGCCGGTATCTTCCCGGACGGCCTGCCCTTTGAGATTCCCGGTCCCGACCAGGCGCCCCCCTCTCGAGCGTTGTCCGAGATCTTCGGTCCCGACGACCGCGCTCTTGATTTCTATCTCACGGTTCCGGATTTCAAGGAAACGGGTCTGAACGTGGCTGGTCCGGGTCGTCAGGCCGGCTCGCGCTATCTGGCCGAGATTGCCACGGTGCGCGATGACAACACCGGAATGACCGAGCAGCCGGTACAGATTGCTCGCAAGAACCTGCGGCTTTTTTCCGAGTTCGAATCGCGCGAAGGTAGTTCGGCCTTGCGCATGGTCCGCATCGAGAAGACGGATACCGGAGGTTTCCGGCTTGGTCCGCGCTTCGTTCCGCCGCTGCTCGATGCCGGCGCCAATGATTTTCTCAGCGGTCTGGTCAATGGACTTCTCGAGATTCTCTCCGCCAAGAGCACGCAGCTCGCCGGCGGACGCCGCCAGCGTAACCAGAGCCTCGCCGACTTCACCAACGCCGACATCGCCAATTTCTGGCTGCTTTACACTGTCAACTCGAATATCCCCGTTCTCAGCCACCTTTTACAGGGGCAGCGCTGCCATCCGCAGGAGCTCTTTGCCACACTCACCAACCTGGGCGCGGCGCTGGCGACCTTTTCCACGACGATCCGTCCGCGCGACCTTCCGCTCTACGATCACACCAACCTCGGCAAGGTCTTCGCTGATCTCGAGGAGAAGCTTCGCATTCTGTTGGAAACCGTCGTTCCATCGAACGTAGTGGCACTCCCTCTCAATCCCGTCAGCAGCACGGTTTACGCCACTGCGATCGATCAAGATAAGTATTTGGCCAATACTCGCATGTATCTGTCGATCTCTGCCGACGCACCGGACGACGCGATCATCCGCCAGGTTCCGCGGCTGGTCAAGATCTGCTCGGCTACTCATATCGATCAACTTGTCAGCAATGCTCTGCCTGGCGTTCAGCTCACTCACCTGCCCACGCCGCCCAGCGCCATTCCCATCAAGGTCAAGCACCAGTACTTCAGCCTGAACCAAGCCGGCGCGGCATGGGAGACAATCGGCCGCAGCCGCAACTTCGCCGCTTATGTACCAGCCGACCTCGCCAATCCGCAAATGGAACTGCTAATCCTGCTGCCGCAGGCGGGAGGTGGGCAATGAGAACGCTGACAAAACCCGTCTGGACCGAGGGAATGTATCTAGGCCCCCATCATTTTCAAAACCAGATCCGCTACTTTGAGGACGCGCTGGATTTCGTCGTGCAGAGTCTTTGGCGCGATGCGGTGGGCTTCGCCGGTTTGCAGGTCGACGGCGACGCTCTGCGCAACGGAACGATGGCACTCGTTCACGCCCGGGGCCTCTTTAGCGACGGTCTTGCCTTCGACATCCCCGGCTCTGACCCCGCGCCCGCGCCGCGCCCCTTCGCTGGACTGTTTTCCCCAGTCGCCGATCATTTGACCATGTATCTTGCCGTCCCGGCTTTGGTACGCGGCGGCCGCAACACGAGCCCCGAGGAGGCGCCCGCCGCAACCCGCTTTACCACCTCAAAGCATCTCGTTCCGGACCAGAACACAGGTCTTGATGAGAAATACATCGAAACCGGCCGGAAGAATCTCCAGATCGTGGCAGAATCGGAACTGAGCGATACGCTGATCTCGCTTCCGCTACTGCGCATTCTGCGAGACGGATCGGGCCGCTTTGAGGCCGATCCGGCCTTCATACCGCCTTGTCTGAATCTCCACGCCAGCCCAGCGTTGGCTGGGATGCTCCGCCGCCTCGTCGATATCCTCACTGAAAAGAGCACCGTCTTCACGCAAGAACAGACGAATCGTAGCGGTGTTTTCCAGGCTGGAATGTCGGCGCGCGACGTGGGCCAGTACTGGTTTTTGCACACTCTCAATTGCAGCATTCCGGCATTGCAAGATTTCCTCGGCTCGCAGCACGGCCATCCCCAGGAACTTTATCGCGAAATGGCTCGGCTGGGAGGCGCGCTCTGCACTTTCGGGCTGGAGACGCATCCACAATCGCTGCCGGTGTACAACCATGGGAATGCAGGTGAATGCTTTGCCGCTCTCGATCTTCATATCCGTCGCCACCTCGAACTGGTCATGCCCTCGAAGGCGATTCGCATCGCACTCAATCCGGTCGAGAGCTTTCTTTGGAATGGCCGTGTGACCGATGAGCGATGCCTGGGTGCAAGCCGATGGATTCTCGAAATCCAATCGCCCATCGGCGACGCCGCCCTGATCGCAAACACGCCCCGGCTTATCAAGATCTGCTCGGCGCGTTTTGTAGTTGAACTGATCAAGCGCGCCTTGCCGGGCCTCGCACTTACACACCTCTCCGTGCCTCCGCCTCAGATTGCCGCGCGTGTCGAGTGCCAGTACTTCTCGATTGAGCGCGTTGGCCCCTGCTGGGAGCACATCGTCCAGACGCGCATCCTGGGCGTTTACGTTCCCGTCGAAATCGCGGCGCCACAGATTTCCATTTTTGTCCTGCGCGACGATTAATCGTGAAGAGCGTGAACGACATGGCCCGGGTCGGTGCGTCCTCGTCGATCCGCTGTGCGGACTGGTAGCGCTGCGTGCCGCGTGGTTGGTGAACCAGTTGACAGCATCTTGCTCACTTGCCCATTGCCGTCGACCCGAAGTCCTGTTCGGAGCCGGAGTCTTCCGGCCACGGAGTCGCATTGGGTCCAGCGGGCGTCGTCGGTTTGTCCATGCCTTGATCCCTCCGTTGCATTGCGGGCAGCATAAATCATTCTGTCGCGCCCGATTTGCCTATTTACCTAAAAAGAATGAGCTTATAATGCGGTTGGACCCTGACCCACCGGACGAATAGACTTAGCGGAGATTCCCGGGGCTCGTCCGGAGAGACCGCAAGTGCTGTCGACGAATGTCGAGCTGCTTTCGCCGGGGGTTCCCTTTGCATCGATCTGGACGTCAACCCGAATTTCAACTTTTGGCCCCGCGGTGGTGTCCCTGCTATGAAGTTTATGTTGCGGGTCGTCCGGTCTGAAGGAATGCATCTTGGCTCCCACCACTTGCAGACGCAGAGCCGATACTGCGAAGACACGCTCTGGCTTCTGAACTCCAATCTTCGCCAGGAGCCCTGGGGGTTTCTCCAATATTCGATCGACGTCGAGGCTCTGCACAACGGGCTCGCCATTCTCAGCTTTTCCTCCGGCATTCCGCCGGGCGACCTGGGCGACGCCACCTTTGACCTCACGATCATCATGGAGACCACCACATGACTGCCGCCCCGGCTTCAACACTGCAAGAGATGAGGGTCAACAGCCTTGCCTTGGCCTTTCAGGAGGTCTTCACGGTCATTCTCCGCACTCGGTTTCTCGACCAACGGGTCGAGAATGCCGATTCCTTCCGCGCCGCTCTGCGCAAGATGATCTCGGCCGCGGTGAAAGACGCCTCGGCGATGGATTACAGCGACGACGCCCCGAAGATGGCCATCTATGCGATGATCGGGTTTCTCGATGAGAGCGTACCGAAATCCAAAGACCCGACCTTTGCCGATTGGGCGCGCCGGCCCTTGCAGGAGGAGATGTTCGGCGGGCGCTTCGCCGGCGAGTACTTCTTCCGCAACGTCGCCGAGCTGATCAATCGTCCCGAATCGCCCGAGGTCGCGGACGTGCTGGAACTGCACGCACTGTGTTTGTTGCTGGGCTATCGAGGCCGCTTCGCCTTTGGGGATGCCTCGGAGATTCACACGATCCTCAACCGAATTCGCGAGAAGATCAATCACATTCGGGGCGCTTATACGCTCTTCCGCCCGTCAGCGACTCCGGCCGCGCCGCCCGCTCTCAAGCGCGATCCGTGGGTGCGCCGGCTGGCGATCGCTACCGCCGTGCTCATTGTGCTCACGCTGCTGGCCTATGCCGGATACGTGATGGTCCTCGGCCAGTCGATGCCCGTGAGCGCGCGCGGCGGCGGTGAATCTCCCGCTACCGTGTTCTCTCAAAGTGCAAGAAGCCACTCGGAGAACCCCCTATGAAACGCGTTCTGATTGGGGTACTGATCTTTGTTCTCTATTTGGCCCTGGTGATTTGGGGAGCGTTTGCGCTGCATCTTGAGGGCACAAAGCTGGTGATCTTCTGCGCGATTCTGGGCCTGCTGGGCGCGCTGACGACGGTCTTTGTTCTCTGGTATCTGCACAAGCTGGACGTCGCCATCGGGCAGTCTGCCGGGCCGGATACACCCGACGCGATCAATCTGAGCACGCTGCTGCGTGAGGCGGATGCAAAGGTGCGCCAAGCCAACCGCGCGGGCGCCAAGTCGCTTGCCGCGCTGCCGCTGATCTATGTGATCGGCGATGAGAATTCGGCCAAAACGCAGACCGTACTCCAGTCGGGCCTCGATCCCGAGCTAATTGCTGGAAACGTTTTCCGCGGCGGAGCCGTCGTTCCCACGCAATTGGCCAATTTCTGGCTGGCCGGCAATTTCTTGCTCGTCGAGGCCGGCGGATCGATGCTGCGCCAGCCCCCGCTATGGTTCAGGCTCGTTAAGGCGACTCTTCCCGCGCGGCTCGGTTCGGTCTTCTCGATGGACCGCCGTACGCCCGCGCGGTCGGTTGTGGTGTGTGTGAGCATCGAGCGGATCATGGCTCCGAATACATCGGAGCAGATTCGGGCCTTGGCTCAGTCTTTGAATGAGCGCCTCTGTCAGCTCTCGCAGACGCTGGGCATCTCGCCGCCCATTTATGTGCTCTTTACCAAGCTGGATAATGTCGCACCTTTTGCCGACTACGTGAACAGGCTCTCGGAGGAGGAGGTCAAGCTTCCCATTGGATCGCTGCTTTCGGTTCTCGCCTCGGGCTCCGGCCTCTATGCGGAGCAGGCGACGGCACAGATCGGCAGCCGCTTTGACCAGCTTCTTTATGCTCTCAGCGAGTTTCGCCTCGACATTCTCGCGAGAGGCGGCGAGTTGCAGGATCTGGCGCGGGCCTACGAGTTTCCCCGCGACCTGAGGAAGCTGCGCGCGGGCCTTGTTTCTTTTCTGGCTGAGGTTGCGCGGCCAAACCAGATCGGTGTCAATCCCTTCCTGCGCGGATTCTTCTTTACAGGTATGCGCGCCCATATTGTCGAAGACGTCCTCGACGTCGGGCCGGCACAAACGCAGCAGCCAGCGCAGCAACAGAGGCAGGGCAGCACGCGGAAGATCGCGGAGTGGGTCTTTTTGCCACATCTCTTCTCAAAGATCCTGCTGGCGGATAAGTCGGCCCTTGAGACCAGCCGCGCCAACACCCGAACCAGCTTTCTCAAGCTGGCTTTGCTGGCCACGGCAAGCGTTATCATTCTGCTGCTGTTGACCTTCTCGACCATTTCGTTCTTTAAGAATCGCGCTCTGGAACAACGCGTCACCATGGCGGTTGCCGTGCCGGTCTCGCCTGTCGCTGGGGGGAGTCTTGCCTCGCAGGGCGATCTGCAAACTCTGGACAATCTGAGAGCGGTGCTGGAGGAGCTTCGCGGTTATCGCAAGGATGGCGCGCCCATGCTGGACCGCATGGGTCTTTATCGCGGCTATGCACTTTATCCCGTAGCCTGCCAAGCCTATGCGAAGAGATTCAGCAGCCTCTTGCTGACCCCGACTCAGCAAAACACGCTGGCCAAGCTGCGCGCTCTGCCGGCGGCTCCCACTCCGGATTCAGACTACAGCGCAACCTATAAGCCGCTGAAGGCGTACCTGATTACGGCCTCTAATCCCAACCCTGACTCAGCGCAGGATACGCTGGATTTTCTGCCTGCGGCTCTAATGAGTGAATGGGCAGGAACAGCCTCGCCCGATCCCAACCTCGCCCGTCTCGCTCAGACTCAGTTTGCATTCTATGCGAGCCTGCTGGCCGAGCCCTCCTCGTGCATGTCCGGCGCAGGCGGCACAGCGAACGACATCGTTGTCGCGCATGCCCACTTCTACCTCAACGGTTTCCAGGAATTCCAGCACGTCTACCAACGCATGCTGGCCACCGCCAACCACAAGTTTCCGGCATTCGACTTCAACAGCAAGTTCCCCGGCTCGGAACAGTACATCTTCGATAACTATTCGGTGCAGGGCGCGTTCAGCAAAGATGGCTTTGCCTTTATGCAGCATGCGATCCTGCATCCCGATCCCTACTTCCGCGGAGAAGAGTGGGTGCTCGGGCCCTCGTCGGGGCCGCCGATCGATCGCGCGGCGCTTTCAACTCAGTTGAGGCAGGCTTATGTCGCGGACTACATGCAAACCTGGCGCACCTACCTCATCAAGGCGCAGTTTATTCCCTACCGCAGCTTTGCCGACGCGGGCAACAAGCTAGGCGCGCTGGACTCGAACACCTCCGCCCTGCTGGAACTCTTCTCGCTGATCTCGCTTCATACGGGCGTTGCCGTGCCGGAGATCGCGTCGGCCTTCCAAGCGCCGCAGTCCGTCGTTGCGTCCGTCAATCCCGGCGATCGCTTGATTGGCGCATCCAACCAGGGATACATCCAGTCCCTGCACGGACTGGAAGGTGCGATCAAGAATCTCACCCTGAACGCAACCAGCGCCAACGATCCCACCGCAGCCGCGCCGGTGATGCAAGCAGCCCTCGCCGCCGAGCAGACCGCGGAGACCCTGCGCAACAGCTTTGTGCCTGACCCGACGGGCGGCATGGACAAGACGACATTCAATCTTCTTGAAGCGCCGATCGAGTCGGCCATGAACCTGGCTGCCCAGGCGCCCGCCAACGCGGCCGGCGGCGGGGCCAAAGCCTTCTGCGCGCAGATTGCACCGATTCTGGCCAAGTTCCCCTTTAACCCGCAGTCGAATTTGGAAGCCTCGACCGAAGAGGTGGCCCAGGTCTTCGCGCCCGGATCGGGCTCCCTCGCGCGGTTCACCATAACGCTGCGCGCGCTGGTGGCCCAGCGGGGCTCGCAATTTGTGCCTGCGCCAAGCTCGGCGGCGAGCATCAATCCTGCTTTTCTGGGTTCCCTTTCGAACGCGCAAAAAGTCTCGTCAGCACTCTTTGCCGCAGGCGGAAACCAGCCTTCGCTGGATTTCACGTTGAGCGAGGATAAAGGTTCTGGAGCCTCCGATGCGGTACTCAGTATCGATGGCAAGCAGATCAAATCGGGTGGTCAATCGGCCTCGTTCCATTGGGTCTCACGACCCTCGAGCAACATCACCCTGGCCACAAAAAGGAATACCGCCCCGGCGATGACTGGCCCGTGGTCGATCTTTCACTTCAGTTTCTCGGCGCCTCAGGTCGCGCCAAACCGCTTGAAGTTCTCTTTCGGCTTCAACAATCAAACGCCGGAGGTGGTGCTCTTCGACGCCTCTGGCCCCGGAGCGCCACTGCTCAATTCGGAGTTCATGAAAGGACTTCGGTGTGTCTCGAATGTAGCTCGCTAGAGTATTCTCACGGATAGGGTTCGGCTGCGTGAACCCCGATCCTGGCTGTTTTTTGTTTTTTTACGGAGACTATGCCCGAAGAATATACAAACGTGCCTGCGCCACTCGGAACAACCTCAGGAGTGCCGTCAAATTCCGCGCCCGAAGCCATGCAAACTCCCGCCGCGCCTGCGCCCATGCGCATCGTCGCCTCGGCGCTCAGTGATGTGGGCCGCGTTCGGACGAACAACGAAGATGCCTTCGGTTACGATGAGTCGCTGGGCATTTATGTTGTCTGCGACGGCATGGGCGGCATGGCCAGCGGCGAGGTGGCCAGCGCCCATGCGGTGGCAGCTGTGGTGAATAGCTTCGCCGCCTCAGCCGCCTCGGGTGCGCCGGTCAGCACACGGCTTCAAGTGGCCCTCAACGCCGCCAATCAGGATGTGTGGGAGCACGCGCAGATCCCCGAACACCGGGGAATGGGAACTACCGCCGTGGCAGCAGCGCTCGACGGAGACAGGCTCATCCTGGGCAATGTCGGCGACAGCCGTGCATATTTCGTTCAGGACGGCCGCTGCGTACAACTTACGGTCGATCACTCTTATATCAACGAACTCATACGCAACGGCACGCTAACCCCTGAGGCCGCGCAGACCGCCGACCTGAAGGGTATGGAGTCTGTGATTACGCGAGCGGTCGGCGTAGCTCCCGAGCTTCAGCCCGACTTTTACTCGGTCGATCTCAAGCCAGGCGCAGCGGTTCTGCTAGCCACCGACGGCCTCACTCGCTACATGCGTGCGGATGAAATCGCCGCCATACTGGGATCAACGATCTTTGAGTCGGCCTGTGCCAGCCTGATCGACATCGCCAAGCAGCGCGGCGGCCAGGACAACATCACCTGCATCCTGCTGCTCGCTGTCGCCGGCTGATCGGGGCGCGGAGCTTTACCGGAGGCGTGCGCAACGATACAATCTCAAGAGGAAGCCGAAGTAGCTCAGTTGGTAGAGCAGCTGATTCGTAATCAGCAGGTCATCGGTTCAAGTCCGATCTTCGGCTCCATTTAAACACCAAGAAAAGCAACTATAGAGCCTGTAGTGAGAGCATCTTTGAAGTAGTTCTAGAGCGATTTTCTGCCTTCTGTCCTGAATTCCATCCGAGCCTTCGACAAACCTATCGATGCCGTTTCCAGCAAGATCCCCCCTAGATGAGAAGATGGAACGATGAGCCGGATCCGATCAAACCATCCCACCCCCAAAGTCCTAGAGATTGGCGCCAGAATCAGCCGCCGAGCCGCCGACCGGCTGCGTTCAGGTCACCTGTGGGTCTACGCCTCCGACATTGAGGCTCTTGAAGTGCCCGAGGGCGACCCGCCCGCGCTCCTGCCCGTGGCAGACAGCCGCGGGTTGCTCCTGGGAACCGCACTCTACAGCCCGATCTCGCAGATTGCACTGCGGCTGGTTTCGCGCGAAGCCATCGATGAGGCCGTCTGGCTCCAGTTGCTGGAAACCCGCCTCCGCGTGGCCATCGCCCGGCGTAAGACTCTGCTCGGCGATCAAACTGACTCTTGCCGTCTATGCTTCAGCGAAGCAGATGAATTGCCGGGTCTGGTGGCCGATAAGTACGGTGAGTTGGTGATTCTGCAACTGCTGGCCAAGGGCCTGGACTCCGCAGCGGTGCGCGAGAGTTGTGTGCGCGTCCTTCGGGAGACGCTGAATCTGTCAACAATTCTCGAACGACCCGACCCCCGCATTCGTGAGTTGGAAGGGTTGGCCGCGCCCAATCTCACGCCACACTGGGCAGCCGATCCCGCCAATCCTATCACCAGCACGCAGTTCAAACTCAACGGCCTGCTCTTCCATTTCGACGCCAACTCCGGACAGAAGACTGGCGCTTTCCTTGACCAAAGCTCTAACTACGCAGCAACGGCAGAATGGACGCGGAGACTCGGGGCAACCGGTCGCGCGCTCGACGTCTGCTGTTACCAGGGAGGCTTTGCCCTGCACCTGGTCCGGATTTGCGGCCAGGTCACAGGAATTGACGCCTCGCGCGCCTCGCTCGAAATGGCCGAACTCAACTTGAAAGCAAACCGGGCGCAGCTCGGTGCGCAAGTCGAGTGGGTTGAGGGTGACGCATTTCAGATCCTCCGGGACTGGTCGGAGGCGGGCGAGAGCTTCGATACCATCGTTCTCGATCCGCCCGCGTTCGCAAAGAGCCAGCGAGCGGTCGAAGGGGCTCTGCGCGGCTACAAGGAACTGAACCTGAGGGCCCTCAAGATGCTGCGCTCCGGCGGCCTGCTGGTCTCCTGCTCTTGCTCGCACCATGTTAGCTGGGCCGATCTCGAGGGCGCAGTGGCCTCTGCCGCGGCTGATACTCACAGACGTGTACGGCTGCTCGAACGGCGAGGCGCGGCCCCCGACCACCCCGTGGTCCTCAACCTCCCGGAGACCGAGTACCTTAAATGCCTGATGCTGGAAGTCGGGTAGGCCGCGCGAGACTTCATGCGCGCACCACACGGCGATTCGTTTGCCTGGGGCTCAACTGACGGGCCAACCAATCTGCCACTTTCCGAAATTTTGAGCGGCGGGGCGGCTCGGGACAGGCGGGATTGCTGTGAGCCTTGGCAAGGCGAAGCTCGGCCAGTGTGTCTTTGACCATCGCTCGCAGCGACTCGGCCTCAAAGGTGCACGAGCGCAGATACGCCGAAACGGTGAGTCCGGCATCGGCGGCGCGCCGTTGCAGTTGCGCACACTCGGCCTTGCTCAGGCGAATGGTGATGCTGGCAGATTTGAGATTCCTTTCAAATGGCGTGCTCCGGACTCTCTTCGAGTCCTGTTCTTGCGCGGCGGCGCGGTCGGCGGTTGGTTGCGCTACGACCGCAGGAGCATCCCGAGATGGTTCTTCTCGGTCCGCCGGTCTTGGATCGGAGATATATGGGCGCGGCTGAATCGTGGTGCGATAGCGTGCGTGTGCTCTCAGGGCGCGCTCGTAGCTTAGCGTTGCGATGTCGTCCTCGAGGCCATCACTCGATGCAGTTGCGGCGCTGAACCCCGCATGCAAAGACTCGTCGCCTTGAGTCAGAGGTCTTTGCGGGGACGAGGCAAGCGCAGCAAGTAGACCCGCAAAACTGGGAGTGGCGGGGGAGGTGGCAGGTGCGGTCGGCTGCTGCATGAAATTGAGCTTAACGTCCCGACAGTATGCAACCGTGAGCATTGCCCCATGTAAAACGGCGCGCGATTTCAGGAGCGGACGAGCCGCACTGTCTTCCTGAATTGGAACGCCAAGAATCGTTCGCGGATTCAGTGAGAGATCATCGATGGAAGAATTGGAGAGACTCGGATGGATCAGGCAAAACAAGCCTCTGAGAACTCGGGCTCTGGCAGCACACGGCCGGGAAGTCTCAGCAACTGCGTGACCGCCTCAGCCGACATAGGGCGCGCGAAGAGAAAGCCCTGGCCATATCGGCAGCCCATCCCGCGCAGCAAGTGGTATTGTTCGGCGGTTTCAATCCCTTCCGCCACTACATCCATGCTCATTGCCCTCGCCAACTCGATGATGGTTCGAATGATCTGCAACGGTTGATCGCCCTCGCTCATGCGGCAAACAAAGGAGCGGTCGATCTTCAGAACGTCAAAAGGGAAAGAATGCAGATTGCTAAGCGAGCTGTAGCCGGTGCCAAAGTCATCCATGAGCAATGAAACGCCCAGTCTGCGCAGGCTGCCCAGCACGTCGAGGGCAGTGTGCACACTCGTAACGAGACTGGATTCAGTCATCTCCAGCCCAAGCTGACGGCTGGAGATGCCTGATTGAATCAGGAGGGCCTCAACGTGATCTGCCAGCCCCTCGCGGGAGAACTGGCGGGCCGAGAGGTTGACGCCGACCCGCAACGAGATGAGGCGCGGGTCTTCATGGCACCACTTCTGAATCTGGCTGCAAGCCTCGGAAAGCCCCCAGTCGCCGATGGGCAGGATCAAGCCACTCTCTTCGGCCTGCGGAATGAAGTTCATTGGCGGAATCACTCCCCGCTCAGGGTGAATCCAGCGGATCAGTGCCTCAAGACCGACGATTTGACGCGTCGCGAGTTCAATCTCCGGCTGGTAGTAAAGCACAAATTGGCGTTGGTCGAGCGCCTGACGCAGATCGGCGTTGCTTGGCCAGCCTCCGTCATTGCCCTCGAAGGGTTGGGATCGCCGCGGTCCAGGCCTGTTAATGCTGAGGCTTTTGCGCAGCTTGCGCAGTTCCAACTGGCTGGAAACCAGATCGGCCAGGCTCTCAAGGATGCGAATAGACTCCGGCGGCATCATCGGGCGAGGTTTAATGTGCAGAATCGTCAGAGCGCCGATGATCCGCCCACCGGTAGAGCGCACCGGAACGCTGGCGAAGCCCGCAGCGGCCAGTTGCCTGAGACGCGGCATCAGAGCTTCGTGTCGAGGATGATTCGCAGCATCCGGCACAATCACTGGCCCGTCTTCTTCGAGAACCATGTCAAAGAAGGAGTGCTGCCGCGGAAGCTCTCGGGCAACCTGGCGCCAGATTGACTTCATCCAAACACGGCTCTCGTCGGCAAAACCGAGCCCGGCCGAATCGGCCTGGAAGTATTCGGCGGCAAGCCGGGTGATGGCGTCATAGGCCGGCTCGGGTGGGGTATCTAGAATCTCGGTTGAATTCAACGCGGCCAGCCGCTCTACTTCTTGCCGTCTGTCGATTCCGCCCGTCTCCAGATCGCCAATCTCGACTTTGTCAATCTCCACTTCGATTCGTGGCATCTTGACTCCTGCCTTCGCGGCGCATTGGCAGACGGATCGCGGCAGGCGGTAACCACCCCCAGCGCTTCAGGCTGCGGAAAGAGAGAGGCACGGCCATCCCTGCCGGTTCAACACAGGACTTGTTCGGCCGGGAAAGACTGGAGAACCCCCCGAGAACGATGTGTTCAGGTCTCTTCCCTGTCATTATCGGAGAGGATGTCTCAGGGCATGAGGTTACCGTGGAACACATTTGGCGAGTACCCGGCTTGCGAATCCTGAGTCATTTTGGGGAGGCGGGCTGACCCGTTTCAGTCCAAAGGAAGCTGAGCTGGTCGGCGTCGTCGTCGATCTGCTGCTCAACGCCAACCCCAGCGGAGTGGCCGCCTGCAAGACTCGAATGCAGCAGAATGGGCCGATGGCTTGAAGAAGCCGCTTGCAAGAGAGCCGTCATCTTGCGGGCGTGAAGCGGGTCTACGCGGGTGTCGTTGTCTCCGGTAAAGAACATGACCGCGGGATACGCCGTACCGGCCTTGACATTGTGGTAAGGCGAATACTTGAGCAGATAGAAGAACTGCTGTTCGTTGTCTGAGGAACCATATTCGGTCTTCCAGTAGGAGCCCACGAGGAACTTCTGGTAGCGCAGCATGTCCAGCAGCGGATAGCCGCACCAGACAGCAGAAAACAGATCCGGACGCTGGGTGATCGAGGCGCCCATCAGCAGCCCGCCATTGGAGCGGCCCGTGATGGCAAAGTGCGCAGCCGACGTGTATTTGTTGGCGATCAGATACTCGGCCGCAGCAAACCAGTCGTCGAAGACATTCTGTTTCTTTTCGAATATGCCCTGCTCATGCCAGCTCTCGCCATACTCGCCGCCGCCGCGCAAGTTGGGCATGGCGAACCATCCGCCCTGCTCCAGCCACCAGGCGAATGCCGGACTCCAGTTGGGCGTCTCACCGACGTTGAAGCCGCCGTAGCCGGTCATCAGCAGCCGCTCGCTTCCATCCTGCTTCAGTCCTTTCTTGCCGGCTATGAATATCGGAACCTGCGTCCCGTCCTTCGACTTGAAGAAGACCTGTTTCAACTCGAACTGGCTCATATCGAATGGGATCTTCGGCTGCGCAAAGACCTCTCTCTTGCCCGTCAATGTATCCAAGCGGTAGAGCGTGGGCGGCTGGATGAACGACTGGAAGCTGAAGAACCCGTAGCGGTCGCTGGGGTGTCCCTCGACGCTTGAGGCCGACCCGATGCCGTCGTAGTCGATCTTGCCGGAGGGTTTGCCATCGAGCGTGTAGGCCGTAGTTTCCGACTGAACGTCTCGGAGCCGCTCGACGTAGAGTTTGCCGCCGACGATCGAGAATTCCTCGATCACATCCGGCCCCTCGGGCACGATGGTTTTCCAGGCATCGGGCAGGATGCCGGGATCGCCTCTCAGAATCTGTCCCTTCTGCGCCTGATAATCGGTCTTCACATACCACGCGCCTCTGGCGTAGATCGCATCGAAGCGCGAATCCAGCCCCCAGACCAGAATCTCGAAGAACGAACCCGGCTTGGTCAGATTGCGAAAGACAATATCCACGCGCCGCGCCGGCACGCCGCGATCGATCTCGACGACAAGGTAGCGGCCATCGTCGGTCACATCGGCGCTGAGCAGATCATTTGCGCCCAGCTCCTCGCCGTGAAACTCGCGTCCGAAGATCATTTTGTCTTGCGATACTCGCGAGCCCAGCTGGTGCTGAAAGAGCAACGTCCCCACCTTGTCGTGGCGCGTGTAGTAGAGGCTGGCCCCGTCCGGAGCGAATGTCACGCTACCGTATCGGGCGCTAGGCAGCTCATCCTCCAGCGTCTTCTTGGTCTTCAAATTCAGCAGGTGAATGCTCATCTCATCGGCGCCGCCCTGGCGCAACCGGTAGGCGATGAGGTTGCCGTTGCGCGAAACATCCGCTAGGCTCACCGATGCATTCACATCCCGGCTCAGGGCGGCAGGGTCGATCAGCCGCTCGTCTTTGCCCGTCCAGCCGCGCCGGATATAGATGGATGCCTGCTCCTCGCCCGCCAGCCGCTTGGTGAAGAAGTAACCCCCGGCACGCTCGATCGGCAGCGACCACTGCGAGACTCGCTCCAGGTCATCCAGGTCGTCCACGAGTTGCGGCCGAATGCGCGCCTGCTTCAGGTAGCGCCCAGTGTAGGCATTTTCTGCGTCGATGAACTCGCGCGTATCGAGGCTCTTCGCGTCCTCCAACCAGCGATAGCTGTCGGGAATCTTCGTTCCGAAGTAATCGTCGGCGACGGGGTTGGCCTCGGCTGCCGGCGGAGCAGGCAGAGTGATGCCCTCGCGGCCATGAATCGTCTGCGCAGGCCCGCTCATACCAACTGCCGCTCCCAGCACCACTACAGTGCCAAGCCTCCTTATCATGCAAAGCCTCATGGGGACAGAATACTCGGAGTACCGGCGGGTGCGCCTCACAGCTTTTCCGGGTTGCTTCTGCAAATCCGCGTGAAGGAGGCCGGTCGTCAGGCCCTCAGTCTTGAGCGCGTGGCTGGAACAAGGGGCGAAACGCGGAGCGGACCTGATAGGCCGTCAACAGCCACAGGAGCGTCGCAAATGCCCCCATTCCTATGCCCTTCGGCGCCATCAGGATGTGAAAGAGAAGGATGTTGAAAAGCACGGGTCCGAGCAGAACCAGGCCCAGCGGGACATAACGGTTAATGAGGAAGAGAATTGCCGAGACGACCATGATTGCGCCCACCACGTAAAAGTAGTGTGCCGCAAACAGGGCGGCAGAGAACTGCCCGGCCAAGCCCGCCGGCATCGGCCCCATGGGAATGAAATTCAAAAACATATTGGAGCCGAAGACAAGAAACATCAGGCCCAAAAGGTAGCGAGCAATAGTCGCGGCAATCTTCATGACGTTCTCCTTCATTTGGTGTGAATTCGCACTGAGGTGTATTCGGGTATGAGCCGCGCCGGGTGAACGGGGCCAGAGTTCCGGTAAACAGGCTCCGCGAGGTAGGAAAAAACCTCTCCGCAAGGAGTGGATGGGTTTCTATCGCCTGTAGATTCAAAGGATTTGTCTGCCGGCCCTTGAAGTTGGCGGTAAACTGCGATCAGTTGAGGGAGTAGTTCGCCATGAGGCCGTCTGAGGTTTTGTCAAAGCACCGGGAGACGATCCGCCAGCTTGTGCTTGAGGCGGGCATGGCAAACCCGCGGGTCTTCGGCTCGGTGCTGCATGGCGACGAACAACGTAAAAGAAGGTTTGCGAATGTTCCTTTTAAACCAGACAATTTCCATCCTCCCATAATCAGTTTGCTGTCGAATCCAAGGCTAAACCCACCATTCGGGTTTGAGTAGGCCCTCCATTGACTTAGGCGATCCCCAGGTCTAGTCTCGCCCTCAACTTGAGCCGAAGCATCGTCTGTAAATGATGCAACGAAAACCTCGGGGATCTTTTTATTCTGTCTTAGCTTGCGAAGACTTTTCTTTCGCTCTTCATCAAGTAAAGGAAATATATTATTCAATATTTGGTCTTCGAATTCTGGACTCAATGCGAATGCAGAGGAGAAAAGGAAGGCTGCTGAACGGCTCGGTAATTGGGGGTTTAGAATTCTTTCTCAAGTTCCTGATAGTCGAATGATCCACTTCCGAAAAGAATCTCGCAGAGAACCAAATCCATCCGAATGTGAACTCATCGGAAGATATTCAGAAACATATGCTCTCGGTATTGTTGATGCAAAGTATTTCATCGAGGAGGCAGCCCGTTTTAAGGACATGGCGTTATCAGAAGAGTGTGAATGGCGAATCGTGATTCATGCCGACCGTGAGAATCTTATGGATGCGCATTGTTCTGGTCATAGTTCACCAATCGTTCAATTTCGACAGGGAAAGTATGGAATAACACCATATATAGACCTCCCTTTGCGACTTACTACGCCGGAATCTCCCTTACGAAGGATCATTTTTGGACCATCGCCAAACGAAAAGGAAACAGTGGAGGGAGTCAAACGAATGCTTGAAAGCAAAGGTATCAAAGTCAAAACTGATGAATCTCCAGAGGGTGTAGAAGTAGTTTCTTCCAAGATCCCATATCGCAACTGGTAAAACCACGAACCTCATGCGAGCGAATAGCGAGCGATTGGCCGCACCGCAGATTCACCGCGCGCTTTCGATCTGGCGGCTGATCCAGCGGCTGAGGCTCACACCCTCGACCGCTGCGCGCATCACTGCCTTGCGGTGTAACTCAGGATCGGTGCGCACCAGTATCTTTCCGTTGAAGGGGCGGTCGGGCTGCTGGCCGGTCTCGGAGCATAACTGCAAATAGCTGTCGATGCTCTCGCGGAAGGCGCGCTCCAACTCCGTGGCCGTTCTCCCTTCAAAATGGATCACATCCCGAAGCCCGGCAACCGCGCCGGAAAATGTCTTCTCTTCCGGATCGAAATCGATGGGTCCCGCAAGATAACCTTTGTATTCCATCATGGCTTCACTCCTGCATTGATCAAAAACTGGCGAACCGCATCGACCGCGCCTTTCTTCGTCTCCGGTCTCGGGTGCGGGCGATGAAAGATAGCGGTCACGCCGTTCAATCTGGCCGCAACACGGCTACCGGCTCGCTCCGTAACCTCGCCTCCCAATGCGCGAATCAGCGATTCAATTGCGGACCAGCGAATATCCGCCCGTGTTGGACGAGCAAAGAGGTCGCTCAGCGTGCTCTGTCGCGCCTTGTTCATGATGAAGGAAGCTGGCCTTTCTGGTTCCGGCGCGTCCTTAGAATGATAGCACAATCCGCTATCTCAAGTTTTGGAACCGCCTGAAAGCTCGTAAAACCACAACTGCGGTACACTAACGACTGGCAGGAGGACCGGGCGGTCGCTGCCGGAGGCTTCGCTCACGCGATGTCCGCCGGGGGAGGAAAGTCCGAACTCCGCAGGGCAGTGTGCCGGATAACGTCCGGGACGCGGGCTTCAAGGCTCGTGGACGGCCAGTGCCACAGAAAGCAAACCGCCTCGGCTACCCCTCGAGCCTGTCTCCTTTGGAGCCGAGCCGAGGACCACCCTGGAAACGCAAAACCCGAGTTAACCCGGCTTGCCGGGCGAGCTCGCCGTTGCGATAACTCCAGCGCCGGGGTAAGGGTGAAATGGTGCGGTAAGAGCGCACCGCTCCGGCGGTAACGCCGGGGGCAGGGTAAACCCCACACGGAGCAAGACCAAATAGGGAGGGAAACGGCAGCCAAGAGCCAGGCAGCCGTTGCGCATCGGCCCGATGCGCCCAGGCGGCTTGAGCAATTGCCGGAACCTCCGGGTAGGTCGCTGATGAGCGTCCGCGGCAACGCGGCGCCTAGAGGAATGACCGCACACGACAGAATTCGGCTTACAGGTCCTTTTGCCGAATTCAGAAACCCCAGCAAACCGGGGTCCTCCACGAAGGGTCTTCTTCGTTGGGGTGACAAACAGACAGCCCCGGCCGGGAGAGCTTTCCGGCCGGGGCTGACCATTTTTGGGTTAGCGGAGTTGAAGGAAATGACGCCGCTCATCCGGTTTACGGCAAGGTGTAGCGCAGAGCAGTGAAGAACATATTCTCGATGCCCTTGGCTCCAATGCCTTCCGCTCCCGACCAACCCTCGCGAACGAGATAACCGTACTGGATTCCCTGACGCAAACGGCCGCGATCGCCCTTGTAAATGTCGTACCAGTAGCCGCCGGCGATCTCCTGCACGTCGCGGGTTTGCGCGCCGCACGAGCCTCCGGGGTAGTAGCCGGTTGAACTCCCGTTGATTCCGGGGTTAGTAGTAACGTTGCAAGCGGCGTTTGAGAGCAACTGCGAGCCATAACCAACAGCCGCGGCTGAGGGCGCAGCCCAATGACCGCCCCACAACCCGCTTGCACTCTGCGCGGCTGTGGGCGCGGCCAAAGTGAGGCCGCCTGGCGAGGGTGTACGGCTGGCATAATCGCCGCCATAGTAGGAAAAGAGAAGCAGGCGGGGCGTTGGCGTGGCTTCCGCAGTGAGCAGGCCGCTGGCGTTGTGCAGGGGTTCAAACGTTCCCGTGGAGCTTGCCGTCACGTCGGGCAGGCAGGAACCGTAGCGGCCCACGCCCGATCCATAGAGGCCCTTGGCGCCCAGGCTCAACTTGTTGGAGAGGAGCGGAATGCGCAGGCTGCCGCCGGCGCCGCCCATAACAATGCTGTCAGAGAACGCGCCGGCCGTGGTAAGTACAGGGGCGATGGGATTGCAACCCGGAGTGGACTTTGGGCAAGCGGAATCGTAAAGCCCACCATAGAGATTGCTGTTGGTGGTCTCGCCGGGATAAACCGTCTCATGGGCAAAGCGGAGGATTCCGAAGATCTCATAGTGACCGAGTCCGGGATCGAAGGCGGCCTTGAAGAGCAGGTCGGGAGCTTTGTTGAATGAGATGTTGGCCAGATTGGTGCAGGAGTTCGTCGTCTTATAGACCGGAACCGCAACATTATTGCCGTTTGAATCGAGCTCGTTGGTGTAGTTCACGATGGTGGTGGAGGGTGAGCAGGAGCTGATTGCATTGTTGAAGGCTCCCGAACTCAGACCGGCGCTGCCGAGCACGGCATAAGGAGTGTTTCCGGCCAATGTGGCGGCATAGGAGACTTGTGGATTCTCGACCGAGAATGCGAAGGCCGCCTTGTCGAAGCTCTTGACGACCCGGAAGCCGTACTGGCGAGTCCAGACGAAGCCCGTCATGTAGTTTGGATCGGCGGTCAGCGGGACTGTCACGTCGGCGGCCGCGCTGGTAATGCCTCTCTTGTCTTCTGACGCAAGGGTCCATAGTTGTCCAACGGTAAAGGATAGACGGGAGTTGGTCTCAGCCTGAATGTAGAGCAGCCGTTGACGCAAAAGGTAGCTGTTGGACTGCGTATTGCTGGTGGAAGCTCCTACGCCGATGAAATCGCCCTCGTAGTAGCCGCGGATCGTTCCCCAGTTGACTTTGCCCTCGGCAAGCAGCGAGACGCGGGATGAGCTGGCCGAGGCGTAGAACTCGGTCAGTGAATACGCGTCCGCGTGCTCATAAGGAATTGCACCGAAAGATGTGGCGATGTCACCTCCGGTGGCGTGGGAACGGAATGCCGTATCTCCTTCCAGAAAGCCGCCGGGGGTCAAATTGATGCCTTTGTAGTGCAGCGCATTGGGATTGTCGATCGCCTTCTTGATCTTGCTTGTCTCGTCGGTCAGGGTAGCAGTCAGAGCGGTCTGGCTGGCCTTTAAGCCGGTGACTGCCGACTGAAGCGTCGTGACCGCGGCGGCGTTTTCGCCGGACGCTTGCTGCTGGGTGGTGGCGGCGGCCTCAGCTCTGGCTGCCGATGACTGGGCATCGGCGGCAACCTGCGCGGCCTTCTTCAACTCGACATCCTTCTCCGCCATGCCGGTCTTGAGGCCTTCAATCTGGGTAGCCTGCTCTGCCAACTGCTTTTGCAGCGCCTGAATCTGCTCTTGAACGGTGGGCGCGGCAGGCGTCTTGGCTTTTTGTTTTGCGGTGTGCTTCGTCGCCGGCGTTTTGATAGCGGCGGTCTGTGAATAGCTTGGAACAAGGCACACCGCAAGCAGTGCCGCGGCGGCAGCATGGACGCAAGATCTCATCGGGTCTCACTTTTCTTCCCGGTTCGAATGGGATTGTGTTTACTATTATCGACGGAAAACGGGATAAATTCTGTCCAGAACCACCGGAATTCGGAAAAAGAATGCTGTTCTATCACTCATTCCGCTTTGGGCAGACCACTCCGCCGATCGCTTAGGATGGAAGAATGTTGCGAGTAAAGCTGTTGGAGGCGGGGGCGCGCGCTCCCGTGGTGGCCCATCCCGGCGAGGACCTGGGCTATGACCTGTTTGCCCTGGATGGGAGCGTAATCGCGCCGAGAGCTACGGTGAAGGTGCGGACCGGCATCGCCGTCGAGGCGCGGCACCCGGCGACTGGCGAGCCGCTGGGCCTGCTGGTCCGGGACCGCTCGTCGATGGCGGCGCGGGGGATCGCAACAACAGCCGGAGTGATCGACGCTGGCTACCGGGGAGAGATCCTTGTGCTGATGACCAACCTGGGCGAGGCTGCTGTCGAGCTGAAGGCCGGCGAGAAGATCGCGCAGATGATTCCCGTTCCGGTGCTGACCGGAGAAGTTGAAACCGTGGAGAGGCTGGAGGAGTCGGCGCGTGCGGAAAAGGGGTTTGGCAGCTCTGGGCGGTGAGTTTGCATATGTCTATTAGAAATAAATCTATCAGCAATAAGGAAAAACGAGTGCCGAAGAGAACCCGCGTCTGGCGCGATGAACTGCGCCGAACATCGGAGCTCAAACTCCCAGGGCCGTAGATAATTGTAGTTATAGGTATCCCACCTTGGGCGCAAGGACGAAGACGTGCCGATGGTGGGGCATCATGGGATCGTGAGTTCCCATATCTCGCAAAAGAAGCGCGCGAGATATGGGGATCAGTCTTGTTGGCCCGACTAGTTGTTCCCCAGGCCGTCGTTCTTGTGGTAGTTCGGGTAGGGTGGAATCGGGATCTCGGGTATCGGATGAGCCTTGAGTTCATCGAGCACAATCTGCACGCCAGTCTCGAGTTGGCGGTCGTGGCCGGCGGCTTCGTCCGCAGGCAGGTCCTCGACCATTACATCCGGAGCGACACCGTGGTTCTCGACCTCCCAGTCGCCATGGAGGCCGTAGAAGGCGTAGCGTGGGGCAGTCACGGAACCGCCGTCAAGCAGTTGCGGATAGCCGCCGATGCCCACCAGGCCGCCCCAGGTGCGCGTACCCACCAGCTTGCCGATCCCCGCGTTGCGGAAGTACCAGGGCATGGCATCGCCGCCGGAGCCTGAGTTCTGGTTGATGAGCATGACCTTGGGGCCGAAGATCGCGCCGACAGGATCGTGAATCGGCTTGCCGTCGCGTTCAATCGCGCCTGAAAGCGGAGAGCGTTTGAGCAGGTCCACAACGTAGTCGGCCCACAATCCGCCCTCGTTGTATCGCTCATCGAGCACCAAGCCCTTTTTGTCGAGCTGGGCATAAAAGTACCGATTGAAGTTGGTGTAGCCCGCGCCGCCGGTGTTCGGCATGTAGACGTAGGCCACTTTGCCACCTGAGAGTTCGTCGACCTTGCGCCGGTTGGCTTCGATCCAGTCCAGATTGCGCAGGCCGTCCTCATCGGCGATGGGCACTACAGTTACATCCCTGGCGTCCTTGCCGTCGGGGTTGTAGGCGATGTGGAGTACGGTCTGCTTGCCGGCAGTGCCGTCAAAAAACTGATAGAGATTGTCAGTGGCGTGCAACTCGCGGCCATTGACGGCCAACAGGTAAGCGCCGTTATGAACGTAGACACCGGGCAGGGTGAGCGGCGAGGCCAGGCCAGGGGCCCAGTTCTGGCCACCGAGGATTTTGGCGATGCGATAGCGGCCGTTTTGGACCTTGTAGTCCGCGCCCAGCAGGCCGGTTTTTGGCCCGTTGTCAGGCTCATTGGGCCCACCGACATAAATATGCCCGATGGTGATCTCGCCCAGCATCTCAGTGGAGAGATAGGTGAATTCTGAGCGCGAGGACAGACCGTCAAGATAGGGCTTGTACCTGGCCTCGATCTTGGGAATGCTTAGGCCGTGGGTTTTTGGATCGTAAAGAAAATCGCGTTCGATGCGCCAGGTTTCTTGGAACATTTGCCGCCACTCGGCGCGGGGATCGACAGTGGTTTCGAGATTTCCAAGGTTCAACGGCTTGCCGGGAGCCCAGTTGCCGGCTTTGAGATCGTCGGCTGAGGCAACGGTAAACCTCCCATTGCGCGAATAAAGAACCTTGGAGCCATCAAACGAAACTGTAAAGTCGTCGAGATCGGCGAGCACTGTCTCGGGCTGGCGGTTATCCGACGTGAAACGCCAGACGGCGCGAATGCCGCCTCCGCTGGTGGCATTGCCGAAGGGAGAAGTTTCTACGAGGTAGAGGACGCCGGTTTTGCCGACAGTCATTCCTTCGTAGTTGCGGGGAGGAATGGGCAAGGCCAGGATGCGGTCGCCGATCTTCTCCAGGTCGATCTTGACCTCGACAGGCTTGTCGCTGTCCTTCTTGTCCGCATCTTTCTTCTCTTGATCGTTGTCATTGCCAGAGCCGGCTTTCTTGGCTTCTTCCTTTTTGTCGGCGTCGTTCTTGTCGGCGTCCTTGTGATCCTTGTCCTTGATTTCCGGATTGGCGTCGCCTTTTTTGCCTTCGTCTTTGACCTTCTCATCATCGCTCTCGGGCGGGATGGGCGAGGAACCAAACTTGCCGAGCACCACCACATAGGCAGCGGTGGTCTGCGCGCGGTCGAGCGAAGAGAGATCGATGCCCGCCCTGGACGGACCGTCGTCGGTGGACGCGAGGAAGTATAGGAACTTGCCATTGGGGTCAAAGGCCGGGCTGAAGGCATCGCTCATGCCGTCGGTCACCTGGGTGGACTTGTGAGCCTCAAGCGAGTAAACGAAGATCGCGCGCAACTGGTTTTCGAGGTCGCGGTGGTAGGCGAGCCATTTCGAGTCGGGCGACCAGACGGCCCCGAGGTCGGGGACCGCGCTTCCGTAGGTTCCCTTGTCCACAAGCGACGGCTTGCCTGCCGGCACGTCGACGATCCAGAGGCGCATGTGCTTGTCAAGATATGCGATGTGCTTGGAGTCTGGCGACCAGGTGGGGCTGTAGAAGAAGCTGGGCTCGGGGCCGAGGTCGATGACCGTGGGAGGCTTGAATCCAGTCTGATCGTGAAGATAGAGCTGATATTCGCCAGAGGCGTCGGAGAAGTAGGCGATGGTCTTGCCGTTGGGGCTCCAGGAGGGGTCGCGCTCGGCTACGCCGGGGGTCTGGGTCAGGTTGCGGGTGTCGCCTTTTTCGGCTGGGACGGTAAAAATCTCGCCGTGGGCCTCGAAGACGGCTCGAGCGCCGGTCGGCGAGAGCTGGGCATTCTGAATCTCCTCCGGGGCCAGGTTGACGCGGTGTGGCGCAAGGCCGGCCAGCTCGCCATGAATCTGAATGGAGACGGGTGTGTCGGAGTTGGTGGCGAGTTCGAAGAGATGGATGGAACCGAATTGCTCGTAGACGATTGCGCCGGGTCCAGCCTGGAAGGACTTCAGGTCAAAGCCTGTGTTGGGGACGATCTGCCTGACTTCCTTTGCGAAGGGTTCATAGCGGAAGAGGGTGACCGGGCCGGTGCGGTCTGAAAGGAAATAAACCGCGTCCCCGACCCATACGGGGTTCGAATCGTTGGAGTTCTCACGCGGGACCTTTTGGAGATCGAGGTTCTTGAGGTTGACGATCCAGATGGGCGTGGTCTGGCCGCCGGCGTAACGCTTCCAGGCATCTTGCCACCTGGTGAAGGGCTGGTAGGCGATCGATTGGCCGTCCGGCGAGAACGATCCCTCGTAGCCGGAGGGCAACGGAAGCGGCTCGGGAATGCCGGAGCCGTCGGCGTGTACACGAAAGAGTTTCAAGTAGTGGCGGAAACTGGACTCCATGCTGGCAATCAGCACGGTTTTGCTGTCAGGGCTCCATCCGGCGACATAGCTGCCGCTAGGGTGCCATGTGACTCGCCGGGGAACTCCGCCGCTGGCTGGAATGACGTAGGTGTCTGTGTTGTTGTTCAAGTGAGCCGAGAAAGCAATCCAGGCTCCGTCGGGCGAGTAGTATGGGCCGGCGATCACCTTTCCGTCCGAGGTCAGCCGCTCGGCCTCGCCGCCTTGGCGGCTGACAGTCCAGATATCGTCGGCGTAGCGGAAGGCGATGCGGTCCTGGTTTAGAGATGGATTGCGGAGCAGAAGCGGTGGCTGAGAGGGTGAAACAGCGGAAGGAACCTGGGCAGGAGCAAGAGTTGCGAAAAGCAGGGCCATGGCAAGCAGGCCAAGGGCATGGTAGAAACGACCACGAATCATGAAGCCTCCAGGCGGATGACCGGTTGCAGATTCCAATCCGAGAGATCGCTCGAATATGCACGCAAATCCATGCTACGACGGGCAGGCGCCTCAGATTACCTGAAAATCTCTGTTTTGATAGGCTTGAGACGGGCTTTTTCGGGATCAGGAACCTGCCGGGGACACTTTACGTATCAAGCAAAGTGGAAATCTGTCGTCCTGGGCAGCTTTTCTGCCTTGGGCGGCGGCTTGATGGACCTGGGCTGCGTCCTAAGAAGAGAGTGAAGTGTTGAGTGCAGTTGAGAAACCGGGCTGAGTTCCTATTCAGCAGCGCACACAGTGGGGTTTTCCAAGGGGAGTAGGTAAGGATCGTTTCGCCAATGGACCGACCGCTAGAGCGGTTCCCGATGAGAAAGCAGGATCATGCTATTCAGTGAGGCCATAAGACTTGCGTTACAGTCCCTATGGGCCAACAAAATGCGCACTGTGCTCACGCTGATCGGCGTGGTGATGGGGGTCGCCTCGGTGATCATGGTCATCACCCTGGTTACTGGCGCGAATCGGTACGTTGCGACGAAACTCTCCGGCTACGGGGCGGATGTGTTCACCGTGAATCGGATGTCGAGCGTGATCTTCTCCGCCGACGACTACTTCAAATACCAAAAGCGCAAGATCATTCGCTTCGAGGATTACGAGGCAATCCGCGACACTTGCACAGAGTGCAAAGAGGTGGGCGCGGCTCTCTTTCGCAGCGCGAACGTGGTCACGAGCGGCCACTCGAGCAATAACTCGAGCGTGCGCGGCTACACCTGGACGATGCTCGGCCTCAACAACATCGATATTGCGCTGGGGCGCGGCTTTACGCAATCCGACGAGGACCACGGCACACACAACGCAATCGTTGGCTACGACATTGTGGACAACCTGCTTGGCGAGGGCGACCCAATCGGCAAGGAGGTACGGGTCGATGGGATACCCTACACCATCGTGGGCGTGGGCGACCGGCAGGGCAAGACGCTGGGCCAGTCGCAGGACAACTGGGTGGCCGTGCCCATCACCACCTATCAACAGACCTACGGCTACAACGACTCGGTGGACATCTATGCCCGGGCCAACGGGGATGCCGCTGTGATGGAACGGGCCAAGGACGAGGTTCGCGTGCTGATGCGCACCCGGCGCCATGACGCTCCCGATCAGACCGACGACTTCGAGATCGAGACCAATGACACCTTCCTCGACATCTGGAAGCAGATCAGCAGCATCTTCGCCACGGTTGTTCTGGGACTGGCGTCCATCTCGCTGGTTGTGGGCGGCGTAGTGATCATGAACATCATGCTGGTGAGCGTGACCGAGCGCACCCGCGAGATCGGAGTCCGCAAGGCTCTCGGAGCCCGCCAGCGCGATGTGCTGTTGCAGTTCCTGATTGAGAGCGGAACGATGGCGGTGACCGGCGGCGCGATCGGCGTGCTGTGCGGCGTGGGCGTGGGTAAGCTGATTACGTATTTTGTTGGGTTTCCGACCAGCGTACCTTTATGGGCCGTGCTTCTGGGATTGATTCTGGCCGCCAGCGTGGGCATCTTCTTCGGCGTCTATCCAGCCAGCAAGGCTGCGAAACTCGATCCGGTGGCTGCGCTACGGGCGGAGATGTGAGAACAGCTAACCGCGGACAGCTAACGGCCGGCGGCTGCCAGCCGGGAACCGGTAGCAATGTACTGTTAGCTAAAGAGATTTTGGATGTTAACGAGGTTCTTCATGTCGCAGTCGTTTCGGGACTTGCAGGTTTGGCAGCGGGCGATGCAGTTGACAATTGCGGTCTATCGCTTGACGCGAGAATTTCCGCGCGAAGAAATCTACGGGCTGACCAGTCAGATCAGGCGTGCTGCGGTTTCCGTGCCCAGCAACATCGCGGAAGGACAGGATAGGCTGAACCCTGGAGAATTCAAGCAGTTTCTCGGTATTGCGCGTGGTTCAATCTGCGAGTTGCAAACTCAGTTGGAGATTGCTCGTGCACTTCAGTTCGGGAAGCCCGAGTTGCTCAACGATGCAGAGAGCTTGTCACACGAAGTGTGAAAGAAGGTTTACTCACTTCTGGAATCGATCAAGGACCAGGTCTTAAGAAACAGAGAACTGTGAACTGTCAACTGTTAGCTGTTAGCTAGGTGCACCATGGCGCAAGGACAAACACGCGAATCGGTCAAGATGGCGCTCGATACTTTGAGGGCCAACAAGCTGCGCTCGGGATTGACGATTCTGGGCATCGTTATTGGCGTCACCACGGTGATCGCGATCTCGTCGGTGATCAACGGACTGAATAACCGCGTGTCGGACTTTGTGACTTCGATGGGATCGAACATCATCTGGGTCTTTCACATGCCCGTGATCGGCGTGCGGCCCACCACCGAGCAGCTCACCCGCAAGAAGCTCACGCTCGAAGACGTAATGGCGCTGCGTGAACTGCCTCACGTGGTCTCCGCAGACGGCGGCTATCAGCATGTGACGTCCCAATTCCGCGTAGGAGATGTTTCGGTGAAGTACAACGGCAAGAAGGTGGCCGGGACCATTCTCCAGGGTTCTACCGCCGAGGTTGGCGACGTCTATGACCTGAAGGTGATCGAAGGCCGCATCTTTACCGACGCGGAGGATGAGCGGCACGAGCATGTGATTGTGATGGGTCACGATACCTGGGAGGATCTCTTCGGCAACGAGCCCGCCGTGGGTAAAGAAGTCAACATCGAAACCGGCCTCTACACGGTGATTGGCGTGCTCGACAAGCAGAAGCAAATCTTCGGCGGTGGCAAGAACCCGCAAGACAATGAGGTTTACTTCCCGCTGGGCACCTTTCACAGCCTGCATCCGGAAGACAAGGACATGTGGGTCAGCGTGAAGTACGATGACCCGAAGAACAAGGCTCTGGTTCAGGAGGAGATTCGCGAGTTGCTGCGCGTCCGGCGCAAGGTCAAGGTGGAGGCAGACGACAACTTCGAGATCTTCGGGCCGGACTCGCTCACAAAACTCTGGGGCCAGTTGACGGGCGGCCTGGTGGCATTCATGATCGCCGTTTCCAGCGTTGGGCTGATGGTGGGCGGCGTGGGCGTGATGAACATCATGCTGGTCTCGGTGACCGAGCGGACGCGCGAGATTGGCATTCGCAAAGCCCTTGGAGCCACCAAGCAGACGATTCTGACCCAGTTCACGACTGAAGCGGTGACTCTGTGCGCGGTGGGCGGAGTGGTAGGCGTGCTGTTCGGCGCGGTGATCACGTGGATCGTCTACTTTTTGCCCATTGGATTACCGGCCACGCTTTCTTCCTTATGGGTGCTGATCGGCTTCACCGTCTCCTGTGCCATCGGCCTTCTCTTTGGCATCTATCCGGCATGGAAGGCGGCTAATCTGGACCCGATCGAGGCTCTCCGGTATGAGTGAGACTTGGAACCAGGGAAACACTTGTCAATGGTCGCGATTGAGAATTGATGGAAGCGCTGCAGGTGTGCGAGTTTGAGAGTGAGCGGTTGTAGGCCGATGAGATTCCCGCCGATCTCTGCCTTAACAGCTCGAGGTAAAGGTCGACCGGTCAGAATCCTTCCCTCAGAGGCCAAATCCATCGTTTTCTTAATCAGCCCTTTACGGCATGACTGAAGCCGTGCCCCTTCAGAATCCGACCTTCTCAAAAGACTGTTAAGATCTTCGCAGACTGGAGCTTGCCGTGAACCGGAAAATCCATAATCCCAACTTCGATCAAACTCTTGAGACATTGCGCGAGCATTCCTTCGATGTGACGCCTTCGGCCGAGGTCGCAGGCGGAGTGCTGGTGAGCAAGCACGGCGCAGGAGCGGTGCTGGTGGCTGCTGCGGACCATGAGGCTCCGGCGGTTTTTGCTGTGCGTCCGGGAGCGCTGGTTGGGAGCCAGGTGGCGCGGTTGCTGGACCGGGGATACCAGAAATTCATTAGGACCGCCAAATTTGAGCTTCCAGCGACGGCCCATCAATTGCACGCGATTCACCTGTTCACGGAAGAGCTGAAGCAGTTGGCTGGCGGAATCGACTTGTACAACGAAGCGCTGGGTACGACCAGCGATTTGTATCAGTACGACCGTTTGAAAGGCCGTGAAGCTGAGCAGCCTGTTCCTCCAAGCCCGTGGGAAGCGGCTTGAGGAGAGGTTTTCTCACGGAATTGATGCGGTGAGGTTGATGGAACCGGCAGAAAAGTCGAAGGAGCTTGCGACCGGGCCACAGAACCTCAGGGTTGTCCCCCGCTTTGAGGTGGACGCCGATGCTCTTTTATTGCTCGTCGCTCACGGCGCAACCCTTCCCTGCCGAGTCATCGATCTCAGCTTGAGTGGCTGCCGCTTGCGCACAAGGGAGCGTTTTCCGGCCGGAGCGAAGCTCCGCGTCGAACTATCCTTCAAAGTGCGAGGGCTTGCCTTCCGCTTCTGCGGCATTACTCAATGGACCGACGGCCGGAATCTGGTGGGCATCCGCTTTGTGGACCTTTCCGAGCGGCACAAGGAGGAGTTTCTCGAGGCAATCTCCGAGGTTGAAGCCGAGGATGCCGCCAAGCGTGCAGCCGAGCGCGAGGTTGCAGAGGAAGAAGCTGCGTCCATGCGAGCCGCCGAGGTGCAGGCCGCCGCACTGCTCGCCGCAGTTGAGGCCTCTCGGTTGTCGGATTGCGATCCAGGCGAGGTGCCGCCAGGACCGCTCTCCACCGATCTGGCACCTGAAAAGGCGCCTCCCGAGCAGGCTCTCCCTTGGGTGCGGACCTTGCCGGTTCGGCCTTGGACCGATGGACCGCAAAGAACCGAGCCATGGTCCTCGGGCCCGTCACTGGTCAAGTCATCACGGCGCGAACGCCGCCCGCGGTGGCGAGAGGGAGTCGATACCGCTGCTTCAATCTTCCTGATCAATGCCGCTTCCAGGCTCAACGGCCGCATTAGCGATTTGAGTTTGGGTGGCTGTCAAATCCAGACAAACGAGCGCTTTCCGGTGGGGATCTTTACGCGGGTCGAGGCTGAGTTTCGCCTCGAAGGGATACCCTTTCGGCTCGGAGGCGTCATTCAGGCCGTCCACGACCGGTATCATGTCAGCATCCGGTTCCTCGATATGAGCAGCCGCAAGCGCGAGCAACTCGAGCTGCTGATCGAAGATATCGAGGATTTAAAAAGAACCTGGGATGGGGAATAGCCACTCCGGCAGGAGACGGATCCGCCTTTACCGCCGGCGCGCGCGTTCTCTCTGCAATTCGCGATAAAGCTCGCTCTTGGACTGGCCCAGCTCTTTCGCCAGCCTTTTGAGCGCTTCCTTCTCGTCGATCTTCGCTTCTGAGCCAGCCTCGGCCTGAAGGCGAGCAAGGCGGGCGGAAATCTTTTCGGGAGCGCCGCTCTCGCCTAGTCCTTTCGCAAACGGTCTTGCCTCCACGAGCAGGGTGATTTCCCCGCGAACTCGATCGCGGCTGGACAACTCCTCGTGCACGCTCGCCACCGTGCCACGCAGAAACTCTTCGTGAATCTTGGTCAGTTCGCGCGCCATAACGACGGGCAGCTCCGGACCCCACACGCTTTCAAGATCGGAGAGAGTCTCCAGAATCCGATGCGGCGCTTCATAGAAGACCAAAGTCCGCGCGGCGCTTGTTTTTTGAGTCTCTTCGGCAAGAGCCTCGAGCCTTGTCCGCCTCGCTCCGGCCTTTTCCGGCAAAAAGCCGATGAAGTGGAATTCGCCCGCCGGCAGTCCGGAGGCCACAAGCGCACTGAGCGCCGCATTGGCTCCAGGAATGGGAACCACTGGAATGCCGGCGGCGATGGCCTCGGCAGCGAGCCAGCCCCCTGGATCGCTGATTCCGGGCATTCCGGCGTCGGAGACAACGGCGATGCGCCCGCCCTCCTTGAGAGCCTCGATCAGCATGGCAGCACGCTCATGCTCGTTGTGCTCATGGCAGCTTATCGTGGGAGTTGCGATCGCAAAGTGGTTGAGGAGCTTCTGCGTCTGGCGAGTGTCTTCGCAGGCGATGCGGTCCACCTTTCGGAGCACATCGAGGGCACGCAATGTAATATCGCTCAGATTACCGATCGGCGTACCCACCAAGTATAAGCCCGGTGCAATCGGAGATTCGGTGTCGGCGGGTTTCGACTCAGTCACGACCGTCTTCCTAGCTGGCCTCTTCGCGGGCTTCTTCGCGTTCCAGGCGCCGCTGCTCGGCCAGCAGCGACATCGAACTCATCAGGTTCTGCACGCTTACGATCCCCACGACGCGTCCGCTCTCAGTGACGGGAATCAACGAGAGTCCGCGGCCGGTCTGGATGCGGCGAATCGTGGTCCCCAGCGTGTCCTCGGGCCGCGCCACCTGGAAGGCCTTGGACATCACCGCCTGAACGTATCCGTTGCCGTCGTTCCGTAGGGCATCCACAATGCGCTGCCGCGAGATGATGCCCACCAGTTGCGGACCGCGCACCACCGGAAAATCCTCCTGCAACGAATGGACGCAGCGGACCAGTGCGTCGGCCAGCGTATCGGAGGGCGAGAGGGTAGCAAAGTCGGTCAGCATCACCTCGCGCATGTGCACGGTGTCTACGACCGACTGGAAGAAGACGCCCTGGTCCTCGATCTGCGCGCCGATCATGATGAAAAAGCCCGCGATCACCAGCCAGGGGCTATGCAGCAACATGCCGCCGACCATTGCGGCCAGTGCCAGCAACTGGCCCAGACCGGCGGCCGCGCGGCCCGAGAGAGTGAGCCCGTGCTGGTGTGCGAAACTGCCCCGGAGCAGCCTTCCAACATCCAAAGGATAAGCCGGCAGCAGGTGCAGAATGCCCAGACCGGCCTGCATCCACACCATGCTGCGCACCAACCGTGCGGCCGAGATCCACGGCTGGCTGAGCAGATTGAGATCTCCACTGGCGCCCAAAAACGCAGCGGCCAGTGCAAGCGCCGTGACCAGATTGGCTAGGGGACCGGCCAGCGCGATGGCAAACTGCCCTCCCCCACGGCTGCAGTTTTCCTGGCTCTCCGGGTCGGCGTAGGCAAACAACCCTCCGATGGGTAACACCAGAATGGCTCGCAACCGCAAGCCCAGCCAAGCCGCCACAAGAAGCCGCGCCGCCTCACGCACCATCACGGCAAATACCAGCACCAGGAAGAGTCCCAAGCCGCGCAAAATGCCGTCCTGTGCGCTGATGACCAGGCATACGATCGCCAGAAGCGGGAAAAAGGCGTGGACGCGCATCTCGACGCCCATCCAACGGCCCAGGGGGATTGACCAGCCACGCATATCTGGATTGTAGTAGGTCGGGCTCAGAATTGAATTCCGCCCGCTTCCTATATTCTGATCTGCGATGCGCATTATTGCCGGATCTCTCCGCTCACGCACGCTGGAGGCCCCGGCGGGCCTTGCCACACGACCCACCAGCGACCGGCTGCGCGAGACGCTATTCAACGTACTTGCACCACGTATTCAAGACGCAGTCTTTGTTGACCTGTATGCCGGTTCGGGCGCGGTGGGCATCGAGGCGCTTAGTCGCGGCGCAGCGCGGATCGAGTTCGTCGAGCGGGCTCCGGCGGCGCTCAAGGTGTTGCGCGGCAATCTGGATCGACTGGGCCTGACAGCGGGATTCCGCATCCACGCGGCAGCCGTGGGGGGGTTTCTGCGCCGCTCAGGCCCGGCAGGCCGAAGACCAGACGGTTACGATCTGGTCTTTCTCGATCCGCCCTACGATGCGGCATCGGAGTACGCGGCCACGCTGGGCCTGCTCGGCGGTTCCCTGATTGGCAGTTCCGGGGCCGGGCTGCTCGCCCCCAACGCGCTGGTAATCGCCGAGCACCGCCGCAAAGAGCGGCTCGAAGACAACTACGGCTCGCTTGCTCGCAAGCGCCTGCTCGAACAGGGCGATGCGGCGTTGAGCTTCTATGCTATCCATTCAAGTGCCCAACTGGATTGATAGGGCGCGTCCGGAGATAGTTCGAGAACCATTATTCGCTTGCTAGGTGCTTTCTCATGAACATCGTTCAAAGCACATCAAGCGTTCGTCAGGGCTAGAGCCCGCGGCATTTTTGAGCGTTCTTGCGGCACGGCTAAGGCCGAGCCCTTTCAAGACCGGTTTATGAGGCAATTTCTAGAGATAAACCCACAGGAACAGAACCAGCGCGAGAATCATCAGCTCCGAATAAAGGAGAAGAAGCACACCGGCGTGATAAAGGCTCCATTTGCGGCCGAGGCAGCGCGCCGTCTCCACCATTCCCCAGAAGACGATGAGCGCAACCGGAAACTGCCAGACCGAGGCATGAGGCGCTCCTGCCAGGGGAAGGCCGGCCAGGCACAAGCTGACTGCAAGTGCGCCAAGGCAGAGCAGAAGACCGCGGGCAAGCGTCCGCTGGCGCAAACGGAAGAGGATCAGGCGTGGAGTCTCCACCCTTCAATTTAACGCGAAACGGAGATTGATTCGCGGAAACCGGAGTGAACGCTTAGCCGCGACCGGGACGCAGGCCATCCAGATGAGTCGTATCGATCGGGTCGCGGTCCTCATAGACGGGCAACACCGGCAGCCCTTGACGCAGCCCAGACCACTCTTCGGCGACGACAATACTGTTTTGAGGCTTGCCCGGCAGGTAGCGCGCGGAACAGGGAAAGCCTGCACGCACTTGCGACGCATCTACCACATCGTGCATGTCGGTGATGTCCTGCGAGGCCTCATAGTCGACGCCGCCGATGCGATAACTGTAGAGCAGCATGGTGAGAGTGCGGGGCAGCTCGTTCTTTGATCTGGCCGGAGCCTCGACCTCGCAGATGTCCAGCAACATGCCGTCCACCAGTCGCCCTGTGTGGGCCAAGAGCCCGCGGCGAGCGCGCTCAATTTCTTCCGGCGTGGGGCGCTTGCGCAGCAACATCCACAAACTCACCGCTAGGAGCGCGGTGGCGAAGATCAAAGTGGCTGCAATCTCCCAGGCGTGTGCGTTGAAATGGATCATCGGAGGCGGGACTCTTCCCCAGAGGTCCCAACTAGAGAATACCGCAATTGGACTCAGGCCTGGCTTGATGGACGGCGCAAAGAGCGCCGGATTTGCTGCGCTTCATTCGCCCTGCATTGTCGCTGCGATATACTCGTGACTGCATCTGAAGGAGTTCCGGCCTGCCGGACCCTGTTTCCGGAGGTTCTTTTGGTCTTGAGCAAAGGTAACTTCGCGACATTGAAATCCCGGACTCGCGGCCGGATACGTTCCACGACCGTCATCTGCGTCCGACGCAACGGCAAGGTGGTGATGGCCGCCGATGGGCAGGTTACCTTGGGCGACCATGTGCTGAAACACTCGGCAAAGAAGATTCGCCGGCTCTATCAAGAGAAGATCCTGGCCGGATTTGCCGGTTCAACAGCCGACGCATTCAGCTTGTTTGCCCGATTCGAAACCAAGCTCGAGCAGTATGCCGGCAACCTCAACCGCGCGGCTGTCGAGCTCGCCAAGGACTGGCGCACCGACAAGATGCTGCGCAATCTGGAGGCGTTGCTGGTGGTGGCCGATCAGGCCCAGACCTTCTTGATCTCCGGCTCGGGCGATGTTATCGATCCCGACGAGCCGCTGGCCGCCATTGGCTCGGGCGGGAGCTACGCAACAGCCGCCGCGCGCGCGCTGATGGAAAACACAGATCTGAGCGCCCGCGAAATCGCCGAAAAGGCCATGAAGATCGCCGGCGAGATCTGCATCTACACCAACGACCACGTTACGATTGAGGAGTTGTAGAGCTTAGAACTGGCGCAGGCTCGGATGGAAGACCATGGCAGGATACTCGGGCACACCGCTATTGAAGAAACTCGGAATCAAGGATGGTTACCGTGTCCTTTTTCGTAATGCTCCTTCAAACCTGCCGGGAGAGTTACAGGGATATGCAAGGACAAAGCTCGAAAAGGATCTCGATGTCGTACTGCTCTTTGCCGATTCTGTCGCGGCATTCAAGGCGGAATTCGGGGCCCTGACAGCGACCATCCGGCCCGAGGGAATGATTTGGGTCGCGTGGCCTAAGAAGGCTTCAGGAGTTCGCACCGATTTGACTGAGAACGTGATTCGCGACTACGTGCTTAAGACTCCCTTCGTCGACGTGAAGGTCTGCGCGATTGACGATACCTGGTCGGGATTGAAATTCGTAATTCGCAAGGAACTCCGTGGATACTGGGCCACTGGAACATACTAAGAAATCAGAACTGGAAACGCATGGCAATTTATCTACCCGCATCCGCCGAAGAACAAGACGTCTCGCTCGACGAGCTGACGCCGCGCGAGATTGTTACCGAACTGGACAAACACGTCGTCGGCCAAAAGGCCGCCAAGCGCGCCGTCGCCATCGCGCTGCGCAATCGCCAGCGCCGGCAGAAGCTGCCCCCGGAGATCGCCGACGACATCATGCCCAAGAACATCATCATGATCGGACCGACGGGCGTGGGCAAGACCGAAATCGCGCGGCGACTAGCGAAGCTTACTAACTCGCCATTTCTGAAAGTCGAAGCCTCGAAGTTTACCGAGGTAGGCTACGTAGGCCGCGATGTCGAGTCGATGATTCGCGATCTGGTCGAGATCGCCATCGACATGGTGCGCGAAGAGCGCCTCGAAGAGGTGGAAGACCGCGCGGAAATGAACGCCGAGGAGCGCCTGCTCGATGTGTTGCTGCCGCCGCCGCCGCCGATGCCGCCCGCCCAGGAGGGCCAACTCACGCTGCCCGGCGCAGACAGTTATCAGCGCTCGCGCGAAAAGCTCCGCCAGCAATTTCGCGAAGGCAAACTCGACGACCGCATGGTCGAGCTCGATGTCCGCGAGCGCGGCACGCCGCAGTTTGGAATTATCTCAAACCAGAATCTCGAAGACATGGAGATGAGCCTCAAGGACATGCTTCCGAATATCTTTGGCGGCGGATCGAAGAAGCGCAAGATGAAGGCAGCCGACGCCTTCGACTATCTGGTGGATGAGGAAGAGGGCCGGCTGATCGACATGGATTCGGTGAATCGTGCAGCCGTCGAACGGGTCGAGTCAAGCGGCATCATCTTTCTCGATGAAATCGACAAAATTGCCGGGCGCGAAGGCGGCCATGGGCCGGATGTTTCGCGCGAGGGTGTGCAGCGCGACATTTTACCGATCGTCGAGGGAACGACGGTCAATACTCGCTACGGCATGGTGCGCACGGACCACATTCTTTTCATCGCGGCGGGCGCATTCCACGTATCCAAGCCCAGCGATCTTATCCCCGAGTTACAAGGGCGTTTTCCGATTCGGGTGGAATTGAAGTCGCTGACTGTCGATGATTTTCTGCGCATTCTCACCGAGCCCAAGGCGTCGCTCACAAAACAATACTCGGCACTATTGGAAACCGAAGGCGTGAAACTGGAGTTTTCGCCCGAAGCCCTGCGCGAGATGGCAGAGTTTTCCTTCAAGGTGAATGAGCAAACGGAGAACATCGGCGCGCGCCGCCTGCACACCATCATGGAGCGGGTGCTTGAGGATGTGAGCTTCCTGGCTCCCGACGTAGCCCGCCGCGCACCGGACGAGACTGCCGCTGCCGCTCTTAAGGAGGCCATCAAGAGCGAATCCTCCACTCCGCTTCCCTATGAAGAACGCGTCACCGCATCCGGCCCGGAGAAGGTCTTTCTTATCGATGCGGAGTACGTCAAAAGTATGGTTGCGTCCATCGTGAAGGATCAAGATCTTTCGCGATATATCCTCTGAACCAATTGCAAGTTACTACGCCGGCTTACGACTCATAACTTCCCCATGAGGTCTTTCAAGATCACTGTGCCCTCTCTGAAGTTGATACTGACTGCGGTCTGTCTTTTGCAAGCAGCCGGCGCACGCCGGGCGTTCGCTCAGGCGCCCCCTCCGTCACAGCCTGCGCCGCTTCCTCATCCCTCCGAGACGATGGTGGTGCTCGGTTCGCCGGTTCCTGTACCTCTGGCGGAGTCTTCCGCGTCTGTTGTTGTGTTGCCGGTGAAGGATAACGTGCTCCTGATGGAGTCGCCGCAGGATCTGCTACGTCAGGACTCATCGGTCTTTCTCGAAGAGCGCGGAGCGGGCGGCGGACAGGCGGATCTGGTTCTGCGCGGAGGGACCTTTGAACAGGCACTGGTGCTGTTGAATGGCTTTCGCATCAACGATAGTCAGACCGCGCATCACAACCTCGACCTGCCCGTTCCTCTCGACGCGATGGACTCGATCGAGGTGCTGCACGGCGCTGGATCGACCCTTCACGGCGCTGACGCGTTGAGCGGTGTTGCAGACTTTCTCACCGCCGCGCCCTCTACAACTTCATTGCACCTGCGTTCGGGATATGGGAGCTTCGGTTCGAATGAGGAGTCGCTTCTGGGAGCCATGGCGCGCAAGCGATGGAGCGGCCGGTTGACCGCGAATCGCAATCTCTCTACCGGTTTCATGGCTGATCGCGATTATCGCAACGAGGATGCTTCATCTGAAAGCTGGGTTAGTTCGCCTCTTGGCGTCTCCGACCTACTTTTTGCAGCCAGCGATCGATCCTTCGGCGCAAATCAGTTTTACGGTCCCTATAACTCCTGGGAAAGGACCAAAGGATGGTTTGCCTCAGGCCGGCAGGAGTTAGGCAGTCGAACGGTGGCAGCATTCGGCTATCGCCGCCACACGGACGAGTTTGTTCTGTTGCGCAACGACCCTTCCGTTTACGAAAACAACCACATCGACGGCTCCTGGCAGGCCTCTTTGCGCCACACGTTTCCCATTGCGACTAACTCCGTTCTCCTGCTCGGGCTGGAGTCTGATGGAGACAGCATTCGCAGCAACAATCTCGGCCACCATGCGGAGAATCGTGGTGCGGGCTATATGGACCTGGACCTTAGGCCTGCCAAGAGCCGCTGGAACTTATCCGCAGGCGGGCGCGAGGAGTTACTTTCCGGCGGACCACAATCAGTTTTTTCTCCGCACCTGGCGGGAAGCCTGAGGCTAACCGGGCAGTTGAAGCTGCGAGTGAGCGGAGGTTATGGATATAGAATCGCAACTTATACCGACCGCTATTACTTCGATCCGGTAACTCACGGAAACCCCGGCCTCAAGCCTGAGTCAGTCTGGTCAGGGGAGGGGGGAGCCGATTGGGTTCCATCCGGCCGCATTTCGATTTCCGCCACAGGGTTCTATAACCGCCAGCACGACACCATCGATTACGTGCGCGCTGCGGCCCTTCCTAACCCCCTTCTTCCCGCATGGTGCCCGGTCGACATTTGGTGCGCGGTCAACCTCAGCGGCTTGCGTTTTGCGGGAGTCGAGTCCTCCGCGACATGGGCCCCGGCAAAGGGACAAAGAGTGCAGATCGCATGGACTCAACTCTTCGGAGCGCAGCCGCCCTTGAACGGTCTGGAATCGGAATATGCGCTGAACTACCCGATCGAGAATATTCATGCAACGTGGACCGCTGCCCTCTGGCACGATCTCACCGTGACCAATTCAGTAGCTATAGCAATGCCCTATCAGCAACTGAGCAACCCGCCCTGGAATGATACCGCCTATCCGGTGTGGAACGCTGCGCTGACTCAAACCTCATGGAAGCTGCGGCCCTATCTCCGCCTTGGAAATCTCAGCAATACTGGTTATCAGGAGATTCGCGGCATCGCGATGCCCGGACGGTCCATCACTGGCGGCGTCTCCCTCTGGCTTGGACACTGATTCTTGCTGAAGATCAATGCATCTGGCGGAAGATTCTGTTAGCCTGTCCTCGTACCTCGCGAGCTCGCGTTCTCGAACGATTTAGCGGGCTCTACCTGCACTCTCCGGCTCTTGAGGGAATGTGGATGGGGGCGTTTCGGGAGCACACCGGGATGGGTGTGCCAGCGCCTCGAACCGCGCCACCTTTCCCTCGAATTGACGCAGTACAACGCAAAGGAGAGAAGCCATGAGCAATCCCGCACAGCACCACAAGATCAATTACATTGAATTCACCACCACAGACATCGAGCGCACAAAGATGTTCTACTCAGCGGTCTTCGGTTGGAGCTTCAAGGACTGGGGTCCGGATTACATCGATTGCAACCCTGCAGTTTCCGGAGTCGCCATCGGCTTTGCTAAAGGCGCGGCCCCGCAAGAGAATCCTAAATCAGCGCCGCTGGTTGTGCTTTACTCCGCGGACTTGAAGGCTACCGAAGCTGCCATCGTGGCCAATGGCGGCAGTATCACTATCCCCATTTTTGAGTTTCCCGGCGGACGGCGTTTCCACTTCGCAGACGGAGCGGGCAATCAGCTTGGCGTCTGGTCGGAATAGAAACAGGCCTTGTCATCCATCCATACGCTGGAAGCTAACGCATGGATGGATGACTCACCAATGTGTGTTGTTGCTTAATTCACCGGCGGCGGAAGCATGAGGGATTTGCGCAATCCTAGTTCGTCGCGGATCAGAGTCAGGCCGAGGATGCAGCGTTCAAATGAGTCGGAAAGGCGGGCAAAAAGAGGCGCTTCCTTCTCATATTCGAAGAGATTGAACTGGCTCACGATGTAATAACTCTCTTTGCCGGCGTGAATCAGATCGGCGAGGCTTGGCTGCTTACGACGGCGGCGTTCCGGCTCAGTCGCCTCGGGAAACATGCCCGCAACAAAAAGCGCATAGTCGCCGATATGCTTGCGCACTGCGCGCTCAGCGTCGAAGGATGACGCATCTCCGTTGACCGGGTCGGAAGCGAGAATCATCGCATCCAGCTCTTCAACGGGGTGGCCGTTGGCATCGCGAACACTGAAGAGATGGTCGGCCTCGGAGAAATCGCAGAGCAGGTGGGCCACATAACCAGTTACGTCCGGATCGCGCAGGCCTAGCTTACCTTCGTAGCTGTTGCGAACAGCCTGGCGGAAGAAGGGTTCGAGCGGATGAGCCTGAGTCTGCATACATGCCTCCCGTTTTCCCAATTCGTGCGGTCCGGCCGCTGCCATACCTGGCAACGGCATTGAGTAACATCTATTAAGGACCACAATGGATGGCAGCACATTGACCTATGACAAGGGCCGCCGCCATTGCCTCGCTTGCTAGATTTGACACTGATGCTATCGGAGAAGTTTCTCTATTTGTTCAACACCGAGCGACTTTATTAGCAATGTGGAGCTGTAATTGCAAAAGATGCCTCGGGACGTATCAAAGCGGAAAACAACGGAACGTCGCCTGGTTGTCCCGATTGAGCGGCAATTTAGACGGCTGCCGTTGCGGCCGATTCAAGTTCGGCCAGACGCTTGCTCAGCATCGATTCCAGCTTGACCAGCGCGGCTGAGAAGCCTTCAATACCTTCCTTCAGCTTATCGGTAGCCATGCGATTCTGTGCGTGCATACGGTCAAAGGCAGCCTTATCCACAACGATCCTCTCCAGAGGCAGCGCTCCAGCGGCCTCAGGGGAAAGCTTGCGCGGCAGATCGGCTTCAGTTGACTCGAGCTCAGCCAGCAGTTGTGGCGAGATGGTGAGCAGGTCGCAGCCTGCAAGCTCGCGGATCTCACCGATGTTGCGGAAACTCGCGCCCATCACTTGTGTCTTATAACCAAAATTCTTGTAGTAATTATAGACATGCGTAACTGAGATGACGCCGGGGTCGTCGGCGCCCTGATAGTCCTTGCCGGTCTCTTTCTTGTACCAGTCGAGAATGCGTCCGACGAAGGGCGAGACCAGCGTGACTCCGGCATCAGCCGCCGCTATGGCCTGATGTAGACCGAAGAGCAGCGTGAGATTGCAGTGGATGCCTTCCTTCTCAAGTACTTCAGCAGCGCGAATACCCTCCCAGGTTGAGGCAATCTTCACGAGAACGCGTTCGCGGCCAATACCGTCGGCGTCGTATTGCGCAACGATGCTGCGAGCCTGCGCGATGGTTGCCGCAGTGTCATAGGAAAGGCGCGCGTCCACCTCGGTCGAGACCCGGCCCGGCACGATCGCCAGAATCTTCTTGCCGAAAGCGATGGCCAGCCGCTGAAAGGCGAGGTTGGCAATCGCCGCATCGGTAGCCTCCGCGCCCAGTTGCTTGCGGGCAGCGAGGAGCACTTCGTCGACGATCGGCTGGTATTGCGGCAACTGCGACGCGGCTGTAATGAGCGAGGGATTGGTGGTTGCATCCTGCGGGCGAAACTTCTCCATCGCATCGAAGTCGCCAGTATCGGCAACGACCACGGTGTATTTGCGCAACTTCTCCAGCAGATTTTGCGGCATTTGACCTCACGCATTGCGCCTTGGGGATTCAGGCGCTTTGGGCTCAAGTGTACAACTTTATAGACTCATCGGGACCCTCAAGGTTGCAGACAAAAGAATCACCTGACACGGTGAACATTCATCCTTAACGATCAGTGCTACAACCGCCTTACTTGGCGCGCTCGAAGGTGAGCGAACCGGAATTGATGCAATAGCGCAGCCCGGTCGGACGGGGTCCGTCGGGAAAAACGTGGCCCAGGTGCCCGCCGCAACGGGCGCAGGTCACCTCCACTCGCCTCATTCCAAAGCTCATATCTTCGTGCTCGGCAATGGCTTTTGAATCAGCGGGAATCATGAAGCTGGGCCAGCCGCAGCCGGAGTCGAACTTCGCCCCGCTGGCGAACAGCAGAGCTCCGCAGCCGGCGCAGTGATAATCGCCCGTCTCGTGGTTCTGGGTCAATGCGCCGGTAAATGCTCGCTCGGTGCCCTTTTCGCGCAGAATCCGGTATTGCTCCGGAGTCAGCAGCGCACGCCACTCGGCCTCTGTACGTTCGATTTTCTCCGGTGTCCCGGTCGATCCAGTCGCTTCGCTCATCACGTGCCTCCTTGGCGGGATCGCCCCGTCTACAGAGCGACGGGAACGTAGAATGAAGAGGAATGCATCTCGGAAGCAGGAGATTGTACCTCGGCAATCAGCTCAATCTCAACCAGCACGTCTTTGGGCAGCCGGGCGACCTCGACTGTACTGCGCGCAGGAAGTGATGGCCCTGCACCCAGGAAATACGCTCCATAGACCGCATTCATGGCGGCAAAATCATTCATGTCCTTGAGGAAGACGGTGGTCTTTACTACTTGAGACAAGCTTGATCCAGCCTCAGCAAGAATGGCCATCAGATTTTCCATCGCCCGCGTCGTCTGCTCGGTGATTCCACCCGCTACGACCTGCTGCGTTGCCGGATCGACTCCGACCTGCCCGGCTGTAAAGATGAGGTTTCCCACGCGAACACCCTGCGAATAGGGCCCAATCGCAGCAGGAGCTTTGTCGGTTGCAATCGCTTCTTTACTCATGCCCTGATTTTACTCAATGCCACGCCGCAAGCAGCCCTCCCGAGACGACCAGGACCGCCAGCCAGTAGCCACCATTGATCGCGAAGAGCGCATACGGACGCTGCTCATAGATCGTTTCGGCGAAGAGCGGCGCGACGATAAAGCCCAGCCAACAGATGAATCCGACGAAGGCGCCCCCGCCAATCTCCGCCGCGCCCGACCAAATCACAACATGCGCCAGTACAAACGAGAAGATCAGAGCGCCGATGGCGGATGACAGCATGGCCACCGCGATACCCTTGGGTTTTTCGCCTTTCGTGTGACCGGTTAAGGCCATCCAGGGCTTGACAAAGAAGAGCGAATACCAAAGCGCCCCCAGGAAGAACTGAATCAGGGCCGCAACCAGAATCGCCGCGTGATTGAAGTGAAGATGATGCATCGAAACCTCGCTACGGGGAGAGAATTGCCCTTCCATGGGGTCGAGAATCAGAGACTTTGGGGGAAAACCGGCGTTCGACCCAGAAAGAGTCGTATGCTGACTCTGCCTCAGCGGGGATTTCGCTGTCAAGCGGCTTAGCGCCGCGCCGGTCTCTCCAGATCATCTCCGCTTCAAGTTCTCCAACTCCTCCAGCGTCCGAGGCCAGTCCGCCCCCAATGGCCGCGAGAGCCCACGGTCGGCCAGCACCTTCCCGCCCGTCTGGCACTTCGCGCAGTAGTTGGTCTCGTTGTCCGCGTAGCGAATCCGCTGCACCTTTTCGCCGCAGCGTGGGCACGGCAGACCGAATCGACCATGAACCGCCATCTCCGGCCTGAAGGCTGTCACCTTTTCCGGGAAGGCTCCCTCCGCCTCTACTCGCAACCGGTTGATCCATGTCGTGAGCGTGGAGCGCGTCGCTGCGAAGAGCCGTTCCCACTCCTCCGGCTTCAACTTGTGCGTCTGCGCGATCGGCGAAAGCTGCGCAGCATGAAGAATCTCATCGGAATACGCGTTGCCCACGCCGCTGATTAGCCGCGGATCGGTCAATGCCCGCTTGAGCGTTCGGTTCTCCGCAGTCAGCGCGGAGCGAAATCCGTCAAGATCGGTCGAGAAGACCTCGACCCCGCCAGGATCGACAGATCGCAATCCCACCTCTCCCGCCAGAACATGGAGCGATGCGCGCCGCTTGCTCCCGGCCTCGGTCAGCAATAGCGATCCTGAGGCGAAATCGAAGGCCGCCAGCGCGTTCTTCCCGGCCAGCTTGGCCTGCGGCGGCCGCCAATGGAGCCGCCCGGCAATCATCAGGTGGATCACCATCCAAATGTCGCCTTCCACGCCGACAGCGATCCGTTTGCCGATCCGCCGAATCTCCTGCACCCGGCGCCCTTCGACGCTGGCCAACGGCGGCTCCACGGTCCGCAGCAGGAAGACCGAGCTCAGCCGCACGCGCTCCAGTTGCTGGCCGAGGATGCGCGCCTCAAGCGCCGAGATGTAAGCGGAAATGTCAGGAAGCTCCGGCATTCTTAACAGCTTGCAGCGAAGATGGCAGGTTGTGCAATGGCAATTTGGCATGAATCCAGTCGATCTTTGCTGAGATGCGCTTCACGGTATCTGTGATTTACAATGCGTCATGCGATTTTTCCACTTGGCGCTGGTGTGTAGCCTTTGCGCATCGTTTTGTCACGCACAGGCAGCAACCGATGATGCGAAGTTCCTGAAGCAAGCCCGGGCGAAATACGACGCCCCTTTTGGGAGGAATCTCCAATCCTTCAGTTGCGCTGTAGAGTTCAATTGGACGCAGCACTTTACCGAGGCGGTACGCGTCGGCGACGAAGGTACGGACGAGGAGATCGCCAAACTCATTCAGCCGATTCGCACTCACGTCACGGTCAGCCGCCAGGACGCTACAGTGTCTTCCGGGATGACCGACGATGAAGAAAGGCGGCTTCCGCATGGTGGAATGGCTGAAGGTCTCCTCAAACACGCTGTCCAATTCAGTTTGAATAGCTGGTTAGTTGCCAGTAATAACGCAATGCTTCCGTCGGAAGGCACGCCCGTTCTTGTCGAACCGTCCGCGTCAGGTTACAAGCTTGAATTCAAGATCCAGACCTTCGATGTTGAGATGTCGCTCGCGCGCGACATGAGTCTCCAGAGCGAAGGGGAAAAGGGATCTGCCTCTGATCGCCGGGAAACAGACTTCCGTCCTGGCCCCCTGGGCTTCCTTTTGACCTCCTACAGGCTGGGCGAGGATGGGGATTTCAGGCCGGGCAATCGAATCATCCTCACCTACACCTATCAAAACGTTGGCGGTTTTCAATTACCGGAGCAAGTTGCGATCAACCGGGAGAGCCATCACGAAGTCTGGCACTACAAATTAACCGACTGCACCATGCAAGCGACTAAGTGATTCGGTACTGGTGAGCCGGCTTGTCGGAGGCAGTTTGTTCTTGGCGTTTCAATTGGCAGGATCAGCCCGTTTCACTTATCGAACACGCCAGCTTTTCGTTTCCAATGCCCCTGAGCGATGAAAGTGCTCCAAGGGATGGCGCACGATCCGCCCCCGGCCCGGCGTTAAGCAATCACCGTGTTATCGATCAGCCGCGTTGCCCCCACCCAGGCGGCAACAGCAAACAGGCTCCCCGGCACGGCAGTTTCCGCCGGCTCCAGCGTCGCCCAGTCCACCAACTCGACATAATCCACACGCACGTCCGGCTCGGAGCCAAAGGCTCGCCGCGCGGCATCAATCAACACGCCGGCGCGACGCTCGCCACCGGCCGCCATCGCCTCCACCAGCCAGACCACACGGCTCAGCACCAGCGCATGTTTCCGCTCTCCCGCACTGAGATAGATGTTGCGCGAACTAAGAGCCAGCCCGTCCGCCTCGCGCACGATCGGGCAAACCACAATCTCCGTGGAAAACCGCAGATCCGTCACCATTCGACGAAGCACGGCCACCTGGGCTGCGTCCTTTTGCCCGAAGAACGCCCGATCCGCCTCCGCGGCGATCACCAGCTTGGCTACGATCGTGGCCACTCCGCGAAAGTGCCCCGGCCGGGAGTGGCCGTCCAGGCGATCGCTCAAGGCTGCAACCTCAACGAATGTCGCCGCGCCCGACGGATAAAGCTCCTCCACCGAAGGAGCGAAGATCACCGAAGCGCCCGCCGCCTCGGCCATCGCACAATCGGCCTCAAAGCTGCGCGGGTAGCGCTCGAAGTCCTCGTTGGGGCCAAACTGCGTTGGGTTCACAAAGATGCTGACGGCCACCGAGCCGCATGATTCCCGCGCTGCGCGAATCAGCGATGCGTGACCCGCGTGCAGCGCGCCCATCGTGGGTACAATGCCAACCGTCTTGCCGTTCCTCCGATTTTCGCGAGACCACCGGCGCAGTTCAGCAACGGTGCGCAGAATCTCCATCAGGCCTTTCTCAGCTTACCCGTCTGCTTCGCCGCATCCAGAGCCCGCCGCGCCGCCTCCGGCAGGTGGTAGCTTTCCTCGTCAGCGGGGAAGACGCGGTGCTCCACGTCAGTCCGATAATGCTCAATTGCCGTGCGAATCAACGCGCCTGCATCCGCATAGCGCCGCACAAACTTGGCTGCTGGCGCAAACGTAAGGCCAACCAAATCGTGGAAGACCAGGATCTGCCCGTCGCAATCCGGTCCCGCACCAATCCCAATCGTTGGAATCGGCAACTCGGCGGTAATCGCCGCGGCCACCTCGCGCGGAACACCCTCCAGCACCACCGCCCCAGCGCCCGCCTCGGCCAGCGCATGAGCGTCGTCCTTTAGTGCAAGCGCAGCGTCTGTGTTGCGGCCTCGCACGCGGTAGCCTCCCATGCGATGAATGCTCTGCGGCGTCAGGCCAAGATGCCCCACCACCGGGATCTCCGCCTCGCCAAGCGCGCGGACCAGCTCGATGCGCGGCCCCTCGATCTTTACCGCTTCGGCGCCGGCTTCCTTCACAAAGCGCACCG
>Ga0181526_10000330_pt1 | contig 51484 bp, 41 predicted proteins | sample PEATcosm2014_Bin_35_FD_119750 | JGI IMG/M metagenome (GOLD analysis project Ga0181526, IMG submission 119750) | Peatland microbial communities from MTU Mesocosm Facility, Houghton, MI, USA - PEATcosm2014_Bin06_30_metaG | ecosystem: Environmental > Terrestrial > Soil > Wetlands > Peat | place... | reverse complement strand
TGTGTAAACCATGAACTCCTGCGACTGCGAGCCGCCCATCGAGCCCGAATCCGCCTCGACGGCAACAAACCTCAACCCGCAGCGCGTGAAGATCCTGCGATAGACGGCGTCGTGCAGGTCGAAGCTCTTGTCCAGGCCTGCCTTATCAATATCAAAGGAATAGCTGTCCTTCATCGTGAACTGGCGCGTGCGCAGCAGTCCCGACTTGGGCCGGGCTTCGTCGCGAAACTTGGTCTGGATCTGGTACCAGATCTGCGGCAACTGCTTGTAGCTGCGCAGTTCGTTGGCCGCGATGGTGGTCATGATCTCTTCGTGCGTCATGCCCAGGCAGAGTTCCGCGCCCTTGCGGTCCCTGAGCCGGAACATATTGTCGCCCATGACTGTCCAGCGCCCGCTCTTCTCCCACGGCTCCTTCGGCTGGATCGCCGGCAGGTAAAACTCCTGGCCGATCCGGTCCATCTCCTCGCGCACGATGCCGATAATCTTGTTGATCGACCGCTGCCCGAGAAACAGATAGTTGTAGATGCCGGCGCCCAGCTGCCGGATGTAGCCGGCGCGAACCAGAAACCTGTGGCTGGCCACTTCGGCGTCTGCCGGGGCCTCGCGAAGAGTGGGAATGAAGAGCCTGGACCAACGTTGCATGAGATTGAGTGCGAACTTTCCCGCCGGTCAAGGCCGACGAAGGACATTTTTCCGATCCTCTCCATTCTAAATGTTCACAGTCGGATTGCTCGCGGATGCCGGACCATCGAAGTTAACTTGCGTCAATCTTCCTGCGATGGCTCCGACAACACCCACTGCATCCGGCAGATATAATGCGGGGATGGAGTTTCACATCCGCCACGCGGGTCGGCCAGCATGAAGAGATTCCTGCGCCTGCTGCGCTATGGGCTGCCCTATTCGCTGCAATGGCTGCCCGGAGTGATTCTGCTGGCTGCCGTTGGCGTCCTCGACACCTTCCGCGTTTTACTCCTCCAGCCCATCTTCGATCAGGTCTTAAGGCCCGATGCCCCCGAAGGCCCAATTCTGCTTGGTCTCCCCAAGAGCGATTGGCAACTCGATTTGAGATTTATGATCCCCCATTTCCTGCATATGCACAATGCATGGAGTGTGGTGGCATTTGCGCTGGTGATTTCGACATTGGCTAAGGGACTGTGCGATTACACCGGCACCTACCTGGTCAACTATGCGGGTTTCGCCACCATTACCGATCTGCGCAACCACCTCTACGAAGCGACAATGCGGCGCTCATCGAGCTTCTTCCACAAATACGCCACGGGCACCATTCTCTCTACACTCATCAACGATGTGGATCGAGTGCAGATTGCGCTTAGTTCGGTCATCAGCGAGTTTCTTCAGCAATTCTTCACCTTTGTCGTTGGCCTGTTCTTTGTCATTCGTCTGGGAGGCGAACTCAGCTGGTCTCTGCTACTTTTCATCCCCGTCGTGGTGACATCGGCACGCAAGATCGGCAGGGAAGTGCGCACTCGCACCCGCTCCGGGCAGGACAAACTGGCTGAGATTCAGAACATCCTACATGAGACAGTGACCGGCAACCGCATCGTCAAGGCCTTCAACACCGAGCTGTGGGAGGTCGTGCGCTTCAAGACCGCCGCCAAGCGCCTCTTCCGCGCCAACCTGCGCAGCGTTCGCATTCAATCCATCAGTTCGCCCCTTATGGACTCGATAGGGGCGGTGGCCATTGCCATGATGCTCTTTATCGGGCGCAATGAAATCCTTCATGGTCACATGACCATGGGCCTCTTCGGCGCCTTCATCATCTTGCTCTTCAAGCTCTATGACCCGGTGCGCAAGTTCGCTTTCTTTTACAACAGCTTTCAGCAGGCGATGGGGGCTTCCATGTCCATCTTCAGCTTCTTCGACGCTGAGGACGACGTGAAGGAAATGCCGAGGGCAGCCGTTTTCAAAACCTTCAAGAAATCGATTCGATTCGAGAATGTGGGTTTCTCCTACTCAACAGAAGAGGGCGAGCACCAGATCCTGCACAACGTCGATCTCGACGTTCAGGCCGGCGAGGTGCTGGCGCTGGTGGGCCCCAGCGGCGCGGGAAAGTCGACGCTGGTCAACCTGATTCCACGATTCTTCGATGTGACCTCTGGCCGCATTCTAATCGACAGCCACGACCTGCGCGATCTGACGCTTGGCTCACTCCGCCGTCAGGTTGCACAGGTGACGCAGGAGACGATTCTTTTTAATGACACAGTGCGCGGTAATATCGCCTACGGCCAGCCCGAAGTTGACATGAAGCTAGTAGAAGAGGCCGCACAAAATGCTCTGGCTCACGACTTCATCCTGCGTATGCCGCAGGGTTACGACACGATCATCGGCGAGAAGGGCTTCCGTCTCTCTGGCGGCGAGCGCCAGCGCCTGGCTATCGCCCGGGCCCTTTTGAAGAACGCACCGATTTTGATTCTCGACGAGGCCACTTCTTCGCTCGATGCCGAAAGCGAGTCATTGGTTCAGATCGCACTGGCAAACCTGATGCAGAACCGCACGGTTCTGGTCATCGCCCACCGGTTGGGAACCATTCGCCGCGCCAACCGCATCGCCGTTCTCGAAGACGGGCGCATTACCGCGATCGGGCCGCATGAGGAACTGTTGACCACGTCACCTACCTATCAGAGGCTTTATCAACTGCAATTCATGGAAATGCCGGAAGAGCAGGGAATAGGGACCAGGGAATAGGAAAAGGAAGCTATGCCGATTTATTCGATGACCGGGTTTGCGCGCTCTCAGGTTCGCGTAACCCTGCCCAATGAGCGCCAGTTGAGTTATACGCTCACCATCAAGACCGTCAATCACCGCTTTCTCGATGTGCAGTTGCGCCTGCCCTCGGGCCTCGATGCGCTGGAGATGGAGATGCGCAAGGCGATCAAAGACAATCTGATTCGCGGACATGTGGATCTGACGCTCTCCATCGACCGGTCCACTCAGCAGACCGCCGGCTACAACCGCGAATTGGTCAACGGTTACCTGGCTGCCTTCGCCGCCGCACGTGAGGAGCATGGACTCGGCGGCGAGCCCGAGTTGAACGCTATTCTGCGTTTGCCCGGTGCGCTGCAAAACGACAACCGCTCCAGTGGCGATGAGGATCAGGCTGCGATCACCGAAAGCGTGCAGCGCGAGATTGGTCCGCTGATCGAGCAGTTGAAGACCATGCGGGCAAGGGAAGGCGAAGCGCTTGAAGCCGTTCTTCACGGTACACTGGACCGACTGGCGGAGGCCACCGAGGGTGTGGCCACGCTACGGCCCGAAATCGAGGAGCGCTTTCAGGCCCGGCTGAGCGAACGATTACAGGCCGCTACCGGCGCTGACTTCAACCGCCAACGGGTGCTTGAGGAGGTTGCCGTATTGGTTGAGCGCAGCGACATCTCGGAAGAACTTGCCCGCATGACGACCCACATCGGCCACTTCCGTGAACTGCTGAGGGGCGGCGGCGAGATGGGCAAGAAGCTCGATTTCCTGCTTCAGGAAATGAACCGCGAGGCCAACACACTACTCTCGAAGACAGGCGGCATCGGCGGGAAGGGAACTCACATTACCGAACTGGGTCTGGCCATGAAATCGGAGATCGAAAAGGCCAGAGAGCAGATCCAGAACGTAGAATAGTGAATCAGTGAATGAAACAGTGGAGTAGTGAAAGTGAAGTAGTGAACGGTCTTGCTCCGGCGGGATGAGCAGCCTCGGCCATCGGGAAATGCTCTTGAATTGTCGCAGAGAATGGCAATAATTCCGTTTTTCTCGCTTTTTTACTTCTTCACGTTTTCACTATTTCACCGACCACTGACCGAAGGGCAATATGGCAGGGATTCTCTTTATCATTTCGGCGCCCTCCGGTTCGGGCAAGAGTACGCTGGTCAACGAGGTGCGCAAGCAGTTGACGGGCATCGAATTCTCCGTCTCATGGACGACGCGCCAGCCACGCGGCTCCGAGCAGGACGGGCGCGAATACCACTTCGCCAGCCGCGAGGAGTTTGAGCGAATGTTGGCCGCGGGCGAATTCCTGGAGTACGCCGAGGTTTTCGGCAAAGACCTCTATGGGACACCGCGCTCGTCGCTCGAACAGGCCCGGCTCGCCGGCCGCGACCTGGTGCTCGACATCGACGTGCAGGGTGCGGCGCAGGTGCGGGCCGCCATGCCGGAGGCGGTCAGCATCTTTGTACTGCCTCCGAACCCCAAGGTGCTGCGCACCCGATTGCGCAACCGCAGCCGGGCCGAGGGCGTCGAGGACGAGGTCGAGGTCTACCGCCGGCTCAGCGAGGCGCGCAAGGAGATTGAGAATTATTGCGAATACAGCTATATTTTGGTCAACGATATTCTGGACCGTGCGGTGGCGCAACTGGAGGCCATCGTGCAGGCCGAACGCTTCTATCGCCACGACGAGCCGATCACCTTTCGCTCGCGACGCGTGCTCGAAGTGGCTGCGGGCTGCCTGCGAGTCAACTCTTATGAGCGGGTAAAGCCTGTGCTGGATGCATTCGGCATTGGCCGCGACTCCGGCCAGCAGTTTCTGGATTTCGACGAGGACTCCGATGACGATTGAAACTGGCTTCGACTCGAACTATCGCAAGGTTCTGGTGGCCGCACGTCGCGCACGGCAGTTGCAGAGCGGCTCTCACGCCCTTGTTCCCACACAATCCACCAAGCCATGCCGCATCGCTCAGGACGAGATCGACGCAGGCAAGATCGCCTACGTTAAATCTGACGTGCCGGTCGTCAAGCCGGCGATCGAAGGCCCGGCTATACCCATTTTGGCCGGTTGATCTGAGCGCCGGCAGATTCTGGCGCATCGGGTGCGGACCATGAGAGTCTTCACCCTATCCCCTGGCAGTCTTTGCGCTTTTGTCGGCCTTGCGTCTGCCGCGCTCCGCTTCGGCAGCTTTCTTAGCGGCCTTTTTGGCGGTAGCCTTGCGCCGGCGAACCTCTTCATTCGAATACATCGTGCCGCGGCAGTTCTTTGCGCCGCAGTTACACAGGGCTTCATCGTCGCCGCCGTCGTAGAGGCAATAGTCGTAGGTGATCTCCTCGCCTGCGGCGATCTTTCGGATCGCCTTGATCCACACCCGGTCGTCTTCCTCGCTGGTCTCGCAGTTGGCATCGCAACTGTGGTTGATAAACATGGCAGTGCAGTGGCCGTCGATGACCATCTCGCCACTCCCAAGTCCAAACAGGTAGGTGATGGGAGAAGCCTCGTAGGCGGTGTCGGCTTCGGTTTTGGTCAACCGGTGGCCGGTGTATTCGGCTACGCGGGCCCCTTTGCGGATCGCAGTTGTGGTGTAGCAGCCCGCGGCGTGGATGGCGGATGAGCGGATGATAAGTCCCATGCGAGTGTGCGATGCTTTCCTTTGGACCGGTATGAATCGCATCGTACCATTTTTCAGTGGTCAGCGATCGGTTGATTTTCGGCGAGCATAGCTCAAGCATGAGGCGTTGAAAGATGAAACGGATTTTCTCGGTTGTACTGGTACTTGCGGTCTGCTTGGCGGCGACGCCGCGACTTCTTGCTCAGGCGCCGGCAACAAGCGATCCGGCGGTGACCGGCCAGAGCAAGCCTGCGGACGAGAGTGAGAAACCGGCGCAATCCTCACACTCCAGCCTCAATCCCTTTCCCGAGGATACAAGCACGGTTCCGGTGATGCCAACGAAGAGCGCACCTGCGTTGCCCGACGGCACCTATTACGGGGCAGAAAACGCTCCGGCATCGTTTCCGGGCGACGATCTTGATCCTGTTCGCTCTCCGGATGACCCCGTGCCAGAAGCCGCAAACGGTCAAAGCGAAGAATCGAGTTCCAGTCGTGCCGGATTGGAGAGTGTGCTGACCCGCCCGGATGACGATCAGCCTGAAAAGAGCAAGAAGAAGATGCTGGTCATCAAGGAGCCCACTCATCAAGAGGCTGCCTCTAAGGATCTAGAAGTGGGCGGCTATTACCTGCAGACGAAGAACTGGAAGGCGGCACAATCGCGATTCGAGTCCGCCCTGGTGCTGGACCCTGAAAATCCCGATGTCTACTGGGGGCTCGCTGAGGCCGCCCGCCATTTGGGCAACCTCGCCGATGCGCGCGCGAATTATCAGAAGGTTGCCGAATTCGATCCCGACAGCCGCCACGGCAAAGAGGCAATCAAGGCTCTGAGAGAGCCGGAGATTGCCAACGGAAAGAACGCCGCATCCAGCAAGCCGCCGGCAACTGGGCCGCAGCAATAACGCTCAAAGTCCGGCCCATCGCAGATAGGCAGCGATGATGGATTGTCCCCACAAGCTGCTGATCATTCCGCCAACGCAGAGAAAAGTCCCGAGTGGCAGCTTCTTCAGAGCCCAACTACCGCCGGCTTTATTTGCAGCTGGGATCGCCAGCAGCGCGACTCCAAATAACGTCCCCAGCACAAATCCCAGCAAAAAGGCCAGCAGAGCGCCGGGCAGGCCAAGCCAAGCGGCCAGCATTGCCATCAGCTTGGCGTCGCCCAGCCCGATCCCCTCGCGGCGGCGGATCAGCCAATAAACCCAGCGGATCAGCAGGATAAGAGCGGCCGCGGCCAGAATGCCGAGAAGCCGATTCAACGCCCCCAACGAGAGGCTACGCTCGTGCAAAACGAACTTGCCATATGCGATCAGAACGGACTCAGAAATCACTCTGTATCGCAGAAGATACGCGATGAATCCCAGTGCGGCTCCGGGCAGCGTCAACCAGTCCGGCAGCCACAGATTCTCGGCATCGAGCACAGCCAGTGCCACCAGCAGCCAGGTCAGGATCATCTTCCCGAAGAAGACAATCATCGAGCTGTAGTAGAAGAGCGGTGGCAAATCCGGCGCCAGCAGTCCCCCGAGCCATTGCCACCCCGCAATCGCACAAGGTACGCCGACGGCCAGCTCGATCAGCGGATAGCGGCAGCTAACCGGGATATGGCAGGTGCGGCAGCGTCCGCGCAAAAAGAGCCAACTGACGACGGGCAGGATCTCCCACCATGCAAGTGTGCGGCCGCAACCGCGGCAGTGGGAGCGTGGGCGGACGATGCTCTCGCCCCTGGGCCAGCGCAGTACACACACGTTGAGCAGGCTGCCAAACGAAAGCCCCAACAGACCGGCAAAGATCGTTCCAAGAATGTGAAGCATGTCGAAGTCGAGTATACGTTCTTGAGACGCAACAGCCATTACCGTCGCTTACGCGCAAGGTAGACTGGAGATGCATGGACCTTTCTTCCGAGCGTCCCACGGCACAGGCCTCCGCGCCACTCGCAACCGATCCCGCACGGGCGGCGGCGTTGTTCGAGCGGTCGGTTGAGATCATGGCCCGGCTGCGCGCTCCCGGTGGCTGCCCCTGGGACCGCGAGCAATCCTTCGACACCATTCGCAAATACACCCTCGAAGAGGCCTACGAGGTCTTCGACGCCATCGAGCGCCGCGACTTCCCGCATCTGGCAGAGGAGTTAGGCGACCTGCTGCTCCAGGTGCTCTTCTATGCCGAGATGGCGGCCAACGAAGGCCATTTCACCATCGCCGATGTCCTCGGCCACTTGAACAAAAAGCTGATTCGCCGCCACCCTCACGTCTTCGGCGAGGAGGCTTCTAGGGCCGCCGGCAACCGGGCCAATGTCGATGCCGATGTGCAAGGCGCCTCGGCGGCCGTGCTGCGCAACTGGGAGGAGATCAAGGCGGCGGAGGCATTGCATGCAGCCGGCGCGCCTGCGGCGCAAAGGCATCCGGCCTCGCGGCTCGATTCCGTTCAGCGTGCAATGCCCGCGCTGGCCGAGGCCGCCAAGCTAGGCGCCAAGGCGCAAAAATCCGGCTTTGACTGGCCCAACTGGCGAGATCTGCTGCCCAAGTTGGCCGAGGAGACCGCTGAACTTGAGGTCGAGGCCTCCTCTGGAGACCCGAGTCGCAAGCCCGCCGTCGAGGCCGAGATGGGCGACCTGCTCTTTACCGTGGTCAACCTCGGCCGCCACCTGGGCGTCGACGCCGAGATGGCTCTGCGCGGCTGCAACCTTCGCTTCCGGCAGCGCTTCCGCGAGATGGAACTGGCCTCTGAACGGCCCCTTGAAGAACTGGCGCCCGATGAATTGGAAGCACTCTGGGCGCAGGCGAAGCGCAGACTGGCCGTCCCCAATCCGGAGGCCAAGCCGTGATCGCGATCCGCTCCTGCTCGGGCCATGACGAACTGGAGGCCTGCGTCCGGCTTGAGATCGAGACCTGGGGCTACGACCCTACGGACGTGATCCCGCGCAAGGCATTTCTGGTGTGGCAGAAAGTTGGCGGGCAGGTCATCGGCGCCTTCGACAAAGAGATCTCAGGCATTCGTGCAGGGGATCGACCGGAAGCGCTGGTGGGCTTCGTGCTTTCCCTGCCCGGAGTGAAAGGAATCAACGGGTCGCTGAGACCCTATCTGCACTCCCACATGCTTGCCGTTCGCGAGGGCTACCGCAATCGCGGCCTCGGCATGAAGCTCAAGCTCGCGCAGCGAATTGAGGCAATGGAGCGCGGCATCGGCCTCATCGAATGGACCTTCGATCCGCTGGAGATCAAGAACGCTTATCTCAATCTCTGCAAGCTGGGAGCTATTGCCTGCCGGTACGAGGTGGATTTCTATGGTGTATCCTCTTCTCGTCTACAGGGTGGGCTCCCGACCGATCGCCTCGTCGCCGAATGGCGCCTCGATTCGCCCAGAGTCGAGGACATCATCGATGGCCGGCCGGCAATTGCAAGAGTCATCGAGGAACGCATTTCGGTTCCAGCCTCAATCTACGAGTGGAAGGCCTCGGATGCAGGCCGGGAGCAGGCGCTAGCGCTTCAATTGGAGAATCGCAACAAGTTTCAGCAAGCGTTTTCACGGGGGTTAGCCGTTGTTGGTTACACCCTGGATGCGAAAGGAAATGGAGTCTTCGAGTTGGGTCACCTCACTCAGGCCGAAAGCGGCCTCAAATCTCAAGGAGCTCAAGATACTCTATGAAAATCGATGCGATCATCCTGCGCGAACTCCACATGCCGCTTGTCCGTCCCTTTGAAACCAGCTTTGGCGTCACCCGCAATCGCAGAATCCTGCTGGCGGAGATCAAGTCAGAGGGATTGACCGGCTGGGGCGAGTGCACGGCAGGTGAGCGGCCACACTTCTCAGCCGAATCGACCGATACCGCCTGGGCTCTGGTCGTCAGAGAATTAGGGCCGATGATGGCAGCGGAGTCTCCCGCACACGGCGGCGAGTGCCCGAAGATCTTCCGCAAGATTCGCGGGAATCGCATGGCCAAGGCAATGTTGGAGAACGCGATTTGGGATCTGGAGGCGCAACGGCAAGAGGTTTCGCTCGCCCATTTGATCGGCGGCGTTCGCGAACGGATTCCCTGTGGCGTTTCGTTGGGAATACAATCTTCGATTCCCGAACTCATGGCAATCATCGAGAGTGAACTGGCGGCGGGCTACCAACGCATCAAGCTCAAGTGCAAACCGGGCTGGGATGTCGAGGTTTTCGACAAGGTCCGCAGCCGCTGGCCCGGCATCATGCTCAGTTGCGACGCCAACTCGGCTTACCGGCTCCGCGATGCCGATCATCTCGTTAGCTTCGATGCATTCGACCTGCTGATGATCGAGCAGCCGCTCTGGCACGATGACTTCTACTACCACTCGATGCTGCAAACGCGCCTCAACACTCCCATCTGCCTGGACGAATCGATCCACAACCGCCGCGATGCGCTGGCCGCCATCGAGATGGAGTCGTGCCGGATCATCAACATCAAGCTGGGCCGCGTCGGCGGCTTCTCCGAGGCCATCGGCGTGCACAACGCCGCACAGGAGCGCGGCATTCCCGTCTGGTGTGGCGGAATGCTGGAGTCGGGCGTGGGCCGCTCGCATAACATCGCTTTGTCGACGCTGGAAAACTTCACTCTGCCCGGCGACGTCTCCGCCTCGGCGCGATACTGGGCTGAAGACATCATCGAGCCCGAAGTCACGGTTTCACCGGCAGGCGAGATCGCTATTTCAGAGACTCCTGGTCGAGGTTTCGAGGTGCGCACGGATCTCGTGGAGCGGCTCACCGTCCGCAAAGAGACGATCCGGGCGATGGAGTTGGTGAGTTAGAGAATCCTTGCTTTTATAGAAGCTCTGGTGTTCGATCCGAGACAGCTTCATTCGCGGTCGGGCAGGCTTTGCAGGTCAATGCCTAACTGCTGGCATTTTTTGTAGAGATGGCTTCGTTCCAAACCCAGTGACTTCGCCGTCTGGGAAACGTTGCGATTGTGCCGGTCGAGTTCAGCCAGCACGGTCGCCCGCTCGAAGGCCATCACGCGCTCGGAGAGTGGGGCAGAGGCGTCGGAATCGGACAACACTGAGACCTTTGTAGACGAATTTATGGCGGGCAACGCCAGCGCAACCGCTTCCGCATCTACCTCCGCTCCGGCCAGCAGGAGCAGCCGTTCGACCACATTGCGCAACTCGCGGATGTTGCCCGGCCAGCGGTATCGTTTGAGCGCCTCAATCGCCTCAGCGGAGAAGGGAACTGGCTTCCATCCGTTTTGCGCGCTTACCTGTCGGGCGAAGTGGTCGACCAGGGCGGGCAGGTCCTCACGCCGCTGCCGCAGCGGTGGCAGTTCGACGGGAAAGACCACGACCCGATGATAGAGGTCGCGCCGAAAACCGCCGGACTCAACCAGTTGCTCCAGATTGCGATGCGTCGCGACCACGACGCGAACATCGACCGTGGTCGGCTTGCCTGAGCCAATGCGCTCGACCTCGCCCTCCTCGAGCACTCGCAGCAGCTTGGCCTGCATCGCGGCCGGCATATCGCCGATCTCGTCGAGAAAGAGGGTCCCGCGGTGGGCCTGCTCGAATTTGCCCGTGTGCCTCTGCGCCGCGCCGGTAAAGGAGCCCTTTTCGTGGCCAAAGAGTTCGCTCTCGATCAGCTCCGCCGGAACCGCAGCACAATTGAGAGTCACGAATGGCCCTGCCGCGCGGTTGCTCTTTTCATGCAAAGTCCGTGCCACCAGTTCCTTGCCCGTCCCGGTCTCGCCGTAGATGCAGATGCGCGACTCGCTGGCCGCCACGCGCTCGATCTGCGCCATCACCCGGCGCATCGTCTCGCCTGTCCAAACCAGGGTGTGCTTGCCGACGCGGCTGCGCAGGTCCTGATTCTCGGTCTCGAGGCGCGTGAGTTTAAGAGCGTTCTCGACCGTCACCAGCAGCTTTTCGGTGGAGAGCGGCTTCTCAAGAAAATCCATCGCGCCTAGCCGTGTTGCACGGACCGCCATCTCGATGTGCGCCTGACCGCTCATCATCACGACTGGCGCGGTCACGTCCGCGTTTTTCAGATCTTCGAGCAGCGCAAGGCCGTCGCGCTTGGGCATTACCACATCGCTCAGGATCAGGTCGAAGGGCTGCGTCAATGCCAGTTCCAGGGCGCGAGCCGCGTGGTCGCAAACCACGGCCTCGTGGCCCGCCAGCCGAAAGGCGCGGGAGAGCGAAGCCAGGGTGTTGGCCTCATCGTCGACGATCAGAATCTTCGCTTTTGGTGTCATGGTTTTGCCTCGACGGCCTTAGGCAACGTGATCACAAAGAGAGCTCCGCCCCCGGGCCGGCTTTCGACGGCGATGGCGCCTCCGTGGTCGGCCACCACCGACTGCACAATCGCCAGGCCAAGGCCGGTTCCATGCTGCTTCGTGGTGTAGTAGGGAGTAAACAGCCGATCGCACTCCTCGGGCGTGAGTCCCTCGCCCGTATCGGCGACGCGAATCTCAATCTTATCTCCCAGAGGCTTGGCCGAGAGGCTCAGCGTGCCGCCTTCAGGCATCGCGTCCATTGCGTTCAAGACAAGATTGCTCAGCGCGCGGTGCAGCAGTTCGGGGTCGGCCATCAGCGGCATCGGCTCATTGGCCAGATCGCTCTCGAATCGAATCTTCGCCTCGCTCTGCGCACCCGCGTTTCCGTAAAGCGAGAGCACGCGCTCAACAAGATCTTTGGCGTCGATGCGCTCCAACTCGGGCTTGGGCATCTTGCTGAAGTCGCTGAAACGGCCAATGATTGTCTTGAGGTTGGCGATCTCTATGCCCAGCGTTTGTGTGCTTTCGCGGAAGACTTCGTCGAACTCCTCCGGAGACAGTTCGCGAGCCCGCACCAGGTTTTCGACGGTCAGTTGCAGGGGGAAGAGCGGATTCTTGAGTTCGTGAGCCAGCCGCCGAGCCAACTCGCGCCATGCGGCAACACGCTCGCTCTGCACTAACCGTTCGCGCTGGCTGGCGAGCTGGCCGGTCATGTGGTTGAAGCTGCGCGCCAATACGCTCAACTCGTCACGCCCGTTCCCTGGCCGTTCCACGCGCGCCTCCCAGTTGCCGTTTGCCACCTCTTCTGCCGCGCGGGCCAATTTTTCGATGGGGCGCGAAATGCGCGCCGCGATCCACAAACTGAAGATAACTGCCAGCAGAATCCCGGCGGCGGCTACGCCATAAGCAATCGCCTTGATGTGCTGTTCAGCCTGGATCAAGCCGGCGCGCGAGACACCCACGGTGAGCACAGCCAAGACGGCGCCCGACTCATTCTTGAGCGGAATCGCTGTCGCGTTCACGCTGTCTTCGCGGCGGCTGGTCAGGTAGAGGATGCCGCTCGACTGCTGGCCGGTCTTGAACGCAGCCTCGATCAGCGGCTGGTAGCTGGCTGCCCCCGGCGCATCGCCCGTTGCGCCCGCAAGCCTCTTGGGGTCGAATGCAGCAGCAGGGCCGGCGGCTGGGGTGCCGTCCGGATTGGTGCTCCCGTCGAGCCCACCGTCGCTGTAGAGGCAGATCTGCATTCCCGGAGTGACGGGCAGATCTGCAAGAAAGCTCTGGTCCAGCCGTTTGCCGCCGATCAGGCGGAGAGTCGGCGACGCAGCAGCACCCGCTGACTCCGCTTTGCCCACGGCGCGCACAGCAAAGAGGCCCAGGGCCGTGCTGCCGTCGGGTAGCTCTTCGCGCTTGAGGAATGGAGATTGGGCGGTCTGCGAGGCGGCAGGTTCCGGGTAGCCGAAACGCGCTGGCCACTGCGCGGAGCTGACGATGCTGCCGTCTGGTCCGACGATCTCTAGAAAATCGAGTTGCGCCTCCTGCGCCAAGCTCGCCGCCTCGGTCAGATAAGGCGATCCGTCTCCGGTCTGGGCGAGTTCAAAGGCCATCGAGCGGAGGTGTTCTGTTGCGGCCATGCGCTCGACAGCGGCAGCCACCTCGGTCGAACGGTGCTGGAATTCTCGCTGGAACTGGCTGACGAAGAGCGCCGTCTCTTGCCGGTCGCGGTCATCGAAGACCTGGCGGATGCGAACGAGCACCGTCCACGCCACTGCCGCGACAGCAGCCGTCACCGTGAGCGAGATCAGCAGCAGCAACTTCTGGCGAAGACTCACGGCGCATCCTCCAGTGAGACACCGGCCAGATCGGGCACGCCATCGGCGGCCAGCCGCAGGTCGCGTACCCGGCCGCTTACCGCAAATGCGCGAGGAAGATAAAGCAGCGGAATGAGTGTGTTGCGGGCAAGAACATCATGTTCCACTTTGAAAACTGAAGCTGTGTCACCGGCCTCTGCCGGTGTGGCTTGACCAGCCGCCTGAAGCAGTGAGGCCAGGGCCGCCGAAGGCTGTGAACCTGCGAGCGGAAGCTGCCGTAGAACGAGGTCGGTATGTCGCGCCGATTGGGAAACCTGCACCGTAAAGCCCGCCTCGTGGAGGCTGAGGGCGATCCGCTGTGCCGCAAGTTGCATGGCGCCGTCGCCCTCGACCGCCATGGCGAGTGGCGGCGGAGCGAGTCCGCCGCGAAGTTCATGTGCTTTGTTGAGGTCGCGGGCGGTGGGAAAGAGGAACGAGTAGCCTGTGAGAGCGGCGGGAAGCAGGCTGGCCGTGACCTCGCCTTGTCTTTGAAAGATCACATTGGAGAGCGCGCTGCGGTCGATGGCGAGCGCGATGGCCGCACGCAAGTTGGGGTTGCCGAGAACGCCGGAGTCCGCAACCTGAAGCGCCAGCAGCGTGGCGGGTGGCGAGGCCACGATGGTCAGCCGCTGCTCTCTGGCCTGGCGCAACTGCTCTGCGGGAACCTCAACCAGATCGGCCCTGCCCACCGAGAGGTCAAGCCACTGGTCGCGGATCGAGCGGTGGACGCGGATTTCGATGCCGTCGAGAAATGGCCGGCCCCGCCAGCAGTTGTCGTTCGCGGCAAGCGTCAGCACTCCACTCGCAAAGCCAGTGAGCTGAAAAGGCCCGGTGCCGATGTTCCCAGCGGGTGTCGAGCCGTTTTCGGTGATTGTGAGGGCGATGCTGTAGTCGTCAGCGGCCAGCAGAGAGGGGAGGTTGGGCAGCGGCGAGTCGCTGGTGAAGACGACCGAAGAGCCTACAGCATGAACGGCCGTCCACGGGCATCCCGCAGCGCAGAGGGCGGTCAGTGAGGCCACAACATTGACCGAGGTGAGGGGCGTGCCGTCGTGGAAGTGAACGCCGGACCTGAGCCGAAACTGCCAGCGATGATCGTTGTCTTCGGACTTCCATTCTGTGGCCAAGGCAGCCTGCGGAGTTCCATCGGCGCTTGAGCTGGTGAGGCCGTCCAGGACCAGCCGTCGTGCCACTCCGCCGGCGCGCTGCCAGGGATCGCCCTCGATCTCGACGCGCAGCGTGCCGCCGAAGTGGGGGCGCGTGCGCCCTGCGGCGGGAAGCGCCAGCAAGGCCACGAGAAAACTAATTACAACTTGCCGTAACACGGTCCACCTCGTAGGATTCCGCCGAGCCGAGGCCGGCGGTCTTTCGCACAACGGCGAGAACGCTCTTGCCGTCGGGCGCGCCCCAGAGCGCTGTAACGGTGCCCTCCATGGCGAGCGGAGCGCTGGCCGGAATTGCCTCCAACGCGGGAAGTTCATAGGCGCGAAGGCTGTCGCTGAGGGCCTCGCCGGAGCCGGAGGCGATAATCTGCGTGCCCGCGCCGCAGCCTGAGTTGAGCGCAGCAAAATCGCTGCCCCAGTCGCGCGTGCCGATGACGGGCCTGAGCGCGCCGTTCTCAACTAGTTGCACCTTGCCGTCGATGCCATTAACGAGCAGCGCGACGTTTGACGCAGGGCGGGGAAACACGGATGCCGAATAGAACGGAGGCAGGTCGACGCCAAGGCTAGGTGTGACGACGCCCGTGAAGTAGTTGCGGGCCGCGTTGTAGAAGGCTTTGAGAGAGGCTGCGCCATTTGTCGTATTGGCTTGTGCGATCGGCCCAACTGCAATGGGCCAGGGATCGTCGCTGGGGCGGCATCGATGAGACCAGGGGGAAGCGGCGCTCTCGGCAGGGGATGGTTCAATCGTGCATTGAAGACCGGGGATGAAGGCAGCAAAGCCATTGGCGGATGAACTCAGAAGACCGCGCGCGTCGCGGCTCAAGGTGTGCTGTGCGCTGAAGGAAAGATGGGATTGGCGCTGCCAGCCTTCTGACGTGCGGCTGAAGACCGAGATGCCCTCCGGGTGAAGCAGGAGTAGCAGCGAGTCTTTTTCGTCCGCGTACAAAATGGATTCGTTTGGTATATGCTCCGGCGCCGCAAAGACCGTCTGCTTGCGCAATTGGATCTGCTCGTTCACTGGCTTTGCATTGCTGATCGAGCGATCCACATGCACCATCGCCACCCGCGTTTCGTTCCCCTCGACGATCTCGGCCACCCACAACCGCTCCCGCAGATTCTCGCTCAGCGTTATGCGAAGCAGGTTGGCTGTCTCCGCCTCCGAGGTCGTTACGCCGCGCGCTTTCAAGTCCAGCACCAGCAGGTGCCGAATTGCCGGAATCTCATCGGTTGAAATGGTCGAGATATTGCGAATGGTGAGATGGGCCTGGCCCGGTCCGAGAATTCCGGCAATCTCATCGGCGAGCGATGCAGCGGGTTGCTCCCACGGGCTGGGTGTGGCTGTGGCGCTCGCCGTCAGGCCAATCACTCCACTCGCAACCGCCGCAATCAGCCACGTCAGCTTCATCGGGTTCAACTTTCCATGAATTCTTCGTATGCGCGGATTATATCGTTTGGTGCCTTCGGCGATCCGTCCTGCGTATCAGCCAAAAAGGATGAATGTTCAGCATGGGCGAGTGATAGGGCCTCCCGCCCATGCTGAACGGATTTTCAATGCCCGTTCTTCGGCTCGGGATCGGACTCAGAATCCATCTCCTGCTTGACAACCGGCGAATTGGCCATGTTCTTGAAAACATCGTTGGCAAAGAAGAACTTGCCGTCCGATGGCACCATGAGCACCTGGATCTTGTCAGAGAGCCGCTCGGCCACGATCTTGTTGATCAGCAGAGGCGACTTGTTCAACAATTCCGCCTCGCTGGTCATGCGCTCGGCGTTTGCAGTCGCGATCAACTTGATTCGGCTGGCCTCGGCCTCTGCCAATAGGTTGCGCCGCTGTAGTTCGGCCTTGCTGTCGATCACTTTAGCCTGCGCGTCGGCGTCGGCATTCTCGATGGTGGCTTCTTTGCGCGCCTGGGCCTCGAGTTTGCTCTGCTCGATCTGCTTCTCCTTGAGCGGCAGCGTGTATTGCATTGCGTCGGCCTCGCCTTTGGCCTCAACTACCTTGGACTGGGCCTCGCCCTCGGCTTCCTTGACCTTCTGCACAGCCTCGGCCTCTGCCTGCAACTCGGCGATGCGCACTTGTTTCTGCTGGATGTCAGTGGTGACGCTCATTTGATCGTCCTCCTGCTCCTTCAGTAACAAGCCTTCCAGACCCTTCGCATACTCCTCGGGCAACTGAATGTCGGAGAGCATGACCTGTTCAACCAAAATGCCGTCGGCGCCCAGCCTGCGAGTGATCATCGCGGTAGCCTTGGAGCGAATCTCCTCGCGCTTGGTTGAGAAGATCTCGCGCACTGTGTACGACGGCGCCAACTCGCGCCATGCGCTTGCAACTGCGGGCGGCACCAGTTGCTTATCCGCCGGTTGGGGCAGGTGTGCCTGCACGCTGTCCAGCTTGTTGGGGTCCAGCCGGTAACGAACGGTCACCGCCAGACCGATGTTGAGACCTTCGAGCGACTGCACGGTCAGTCCGGTCTTCTGCGCTGCGGCCTTCGCAGTCTCCTCCGCTACGCCGGCGGTAAAGAGGTGGTCGCGCAGGTCAAAGAGCTCGATGCTCTCGATCATCGGTGTGACAAAGTGCATACCGGGATAAAGCGTTCCAGGCTCCGTGCCGCCGATCTGGCTAACGCGCACGCCGCCCATTCCGCTGGGAACGACGACGATGCTGGCAGCAATCAGCAAAGGCAGGCATGCCACCAGAACCAGCGCCACTGAACCGCGCCAGGGGATCTCGCGGAGTTCAACCTCTGCAAATTCTTCTTCTGTCTTGCGGCGCGCATCCCGGATGCGCAGCCACAGACTGTAAAGTGGAATCGCCAACGCGGCAGCCAGCAACACGACTCCCGCAACCGTCAACAACAGCTTCAGTGCGATCATTTTCCTTCTCCTTCTTGCTTGTTGCGCTCACCGTGTCTGCACTCCGGCGATAAGTGACTATCGCCAGAGGCTCCGCGTCTCCCGGTTCCCGGCCATGGAGCCAGCATCAGCCGGACCAGTCCTCCAAACGTCATCTCCTCAAAGAGCAGCCCTACAGCAACCGGCAGCAGTACCGCTCCCAACCCGTTCATTGCTTCAGTCAGCAGGTGCATCGCTCGCCCCCATTTACCGCAAAGCCGCAACGTAGATAGCTGCGTGCGTCGCCGCCTGATTTGTTGTGGTGCCTGCCATCTCGACTGTCGCCGTAGCAGGTGCCACCGGCGGTTCTGCCTTCGCCAGAAGCACGGGCTGCGTCGCCGCTGGAGCCTGGCCGGTGCCGAACAGCTTCGCCGTCTCCTCGTTGCGTTGGCCCACCAGCTTCACCGTGTCGCCCACCGCGACCAGTTCATAGAACTCCTCAAGGTCGGCCTTGGCCATGCGAACGCATCCGTGAGAGGCGGGCTTGCCGATGGAGTTGGGCTCGTTGGTTCCGTGAATGCCGTAGCCGGGAATGCTCAGGCCCATCCAACGCGTGCCCACGGGGTTGTGCGGTCCCGGCATGACGACCTTGCCGTTGTGGCGATAGATGGGGTTGGCGACGCGCCGCGCGATGGTGAAGGTGCCCTCGGGACTGGGGCTGGCGGGCTTGCCGACTGCGACGGGGTAGATCTTCTTTACCTGACCGTCTTCGACCAGGGCCAGCTTGCAGTCTTCGAGGCTCACCACGATCACGCGCTTGGGTGCGGCGACCGGAGTGCCGACTTGCTGCGCCAACGTCTGAGCTGCCAGAACCACCGCCGCAACCACCACCATCACCAGTTTGCCGAGCATCAAAGCCTTCATCGCGTCCCCCTTGCCAATCGCCTGCGCCCAGACAAAATGCAAGCAGGCCGCCAAAGACTATTGGTTGAAAACAAATGGATTAACGACGAGGACAGGGACTCGAAACGTGTCACGGCACACACGGTGTGTCAGAGCTGACACGTCAGGTAAGGGCATCTTTGGAGCGTTGAAAGCTCGGAGCAGATTACTCAAGAGGGATGGGCTGGTGAAGTCCTGGTCGCCGGCCCAGAGGGTTACATATTGCTGGTGCCCCCTCCTTTTCGCTTCTTTCTGCGGAAAGGGTGGGATACCGGAACATTCACCCGGCCACGAGGGTCTTACTGTTTGGCCGCCTTGAGGGCTTCGGTAAGCGCCGGGACCACCTCGAAGAGATCACCCACAATGCCGTAGTCGGCAGCCTCAAAGATGGGCGCGCCAGGGTCTTTGTTGATGGCCACCACGCATTGTGAACCTTTCATACCGACCAGGTGCTGGATGGCTCCTGAGATGCCGACAGCCAGGTAGAGCTTGGGCGAAACGGTTTGGCCGGAGCTGCCAATCTGCCGTTCAAGGGGCAGCCAGCCGTTGTCGCAGATAGGCCTCGATGCGCCCAATTCCGCGTTTAACGCCGTCGCCAACTCCTGGAGCAACGGGATCTTATCGGCGTCCTTGATACCTCGACCTACTCCCACGATCAATTGCGCCGAAGCAAGGTCCACTGTTTGCGCCGAGGCGCGGTAGCGCTCGCCGGGCTTCGAGTGAAGCTGTGCTGCCTCGATTAGCGGTGAGAAGACCGCGACCTCTGCCGCGCCAGCTTCGACTGTGTCGGCTCGGAATGCTCCTGCCTGTACCGAGACAAAGCATGGCCCGACGCCTGTGTGCCTATAAGAACCGTTGAGCCGGCCCTGCATCAGTTGCCGCGTAAAGACGGGGCCCCCGCCAATCGCGGTTACGTCGCCGATCAGCGTCTGGCCCAGCCGGGCGGCCAACGCAGGAGCGTAGTCTCGCACCTGATAGGAGTGCGGAAAGATGACATAATCCGGCTTCTCATCTTCAAAAAACTGCTGTAGAGCCAGCGAAGTTCCATCGGCAGTGTAGGCCGCCAGCAGTGGATGCTCCACGCGAGCGACCTTGCTCAGCGCCTTGACTGCGGCCTCGGCTGCCAGGCTCTCAGTCTGCGCGTCGACTACCGCTGCATTCACAGCCAACCCGGTGAGAGCAGCCAGTTTCTGACCGGCGGCCACGGCCTCCCAACTGATGCGGCTTACGCGGCCATCGCGCTCTTCCAACACCACCCAAATGCCGCTCATAGCACCCTCGCTTCGAACTTCAGCTTTTCAACCAGCGCCGCAACCGCTTCCTTCGCCGTGCCGGATAGCATCTCGGTAGACTTCTGCCTGTTTGGCAACGTGACTCGCTCCAAGACCACCACCGGCGCGCTGTTGATGGACAACTCAGTTGCCTCGACAATGCGCACCTCCTTGGTTTTGGCGCGCTTGATGCCCATCAGCGTTGCGTAGCGCAGTTTGTTGCCGCCCGATTGAATCGTCAGCACGGCTGGCGTCGGCAGTTCGACGGTCTGGAACCAGCCTTCTTCCCATTCGCGCTTCACGCTCAAGCCGGTCTCGGTCTTCTCAACATGCAGGATCAGCGAGGCGTGGGGCAGGCCAAGCAACTCAGCCAGAATCACTCCTGTCTGCCCCAGCCCGAGATCGTCGGATTGCAGACCGGTCAGCACGAGGTCGGGATTTTCGGGCTTTACGGCGGCGGCAAGCAACCGCGCAACGCCGAGCGCATCGCGGTTGCCGAGGTCAGCACAGTCGATATGAATTGCCCGGTCGGCGCCCTTGGCCAACGCCTCGCGGATCGTCGAGCCCACACGCTCCGGCCCGGCGCTGACGACGACGACCTCGCCGCCGTGCTTCTCCTTGAGCTGCAATGCCTGTTCCAGGGCATAGGCGTCGGACTCGTTCAGCGCCCATTGCAGCCCGGCCTCTTCAATCCACTTGCCGCTAGCGTCGATGCGCACCTGCGCATCCCGCTCTGGAACTTGTTTGATGGCTACGATGATTTTCATATTCCATCCTTCATGGAATTCGGTGCTCCACTTCGTCTTTCGGCAATGCCCGCGCGGCTAACTGAGCAATGTCGAGCAACTGCGGAGCGGCTTCGCCGCTCTCTGCCAGCGCATCGCGGAACATGCTATTGCAGAAGGGGCAGGCCGTTGCAACAGTTTTCGCTCCGGTTGCAATTAGTTCTGTGGCGCGCACATGGCTGACGCGCTCGCCGGTCTCTTCGCCTAGAAATGCAAGCCCGCCGCCCGCGCCGCAGCAGAAGCTGCGCTCACGATTGCGCGGAGCCTCGACCAGTTCCCCGGCCTGCGCAACAACTTTGCGAGGCTCCTCGTAGACGTTGCGATAGCGGCCCAGGTAGCAGGGATCGTGGAAGACGATCTTTTCGGGGCCCTGAGCTTTGCCCGCAGGGCCTAAAGGCCCCGATATGTTGGCGACCTTATCGGCACGACTGAAGTCGTGCCCTGACGCTTTGCTCGTCACGTTGAGTGCGGGAGCTTGTGACGCGATGGATGAGCTTGCCTCCGGGGCTAAAGCCCATTCTTGAGCGGCTGGAGATTTCCGGGGGTTGAAACCCCCGGCTCCCTCCGACGAAGCTCCTGCACCGTCCGACAGACTTTCTGTGCCCTTCAACGAAACTCCTGCACCCTCCGACGCCCCCCCGGCTCCCTCCGTTTGGGCCGCGGCTGCTCGTTCCTCCTCAGGGGCTGAAGCCCCCTTTGTTTCGGCCATCCTGATGTCCGGGCTAAAGCCCGGACCTACCGGACGAGACAGCATCTCCACAAAGCGAGCCAAGAACTCGCTGTGATGCTCGACCGGGGGCGGCGTGCCGTACTCCTTCCAGTCCTCCTGAATGGTTCGCACGCAGTGAGGGCAGATGGTAATGATCCGCTTCACCTTGTTGTCGGCCAGCGTCTTGAGGTTTTCCTCGGCCAGTTGCTGGAAGAGCAGATCGTTGCCCAGGCGGCGCACCGGGTCGCCGGTGCATTTCTCCTTGCGCAAGACGCCATATCTCGCGCCCAGATAGTTCATCACGCGGGCAAGGTCGGCGACGATTTCGCGGCCCTTTGGATCGTAGCCGCCCATGCAGCCCAGCCAAAGACAGTACTCCTGCGTCCCATCGAAGAGCGGCAGACGGGCCCGATCGATGAACTTGTCGCGGTCAGAGGCGGGAAGGCCCAGAGCATTTGACCCGCGCTCCAAAGTAAGGAAGAGCTTGGCCCCGTAGTCGTTCTCCCATGCTTCCGTGTTGACCGCACCGCGCCGCAGGCCGACTATGATTGGCAAGTGCTCGATGCCCACCGGGCACTGAAACTCGCAGGCCCCGCAGGTTGTGCATTGAAAAGCGGCCTCCTGGGAGTTGTACTTGCCGAGTAGCGGCTCCGATGATGTGGGGCCGAGGTCGTTGAGGTAGCCGCGCAGGCCGAGAATGATCTCCTTGGGGTTGAGCAATTTGCCAGTATTGGCGGCGGGGCAGTGCTCGGTGCATCGCCCGCACTCGACGCAGGAATAGGCTTGCAGGCTGACTAATTGGGTTAAGTCCGTGCCCGCGACCAATCCAAAGTCCTCATCACCAACAAGAGACGGAATCTGGCTGAAGCCACCGCGCGAGAGGAAGACCGTGGCCGGGCTCAGCATCAAGTGCAGGTGCTTCGTGTGCGGAATGATCGGCAGAAAGCTCAGCAGCGCCAGCGTGTGTACCCACCAGAGAAACCGCGTGGCGGGGCTGGCATCCGCCACGAAGAACGACGCCAGATAGGTGACCATCAGCAGAAAGATCAGGAAGGCGACGATGCCGGACTGGTAGGAGAGCTTCTCGCCCAGCCATTTGGGCCGGACCAGGAAGCGGCGGACGAAGAGTCCCAGAATGCCCGCAGCGCAGGCCAGGGCAAAGACAGCAGCGAGATCGAAGTAAAAGCGGCCAAACCGGCCCTCGGGCGAGAGGAAGCCAAGGCCCAGTCCGGTTGCGAAGTGATTCAGCGTGACCAGAACAAAGGCGCAGAAGCCCCAGAAGACAGATGCGTGGGCCAAGCCGGGGAGCGGGCGCTGACGGATGACCTTGGCCTGGCAGAGCACCTCCCAGACGAAATCCCCGACCCGCGTGCCTATCGGGAAAAGGCGGAAGCCGGCGTCCTTCTTTGATTGGAGGATCTTTTCGAGCACCGTGCCGAAGCGTCGCCAGAAGCTCGCGACGGAGACCGCAATCAGCGCGATCAGGAGCAGCCTCTCCGGGAGAGAGAAGTGCTGTGGTTCAGCCAGTGTCAGGTTCAAAAGCTGCATAAGCGAACCGAGCCAATCAGACACGGCAAAGATACACGATTGGCTTGGCTTCTGTCCCGCAGAATGCTCTTCAGGCACCGTCCCTAACCGGACTCCGCCGCCTGTGGTGGGGGTCCTCCCAGCGCTGAAGCGCTGGGCCAATAAACACTGCGCCTTCGGCGCGGATCGTTCGCACGCTGCCGGCAGGCTGCACACCGACAAAGGCCCTTTTGAGGGGCCTCCAACCATAAACCGTACGGCTTCACCGGAGGATATTTACTCTTCTTAGCAGCGCACGATCTTCGGTGAAACGATCCCTTTGGTTGCGTTGCGCGTGTCCACTACCAATTGCGACTGCTCGACGATGGTCTTGTAATTGTAGGTCGAGTGATCCGTGACGATGACCACTGCGTCGTACTCGCCCAGGTTGTCAAGCGGGGTGTTGTTCATGTTCAAGTCGTAGTGGCGGCCTTGACCCACGTGCGCAAAATAAGGGTCGTTGTAGGCCACTTCGGCACCTTTGTCTCGCAGCAGTTCGATGATCGTCAGCGAGGGCGACTCGCGCAGATCGTCGATATCGCGTTTGTAAGCCACACCGAGCACCAGAACCTTCGATCCCTTGATCGACTTGCGCTGCTCGTTGAGTGCGGCGCCGATCTGCTCGATCACAAAGTAGGGCATGGCGGTGTTGATCTCGCCAGCCACATCGATAAAGCGGGTGCGGAAATCGAATTGCTTCGCCTTCCACGAGAGATAAAACGGATCAATGGGAATGCAATGGCCGCCGAGACCCGGCCCAGGATAGAAGGCCTGAAAGCCGAAGGGCTTGGTCTTGGCCGCGTTGATTACCTCGTGGATGTCGATGCCCATGCGCATCGTGAGTTGCTTGAGTTCGTTGACCAGCGCGATATTCACGCAGCGGTAGATGTTCTCGAGCAATTTAGTCATCTCGGCGACTGCGGGGCTGCTGACCGGGACTATGCGGCCAAAGATCGCACCATACATCGCTGAAGCCAGTTCGGTGGCCGCCGGGCCGCAGCCGCCGATGACCTTGGGAATATTGTGGCGCGCCACGGTGTCATTGCCAGGATCTTCGCGTTCTGGAGAAAAAGCCACATGCACGCCGGCCTCGTCAAGCGAGCGCGAGACCTTGAGCCCGCGCGGGTTGCCGGCTTCAAGCCGGGGAACAACAACTTCTTCGGTGGTGCCCGGATAAGTGGTGCTTTCAAGTACGATCAGTTGGCCCTCGTGCAGCCAGGGTGCGATCGACTCAACCGTCCCCGTCACGTATCTCAAATCTGGTTCATGGTGTTCGTTCAGCGGTGTAGGAACGCAGATAATCACGGCATCCATTTTGGCGATCTGGGAGTAATCCGCTGTGGCGCGGAAGCCCGCCTTCTGCGCCTGCTGGATCTCGGCCGGGAGGATGCGCACGATGTAGGAGCCACCGCCATTTAGTGTGTCCACTTTGTCCGTTGAGATGTCAAAGCCGGTAACCCGGAATCGCTCGCCGCTGAAGAGCAGCGCCAGTGGCAGGCCCACATAACCCATCCCGATAATGCCGATTTGGGACTCCCGGGATTCGATTCCTTGCTTGAGTCCGGCGAGCCGGCATTCGGTAGCGATTGTCATGTCCCTCATTGTAGGACACACGAGGTCATCGAAGGGTTGAAGGGAATCACAAGTATCCAACAGTGTGAGCTATGGTAGAAGGAGGAGCCGCGCCGTGATCCCGTTGATTGTGCTCGCGATTTCATTCGTAGCGTTTAGGCTGGCCGGCATTGGAATTGCGTATTTCGCAGATTGGCAGAATGCCCTGAGAGCGGCGTTGGGCGTGATGTTCCTGCTGACGGCCTCGGCGCATTGGGGGAAGCGCCGCGCCGACCTGATGCGCATGGTTCCGGTGGTCTTTGGTGCTGCCGGAGTGTGGGTCACGCTTACGGGAATCGCAGAGGTCTTGATCGTGCTGGGGTTGCAGTATCCGCCGGTGGCCCCGGCAGTTGCAGCGGTAGCGGCTGTGATGTTGGCTTGTATCTTCCCGGCCAATGTGAAGGCTGCGCAAGAACGGCTGACGATCGGCGGACGGCCCGTTCCGGGCTTAGCCCTGAGACTGGCGGTTCAGATTGTGTTCCTGTTGGCGCTGGCGGCTTCGGTATGGCCCCGATAGGGCCTACTACAGAGTTCAACCCATTTCGGGAGCAAGGGCAGTTTCGATTATCCTATTCCTGACTCCTCACCCCTGAGCATCGCGAACAATTCAGAAAGTGGAGGATCTTTTTGGCAAAGTACCTTGTAACCGGTGCGGCAGGCTTCATTGGCCGCTCGATTGCCGCGGCCTTGCTGGCTCGCGGTGAGAGCGTGCGGGGCATTGACAACTTCGTCACCGGGAGGCGTTCTAACCTCATCGGCCTTGAGGCGATGGAGTTCATCGAGGGCGACCTTGCCGATCCGGGAGCCTGCGTCATGGCGTGCGCCGGTGTCGAGATCGTCTTCCACGAGGCGGCTCTGGCTTCGGTTCCGCGTTCGGTCGCCGATCCCGTGGCTACCAACACAGCTTGCGTGGATGCCACATTGAATCTGCTGGTTGCAGCGCGCGACGCCGGCGTGCGCCGACTGGTCTATGCGGCGTCATCCTCCGTTTATGGAGATGCGCCGAGCTTGCCCAAGCACGAGGGGATGCTGCCCGACCCAATTTCTCCCTATGCCGTTGCCAAGCTCACCGGCGAGCATTATCTGCGCGCCTTCACCCGCGTCTACGGGATGGAGACAGTGTCTCTGCGCTACTTCAACGTCTTCGGCCCCTACCAGGACCCTACCTCCCATTACTCCGGGGTGTTGGCCATCTTTTGCCGCCGCATGTTGGCCGGGGAGCGCTCTCCAGGTTCGCAGCAACCCACCATCTATGGCGACGGCGAACAGAGCCGTGACTTTACCTACATCGACAATGTGGTGCACGCCAATCTTCTGGCTGCCGCCGCGCCGGCTGAGAAAGTCTCGGGCCGCATGATGAATATCGCCACCGGCAGCCGCATTACGCTGAATCAGACCTTCGAGATCCTGCAGAAGCTCACTGGGTATAAAGGCAAGCCCGCCTACAGTGCTTCGCGCGCTGGCGATATTCGCGACTCGCTGGCTGACATTCGCCTCGCCGAAGAATTGCTTGGCTACGCGCCCGTCGTCGATTTCCGCGAGGGCCTCCGCAGAACCGTCGAGTGGTATCAGAGCGGCGGAGGGGTGGACTGAGCCCCTGCGTTGTGGAAGGTTTACTCGATTTCGGTGTTTCCTGAACCGGGGAGTCTATTGACGGATTGCTTCCTATGACGCAAACTGACGGAAGCCATTTCCTTCGACTACGCTCGTTCTGAATCTCGGGAAAGCCCTGCCGGAAGGACCCTAGAACGGAGGTTCCCAACCCGTGCAGGAAGCCAACGCCGTCCCAAACGCCCCCCCCCGGCATTCCAATTCGCGTTCCGGCGCCGGCGTACAAATCTCCTCACGAAGCCTGCGTGAACTGTGGGAGCTTCTGGCCCGCCGCCGCTGGCTGGTTGGGTCGATTGTCGGTGGAATGCTGCTGGCCTGTTTTCTCTATTGCCTCATCGCACCCAATCAGTTCGAGGCCAACGCCAGCGTGGCATTGAGAACTTCGCCCTCTTCGCCGCTTAGTCTGGGGGTGTCGGAGCCGTTGGTGGCGGCTTCGATTCTCTCTGCGCCGGTTCAGCAGGAGACCCTGGCCAACATCTTTCGCAGCAATCAACTGGCCTGGAAGGTGATCACCGGCCTCAAGCTTTACCAGGCGCCAGGCTTCATGGGACGTTCCTTAAAACGCTTTCCCGATTTTCATCCCGAAGCCCCTTCCGTAGATGCCCAGGCTTGGCTGCTGGGGCGCTTTGAGCGTCGGCTGCGCGTCGAGACCTTGCCACGTACCCTGCTGATCCAGATTCGCTTCCGCTGCGGGGATGCGGCTCTTTCGGCAGATGTCGTGAACGCTCTGATTCGTGCCTACGTCCAGCAGGATGCCGATGCCCGCGTGCAGGCCACCTCGCAGGCCTCCGACTGGCTGCAAGGCCAATTGAAGGAGCTAAGGGCACGTGTGGCCCTTGATGACCAGCGGCTTGCTGCCTTCCAGCGGGAGAATGGCCTGCTGAGCACGCCAGAGACAATGGCCAGCGGCCAGCCTGGCGAGACGCAGCACACGTCTGCCTTGCTCGAAATCGACGAATTGGGCCGCCAACTGGTGGCAGCGGCTACGGATCGAATCCAGCGCGAGGCGCAGTACCGCGCAGCATCGCAAGGCGATCCGGAGCTGGTCGTTGCCTCCAATCCACAGTTACAGGCAGAAAGCGGCGACTTTGCCACGGTTCTGCTGCAGCAGATCCACTCGCGGCAGAGCGAACTTGAACTGGAAGAAGCCCAGCTCAACATCGAACACGGTCCCAACTTCCCTCGCGCTGTTGAAATTCGCGGACAGCTAAAGGATCTGGAACGGCAGAAGAAAGCCGATGATGCGACGCTCGTCGAGCGATTCCACAGTGCCTGGCAGACGGCCGCCGCACGCGAGCAACTAGTCCGCAAGGATCTCGAAGAAGTGACCGGCGAAGGCATGAAGGCCAACGAAGCGGCCACCGAATACGCGTCCATGCGTGAAGAGGCCAACGCCAATCACGAACTTTATGTGCGTGTGCTCGACAAGGAGCAGGAGGCGGGGCTGGCGGCTGGCGTTCAGGGTTCGAACGTCTCCGTTATTGACTATGCCCGGCAGCCAGACAAGCCGGTCGCGCCCGATCTCCCGCTTTATATGGCTATTACCTTGTTTGTCAGCCTCTGGCTGGCCGTAGGAGGCGCACTCTTGCTTGAATCCCTTCGTCCCGAAGTAACGCGTGTCGCCTTGGCGGTGCTGGCGGTGGTCCTCGCGAGCGCGGCAGCGAATGCGCAGGCGTCTACGCCCAACACCTCCGGCCTGCCCTCGGGGGTGGTCCGCGCTCCGGCTTCGCGGCAAGGCACGAGGTCCCCCAATCCCAAAGAAGCGCCAGCCGTTTGGGATAGCCCAAGCGAGGTGGCGCCTTTGCCGCTGGCCGGCACGCAGTTGGGCTCTCCGATGGCGGCTCCTATCGGGCCGGGAGATTTTCTTGACGTCAGCGAGTACCATACCCCCGAGTTTCATTCGGCTGTACGCGTCGCTTCATCCGGCGTTGTGACGCTACCCATGATCCGTGAGGTGAAAGTGGAGGGTCTGGACGAGCAGGCCGCCGCGCGCGCGATTGAAGCGGCTCTGGTGGCAAAAGGGATGCTGCTACACCCGCAGGTCTCTGTGATGGTTACCTCGTATGCCGGTCAGGACGTGAGCGTGCTAGGCGAGGTGGTGCACCCCGGCGTCTACCCCTACACTCTGCATCATCGACTGCTGGATCTGATCTCTGCCGCCTCCGGTTTGGCTCCCAACGCCGGTCGCCTGGTCAATTACTTCCATCGCGACGACGCAAAAACTCCGCATCCGGTCGTGCTCGATCCGAGTGGAACCGATACCGCGGTCGACCACAATCCTGAACTTGCCCCGGGCGACACGGTGCAGGTGAGCCGCGCGGGCCTCATCTATGTAGTTGGAGATGTGCAGCGCCCCGGCGGGTTTCCCGTCGACCCGGCGCAAGGGCTGACCGTGGTGCAGGCCCTCTCGCTGGCCTGGGGTTCGTTGCCAAACGCCGCCAACAGCAAGGCCCTGCTCATCCATGAACAAAAGAGCGGACGGACAATCACCACGCTTGACCTGAAGCGCATGGTCCACGGCCAGGATCCTGACCAGTCGGTGCATGACCGCGATATTCTCTTCGTCCCCCACTCGATGGCTAAAGAACTGTGGAACAAGACGCTTGAGTCGGCACTTCAATCGGCGGTCGGCGTCAGCATCTATGCGGGATTGGTCTTTTCGCAGTGGCACTCGATCCTGACCACTTCAACCTCAGTCGCCAACTCGGCCACGAACAGCACCGGCGTGAGCACTGGAACTAGCACCGGAACGAGTACCGGCGCCAGCAGCGGCACGAGCACCGGAATCAGCACCGGTACGAGCACTGGCGCCAGTACCGGCACAAGCAACGGCACGACGACAACCACAACGACCACCACGGCAAATTAGGCCGGTTGCCTGGCCGCTATATCCGGCACGGCCAGAAGAAGGATCAACCGGCCCACGAAGGCGATATTCTCGACGTTCCAGATTCGGAGGCAAGAACCTGAGGAACCAGATGTTGAAATCGGCCATTCAATAGGCCACGGGCGTCATCTTCTACGCCGGCCTGGTCTCTTCGCGTAGGTTCTGAGGGAGCCGCTGGAGAGTAGTCTCTGTAGACTGATTAGAAAGAATCAAAGCAATAAAGGAGTTGACTTTTGCCCGACCCAGGGACAACCCGGCAGTTCGGCCGCGTGACCTTCGTGCTCTCCTTACTGCTGGTTGTGTTGGCTGGCAGCGCTTGCCTAAGGCTGACGCACGCTCATCCAGGCAGCAAACGCGTCCTGGCTGCCGCGGGATACGGCTTGGCGATCCTGGGCGTCTTCTGGACCAGAAGTCTTGCAAGACGCTTGAAGGAGGCCGGGCTGCCGCGCTGGACCTTCTGGCCGTATTTCCTGATTGTCTTCACCGGCTGTCTTGGGGCGTTCGCGCTCAAATTCACCAATACCCTTGAAACGCTGGGACTCTTTCTCGCTCTCCAGCTTCCGGCGCTCTTTCTCTCAGGCAATCCTGCGCCAGCGGCGGATTTGCACCGAGCCACGAGCGCGCAGACGACACCGCCTGCTTCTACCCCGAAGCGAACGAAGCCGGCCCGGCCCATCACGCCGATTGGAGCGATCGAGTTCGCAATTTACGTCGCGTTGATCGCTGGCATCTTGTTTGTTCTCCACCTCTTGCGGGGCGACTTAGCCGGCTTGGGCCTGCCGCGGACATTGAGAATCGCATTGGATGTTGCATCGGTGCTGCTTGTCGTGCCGTGGATCCTCTGCATCAGGGGAAGATTCGGGAGTCTTGGCCTGACGCGTTGGTACCCTGCTTTCTGCTCCATTGTGCTCGTCGGCTGCGGCTCGCTATTTGCTGTTAGAGCGATCGAATTCCGGCACGCGCTGATTCTATTCGCGGTCTTACAGCTTCCTGCCGTGTTTCTCAGGCGTGAGTTGATCCCGGTCAGGCCCGCAGAGGTCGGAGCCTCGGAGGATGCTGGCACAGGCGCCTGAGAGGTTTTGCCAGAAAAGTTGAGCCCGAGAGGTTGAGTCCGATGCGCCGCATCGCATGGCTTTTGTTGCTGTTTTACGCGTTCGCGATTCCATGGGAGTACTCCCTGGATCTGGGCGAGCCGCTGGGCAACATCGCTCGCATTGCAGGTCTGCTCACGCTTCTCGCGGCGGTACCCGCGGTTCTCGAATCGCGCAGGGTTCGCAATCCGGGGCCGATGCTTTGGCTTATCCTGGCTCTCTATCTCTGGTTCTGTTGTTCTTTTTTTTGGACTATCGAACCGCTTGCGACCTTTGACAAAATGCGCAGCTCCTTCCAGGAGATGATGATCGTCTGGCTGGTCTGGGAGTTTGCCGACAACGCCGGCGATCTTCGCTCGCTCTTGCGTGCGACTGTGGCTGGATCCTGTGTTCTGGCCGCGCTCACACTGGCCAACTTCGCTTCAGCCGAAGCCGTTGTCAGCGATCAGATCCGCTTCGCCGCCAATGGACAGGACCCCAACGACCTGGCCCGCTTTCTCGATCTGGCATTTCCTCTGGCGGCGCTGCTGGTCAATAGCGAACGGCGCTGGCCCTGGCGCCTGCTGGCCGTGGGTTATTTGCCGCTGGGCTTTGTCGCCGTCTTGCTCACCGCCTCGCGCGAGGGATTTGTTGCGGCCCTGGTAGCTCTGGCGGGCGGCGGAGTAATTCTCACGGTCGGCCATCCAAAAAGGCTGCTGGTTGGAGCTCTGGCTCTGCCTCCGGCTGCCGCGATCCTCTGGATGACCGTTCCCCACGGAACCTTTGAGCGCCTGTTTACCATCAACGAGCAGCTTCAGCATGGGGATCTGAACCAACGCATGAACATCTGGCACGCCGGTTGGCATGCCTTTGCACGGGCGCCATTCTTCGGCGCCGGAGCGGGGTCGTTCGTGTCGGCGGCTGGCCTCGCGCCCATCGATACCGCACACAATACGGCTCTTTCGATCGCCGTCAGCGGCGGACTGGTTGCGCTCTTCCTGGCCACAACCATTGTGGCAGTTGCAATCTGGTCCATCGCGCAGACCCGCGGACCGCTCTGGTGGTCGTTGTGCACCGCATTGCTGGTCTGGTTGATCATTTCGCTGGTGGCCACCGTCGAGGAGAGCCGCACTAGTTGGCTGCTGATGGCCATAATTGCACTGGCTGGTCGATTGTCCGCCGAGGATTCCGAAGGACTGAACATGTGTTTTCCAGCCGCCGAGCGACCTCACGCAATGAGTTCGGATTTGGTCAATCCATGACCGGAATCTGTCTTTGTCAACGTGTCATCGTGCGTGTTGTACGCTCGCTGTGATCACGACATTCCGGCACCGCGGCATCGACAGGTTCCTCAAGAGTGGTTTCAAGGCAGGTATCCAGCTGGAACATGAATCTCGGTGCTTATTCTGCTGACCACTTTGAATTTGGCATCGCTGCTCGATATGAGCTGAAACGGCCGTGGGTTGGTATTCTCGAGAGTCCCCGGCTTACCGTACGAGCAAGATCTTCCGCAAGCTGTGAGGCTGTGTCCTGATTCAAACCCTTGCATTGGTTACAAACTCAAAACCCCGCATGAAAATCTATTCGCAATGCGGGAATTTCCGCCCGCCCTGTGTCCCACATCACAGCGACTATAAGGTCCAGATATGAGACTCGAAGTAGCGGTTGAGTTTCCGCCTTCCGCGTCATGGAGCAAAGCGAATGAGTGAACAGAAGATGGTGATTTTGGATGGGAACGAGGCTGCCGCCTCGGTTGCCTATCGACTCTCCGAGGTTGTTGCAATTTACCCGATTACCCCCTCGTCGCCGATGGCCGAGTGGGCCGATCAGTGGCGCTCGGAAGGAAAGAAGAATATTTGGGGCGCATTGCCCATTGTGGAAGAGCTTCAGAGCGAAGGCGGCGCGGCTGGCGCGCTGCATGGCGCGTTGCAGGCGGGGGCTTTCGGGACCACCTTCACGGCCTCGCAGGGTTTGCTGCTGATGATTCCAAACATGTTCAAGATTGCCGGTGAGCTGACCCCGGCGACGATGCACGTGACGGCCCGCACGCTGGCCACTCATGCGCTGTCGATCTTTGGCGACCACTCCGATGTGATGGCCTGCGCGATGACGGGCTGGGCGATGCTGGCTTCGAATTCAGTGCAGGAAGTGGCGGATATGGCGCTGGTGGCGCAGATCGCCACGCTGGAATCGCGTATTCCGTTCATTCATTTCTTCGACGGCTTCCGCACCTCGCATGAGGTAGGCAAGATCGTGCCCATCAGCGACGAGACGATCCGCGCGCTGGTGGACGACAAGTTCATCATCCAGGCTCGGCACAACGCCCTGAGCCCGGACCGCCCGATCATTCGCGGCACGGCGCAGAATCCCGACGTCTTCTTCCAGGCGCGCGAGGCTTGCACGCCGTATCATGCCGCCGTTCCGGGCATCGTGCAAAGTGTGATGGATCGCGTCGCCAAGCAGACCGGCCGCGCTTATAAATTGTTCGACTATTACGGCGCGCCAGATGCAGAGCGCGTCATCATCCTGATGGGCTCGGGCGCAGAGGCTGCCGAAGAGGCCGTGGATGCGATGGTCAAGCTGGGCGAGAAGGTCGGCATGGTCAAGGTTCGCCTGTACCGGCCGTTTGATTCGAAGGCCTTCCTGGCCTCACTGCCCTCGACCGTGAAGTCGATTGCCGTGCTGGACCGCTGCAAGGAGCCAGGCGCCACGGGCGAGCCACTCTATATGGATGTGGTCACCGTGCTAGCAGAAAATGAAGCCACGCTATCGTTTGCGAAGCCGAAGGTGATCGGCGGACGCTATGGGCTGTCATCGAAGGAGTTCACGCCGGCGATGGTCAAGGGCATCTTCGATGAGTTGACCAAAGATGCGCCGAAGAAGCACTTCACGATCGGTATTGACGACGATGTTTCGCATAGCAGTTTGACCTACGATGCTTCGTTCTCGACCGAGGACGCGAAGACTGTGCGCGCGCTGTTCTACGGGCTTGGGTCTGACGGGACGGTGGGCGCGAACAAGAATTCGATCAAGATCATCGGCAGCGAAACGGATAATTATGCGCAGGGCTACTTTGTCTACGACTCGAAGAAGTCGGGTTCGATGACGACCTCGCATCTGCGCTTCGGGCCTACGCCGATCCGGTCGACTTATCTGATCACTCGCGCGAGCTTTGTGGCCTGCCACAACTTCAGCTTCCTCGAAAAGATGAATGTGCTCGAGGCGGCGATGCCGGGCGCGGTCTTCTTGCTGAACTCGCCCTATTCGGCGGAAGAGGTTTGGGACAAGCTGCCCAAGAGCACTCAGGAAGAGATGCTGAAGAAAAAGATCGAGTTCTATGTGATCGACGGCTACACGGTGGCGCGCGAGGCCGGCATGGGCACGCGCATCAATACCATCATGCAGACCTGCTTCTTTGCCATCAGCGGGGTGCTGCCGCGCGACGAGGCGATTGCGCAGATCAAGAAGGCGATCTACAAGACCTATGGCAAGCGCGGTGAGTCGGTGGTGGCGAAGAATTATGCCGCCGTCGATGCGGCGCTGGCGCACATGCACAAGGTCGAGTTGCCCTCAGCGGCATCTTCGAGCTTCGATCTGATTCCGTCGATCTCAGGCAAGGCGCCCGAGTTTGTGCGCAACGTGCTGGGCGAGATTGCGGCGGGTCATGGCGATCTGCTTCCGGTGAGCGCGATTCCGGCTGGCGGGGCATTCCCGACGGCTACGGCCCAGTGGGAGAAGCGGAATATCGCGCAGTTTATCCCTGTGTGGGATAAGGATCTGTGCATTCAGTGCGGCAAGTGCGTGATGGTTTGCCCGCACGCCGTGATTCGCGCCAAGGTTTACTCGCCCGAGCTTGCGGAAAAGGCGCCGGCGACCTTCCAGTGGGCCAAGCCGAAGTGGAAGGGCATGGAGCAGGATCACTATACGTTGCAAGTGGCTCCCGAGGATTGCACAGGCTGCGCGGTCTGCGTGGATGTGTGCCCGGTGAAGAGCAAGAGCGATGCCAGCAAGAAGGCCATCAACATGGCGCCGCAGGAGCCGCTGCGCGAGGCCGAGCGCGACAACTGGGAGTTCTTCCTCAGCCTGCCTGAGGTGGACCGGTCGAAGCTCTCGCACGGACAGGTGAAGGACCTGCAACTGCTGCAACCGCTCTTTGAGTTCTCGGGCGCCTGCGCGGGTTGCGGCGAGACGGCGTACGTCAAGCTGCTGACGCAGCTCTTCGGCGACCGGCTCTATATCGCCAACGCGACAGGCTGTTCGTCAATCTATGGCGGCAACCTGCCCACCACTCCCTATAGCAGCAATGCGCAGGGTCGCGGGCCGACGTGGGCCAACTCGCTCTTCGAAGACAACGCTGAGTTTGGCTTCGGCATGAGAATCGCACTCGATCAGCAGAAGGAATTTGCCGAGTTGCTTGTGAACCGCCTTGCGCCGCAGATTGGCGTCGAGTTGGTGGCGGATCTACTGAATGCCTCGCAGAAGTCTGAGCCGGAGATGGACCAGCAGCGCGAGCGCGTCAAGGTCTTGCGCGAGAAGCTGGCCGGCAACCAGAGTTCCGATGCGAAGAACCTGCTGGCGATCGCCGACTCGCTGGTCCGCAAGAGCGTCTGGATTCTGGGCGGGGACGGCTGGGCCTTTGACATTGGCTTTGGCGGGTTGGACCACGTGCTCGGCTCGGGCAAGAACGTCAATGTGCTGGTGCTGGACACCGAAGTCTACTCGAATACCGGCGGACAGGCCTCAAAGGCCACGCCACGCGGCGCGGTGGCCAAGTTTGCCGCCGCCGGAAAGCCTAACAGCCGCAAGGACTTGGCGATGGAAGCCGTCAGCTACGGATCGGTGTACGTGGCCCAGGTGGCGATGGGCAGCAACGACAGCCATGTGGTCAAGGCCTTCCGCGAGGCCGAGGCGCACGACGGGCCCTCGATAATCATCGCCTATTCGAGCTGTATTGCTCACGGTTACGACCTGGTGCATGGCCTGGAGCAGCAGAAACTGGCCGTCCAGTCGGGATATTGGCCGCTGATGCGGTACAATCCAAGTCTGCGGGAAGAGGGCAAAAACCCCTTCCAGCTTGACTCAAAGGCTCCCTCGATCCGATTGAAGGAGTACAGCTACCGCGAGGCGCGATACACTATGCTGGCGCGCAGCAATCCGGAGCTGGCTTCGAAGCTGCTTGCCGAGGCGCAGGACGATGTCGAGCGCCAGTGGCGGGTCTACTCGGCTCGGGCCTCGATGCCTGGCCGTGGCGAGACGCCGAATATCGCTCCCGCGGAGAAGCCGGAAGAGAAGACTGAAAAGAAGCTCGTGGCAGAGAGTGCCGGAGGTGGCGAATGATCGATTTCTCAACGCAGTATCTTGGTTTGAAGCTGAACGGACCGATCGTGGTCTCCTCGACGCCGATCTCCGAGTCGATCGACAATGTTCGCCGCATGGAAGACTCCGGCGCCTCGGCGATTGTGCTTCACTCGCTCTTTGAGGAGCAGTTGGCGCTGGAATCGAAGGCGCTCGACGACGACCTCTCGCGCGGGACGGATTCCTTTGCCGAGTCGCTCGGCTACCTGCCCGACATGAAGGACTATAAAATGTCCCAGGATGGCTACCTGGAGCATATACGGCACTGCAAAGAGGCGGTGAAGATTCCCATCCTGGCCAGCCTGAATGGGGCCACCACGGGCGGCTGGGTGCGCTTCGCCAAGGACGTGGAGCAGGCCGGGTCCGATGCCATCGAGTTGAATACCTACGCGCTGGCCACGGATAAGAGCCAGACCTCGGCGCTGCTGGAAGGGCAACTGATCGAGCTCGTAACCGCGGTTACCAGCGCGGTCAAGGTGCCCGTGTCGGTGAAGCTGTCTCGGTCGTTCACGAGCATTCCGAACATGACTGCTCAACTTGAGGCGGTTGGCGCGAAGGGCGTGGTGCTCTTCAACCGCTTCTATCAGCCCGACTTCGATATCGAGACACTGGAGGTTCGTCCGACGCTTCACTTCTCGACGCCGGCGGAGCTGCTGCCCCGGCTGCATTGGGCGGCGATCCTCTACGGCCACCTGAACCTCGACATCGCCATCTCCGGCGGCGTTCACTCTGCCGAAGACGTGCTCAAGGGCATCATGGCCGGAGCGGGCGTGACGATGATGGCCTCGGCGCTGCACATCCACGGCATCGAGCACATCAAGCGGGTGCTGGCCGACATGCACTATTGGCTGGAGAAGCGCGAGTACACTTCGCTCTGGGAGACGCGCGGCTGCCTGAGCCGCCGCTCGGTTCCCGATACCTCTCCATTTGACCGCGGCAACTACATCAAGACGCTGAGCTCCTATAGCCTGCGCCAGACCGTGGGCGCGTTCTAGACGGGATTCTCTATTGATCGGAACTTCAACGGCGGCTGCAGAGAATTGCAGGCGCCGTTGAAGTTTTTTCGTGCGGGTAACTTATCGGATCTGGTCTATTTCAGAGCCCTGAGCCATAGCAGAACCGTCTCTTCGATCAGGCGGCAGGCTTCGGGGAAGGAAGCGGTCACCGCTGGGCTGAACTTTTCGCCCAGAGTTGTTGATCCTGCGCCGATGGTTAGTTGTTGCGCGTTGCGGGGAAGGGAATTGTAGAGACTCCGGCTTAAGGCGAGCAGTTGTGCGGCGTCGAGATGATGGGTCCCTTGTTTGCGTTCGCCATCGGCAGGCTCGACGGGGGTCAGGTTGATGGCTCCGGGCGGCGAGGCAAAGGAACAATCTACAAACAGGACGGAGTGCGCACAGGCTACGTCTTCGGCGAGCTCGGGGGTCCATTGCGGGAGCGCGATGACGCGGAGATCCGATTGGCAGGAGAAGCGCTGTTCGGCCCACTCGGCAAGCGAAAGCCCGACGCCGTCATCCCCGCGCAGCGTGTTGCCGCAGGCGAGGATGAGGCATCGGGTATTGAGGTGTGTCATCAATGCTTTTAAAGGGCCACGGCTTTAGCCGTGCCGTTGAAACGCGCAAATGAATTTGGCTTTAGCCACCGAGGGAAGGCTTGCGGTTGAAAGAACCTTCCCTCAGGGGCTAAAGCCCAGACTGCTATCTACCAACTGACGGCACGACTGAAGTCGTGCCCTTTCAAAACACCCCTTGAGGGCAGCCTGTTAGCTGATGAGCTGGTCCACAACCTCGCCGTCGGAGTTGACCAGCGAGAGAACCAGAGGCATCTGGCCGAAGGCGTGGGTGGAGCAACTGAGACAGGGATCGAAGGTACGGATCACGGCCTCGATGCGGTTGAGCGCGCCCGCAGTGAACTTGCCGTCCTTGACGTAAGCCCGAGCGGATTGAAGAACGCCCTTGTTCATGGCGTTGTTGTTGTGGCCGGTGGCGACCACCAGGTTGGCCCAGGTGATCTTGCCGTCGTCGTCGACCTTGTAGTGGTGATTGAGAGTGCCGCGCGGAGCCTCGATCTGGCCCGCTCCATCGAGCCGGTTGACGCCGGCCGTAGCGCGCACATGGGTGTCGAGGATGAGCGGATCGGCGAGGATCTGCTCGATCTTCTCGATGCCGTAGAGGGCCTCGACTAGCCGCGCGTGATGGTAGTGGAAGGAGCTCTCGACCGGACCGGCGGAGATCTGCTTGAAGAGTGCAAGTTCCTTGTCGGCCTGCGGCGTTCCCATGGATTTAACGATATTAAGGCGCGGCAATGGACCTACGCGGTAGCTGCCCTCGGGATAGCCGAGGGGCTTGTAGTAGACGAATTTGGTGTAGCTGTAGTTTTCGTCCGCCTCGCCGATCTGCTCGGTAAAGCGGCTGGCGGTCATGCCGTCCTCGATGATGGCGCCATTGGGATCGATCAGCCGCAGCGCGCCGTCGGTGATCTCGAAGGACTCGTCTTCGTTGATGAGGCCGAGGTAGTTGGACGGGAAGTTGGCGAAGACCTCAATCTCCTGTTTAAATGTATCGGCGATCTGCTTGTAGGCAGCGAGCGCCAAACCCAGGTTGGCATAGGCCTCGGGGATCGTGGCCAGAATCTCGTCTCTGTGAGCAGAAGTCAGAGGCTCAGTGACGCCGCCGGGGATGACCCATCCGGTATGAATGCGCTTCGTGCCCAGCAGTTCGATGATGTGCTGGCCAAAGCGGCGCAGGCCGATTCCTGCGCGGCCCAGCTCGGGATGCGCGGCGGCGACGCCGAAGATGTGGCGCTTGGCAGGGTCGGATTCCATGCCCAGCAGCAGATCGGGCGAGGAGAGGTGGAAGAAGCTCAGCGCGTGCGACTGCACCATCTGGGCCAGATTCAACATGCGTCTGAGTTGCGCGGCGGTATGCGGAATGCGGACCGACATGATGGCTTCGCAGGCCTTGGCCGACGCGAGCAAGTGAGAGACCGGGCAGATGCCGCAGATGCGCGCCATGAGGCTGGGCATCTCGTAGAAGGGCCGGCCCTGGGAGAACCGCTCAAAGCCGCGGACCTGGGTGACGTGAAAATGCGCGTCTTCGACCTGGCCTTGATTGTCGAGCATGATGGTGATTTTGCCGTGCCCTTCGAGGCGCGTTACGGGATCGATGGTGATCGTCTGTGTCATAGAAAGCTCCAAGTTCCTTCAACAAGCGCGGGCGCGGACGCCCGCACAACAGCCGGTCTGGAGACCGGCGCTACCTCAGGCTCCGAAGCGCGTGAGGGCTGAAATATCCAGCGGCGCACCGGTTACCAGCGCAGTGAGCGCTGTGTGAAAAGTGTCGGCCGAAGGTGGGCAGCCGGGCAGGAAGACATCGACGGCGACGAACTCATGAATGGGCCGCACGATCTTGAGCAGCTTGGGCACCACGACACAGGGAATCTGCTTTTGGAGGTCGGCGTTTTCGATGTAGGCGCGGTCTAGAATTGCCTCTGGGCCGATGGGGTTGCGCATCGAGGGCACATTGCCGGTGATGGCGCAGTCGCCCATGGCGATAAGCAGCTTCGAGTGGGCGCGAACCTTCCTGATCTTCTTCTCATCGTCCTCAGAGGCCACGGCGCCTTCGACGAGTGCAATGTCCACTTCGTCGGGGAACTCTTTGGCGTCGACGATGGGGCTATAGACCACATCGACCAACTCGGCTAGTTCGAGGAGCCGCTCGTCCATGTCGAGGAACGACATGTGACAGCCGGAGCATCCGTCGAGCCACACTGTTGCCACTTTCAGTTTGCTCATCGCGCTTCCCTCATCAGATTCAGGTAAGGCAGAAAATCGGGATACTTGGGGTGATCGGAGCCGATCTTGCTTTTGTCGAAGAGGGCTCCGGTGGGGCAGACCTGCACGCACTTGCCACAGCGCGTGCAACTGGACTTGCCCCAGTCGTCGTGCAGATCGGTGATGACAATCGAGTCGATGCCGCGGCCCATCACATCCCAGACGTGCGCGCCCTCGATCTCCGCGCAGACCCTGACGCAGCGGGTGCAGAGGATGCAACGGTTGTGATCGGCGGTAAAGCGCTCGTGCGAGGCATCGAAGGTCAGCGCCGGGTTGCGATAGGGCAGGCTCACATGGGTCAGGCCTTGCTCCTGCGCCATAGCCTGCAATTCGCAATGACCGTTGGAGACGCAGACGGCGCAGATGTGGTTGCGCTCGGCGAAGAGCAGCTCCAGGATGATGCGGCGGTGCTTGCGGAGGCGCTCGGTGTCGGTCGAGACCTCCATGCCCTCGTGAACCGTGGCGACGCAGGCAGGCAAGAGCTTGTTGCTGCCCTTGATCTCCACCAGGCAGAGCCGGCATGCGCCGACGTTGCTCAGGCCCTCAAGATGGCAGAGGGTGGGAATGTTGATGTCGTTCTCTCGCGCGACTTCGAGAATCGTTTGGCCGGCGCGGGCGCTCAGTTCATGGCCATCGATTTTTAGTGTTCTGACATCCATGTTTTCGCTCATGCCAACACCTCCACCGGAGCTTCAGGCACGGGCGCTTCCATGGTGCAGACGCCAGCCGGACAGCGTTTATTCACAATGTGCTCGATGTACTCATTGCGGAAGTACTTGAGCGTGCTCAGCACGGGATTGGGCGCCGTCATGCCCAGTCCGCAAAGGCTCGTCTCCTTGATCGTTTCGCAGAGGCTGACCAGCAGATCCAGATCCTCCATGGTTCCCTTGCCGTCGCAGATGCGGGTCAGCAGAGTATGCATCTGCGCCGTTCCCGCGCGGCAGGGAATGCACTTGCCGCAGGATTCGGATTTGCAGAACTCGACAAAGAACTTGGCGACGTTGACCATGCAGGAGGTGTCGTCCATGACGATCATGCCGCCGGAGCCCATGATCGAGCCGACCGCCATGAGAGCGTCGTAGCTGACGCCGAGATCAAGCATCTCGGCCGGAATGCAGCCGCCCGAGGGACCGCCGGTCTGGACCGCCTTGAAGGTGTGCCCGCCGGGTACGCCGCCGCCGATGCCCTCGATGATCTCGCGCAGCTTGATGCCCATGGGAACTTCAACGAGGCCGGTGTTGGTGATTTTGCCGGTGAGGGCGAAGACCTTGGTGCCCTTGCTCCGCTCCGAGCCCATATTGGCAAACCACTTACCGCCGTTGCGAATGATGGGAGCGATGTTGGCGTAGGTCTCGACGTTGTTGAGCAGCGTTGGCTTGCCCCAGAGGCCGCTGACCGCTGGATATGGAGGCCGCGTCCTGGGCGTGCCGCGGCGGCCCTCGATCGAGGCCAGCAGCGCAGTCTCTTCGCCGCAGACAAAGGCTCCTGCGCCGAGGCGAATCTCTATGTCGAAGTTGAAGGGCGTGTTGCAGATGCCGTTGCCCAACAAACCTCTCCGCCGCGCGTCGCGCAACGCGGTGGTCAACCGGCTGACGGCCACCGGATACTCGGCCCGGACATAAATGAAGCCCTTGCTGGCGCCCACCGCGTAGGCGGCAATGGCCATGCCCTCGATGACGCGATGCGGATCGCCTTCCATGACGCTGCGGTCCATGAACGCGCCCGGATCGCCCTCGTCGCCGTTGCAGACCACGTATTTCATGTCGCCGCCGGCTTTGGCTACCGTTCCCCACTTGAGGCCCGTGGGATAGCCGCCGCCGCCACGGCCACGCAGGCCGCTCTCGGTGATGCGGTGAACAACGCCGTTGGGCGTCATCTCGGTGAGCGCGGTCAGCAGAGCTTTGTAGCCGTCGCGGGAGATGTAGTCGTCAATTTTTTCCGGATCGATGTGGCCGGCATTCTCGAGCACCACACGAACCTGCTTGTCGAAGTGATCGTTCAGATCGCACTGCAAGTCGGGAACCGGCGCGCCGCCCAGACTGGCGACGATGGCATCTGCGTTGCCGGCTTTCACATGATGATAGAGGTGCTCTTCAGGATCTACGCGGACCAGCGGTCCTGAGGAGCAGGGCCCCATGCAACCGGTGCGGCGGACGAGAATCTTCTTACCGGAGGTCTCGGCAGCCTTGGCCAGCGCTTCCCGCAAACGGTCGGCACCCTGGCTCATACAGGCCAGGTCCATGCAGACATTCACTTCAAAATCGTATTTCTCGTTTTCCTGCAAGACGCTTTTTGCTATCTGTTCGAGCTCTTCGATCGTCATGCCACCGTCCACCTTTCCAGTTGCTCGAGCATGTGCTCGCTGGCCATCTCGCCGGAGACTTCGCCGTCGAAGAGAACCACGGGAGCGCGGCTGCATGCGCCGACGCAGCGGGCAGTCATCAGACTGATCTCGCCGTCGCTGGTGGTCTGTCCCTGAGAGATGCCGAGGCGTTTCTCGGCCGTGGCGATCAGCTTGTCGGCGCCTTTGATGTAGCAAGCCGTGCCGGCGCAAACCGTCACGGTGTGCTTGCCCGGCGGCTTGAGGCTGAAGTAGTGGTAGAAGGTCACAACCCCATAGGCCTGGCTCAACGGCACGCGAAGCGAGCGGGCCACAAAGCGAATCGAGTCGTCATCCAGGTATCCGAAGGCGGACTGTACGGTATGAAGCGTCTCAATGAGCGCGTGGCGGGCAAAGCCATTCTTGCGCATAGTGCCGTTCACGATCTTCCATCGTTTGTCGTCGCTCGGTAGCGGCGGTGGTGTGAATGCTGCCACAGATCCTCCCAAACACAGACTTTGGATACAGGGTAAATTTCTCTGTCCCTGCTCCGCTCTTCGTCTGAAGTGAGTTTAGGTGGCGATGGAATCGACGGTCCGTGACACCGGTCACGACTAAACAGGGATATATCCTCATATCGATAACGATTTATCGATTAATCTTGAAATTGAACAGGATGATGGGTTTATGCTTTATCGCTCACTAACCTAATGCGGGCAGATGGTCGGAGATTCCGAACAAGAAAATGACGCCAATGATGCAACTGTAGGCTGCGCCGGTCCAGGCGATGGCGTGGTAGAGGCGGGGATGGTGATGGCCGCTGGCATTGAAGGCTCCGCCCATGGTGGCGGTCATCAGGGCGTTCATGGCAATCAGGCCCACAGCGAAGGCTGCCAACCCCAACATTCCGCGGGAGGTTCCGCCGAGATTGGCGGTGAGGAAGAACAACGCCAACTGGCTTGGAGTCTCGGCGCCAATGCCATGAAGAACGCCGATAACAAAAACCGACTTTCCGTTGTACATCCATTGAAAGTGCTCTGGTTGCGGGGCTTCGCGGTCCCAATTGCGGCGAACTCGCCAGGCCAGCCAGAGCACACCGTTGATGGCGATCGCCAGCCGGCTTTCGACGCGGCTGTGCGAGTGGCCATGTGCGTCTTTGCGGAGGATTCCGGCAACCACACCGATGCCCAGAACGATCAGGGTGAGCCCTATCAGGCGCTCGGTCCAATGGTCCAGACCCTCGGGCAGGCCCATGTGCATCTCGAGAACGGCAATACCCAGCGCGGCCACCATAACGGCGTGGCCCAGGGCGTAAGTCATACCCAGGCGCAATCCGCTGCGCCAGTTGCGCTGCACGGCGGTTATATCGGAGATGGCAGCCAGATGGTCGTAGTCGAAGCCGTGGCGCAGTCCCAGCAGCAGGCAGGAACCGAGCGCGGCATCGAGTTTCCAGTCGCTCAGGGGCAGTATCACGAAATTCAGTATAGTGCATACGCGCATCGTCGGGCGCGCGAGAAAGGGCCTGTGTCACTTACTTGGAGGGCGCGAGTTGAATCTGATAGTCCCGGTAGTCGATGGTGACGGTTGTGCGGCCAAAGAGAAAGCTGTCCGAAACGGCTGTCGCTCGCGTGGCCATACCAAAGCCGTTCATGTCGGCGTACTGCCGCATCAGTTGAGCGGCTCCGGTAAAGATGGTTGGACTCTCCAGCGAGTGCCCCTCAAGGCGGACGATGTTTCCGTCCTTCGCGTCCACCCACAGGGTTCCCTCAATCAGGTTCGGGATCTTGTGCCAGGGAGAGATGGCCAGCGCAAAGCAATCTCTTCCATCGATCCGCTGCACACCGCCGGGATTGAGCTTCATCTCATAGTTGGCGGAGATAAACCAGGAATGCTCCCGGATGCCAGGCCGGTTGACCTCTTTTTCGCGGTCCAGAATGGCGCCCAGCACGTGTTTCAGAATGAGCCCGGAACCGGATTGCGAGAGGACGGTGTAACTCTTGCCGGTTTTTTTGCGGTACTCCGTACGGACTGTCATCTCTGCCGCGGGATGGGTCTCGTCCTTGCCCCGGTAGACAGCGTAGTGCTCGGTTACGGAGTAAGACGCGAGTCGGTCGAATCTGAACTTGGCAGCGCCATCGACCTTGGCGATCACGGACGCGGAATCGGGCTGTTGAGCCTGTGATGCGAAGAAAACGAAGAGCACGAGGAGAAAGATCGCGCCTGCACGCGCCGCGCCCACTCGTACTGAAGCGATCATGCCGAATCTCCTCGCAATCCCTCACCTCAAGATTAGACCTGTTCTGAGAGGAATCGTTGCGATGCGAGAGATGCATCTCAATGGCCTGCCGGAACGAAGCGATGTGCAACCCAATGCGCTATGCTGGTCTCCAATGCGAGGGTCGCTTTTGACAGACATGCCCGAACCAAAACGAGAGCGGGTCGAAGTGCGGGTGCGCGGCGTTGTGCAGGGGGTTGGCTTCCGTCCGTTTGTCTACCGGCTTGCTCAAGAAGAAGGGCTGGCGGGGTTCATCGGCAACGATACGGACGGGGTGACGATCGAGATTGAGGGGAAAGGCGCCGGCGTGGAAGAGTTTTTGGCTCGGCTGCGCGCCGAAGCTCCGCCTCTGGCGCGAATCGACTCGGTCACCGTGCGGGAGTTGACCCCGAGTGGTGACGGCGAGTTTCGCATCGTCTCCAGCCAAGTGATGGGCCAAGTCAGCACTGGAATTCCCGCGGATGCTGCGACCTGTCCTGATTGCTTGCGTGAGCTGCTGGACCCTGCCGACCGCCGCTATCGCTATCCTTTTTTGAATTGCACCAATTGCGGGCCGCGCTTCACCATCACACGGAGGATTCCCTACGACCGGCCACAGACCTCAATGGCGAAGTTTCCCATGTGTCCGGCTTGCCAGCGGGAGTACGACGATCCGCTCAATCGGCGCTTTCACGCGCAGCCGAATGCTTGTTGGGATTGCGGGCCGAAGGTCTGGCTGGTTGGGGCTGACGGCATAGAGATTGTGGCAGAAGATCCCGTGCGCGCTTGTATCGACAGGCTTGTAGCCGGCGAAATCATGGCCATCAAAGGCATCGGCGGCTTTCACTTAAGCGTGGATGCGACCAATGATGCTGCGGTGATGCGCATGCGCGGTCGCAAGAGGCGTTATGGTAAACCTCTTGCGGTTATGGTGCGCGATCTCGAAGCCGCGCGCGCGCTCTGCGAGTTGACGGCGGAAGAAGAATCGCTGCTCAGTACGCCGGCGCGGCCGATTGTGCTAGCTCGTGAGCGTGTGGGCTGCGGAGTTGCGGCGAGTGTTGCTCCGGGGATTCCATGGCTTGGCATCTTCCTGCCTTACGCGCCACTACAACACCTGCTCTTTGCGGATAGGCGCGTGACTGCGCTGGTGATGACCTCGGCGAATCTCAGTGAGGAGCCGATCGCTATCGACAACGATGAGGCGCGGGTGCGACTTGGCGGGATTGCCGATGCATTTCTGATGCACGATCGCGAGATCCTGCAGCGCTGCGATGACTCCGTGGTTGCGGTGGTCGATGGAGCGCCGCAACTCATTCGCCGTGCGCGAGGTTTTGTGCCGCTGGGTGTGCGGTTGCCATTGGACGCGCCGCCCTTGCTGGCCGTGGGCGGGCATTTGAAGAGTGTCTTCGCGCTGGCTCGCGGAGGGTTCGCGTATCAGAGCCAGCATCTGGGCGATCTTGAGAACCTGACTGGTCTTGAGTTTTTCAAGGAGTCGCTCGACCACCTGATGCGCACCTTCGAGATTGAGCCTCAGGCTGTCGTGCATGACATGCATCCGGGCTATCTTTCGACCCAGTGGGCCAAGGAATGGGCGCGTGAACGAGGACTGCCGCTGATCGCTGTGCAGCATCATCATGCGCATATTGCGGGATGTATGGCCGAGCATGGGCTAGATGGCCAAGTGATCGGGCTCGCTCTCGACGGCACGGGTTACGGGACGGATGGGAAGATCTGGGGCGGGGAGGTGCTGATCGCGCGGCTGGGAAGCTTTGAGCGGTTCGCGCACCTCGAGTATGTGCCGATGCCGGGCGGCGAGGCGGCGATCAAAGAGCCTTGGCGCATGGCGTTTGCGGCGCTGCGTGCGGCGGGCTTCAACGCAGAACTGGCGGCATCGCCTGCTGGAGCAACGGCTAGCGAGGCGCATGTGCTGGATCGCATGATGGAGCGCGGCATCAACTCGCCGATGACATCAAGCCTGGGACGATTGTTTGATGCTGTATCCGCTGTGGTGATGAATCGCAGAGTAGTGGATTACGAAGCGCAGGCGGCGATTGAATTAGAAGGCATCGCCGTTGACGAGCGCGACCGGTTTGAACAAGGCGGGTACGTTCCGGAGTTGCACGAGGCGGAAGAGAGCTCAGGCAGTGTGGCTGAGATTCGAACTGGAAGGATGTGGAAGGCGGTGCTTGAAGACCTTTGGCGCGGGGTGCCGGCGAGACGCATTTCGGCGCGGTTTCATGCGGGCATCGTGGAGGGATTCATCAACGCTGCAGGCAATGCACGCATTGAAACCGGGATCAACACGGTTGCGTTGAGCGGGGGCTGCATGGCGAACCGCCGTCTGGCGCGGCTGCTCCGTGAAGGGCTGGAGGAAGAGGGCTTCGAGGTCTTTCGGCATGTCAACGTTAGTCCCGGTGACGGGGGATTGAGTTACGGGCAGGTTGCCGTCGCGGCGTCGATCCTGAGAGAGTCGAAGTTAGCTGGAAAGATGGACTAACTGCTCGGCTTGCTCACGGGGGCCTAGGAGCGAGATCTTGGGGATGCGGCCGCGCACCATGGCGACCTCGTCGCAGCGATGCAGGCGTGGGCAGCTCTGGCAGTCCTTGAAGACCTTGTCGGGTAATTCGGCCTTGTCTTCGACGGTGCGGAAACCGTATTTGAAGAAGAAATCCGAGATGCGCGTGAAGAGGCAGATCGACTGGATGCCGTGCTCTTCGGCCTCGTCGATGAGCGCCGCGAGAATGCGGCCGCCCGCGCCCTTGCCCTTGGCGGCGGGCTTGACGACGATCGAGCGAACCTCGCAGAGATGAGGCCCATAAAAGTGGAGCGCGCCGCAGCCAAGGAAGACTCCGCCATCGGACTCGGCCACCGTGAAGTCGCGGATGTTTTCGCAAATCTCGGCGAAGGGCCGGCGCAGCAGCGTGCCGTCGGTGGAGAGTGAGTTCACCAGGTCGTAGATGTTGGAGGCGTCCTTGAGCAGGGCCTTACGCACCAGCATGTGCGGCCTCCTGTTGATTGAGAAGAGGCAAAGTTGCGAGAAGCTTTCTCATGGCGGCGAGCTTCTTATGCACCCGCGCACGCGCGGTGCCTCCCGTTACATCGTGACAATCGAGTGTTGCTTGCAAGGTGACGGCGGCGAAGAAGTCCTGCTCAAACTCCTCGCCAAACTGGCGCAGTTCTTCGAGGCTCAGATCGCCAAGTTCGACGCCCTTCTCGAGTGCAAATCGCACCGCGTTACCGATCTTCTCGTGCGCTGTCCGGAAGGGAACTCCCTTGTGGACGAGATATGTTGCCGCAGCCATCGCATTAAGATAGCCCGACTGCGCCGCCGCGTCCATGCGTTCTCGATTGAACTGGAGAGCCGCGGTGAAGCGAGCCACAAGCCCGAGCATCTGCGGTACAAACTCGACGGCGAATGCCGGTTCCTGGGTCTCCTGCATGTCTTTATTGTAGGCCAAAGGCAGGCCTTTGAGTTGCAGCGTCACGGCCTCTGCCGCTCCGTGAATGCGCCCGACTTTGGCGCGGATCAGTTCGGTCAAGTCGGGGTTCTTCTTCTGCGGCATGGCGCTGGAGCCCGTGGAAAAGGCCTCGGGCAGCGTGACAAAACCGAACTCGGCTGTGGCAAAGAGCGTGATCTCCTCGGCAAAGCGGCTCAGATGCAAACCGACAAAAGTGAGCGCCTGCAGATACTCCAAAATGAAGTCGCGATCGCTAGTGGCGTCGATTGAATTGCCGGTGGGCCCGGCAAAGCCCAACTCCTTTGCGGCAATGCTGCGGTCAAGAGCAAGCGTTGCGCCGGCCACGGCTCCTGAACCGAGGGGACAGTAGTTGAGCCGTTTCGAGCAATCCATCAGCCTTCCGGCATCGCGCAAGATCATCTCGGTGTACGCCAACAGCCAGTGAGCGACCAGCACGGGCTCAGCCCGCTGCATGTGCGTGTAGCTGGGCATTACGGCGTCGTCAGCAGCTTCAGCCTTCGCGACAAGCGCATTGATCCAGACGATCAGAGAGTCAAGTGTGAGTGCGATTTGTTTGCGTACATAGAGGCGCAGATCTGTCGCGATCTGTTCGTTGCGGCTGCGGCCGGTGTGGAGCTTGAGACCGAGGGGACCGACGCGCTCAACTAATGAAAGTTCGACAAAGTGATGGATGTCTTCGGCTGTCGGGTGATTGCGCACGAGGGCTTTGCCCGCTTCTGAGGCGTGGCCGGCGGCAATCGCGTCCAGAGCTTCGCGTAGCTTTTCAGTCTCATCTTTGGTGAGGATCTTGGCTGCGCAGAGAGCGGAGGCGTGCGCCTTGCTGGCGGCTACTTCCTGGTCGAGGAGGCGCCAATCAAAGACGATGGACCGCTGCCACGCTTCAAACTCCTTATCGAGCGGCTCGCGAAAGCGGCCCGACCACATCTTTCCGGATTGATTCTCGTTTACCATGGGTTCTACTCTTTTCTCCAACGGCCTGCTCGGCAAAAGATTAGCGATCTAAAACCTCGGAAGGCACAAACTCAATCCGATGGTGCTTCTGGTCGATCCCAACCGTCAGGCGATTGAGAACCCCGCCCAGGATGACGTGCGAAGAGAAGGCCCCGATGAGTACCTTGGGATGCGACACGATTAATGTGCCGATCCGCAGGTCGCCATCAAGATTGGCTGTTGCGAGGCTGTACTGGCGGCCATTTATGTCCCGCACCATCTGTCCGCTCTCCTTGCGGTCCACGAGCGCCAACTGGGCGGCCAACTCTCGGGGCAAAACCAGGTCGGAACCGGCATCCCGCGCGCCACTATCGACCTCCGCTTTAACCACCATGCCGTTCAGGCTGACCTCGATGTACGGCAGCAGGTTAATATCATCGTAGAGCAGAACTCTCTTTCCGTCCGGCTTGGGCAACGAGCGTCTGCTAAGCCACAAAAGGTCTCTTCCATAGTCGAGATAAAGCACAGTGTTCTTGAATAGAGCCATTCCAAGGGTGCCCCTGCCAGCTTTCACCATTGGGGAGTAGTTTTCCATAGGCATACCGATGGCGTCGCGGATCGTGCGTCCGGCCAGTTGCATGCGGTTGGCGTGTACGATTGGAACGTCCGGGTCGTCTGCGCGATCAATTCCACTGTGCATCCGGGTGTGCCCCGTAACTGGCAGAGCCTGTTGATGGGCCAGCTCGGGATCTAATATGAAAGCCTGACCCATGCCTGTATCGAGGCCGAAGAGATACGGTCCTCGCTTGTTGATCCGGACTTCAATACCCTTCAGAAACGGGACAGCCTTTTGTCTATCCCGATTGCCTTCTTTGGCGTGCGCTTGGGTAAGAAATGACAGCCCGCCCACAAAGGAACACAACACTACAGAGCGCCACTGTCGATAGATATTCTTCACAATCAGTCCGTTCATCGGCTTCCGGTTCTGGAGCATGGTCCCAGTCCGAGTATCCCTTCCAATACTTTTAGAGCACGATCAGAAACCGCCTTCCGCTATATCTTCTCCTTGCCGCTGTTGAGCTGGGGCATTTCGCTGCCTTTGCTGAGCGTTAGGAGGCCTGCTTTGGCGTAGGTGAGGAGCTTCTCCCTGGTGTCGGTGATGTCGAGGTTGCGCATGGTGAGTTGTCCGATACGGTCGCGCGGGGAGAAGGTGGATTCAGTCTTCTCCATGCTGAGGCGCTCGGGATGGAAGGTGAGGTTGGGCGACTCGGTCGAAAGGATTGAATAGTCGTTGCCGCGGCGCAACTCGAGCGTGACCTCGCCGGTGATGGGCTTGGCGACCCAGCGCTGGGCGGATTCGCGGAGCATGATCGCCTGGGAGTCGAACCAACGGCCCTGATAGAGCAGGCGGCCGAGCTTGCGGCCATTGTCGCGGTACTGCTCGATGGTGTCTTCGTTGTGGATACCGGTGATGAGGCGCTCGTAGGCGATGAAGAGCAGGGCGAGACCTGGGGCCTCGTAGATGCCGCGGGACTTGGCTTCAATGATGCGATTTTCAATCTGATCGGACATGCCGAGGCCGTGGCGGCCGCCGATGCGATTGGCTTCGAGGAGGAGGGCGACGGGGTCGCTGAACTCGCGGCCGTTAAGCGCGACAGGGTAGCCCTCTTCAAAGCGAATGGAGACCTCTTCGCGCTGGATCTCGACATCGTCGCGCCAGAACGCCGCGCCCATGATGGGGACGACGATCTTCATCGACGAAGAAAGATGCTCCAGGTCTTTGGCTTCATGCGTTGCGCCAAGCAGGTTGGAGTCGGTCGAGTAGGCCTTTTCAGAGGACATCTTGTAGGCGAAGCCGTGGCGCTGCATATAGGCAGACATCTCGGCGCGGCCGCCTAACTCATCGATGAAAGCGGCATCAAGCCAGGGCTTGTAGATCTGAAGGCTGGGATTGGCGAGCAGGCCGTAGCGATAGAAGCGCTCGATGTCGTTGCCTTTGTAGGTCGATCCGTCGCCCCAGATGTTGACATCGTCCTCTTTCATCGCGGCCACCAGCATGGTGCCCGTGACCGCGCGACCGATGGGGGTGGTGTTGAAGTAAGCGACTCCTGCCGTCGTGATGTGAAAGGCGCCGGCCTGTAGCGCGGCGATGCCCTCGCGAACGAGCGGGCCGCGGCAGTCGATGAGGCGGGCCTTTTCCGCGCCATACTCCAGGGCCGCGCGCGGGATGGCGTCGTAGTCGGTTTCGTCGGGCTGGCCTAGATTGGCTGTGTAGGCGTAAGGGATCGCGCCCTTCTGCCTCATCCAGTGCAGGGCGGCGGAAGTGTCAAGCCCGCCGGAGAAGGCGATGCCGACCTTTTGGCCGACGGGCAGGGATTCGAGAATTACGGACATGCTTGCAAAACCTTTCGTAGGGGTCAGGGATCAGAGGTCAGCGATCTGTAAGCTAACGTTCTTCCTTGATTTCCTCCAATAGCCCGTGGATCATCCTTCCAGCTTCGTGTGAGTCTCGTTCGGATAGTTGAAGAAGAGCTGATTGCCGTCGGGATCATCGACCACTAGGAGCCGGTAGCCCCACCAACCCTCCTTGACCGGAACGCCTTTGGCCTCGAACTCGGCACGCAGCGCATTCAACACGGCGATCTGGACCTCGCCCGTTTCGTTCATGGAAATGAACATCAGCCCCTTGCCAACCTTCTCCGGCCAACTGTCGGCCAAAATAATCGCGCAGCCCTGGCGGTCGACCTGTGCGACATCTGCTTTGCCGTCCTCGTTATGGCGCCAGGGGCTCGTGAAGCCGAGCCGGTCAACGTAAAAACGGAGCGAGGCCTCAACGTCCGTGACATGTAGAACGGGGCGAGCGAACCAGTCTGTCATAAGCTGAATCTCCTCGAATGAAGACATCTTATGGTTTGCCAGTTTCAGTGTTTGTTGCGCACAACTTGGTCTTGCGTTAACTTTTTTATCCTTCGTGTCTCTTTTCGAAACTGTCCATCGTTCACTGATTACTGAAAACTAGGAACGTTTGTGAATCCGCCGAGCAGCAAGAGCAACAGAGCCTTCTGCGCGTGCAGGCGGTTTTCGGCCTGGTCGAAAGCGATCGACTGCGGACCGTCGAGCACTGCATCGGTGACTTCCGCGTTCCGGCGCGCTGGCAGGCAGTGCATGAAGACCGCGTTTGGCTTGGCCTTCGCCATCAGCGCCTCGTTCACCTGGAAGGGCCTGAAGATTGGCTCTCGCTTGGTGGACTCGTGCTCGAAGCCCATGCTGACGCAGACGTCGGTATAGACCGCATCGGCGCCTTCGACGGCGGCCTGCGGATCTTGCAAAAGGCGCAACTCGCAGTTGTTAACCTGGGCGATATCCCGTGCGAGAGTCACGATTTCGATGTCGGGCGAGTAGCCGCGCGGCGTGGCCACGGTGACGTTAACGCCCAATTGCGCGCCGGTGAGCATGAGCGAGTGGCAGACGTTGTTGCCGTCGCCCACATA
>Ga0181526_10000329_pt1 | contig 51519 bp, 56 predicted proteins | sample PEATcosm2014_Bin_35_FD_119750 | JGI IMG/M metagenome (GOLD analysis project Ga0181526, IMG submission 119750) | Peatland microbial communities from MTU Mesocosm Facility, Houghton, MI, USA - PEATcosm2014_Bin06_30_metaG | ecosystem: Environmental > Terrestrial > Soil > Wetlands > Peat | place... | reverse complement strand
GCCGGTCATAGTGCCGGCAGGTTGATGCCCGAGCCGCCCGAGAACGGAGTGTATGGCCCCGCCCGCAGGCACCGCACTCGCCCCGACCGCCGGGGAGTACCCTCCCCGGCGGCGTCCTTGGTGAGCGAGATTCGGTGGCGAATGTATCCGAAACAGTGACCATTGTCACATCACGTCTCTGTTATCGTGACACACATCCCTTTCCCGTTATGGCCGGGCTTGTTCCGGCCATCCAAGTCTTTGGATGGGCTTCGCCGATCAAGTTTGGCTCGATAAATCGGGTAAATAGTAACGTGTCACCATACTCCGACCCTTAACAGACAGACGCCGCCGGAAATTGACGCGTTGCAAAAGGGCTCACTCGTTATGGATGCTGGGTACCTCTGGCGAGCTTCAATCGTTGGCAGCGTGGAAGCACTGCTGGACCATCCCATCGGCGGACATTGCATAAGCAAGGCCGGCCGTTATGGGATGCTGACGGCGGCTGTTGCATAAACGCCACAAGTCCATTCAAAAAGATTTTCATTCCAATGCTTGAGGCATCCCCGACATTGTCACCAGCCGGCCTTGGTTTATACACTCGACAGATTGGGAGATTTCGCGGGCCGATCTGCCACGGCAAAAAGGGGCAACATGAGGCGCAAGGCATTGCTGTTTTCGCCGCTGGCACTCATTCCGGCGGGAACGCATGACGCGGCTGCGGGGCCTGCGCGCCAGCCTGTGGCGGCGACGATGTCGCCGCCGGCCTGGACCGGCTTCTACCTCGGCCTCAACCTCGGCGGCATCAGCGAACGTTCGGAACTGGCAGGCGCTCTTCCTGCGAATCCAAATTTTGGATCCAACTATTGTTTCGGTGGCGCCCAGCCTCAGTTCGGGCAGCAGTGCGCCACCGGTTCGCAGACCGCGACCGGCGTCCTTGGCGGCGCGCAGGTCGGCTACAATTTCATGAACGGCCAATGGATCTACGGCGCCGAGACCGACTTCGATCTTTCTAGCGCCAGGAAACAAACCAACGGCGTGAACGCACCGAACGCGTTTCTCGGAACATGGACCGCAAAAAACGGCATCCAGGATTTCGGCACCGCCCGGCTTCGGCTGGGCTATGATTTCCACGGTGTCATGCCCTTTGTCACCGGCGGTCTTGCTTATGCCAAGACTGCGGACAGCTTCTCGGGCGGCAGCACCGCGGGCGCACCGTATGCATTTAGCGGCACCTCGTGGCGCGCAGGTTATGCGGTCGGCGGCGGCGTGGAAGTCCTCATCAGCCGGAACGTTTCGGTCAAGGCTGAAGGATTATATTACGATCTCGGCAGCCAGAGCCCCGTATTGCCGGGTTCCCAAAACGGCATCAATTTTGGGCTGACCGATCGTATGACCGGCGCTTTAGGCCGCGTTGGTATCAACTATCTGTTTCATTAGTGCACTGCCGTCGCGACTCCGGCCATTTTGCCCTTTAGGCTGCGTCGTTACCTGATCGGCTGAATTGCCATGACGACATCTCGCGTAGCGCCGGAGGGGCAGGAGAAATTCGGCTCATTCATCGACGCCGTCCTGTTCCATGCATCCAAGGCGCCGAACGATCCGGCCATCGGATTGGAATCGGGCGTATTGACCTATACGCAGCTAGCCGACGCCATCTTTTCCGCGACCGCGCGCTGCGAGAAACTTGGCCTGCGGCCTGATTCCATCGTCGCGTTGATCGTCAACGATCCGGTCTGGCAGATCTGCCTGATCGCGGCGCTGTACCGGCTCGGCATCGTCTCCGTTTCGCTCGCAGCCGAGGAATTGGCGGCGTTTCCGGATGGCGTCGTCATTGCTGTGCTGCATGACGGCAGTGCTTCCTCGGTTGCCAATAGCGTCCTCGTCGAACCGAATTGGTTCACGCAGCGTGTTTCGGTCGTTGCCGGCGAAGGCCCGTTCGCGGCGCATGACCTCTGCCGCATCGCACTCTCCTCCGGCACCACCGGCATGCCGAAGCCGATCGCGCTCAGTCCTGAAATCATCTGGCACCGGCTGACCACCTATTCGTTCCGCGGCCGCTTTGCCGCGAGCGATCGGATTTTTTGCGGCCCGCAGCTGCGCTCGCAATTCGGCTTTGCCATCGCCTTTTCGGCGCTGGCCTACGGCAAGATGGCCTGCTTCTCCAACACCGCGGCGACCTCGATCCCGGTGATGTCCTATTTCAAGACCGATCTCGCCATCGTGTCGGTTTATCAGCTCAGCGAAATCGCGGAGGTGATGGCGACGCAATATGGCGGGCTCTCGGGCTTGCGCGAAATCCAGGCCGGCGGCGCGCTAATTTCCGACACACTGTTGCAGCGGACGCGGGCGCGATTGTCGGCGGAGATCGTCAGCACCTATGCTTCGACGGAAGCGGGAACAGTGGCTTTCGCGCCGGTCGAGCAGCTTGGCGCCGCGCGCGGCGAAGGCGCGGTCGGATTCGTGGTGCCCTGGGCCTCGGTCGAGGTGCTGGACGACGACAACCGCCGCATGCCGGCCGGCCGCGACGGCCACATCCGCGTCAATACGCTCGGGCTCGCGCCGGCCTTCGTGCCGGGCATGCGCAAGGTCGAGACGCCGAGCCCGTTCTTTCCCGGCGACTTCGGCCGCCTCCTCAACACCGGCATGCTGGTGGTCGGCGGCCGCTCGACCGAGCTGATTAATATCGGCGGCAATAAAGTATCGCCGGATCGCTTCGAGCACATTTTGATGCAATGCGAGGGCGTCAGGGACGCGGCCGTCTTCACCGTCGATATCAACTCGGCGCTGCCGCAAGTCTGGGCGGCGATCGTCGCCGCGCCGTCGATCAATGTCGCCGATGTGATGAAGCACTGCTTCGCCGTGCCGATGATCGGCACGCCGTCAGTGCTGCGGGTGGTGAGCGAGATTCCGCGCAACAGTTCCGGCAAGGTGATGCGCGACCAGTTGCGGCAGGAATTGACGAAAAAGCCGTCTTAATGCTCCTCGGCCTTGAACGCGGCAACGATGGTCTTGGCGCGCGCGACTTCCTGAGTGACGAAGGCCGTGAACTCATCCCGGTTCATCGTCGACGGCGCGATGCCCTGGCGCTGCAGCGCCGTTTGGGTCTCATCCGACTTCATCGCACGGCCGATCGCCTGCTCGATCACGTCCAGTGTTTGCGGCGCCATGCCTCCGCGCGCGAAGACGCCGACCCAGAGCCGGACGTCGTAACCGGGAAAGCCGGACTCGGCGACGGTCGGTACGTCCGGCAGCGACGGCGCCCGCTCCGGCCCGGTGGTCGCGAGTGCCGTCAACTGACCGGCCTTGATCGGCCCGAGCACCCCAGGAATGGTCGCGAACCAGGCATCGACATTGCCGCCGAGCAGATCCTTCAGCGCTTCGTTGACACCGTGATATTCGACGGCGAGCATGTGGCTGCCCGCCTGCAGATCGAAGGCGACGCCGGCCAGATGCGAGGTCGAGCCGATGCCGATCGCCGCATAGCTTAAGCCATCGCGCTTAGCGCGCGCGGCCCGCGCGAATTCGCCGAGATTGTGGATATTGAGCGACGGCCGCACGACAAGGACGGTCGCGGTGGTGCCGATGGCGCTGACAGCGACGATGTCCTTGCCGAATTTGTATGGGAAATCCGGAAACAGCGATTCATTGACCGCAAGCGGATTGGCGCCGACCAGCAAAGTGTAGCCGTCCGCATCGGCCTTGCCGACGGTCTCAGTCGCGATATTGCCCGAAGCGCCGGGCTGGTTCTCGACGATGACGCTTTGGCCGAAATCCTTGGACAGCGCATCGGCTAAGGTCCGGGCAACGATGTCGGTCGGCCCCCCGGCGCCGAAACCGAGGACGATTTTGATCGGCCGTTCGGGAAAGCCCGCGAGCGCGACGCATTCGCTCGCCAAAAGCAACGCGAATGCGGCTGCGGAAAGCCACGCAAATCTTGATCGCATATGGTCTCGAACCGCCTGGTCGATTTCTTGCCATCGGGCATCGTAGACAACGGCGAGAAAAACAGGCTGTCAAGATTGTGACCGGGTGGGTGCGCTGGCGACAGTGATTAAGGGACAAGCGCCGATGAAATTTGCGATGCCTACGCCGACAATGTCAGCGATGCCCGCTTATGATCCGACGCGGACAAATCGGGAGGCGCCCGGCGTGGCAGCTATTAGCCGCAATGACAAGTGACTGGCGGGGCAGGTTTTGATCTACAGCGGTCATCAACTGCTCAGTTTTCCTGTACTGCACATTGTCGTTGTCTAGTGATAAGCTGGCCACCCGTGGGGGTGACCCATGAGGCGACGGGAATTCATTACGCTTTTCAGCGGCGCCGTGGCCTCTTGGCCGCTCGCTGCGCAGGCGCAACAGCTTGCCGGCAGGACTGCTCGGATCGGATTTATACGGACTGCACTTACCACGAGCACTGGACTGCCCGATCCGATCTCGGGAGTCGGCTATCCGGCATTCCTCGATGAATTGAAACAATCCGGCTTCAGCGAAGGCCAGAACCTATCTATCGCTGCCGTGAGGCTAGACCAGGATGCCCAACGCCTTTTCGCCGAAACGGCTGATCTTGTGCGATCGAACGTTGAATTGCTCGTCACTGAAGGGACCGAAATTGCGCTGCAGGCCGCAATCGCCGCTAGCAAAACAATTCCGATCGTCTTCTGGGCCAACAACTTCGATCCGATCGCTCGCGGCTATGTGAAGAGTCTAGCAAGGCCTGGCGGCAACCTTACTGGCGTAGTCTCTCAGCAAACGGAATTGGCCGCAAAACAAGTAGAGCTGCTGACCGAGGCCTTTCCCGAAAGAACTCGATTGGCAGTTCTCTATGATGGGATTTCAGCCGATCAGTCTAGCGCCGCGCAGCGCCAGGCGAAATTGCTGCACTTAGACGTCCGTTCGGTCAAACTGGAAAACCCGCCTTACGATTTCGATGCAGCGTTTCGCAACCTCGCCGAGGGCTCGCCGCAAATGCTTCTCGTACTCTCCAGTCCATTTTTTACGCCGTACAGGTCACATATTGCAGAGTTGGCAATCCAGCAACGACTACCGACCATGTTTATCTTCAAAACCTACGTCGAGGCTGGCGGCCTTATCTCCTATGGCACTGACCCACGGTCCATCTTTCGCCAGCTTGGCTTTTATGCAGCGAAAATACTCAATGGATCGAAACCCGCGGATCTTCCTGTCCAGCAGGCCTTGAAATTCGAGTTGGTCGTAAATCTCAAGACCGCTAGGGCGATCGGCATCGAACTGTCGACGGCGATCCAACTCCGTGCCGATGAAGTGATTGAATAGTGTCATTTCGTTGCTGCAGCGCATGCGTTCGGAAATGGCCCTCAACCGCCGCGCCGAGCCTCTGCCTTCGCGTCCGGTGTTGGGGGCAGAATTGCCGCGTCGGCCGCTGGTGGCCGCGGCACTCATGACGCATCGCGCAGCGCCGCAGTCACCACAGCAAGCGCGAGCGTCAGTGAGCGCCTCACCATCGCCGTCCAGCCCTTACGTTATTTCAGGTGACCGCTGTTATCCGCACGGCGGGTGGACCGCGATCGTTTCGGTACTCCTCGATCGCCCGCAGGATCAGCTTTTTGACATTCTCGATGGTCACGTCATCGCGGCGCCTGATACCGGTCTCCTCGCTGACATTCGTCGGCTTTTTCGGCTGGCCGGTCACGTCGAAACCGTCGCCGCAGGTGACCGCGACCGCCCCGCCGCGCGGAGCAATCAAATAGACGCGGCTTTGGTGGCCCTTCCCGGAGCCCGGCTGGTCTTGCTGATCCTGGTGATCCGTTATCCGGAAAGCGACCGACGCGGGCCGCAGGGTTTTCCCGGTGCGGCCGTACTGCCGAATGTCCACCTTGCCGCCGAGCGGATGCAATTTCTGCGCGGCAGCCTGCAATTGGGGCAGCACGATATCGCTCAATACGGCGATGTCGGCATCGGCTTCCGCCTGCAAACGCTTTGCCTCCGTGGGGGCATCCAGGTGCTGGTCGTGTTCGAGTTTCGCAGTCTTGAACGCGTCGCCATAATCGTCATCACCGCCGGCCATCTTGATGCCTTTCCTCGTTGGAGCGTTCGGGCGGCGCCGAGCGCGGTTATCTATGTCGGCCTTCCGATACCGATTTAACTTTGTCTCAGACCGCTCGAATTCCGAAAGCCGCAACGGTCAGTCTTGATCGCCGTATCTCTCGTGGACGGCTGCGGCGAGGAACCTTTTGCGTCCCTCACGGCCCGGGCTCGTGCCATGAGCCGAACACCAAGCCGAAAACGTCTTCGGATCGATGGTAACGCGCAGGACAACGTGTCCGTAGGCTTTAAGCCCCTGTTCCATTTCTTCGGCAATCTTCAGCCATGCCTGCCAAGTGGGTGGCATTTTTTCGCCGTCGTCGAAAAGTTTCAGGATCGCAGGGTAATCTTCCTCGTTGATCCAATAGGCTCCGACCACCGGCAATGGCCCATCTTCAAGGTTCGTCATTCCAGTCTCCGCGCGGTCGTCCTGCAAAGACTGTCGCTCAGACAAATTTCACTTGAATGGATGACGCGGGCCCCGGCGAAATACTGCGCTGCGTTCAAACGCCCGCCCATGCCATTATTTTATTGTCGTTCCTGGCAAGCTCGTCGCTCCAGGCAATGTGCCCGAGCCCATAAGACAGACGCTGAGTTTCCTCAAGAATGAGATCGAAGTCGGCTTCGCTCCACGCATGAGCTTTTGCGGCGGCGCGCATTTTCTTGACCGGCCATTTCCAGGTGCGATTTTGTTGTTGCCATGCATCGGCAAACGGCTTTTCCGCGGTGCATCCGAGGGATGGCAGCCCCACCGCATAGCAAGCAAAGTCGAGGCGCGACATCAGATTGCCCAGCTCCTGGCTAGCGCGCTTCTTGCCAAGCGTGCGCGCCACGTCCGCATTGGTGAACTTCGGATGCCCGTCGCTGATCCGGCTCAACTCGCGCAGCCACTCGATCACGCGTTCGGTGTCGGCTTGCACCGATGACACGCGCCGCGACGTGACGCGGCTCTCAGGACTAGCCTCGGCCGGTTTCTGGCTGATCTGGGCTACAACCGCCCGAAGCGCCAGGATTTCCGTCAGCGCTTCGGCTTCATGGTCGCCGATTTTGGCCAGGAAGCCGCCGGCGGTTGGGCTGACCCGACCGACCCATTTCCGGCCATTGATGATCTTTTTGAAGGTGGCGTATCCATCGTCTCGCAATTTGTACATTTTGTCCTCTGGTTCCCATCCGCGATGGATAAGATCTGTTTATGTATTGGCGGCTCAATTTGCCAGGTAAAATCGCGAAAGCATCATTCGGTTACCTCTCCGGTGCCGCCGGCCCTTAGCTGGAAGGCCTAATCCACCCGTTGCGGCACGCATTTGTCGGAAACCCGACGGCGGAATAGGCTGCGCCGATCCGCCCGGCGCGCCCTCTGCGCCGCCTATCATTGCAACGCCGATGGCGTGCGGGTCGAAATGTATTGCGAGATAGACATGATGAAGGACGAGGCGCTGGGCTATTGGGAGCCGCGCCCCTGGCATGAGGAGATGCCGTTACGCCCGAAAAACTGGCCGAAGGATACCGGGCGCAGCGCCTGGGGGTTCGGCTCGTTCGGCACGTTTCCCGGATATCCGTAGCCGGCTTGTCAGCGCGTCGAGCCGACAAATCCCGAAAAGGCGCGATGCAAGGTCAATTCGCATTCTTCAACGCGCCGCAGCGCCACTTCGGTGCCCCAGCACTGGCGAATTTCACGTAAATCCCGGATGGCGACATCGACGGCCGTCGCGAGATCGATCTCATCGTTGCGGCCGTCGTCGATGCGATGGTCACTCAATCTGATTATGTCGGCGCTCACGCGTTACTCCGCGAATCACTGCGCTGGCAGGATGGAGATCAGGTGTTAACGAGCCGTGATGCGGCCCGCTCTATGCGCGCGTCGGCCGAGGGAATAAGCTCCTGGAGCCCAATCGGTTCTGATTGGATCAGAACCGGGCTCTAGCATTTTGTTTACGCATGATCTTTTTCGGAAAACCGGTCTCCACTTTTCCGGATCATGCTCTAGTCTCGATACCGTGCCGACATAATCCGATCACAAAGCCATCGACCTGAAAGCCGGGGTGGAAAGTGCCAAAACTAACCCGCCGCAAACTTCTTCACGCCGGAGCCGGCGCCGTCGCGCTACCGGGTTTGTACCGGACGGCAAGGGCCGAGGCATACCCAACGCGGCCGGCGCATATCATTTGCGGCTTCGCGGCAGGCGGCGCGCCCGACATATTGGCGCGACTATTCGCACAATGGCTGTCGGAACGGCTCGGCCAATCGTTCATCGTCGACGACCGCACCGGTGCCGGCGGCAATATCGCGACCGAGATCGTGGTGCAGGCTCCGGCCGACGGCTACACGCTGTTGCTCACCTCCGTCGGCAATGCGGTGAACGCCACGCTCTATGACAAGCTCAATTATAATTTCCTGCGCGATATCGCGCCCGTCGCCGGCATCAGCCGCGAGCCGTTGGCGATGGAGGTCAATCCGTCGTTTCCGGCCAAGACGGTCGCGGAATTCATCGCCTATGCCAAGGCCAATCCCGGCAAGATCAATTACGGCTCCGCCGGCGTCGGCAGTTCGCTCCACATGGCGGGCGAATTGTTCAAGCTCATGGCCGGCGTCGACCTCGTGCACGTGCCTTATCGCGGCTCGCCGCCGGCGCTCAACGACCTCCTTGCCGGTCAATTGCAGCTGATGTTCTCGCCGTTGCCGCCGTCGCTCGGCTACGTCAAATCGGGAAAACTTCGGGCCTTGGCGGTGACGACCGCGACCCGCTCGCTCGCGCTTCCCGACATCCCCGTGATCGCCGATACGGTGCCTGGCTACGAGGCCAGCGCCTGGTACGGCATCGGAGCGCCCGCGGGCACGCCGGCCGAGATCGTCGAGAAACTCAACGCCGAGATCAATGCGGGGCTCGCCGACGCTGCGCTGAGAGCGCGGCTCATCGACTTGGGCTCGGTGCCGTTTTCCCTGTCGTCAGCCGAGTTCGGGCGTCACCTCGCCGCCGAAACCGAAAAATGGGGCAAGGTGATCCGCGAGGCCAATATCAAGCCGGAGTGAAGCCGACTGCCGCGCCGATCCGCGACCGCCTTCGCGGCAGCCGACCCAGAGCGAACATCGCCAAAGCGTGATAGAACCAAGCCGCGATACAACAAGCGTCCACGGCCAATAAAGCTTGGCCGTTTCGAGGAGGGAAGCATGGCCAAGTCCAAGAAAGGTCTCGACGGCCGTCACCGCGACAAGACCGGACGGATAGAACGCAAGCACGGCAACACCAAAGTCGCGGCCTTGCGCAAGGAATATGGCGAGCACTTCGCCAAGGGCCGCCGGAAGGACATGATGCTCAAGACGCTGCTCAAGGAGACGGGATCGGCCTCATTGCATGACTATTTACGGCAGCATCATAAGTGACCTGATAAGTGACTTGATAAGTGACTTGGCGGCAGATCCAAATCGCACCGTCGGAAGCGGCGGTGTTCCCAGAAAGGACTCGCAGATGAAATTGTTGGTGAGCGCCCTCGTATTGGCTCTTACGCTCGGCGTCGGAACCGCCGTGGCACAAGCCCCGGCCCCGGCGGGACAGCCGGCGTCGGCACCGCAAATGGGTCAGGACCAAAAGAAAGCGGTTTCCAAATCCTGCACCGATCAGGCCGATGCCAAAGGCTTGCACGGCAAGGAGCGAAAGAAATTCAGGTCCGCGTGCAAGAAAACGGCTGGCAAAGCCTCGTGAGGTTGCGCTCTGCGGCGAGTCCATTTTGAAACTGCGCAGGCTTTCACTCGCCCTCACGGCGGCCTTATCGCCGCTCTCCACATTCGCGGCGGATGCCCACGGCGCGCGGCGCGTCCCTCGCTCGCACGGCAAGGGCGTCCTAGCCGGTTACCGGCAGCCGCCCGAAGCTCGCCTCAGGGGCCGTTGAATTCGTAGTTCAGACCGGCGCGAACGATGTTGGAATTCAAAAACACATTTTCGGGCTGCAGCGGCGGCGGCGGCGGAAACGCCGTATAGCCGGCGCGATTACCGAAATCGACATAGAGATATTCCAGCTTCGCCGACCAATGGCGATTGATCTTGGCTTCGATGCCGCCGCCGACCGTATAGCCGGCGCGCAGATGAGTTTCGCTGTCGATGCCGAAGATGCCGGCGTTGAGAATGGTTGCGCGCACGTCGCCGTAAGCGACGCCGCCGGTCGCATAGATCAAGATGCCATCCTGGGCGTAACCGAGACGCAGGCGATCCGTGCCAAGCCATTGCAAGCTCGTGAAGCATGGGAAAGCTGCTGGACAAAAGGTTGGCAGACCGCTCGACGACGTGAAGGTGTCGCGTATGCCGCTCCAGGAAAAATCACCTTCCAGTCCCGCCACTAGGTGCCCGAATTGCCAATTGTAACCGTAAGTGCCGCCGAGGAGGCCGCCGCGAAGGTCCGCATTTCCACCTGAAGCCGCGGCGGGAAATAAGGCATTGGTGTGTGAGGTCGATCCGAAGCCGCCGCCGCCTTCAATCCCGAGGTAGAGGCCGGTCCAGTTATAGAGTGGCGCTGCTGCCGGTGCCGTGGGCGGCGCCTTGACCGCCATGTCGGCGGCGAGCGCAGGCGCACCCCACGCCACAGCAAGGGCAATCACCACGACAAAAAGCCTTTTCATGCCATCGCCCCAGTTGAATTCGGCAAAGCTGGCCGTCAGCACGCTTAGAGAACAAATTTCGACGCCGGACAATATGCCGAAGCTTGGCGGTTGCGAAGGTTTCGTGGGGTGTGATCCGAAACCCACAGCGATAGTTAGCCCTGTGGCTGCGTGTCAAAGTTCGGCCAATGCGGCGAGCTAGGACAGCCGCCGAATTCGAGCTAATGAAGTTCCCCACTGTGGAGAGTCCATTTTGAAACTGCGCAAGCTCTCGCTCGCCATCGCGGTGGCGGCTGCCGCCGCGGCGCCGGTCTCGGCGATCGCTGCCGATGCTCACGGCAAGCGGCACATCCACCACTGGCACGGCTATGGATTCCTGCCCGGCTACGAGCCGCCGCCCGATCCGCGGGTCGTGCATTACGGCCCGCAATATTATTTCGATGGCGGCCCGCAATACTATTACGGCGGCGGCTGGTACTATTTCGGCCGGCCGGGATATCTCAATGGCCGCTGGAACGGCGGCAGCTACGGGCCATGCTGGACCCACACGCCGATCGGGTTGATGTGGAATTGCGGGTGAGGCAGCCTCAGATCTCTTGCCGCGTCGGCCGGAACAGAATTTCGTTGATGTCGACGTCGTCCGGTTCGCCGATGGCGTAGGCGACGGCGCGGGCGAAAGAGTCGGCCGGTATCGCGAACTCTTCGTAGAATTTATGAAAGCCTTCAGCGACGTCCGGCTCGGAGATACTGTCGGGCAGTTCGGTCGCGACCGCGCCCGGCGAGATCACCGTGGTGCGGATGTTGAAGGGCTTTACCTCCTGCCGCAGCCCTTCCGACAACGCGCGCACCGCATGTTTGGTCGCCGCGTAGACGGCGCCGCCGGCGCGGACCTTATGGCCGGCCACGGAAGAGACATTGACGATGTGGCCGGACTTTTGCTGTTGCATGTAGGGCAACGCCGCCGCGATGCCGTAGAGCACGCCCTTGATGTTGACGTCGATCATGCGGTCCCATTCGTCGATCTTCAGCCGGTCGAGCGGCGATTGCGGCATCAGGCCGGCATTGTTGATGATGACGTCGATCCGCCCATAGGTCTTGACCGCCGCGTCGACCAGATTCTTGACCTGATCGCGCCGGGTAACGTCGGTCGCGACCGCGATCGCCTTGCCGCCGCCGCGATTGATCTCCGCGGCGAGCGCCTCGATCCGATCCCGCCGCCGCGCGCCAAGCACGACGCGCGCGCCTTGACGGGCGAGAAGCCGCGCGCTTGCCTCGCCGAGCCCGCTGCTTGCGCCGGTGATGACCACCACCTTGCCGTCGATATTGTTGCTCACGATTTTGCTCCTCGTTCTCGCAGCGGCCGCTCAGAGACCCGTCATCTGCTCAAGCTTTTCGGGATACCGCGCCCCTTGCACCGTAATCGCCGCGGCCAGGTTTTCGATGTCGCGAAGATCGTCCGCCGTGAGCTCGACCGCCGCTGCCCCGGCGTTCTCCTCGAGCCGTGCAATCTTCGTGGTGCCCGGGATCGGCACAATCCAAGGCTTTTGCGCCAAGAGCCACGCCAGCGCGATCTGGGCAGGCGTCGCCTTCTTGCGTTCGCCGATCCGATCGAGGAGATCGATCAGCGCCCGATTGCTCTTGCGCGCCTCTGGCTGAAAGCGCGGCAGCGTGGCGCGGAAATCGCTGCTGGCGAAGCTCGTGTTTTCGTCGATCTTTCCGGCAAGGAAACCCTTGCCGAGCGGGCTATAGGCAACAAAGCCAATCCCGAGCTCTTCGAGGGTCGGCAATACGTCGCGTTCGGGCCCTCGTGTCCACAATGAGTATTCGCTCTGCAACGCCGTGACCGGCTGAACCGCATGGGCGCGCCGGATGGTTTTGACTCCCGCTTCGGAAAGACCGAAGTGCCTGACCTTGCCTTCCTTGATCAGGTCCTTCACCGCGCCGGCAACATCTTCGATGCGCGTGTCGGGGTCGACGCGATGCTGATAGTAAAGGTCGATGGCATCGACCTTGAGCCGCTTCAGCGAGCCTTCGGCGGCCTGCTTGATATGCTCCGGCCTGCTGTTCAGGCCGACCCATTGCGGTCCGCCCTTGGGGTCGAGTTCGAAGCCGAACTTGCTCGCGATCACCACTTGCCCCTTGAACGGCGCGAGCGCTTCGCCCACGAGCTCTTCGTTGTTGAAGGGACCGTAAACTTCGGCCGTATCGAAAAATGTCACGCCACGTTCAACCGCTTTGCGAATGAGCGAAATCATCTCCTTTTTGTCCGCGGGCGGACCGTAGGAGAACGTCATGCCCATGCAGCCGAGCCCGATCGCCGAGACTTCAAGGCCGCTTTTTCCGAGTTTACGCTTTTGCATTTTCCGATCTCCTGTCTTGTTGCTCATGATTTTTGATCCTTTGATGCCTCAGTGCGACGCAATGCCGGCGGTCGACCCGCCGTCGACCGGAAGCACTGCGCCGGTGACAAAACTTGCATCGTCGGAGAGGAGGAACGCGATCGCCGCCGCGACCTCCTCGGGCTGGCCCTCGCGGCCGATGGGATGCGCCGCGCGGATGCGCTTCACATTCTCCGGGTCCTTGAACATGATCTCCGTGAGCGGCGTACGGATCATGCCTGGCACCACGGCATTGACGCGGACGCCGAAGGGCCCGAGCTCTAGCGCCATGGTCTGGGTGATGCCGACGATGCCGTATTTCGATGCCGCATAGGGCAATCGGTTGGGCACGCCCCTGATGCCGGCCGCGGAACTGAGATTGACAATGGCAGCGGGTGTGCGCGCGCCCGTCACCGCACGGGCGAAGGCCTGGCAAACGTTGAATGTGCCGTCGAGATTGACCGACAAGACCCGCCTCCAGGTCTCGGCATCGACATCCAGGATATTGCCGACGCCCCGAATGCCGGCACTGTTGACGAGGCCGTGCAGCGTCGCGAAGCGTTGCACCGCGCCGGACACGAACGCTGCCACCTGCTCGCGATTGGAAATGTCGACGCCGACGCCATAAATCCTGTCGCTGCCGCCGAATTCGGCAACGACTTTGTCGAGCTCATCCTTGCGGACGTCTGCGGCAACGATCGAGGCGCCTTCAGCAAACAAACGCCGGACCGACGCGGCCCCGATGCCGCTGGCAGCGCCGGTTATCAGGATAGTCTTATTTTCGAAGCGGTTCATTGGATTTCCCGGAGCATTCAAATGCTCACGCGCGGTACTGTGCGTCACTAACCTGTTCCATCCAGTCGACGACTTTGCCGTCGAGCGATTCCTGAATGGCGATGTGCGTCATGGCCGTTGCGGGCGACGCGCCGTGCCAATGCTTTTCACCCGGCGAAAACCAGACCACATCGCCCGGCCTGATCTCCTCGATGGGGCCGCCCCAGCGTTGCACACGCCCGAGACCGAAGATGACGATCAGCGTCTGGCCGAGCGGATGGGTGTGCCAGGCGGTGCGGGCGCCCGGCTCAAAGGTGACGCTCGCGCCGGCGGCGCGCGCCGGATCGGGCGCCTGGAACAGCGGGTCGATGCGCACCGTGCCGGTGAACCAGTCGGCCGATCCCTTGGCGGACGGCCGCGAGCCGTTTCGTTTGATGTCCATGCCTCTCGCTCCTTCGCCGGCGGGCCCGTCGCGCCGCGGGTGGATGCCTGGCGCTGATGTAGGGCCGCGCGTGGCCGGCGATTAGCCGCTATAATCCGCATGGACTTATGAGTGGGAGTCATGAATGCAGCGCGGCCATCTCGACGATCTTCTGGCCTTCGTCGCCGTCGGGCGCGAGAGGAGCTTTACCAAGGCGGCGGCGAAGCTTGGCGTGTCGCAATCGGCACTCAGCCACACCATCCGCGACTTGGAGGCGCGGCTCGGCGTTCGCCTCTTGACCCGCACGACGCGCAGCGTGGCGCCGACGGATGCCGGGGAACGCCTGTTGCACAGGCTCGGCCCGCGCTTCGAGGAGATCGAGGCCGAGCTTGCGGCCTTGAGCGAGCTTCGCGACAAACCCGCCGGCACGATTCGGATCACCGCGACCGATTACGCGGTCGACACCATCCTGTGGCCGAAGCTCGTGAAATTCGTCAGGCGCTATCCCGACATCAAGATCGAGATCACCATCGAATATGGCTTGACCGATATCGTGACGCAACGCTTCGACGCCGGTGTCCGGGCGGGCGAACAGGTGGCGAAGGACATGATCGCGGTGCGGATCGGGCCGGATCTGCGCATCGCGGTCGTCGGCGCACCGTCCTATTTCAAAAAGCTGCCGGAGCCGAAACGGCCACAGGACCTGATCGGTCACGACTGCATCAACTTGCGTCTGTCGACGCTCGGCGGCCTCTACGCCTGGGAGTTCGAAAAAGCCGGGCGCGAGTTGAAGGTTCGCGTCGAAGGCCAACTCGTTTTCAACGCCAGTGCGCAGATGCTCAACGCCGCGCTTGCCGGATTCGGGATCGCCTATGTGCCGGAGGATCTTGCGCAGCCGCACATCGCCAAGGGCCGGCTCAAGCGCGTGCTCGAGGACTGGTGCCCGCCCTATGCCGGCTTTCACCTCTACTATCCCAGTCGGCGCCAGCCCTCGGCGGCCTTTGCTCTGTTGGTGGAGGCGCTGCGGTATCGGGGATAGTGGCGACTGGGGATCCTCGACCCCCCGCTCCTGTTCGCTTTCAGATCAGGAGCAAATTTCGCAAACGCGCCGCGTGATCGGTTTTTTCCTCGCAGACTGACAATTCCGCCGTTGCAAGTCCCATGCTCATCAATGTGAAGGCGGCCGGGTTTTAGCGGCGGGGCGCGCCTGGAGTGGTGTCAGAGTACGTACGCTTTCGTACCGTCGTCGATAGCGTCTGGCCTTGCGACGGCCTATATAGCAAATACCGCTTGCAGCTAATTTTGGGCGCAAACGGTTGAGAGACTCTGACGTGCTCTTGCCCTCTTACGGGAGCAGAGCCATGGCCGGGGTCGGCGCCAGTGAAAACAAGCAGCCGCTCAATCACCTACTCGCCGCGCTGTCGCCGCCGGACTTCGCGCTATTGCAACCGCATCTGCGGCCGGTGACGCTGCCGGTTTTGAAGGATCTGGAAACCCCCGACCGCCGGATCGATTCGGTTTATTTCATCGAGTCGGGCATCGCATCCGTGGTCGCTGTCCAGGCAAAACAGACCCGCATCGAAGTCGGCCTCATCGGCCGCGAAGGCATGAGCAGCACTGCGGTGGTGTTGGGCGCGGATCAATCGCCGCATTCCACCTATATGCAAGTTGCCGGCAACGGTCAGCGGCTGCCGGCCAGTGAATTGCGCAAGGCGATGATCGCGAGCGCTTCGCTGCGGAATTTGCTGCTCAAATTCGCGCAGGCCTTCATGGTGCAGACGGCCCATACGGCGATCGCCAATGCGCGCGCGCACATCGACCAGCGGCTGGCGCGATGGATTTTGATGGCGCACGACCGCACGCGGGATCCCACGCTGCCGCTGACCCACGAGTTCCTGGCCTTGATGCTCGGGGTGCGCCGGGCGGGGGTCACCGAGGCGCTGCACAGCCTGAAACGCCAGAAACTGATCGAGACCCACCGCAGTCATATCTCACTCCTCAGTCGCAAAGGGGTCGAGCAGATTGCGGGACATTTTTACGGCGTGCCCGAGAAGGAGTACCGCAGACTCATCGACTAGAGCCTAATCGGTTCTGATTGAATCAGAACCGGGCTCTAGCATTTTGTTTGCGCATGATCTTTTCGGAAAACCGGTTTCCACTTTTCCGGATCATGCTTTAGGATTCTTGCCGAGCCATTCCGACGGCCGCTCGCCGCGGGCCGCCGCCTCGTCCGGATTGACCCGGTCGCATCTTTGTCCGCAACCGTACCGAGAATTGAGCCCGTGATCGGCTAAGATTGCGCTCGTCAAATCAGAACCCTGGATCTCTGGTCCGCGCGCTTGAGAAAGCGGGGCGTATTGGTCGTTGACTAAGGCTTGCCGAGTGCGTGGGGTGATGATGAAACGGCGGCGCAAGAAAAATTACGATTCCGTCGAGCGATCACCGGCGTCCGAACGACTGGGCGCGGAGGTGCCCGCGGTGAACCGCAAATACGTGCGGAAGGTTGCCGACCTGGGCGAGGGAATGATCGCGTATTTTCAGAGCGAGAGTAATAATTGCTCGCAACTGCTCGATTTACTGGAAACCTGTCACCGGCACTCCAAAATCCACCAAGGAATGATCGCCCAAGCGCGGCTGCAACGTAGCCGGATAGACGGATTGCTGGCCTCGCTCGGGCTTGAGCCGAACGTTACTCGGCATTAGGCCGCAGGGCGTAATCCGCCGTCGTGTGCCGAGGTTGGCAGAATATGGCTTGCTATTCCGCCCTACGGCTTACGCCGCCCCAAGATGCCTGATCGGCCGCCCCGGCGCGATGCTTTGCGCCGCGGCGATGATGGCGCCGGCGTCGATGCCGTAGTGGCGATAAAGATCTTCGACCGAGCCGGTCTGGCCGAAATGCTCGACGCCGAGCGGGCGCACGCGATGGCCGCCGACGGCGCCGAGCCAGGCGAGCGTCGCCGGATGGGCGTCGAGCACCGTGACGATGCCGCAATGGCGCGGCAATCCGGCGAACAGCCGTTCGATATGGGAGCGGGCATGCACCAGACCGCGCTCGCGCGCCCGGCAAGCCGCGGTCCAGCCGGCATTGAGCCGATCGGCGGACGTGATCGCCAACAGACCGACATCGCGGCGATCCTCCGCCATCAAGCCGATGGCCTTTATGGCCTCGGGCGCCACCGCGCCGCTATAGGCCACGACGACTTGGCAATTCGGACCCGGCTCGCGCAGCCAATAGGCGCCGTCGACGATGCCGTGGCGCAGTTCCGGTGTCATCTCGCGCGTGATCTGCTCGATCGGCCGGGTCGAGAGCCGCAGATAGATCGAGCCGCCGGTTTCGTCGCGCAGCCAGTTGCGCTCCGAGGCCTCGTCGCCTCCGGAGCGCTGAATATAGTCGAGCGCAAACGCGAGAATGACGGCAAGCTCGTCGACATAGGCCGGCTCGAAGGCGGCGAGCCCGTCCTGCGCCATACCGATAAGCGGCTCGGCAATCGATTGGTGCGCGCCGCCCTCAGGCGCCAGCGTGATGCCGGACGGCGTTGCCACCAGAATGAAACGCGCGTCCTGATAACAGGCATAGTTCAGGGCATCGAGGCCGCGCGCGATGAAGGGGTCGTACAGCGTGCCGATCGGCAATAGCCGCTCGCCATTGATGGCATGCGACAGCCCGAGCGCCGACAGCGCGATGAACAGGTTCATCTCGGCGATGCCGAGCTCGAGATGCTGGCCTTTCGGCGAGTATTCCCAATTGAAGGTCGAGGGGATGCGCTCGCTTTTGAAGGTGTCGGCCATGGTTTCGCGCGCGAACAGGCCGCGGCGGTTGACCCACGGGCCGAGGCTGGTCGACACCGTCACGTCCGGCGAGGTCGTGACGATGCGCGCGGCAAGCTCGGATGTGCCGCGGGCGAGTTCATTGAGCAGCACGCCAAAGCCGAGCTGCGTCGACATCTGCGGCTGCACGGTGACCGCGAGCTGATCCGGCACGGCAATACGCGGCGCGCTCAGCACACGCTCGCCCGCGTGCGCGAACGGCACACGGTCGAGAAACGCCTGGATGCTGTCGGCCGGCTCCCGCAGGCCTTCGAAGCGCGACCATTCCTCGCCGGCGCGGATATTCACCACGCCGCGAAACGTGTCCATTTGCGAAGGCGTCATCAGGCCGGCGTGATTGTCCTTGTGGCCGGCGAGCGGCAGGCCAAAGCCTTTGATCGTATAGGCGATGAAACAGACCGGCCGGTCGTGATCGATGCCGTCGAAGGCATCGATGATGGCGCCGAGGTCGTGGCCGCCGAGATTATTCATCAGGCGGGCGAGTTCGTCGTCGCTCCGCCGTTCGATCAGTTGCGTCACCGCGCCCTGATCGCCGATTTCATCCATGAGGCGCTTGCGCCAGGCCGCGCCGCCCTGGAACACCAGCGCCGAATAAAGCTGGTTCGGGCAATTATCGATCCACCGCCGCAACACCTCGCCGCCGGGCTCGGCGAAGGCCGCCTGCTGCAGCGAGCCGTATTTGAGGACGACGACATCCCAGCCGAAATTGCGGAACAGATTCTCGTAGCGCTCCCACAGCCCTTCGCGGACCACAGCGTCGAGGCTTTGCCGGTTATAGTCGACGATCCACCAGCAATTGCGCAGCCCCTGCTTCCAGCCTTCGAGGATCGCTTCGAAAATATTGCCTTCGTCGAGCTCGGCGTCGCCGAGAAGCGCAATCATGCGGCCTTCCGGCCGCGGCTTTCCATTAATTTCTTGGCCCCAGCCGTGGGCGCGCACGTAATCCTGCGCCAGCGAGGAGAACAGCGTCTGGGCGACGCCGAGGCCCACCGAGCCGGTCGAAAAATCGACGTCGTCGGTATCCTTGGTGCGCGACGGATAGGATTGCGCGCCCTTGTAGCCGCGAAAGCGTTCGAGCTTGTCGCGAGTCTGCCGGCCGAGCAGATACTGAATGGCGTGAAAATTCGGCGCCGCATGCGGCTTAACGGCGACCCGGTCGGCCGGCCGCAGCGTATGGAAATAAAGCGCCGTCATGATGGTGGCGAGCGAGGCGGACGAGGCTTGGTGGCCGCCCACTTTCACGCCGTCGCTGCTCTCGCGGATATGATTGGCGTGATGGATGGTCCAGGTCGCGAGCCACAGCACCTTCCGCTCAAGCTCGGTGAGGATCGCCAAGTCGTCCACGCCCAGAACTGCCATCATTGCACCAATTGGCGTTTGCCGGTCATTCCAATTCCACCGTGTCGAAATCCGCCGGCAGAATGATCTCAAGAAGCTCGCAATCGTCCGAATAGTCGAGCACGGTGTGTTTGATCTTAGGCGGCTGCAGCCAGCACGAACCTTCGCGCATGGTCACCACGCCTTCGCCGTCATACTCGCCCTTGATCCAGCCCTTGAGCACATAGATCATTTGAAACTCGACGTCGTGAAAATGCCGCTTCGAGACCTCAGCGGGATCGCAGGGCGGGATCATCTTGATGACATGGGCGCGCGCCAAGCCCTTGGTTGCCGCCGCAATGCCGAGATCGCGATAATGGGCGTAGCGGCGCAGGCCCGCTTCGAACGCGTCCGGCGAAGGGTGGCTGGCGACGAAATTCTGCTTGTTCCGGGCCGCCGACTTGGTCTTTTGCTTCGAAGTCGCCGCGACACGGCGGCGCGCCGAAGGCTTTGTGGTGCGCGAAGTTTTCCGCGAAACGGCCTCTCGTGCGGTGCGCGCGGCCGGTGTTGCTTTACGTTTTGGCTTTGCCATAGCTGTTCCCCTCCCGGTAGATGGCGCGGCGGGACCAAACGGCTTTTATCACACCGGCTGCGGCCGGCGCACCACCGAACTCCCGGCGAGCAGCAGTCCGGCCACCGTTATGACCGGAAACACCATGGCGTTGACGATGGTCCAGCCATAATTCGCCAGCAGCGCGCCGGACGAGAACGACGCAATCGCCATCGAGCCGAACACCAGAAAATCGTTGAAGGCCTGGACCTTGTTGCGTTCATGCGGATCGTGGCATTCGGTGACCATGGTGGTGGCGCCGATGAAAGCGAAATTCCAGCCGATCCCGAGCAGCGCGAGCCCGACCCAGAAATTCCACAGCGCGATGCCCGAAACGCTGATCGCCGCCGAACCGATCATCAGCAACAAGCCGCAGCCGATCATCGGCCGAATGCCGAAGCGCGCGATCAGAGAACCGGTGATGAAGCTCGGCGCATACATGCCGATGACATGCCATTGGATGCCGAGCGCCGCCTCGCTGACGGTGTGGTGGCACGCCACCATCGCCAGCGGCGCCGACGTCATCACCATGTTCATCATGGCGTAACTGGCGAGCCCGCAAACCACCGCGATGATGAATTTCGGTTGCCTGACGATCGCCGTGAGCGGCCGGCCATCGCGCAGCGAATGCGAGACGTGAGGCCGTGGAATATTGAGCAAGGTCAGCACCACGGCTGCCAGCGCCGCGCAGGCCGATTGCGCCACATAGGTGGCGGCGAACAAATAAGTCGGCCACAGGTCCTTGGTATGAATGACGATCTGCGGTCCGATCACGGCGGCAAAGATGCCGCCCGCCAGCACCCAGGATACCGCCTTGGGGCGAAAGCGAGTGCTCGCCGTATCGGTGGCGGCGAAGCGGTAGGACTGATGCGCCGCGGCGTAGAGTCCGCCGCACAGCGTGCCGAGCAGCAACAGCGCAAACGACCCTTGCAGCATCGCGGCGCATGAGATCAATCCGGACAAGACGCCGAAGGCCGAGCCGACCTGGAGCGCGAAGCGCCGGCCATAGGCCTTGGACAGCGCGCCCACCGGCAGCGTGCCGGCCCACATTCCGGCGACCATGAAGCTGATCGGCAGCGTCGCGAGCGCGGGCGTCGGCGCCAGGACGGCGCCGACGATGCTGCTGGTGGCGACGATCACCGTATTGTTGCCGCCGGCCAGCGCCTGCGCCACGGCGAGCACCAGCGCATTCTTGGCGGCGAGCCGGTCATCGGTGAGATCGAGAACTGGTTCGGCGATGACCGTCACGATTTTGTTGCGTTTCCTGCCGGTTGCAGAGATTCTTGTTTTCTTCTTACCGGGCCCCGCAGAACGGCGCTACTGCGGCTATCGCAGGTCAGAAGTGCAGCGCGCCATTGTGGCGGACGACGGCCGAGCGAACGTCTTGGGGCGTCAACGCGCCCAATTGCCCGAGCGCCGCTTGGGTTTCTTCGATCAGAAGATCGATGACATGGCTCGGCCCTTCTTCGCCGAGCGCGCCGAGGCCCCACAAGAACGCCTTGCCGGCGAAGGCAGCAGCAGCGCCGAGCGCATAGGCACGCACCACATCGGTGCCGCTGCGGACGCCGGAATCCATCATCACCGTCGTCCGCTTGCCGACCTGCGCGACCACGGCCGGCAGCGCGTCGATCGCGGCCGGCAGCGCCTCGATCTGGCGGCCGCCGTGATTGGAGACGAACATTCCATCGACGCCGAGCGACACCGCTTTTTCGGCGTCTTCCGGGTGCAGAATGCCTTTGACGACGAGCGTCCGCGGCCAGCGCTCGCGATAGCGCGCGACTTCGTCCCAGGTGAAGGCGCCGCCCATCTCGCGGCGCGCGAAGGCGATCACGTCGTTGAGCGACGGGTTCGCGCCCGCATAGTGCCGCAGCGTGGCAAAGCGCGGGATGCCGCTCTTCCACAGCGCCCTGGTCCAGCCCGGCGACCGCGCCATCTGCAGCAGCATGCGAAAATCCGGATGAAACGCCGCGCCGCCGAGGCCGACGACGACTTCGCGGGCGCGGCTCGTTCGCACCGGCACATCCAGCGTCAAAACAATCGTGCTGCAGTCGGTCGCAGCAGCCCGGCGCAGCACGTCGAAGCCGATGGCGTGGTCATTGCGGGCAAAGCGATAGAGCTGGAGCCAAAAAACGTCCGGCGCCACCGCGGCGACCTCTTCGATGGTGGCGCCGCCGGCCATGCCGAGCGTGTAAGGAATTTTTGCCCGCTGCGCGGCACGGGCGAGAAAAAGATCCGCACCCGGCCAGACGATTGCGGGACCGCCCATCGGCGCGATGCCGATGGGTGCTGCATAACGGCGTCCGAACAATTCCACGCCGCAGGGCGGCAGCGACGGCATCACGCCATAGCGCGGCACCAATTCGACGGCGTCGAGCGCCGCCCAATTGCGCCGGATGCCGGCGTCATCCTTGCCTGAACCGCCGTCGGAATATTCGAAGGCGAAATGCGGCAGGCGCCGACGCGCGCCGCGGCGCAGATAGTCGATGGTCGGATAGTGCCGGTAGAGTTCGGCGTAGCGCGGATTGGCGCTGGTGCCGGTCGAGAGCGAGCCCTTGGGCGCGGCGACCGCGGTGGTGTCGTGCATGAGCGTTTCTCCCCACCAGACGCGGCGGACGACTACCGGTTAGCGGCGAGCCCGGCTACTTGCTGCATTTGTGCTGAGAATTGCAAGCTCCGGCGCAACAATCGTTATCGCTGCTGCACGAGCTCCCCTGATAGGCACAATAGGCCAGCCTGGTCAGAGGAGTGCTATCCGATCGGATTGCATTGCTGGTAAGCGACTTGATCGCAACCGCGCTCTCAGCGTCTGCATGCTGAGAAATCGCACAATGAGCAAAGGCCAAGAAGATCAACGCACAGAATCTTGCCATGGGTCCCCCCGCAAAATGCGCCCCATTGTTTTATCTTCACCGCGTATTTGCAAGTGCGACTATCCCCGATTCAATCCAAAATCGTGATGTAAAGATCGCCGAAGCTGGTGAGACTGTCGGCCCGGCTCCAGATGCCGAAGCGGCCCGGCGCGGTGAGGCCGCCGTCATGCGCCTGGAACATATCCTGGCCGTCGACGGTAACGGCGAAGGCCTCGTCGATGGCTTTGACCTTGAGCGTATGCGCTTCGCCGTTTGTGAGGGACGCGGCGTGTTCGGCAATCGCGCGGCGCTCGCCATTGACGACGCTGAGCAGGCGCACTTGGCCTGCGAGCGCGTCGGCTTCAGCGACATAAAAATCCTGCGGATCGGCGAAACGCAAGATTATGCCGGCAGTGCGCGCGCTGCCGCCGTCATGCGTGACGAAGGGCATTTCGACATCGGCATTCTTGGCCACGGGGCGGTCGGCGATGCACAGCGGAAACCGATTGGGCTCCGCGATACGACTCGTTTCCACCAGCGATTTGCCGTCCGGCAGAAAGCGCTCGACGCGGACCTCCCAGCGGACAGGTCCGCCCAATCCGTTCAGCGCCGGCGTGCAGCCGTCGGGAGCCGAGCCTTCTTCGACCAGCGGCGAAGCCAGCACCCGGCGCAGCATCTCGGCAAGCGCAGAGCCGGCAGATCCGACGATCAGCGCCGCGGCGATCATCGCGGCGACCGGTCGGCTCGTCATCGTTAGAAATGGCTGTAGGACGGCCGGGCGAAACGCAGCACCGTACCGTCGCGAACAAAGCCGACACCCTGCCCTTCGGTCACGCGGCCGATCTCGGTCGCGGCGACGCCGGCTTGTTGGGCGGCGGCGCAAAACGCGCCGGTTTGGTCCGGCTTGAGCGTGAGGACGATCTCATAATCGTCACCGCCGGTGAGCACGGTTTCGATCCAATCGGGCTCCGCGGCAAGTGCCGCGCGCGCCGCGTCCGACAACGGCACGCGCGCGACGTCGATTTCCGCGGCGACGCCGGACGCCCGGCAAAGCTTGGCGAGATCGCCGGCAAGCCCGTCCGACACATCCATCGCCGCCGTCGCATGCCGCAGCACCGCCGCCGCGAGCGCATTGCGCGGTTGCGGCAACAAATAACGTTGTTTGAGATGTGCGGCCATCGCACCGGACAGCCGCCAGCGCGCGGCAAGCTTTTCATCCCGACGCAACGACACGCCGAGGGCTGAATCGCCGATCGTGCCGGTCACGACCACGCTGTCGCCGGGTTTGGCGGCGGAGCGCCGCACCATTTGGCCGTGCGGCACGGCGCCGAAGGCCGTGATCGAAACCGACAGCGGACCCGGCGTATGGTCGGTGTCGCCGCCATACAGCGGACAGCCGTAGAACGTTGCGTCCTCGCCGAGGCCTGTCGCGAAGGCGGCGAGCCACGTCGCATCGATCGCCGCAGGGAGCGAGACCGACATCAGAAAGCCCAAGGGCTTGGCGCCTTTTGCGGCGAGATCCGACAGATTCATTCGCAAGGCTTTGCGGGCGACATCACCCGGCGGATCGTCCGGAAAAAAATGTACACCGGCGATGACGCCGTCGGTGGTGAGGACCAGATCGCAACCGGCCGGCGGTGTCACTACCGCTGCGTCGTCGCGCAGCCCGAAGGCGCCGGGAGCGGTGGCGAGTGGGCCGAAATATTTCGCGATCAGCCGCTCCTCTGCCGAGCTTTCGTCGCTGGAGGTCATCGTCTCACCTCCGCGTCAGCGGCCGGCGAATTCGGCCGAGCGCATTTGATGCGCGAGCTGATCGAGCACCGCATTGACCATGCCGGTCTCCTCCCGGTCGACAAAGGCCGAGGCGACATCGACATATTCAGATGTCACGACGCGAGCCGGCACGTCACTACGGCAGGCGAGTTCGTAAGCGCCGGCGCGAAGCACCGCGCGCAACACCGCCTCGATGCGTTTGAGCGGCCAGCCGCGCGCCAGCGCGGCGTCGATCTGCGGATCGAGGACCGCCTGCTCGCGCACGACGCCGCCGACGATATCGCGGAAATAGGCGGCTTCGGCCGGACGATATTGCACGCCCTCGACCTCAGTGCCGAGCCAATGGCCCTCGAACTCGGTCATGATCTCGTTCAAGCCGGTGCCGGCGAGATCCATCTGATAAAGCGCCTGCACCGCGGCAAGCCGCGCGGCGCCGCGTTTGTTGGCCTTGCGCGCTTCGTTTCCTGCGTCGCTCGCCATCTCAGCGCTTTCCGAGCCGGGCTTTAAGCCCGATGAGCGACAGCGCGGCGCGGGCGGCATCGCCGCCCTTGTCCTGCTCGTCGACGCGGGCGCGGGCGAAAGCCTGCGCTTCGTTCTCGACGGTCAGGATGCCGTTGCCGATGGGAATTTTGCGCGCCACCGAAAGCTCCATCAGCCCGCGCGCCGATTGTTCCGACACGATCTCGAAGTGAATGGTCTCGCCGCGGATGACGCAGCCGAGCGCGACCACGCCGTCGTAAGGCCGGCGGCGGCCTATCGCGGCGTCGAGCGCCAGCACGATCGCGGTCGGCAGCTCCAACGCGCCGGGCACGCCGATGCAATCGAACGCGGCGCCCGCTTCTTGCAGCGCTTTGGTCGCGCCGGCGAGCAGCGCATCCGCAATAGCATCGTAAAAGCGCGCCTCGACGACGAGGATGCGGACGCCTTTGCCGGTGATTTTTTGGGCTTTGCCTCGCCGTGGCCCGGCCATAGCCTTGTTCCGATTTCAGGTGCGTGGTCGTACCAAGCCGGGGTGGCCGTCACAAGCACGCCTCAGCGCGGCAACGTTTCCAAGAGCCGTGCCGCATAGCGCGCCATGAGGTCGACTTCGATGTTCAGCCGCGCGCCCGCCTTGAGCGAGCCGAAGGTCGTGACCTTCAAGGTGTGCGGGATGATCAGCACGGAGAAAGTGTCGGACTCGGCCGTATTGACGGTCAGTGAGACGCCATCGAGCGCAACGGAACCCTTCGCCGCGATGAAGCGGGCGAGGTCGGCCGGCACGCGAAAGGTAAGCCGCGCCATATCGGGCAGGTCGTCGCGGGTCATGAGTTCGGCAATGCCGTCGACATGGCCGCTGACCATGTGGCCGCCCAGTTCATCGCCCAGCTTAAGCGAGCGCTCGAGATTGACCCGGGTCGCCGCCTGCCAACCCGCCGCCGTGGTGACGCCGAGCGTCTCGGCCGCGGCGTCCACCGCGAAAAAAGCGCGGTTTCCCGAAAGCCCCCGCTCCACGACGGTCAGGCAAATGCCCGAGCAGGCGATCGACGCGCCGATGTCGATCGAAGCCGGATTATAGCCGGTACCGACTACCAATCGGCGCAGACCCTCAGCCTTTTGGTGAACTTCAAGAACTTCACCTAAGTCGCTGATAATTCCGGTGAACATTCTAGTGCCTACGATCGAAATTGTCTCGACGGTCGGGCCCGACGGCTTCGCTATCGACGAGGGTTAGGTGCCGCGCCAGCGCAGCCGCTCCGGCCGCATCGAGCGCATCGATCCCGTCATTGCCCACGATGATAGGGGAATGGAACAGGATCGCGTCGTCGACAAGATCGGCGACCAGCATGGCCGAGGCAAGCGTCGGGCCGCCTTCGAGCAGAAGCCGGGTGACGCCGCGCGCGCCGAGCATTTTCAGCACGGCCGCGAGATCGAGCTTACCGCCCGTTTCGGCTGAGCGAAAAACCTCAACGGCGTGCGTGCGCAAGGCGTTTGCGGCGGCGGTCGGCGCGCCGTGGCCGGTAACGACCCATACCGGGATCTGCCGCGCGGTCTGGACGAGCCGCGAGGTAGCGGGCAGACGCAGCGCCGTATCGAGCACGATCCGCAGCGGCGAGTTCTGGCACATGCCCGGCAGCCGGCAGCTCAGCATCGGGTCGTCGGCGAGCACCGTGCCGATGCCGATCATGATGGCGTCGCTCTGGCCGCGCAGAAGATGGACGCGCTGCCGCGCCGGCTCCGCGGTGATCGCCAAAGGCCGCCGCCCGGCGCCGCCCGCCTTGCCATTGGCCGAGATGGCGAGCTTGAGCGTGACGTGGGGCCGGCCCTCCGTCATGCGGCGGATGTGGCCGGCGTGGTGGCGCCGTGCCGCTTCGGCGCCGATGCCGATGTCGACCGTAATGCCGGCCGCCCGCAGCCGCCCGTGGCCCGCGCCGGCCACTTTGGGATTGGTATCTTCGATCGCCGAGACGACGCGGGTGATGCCCGCCGCAATGATGGCATCGGCGCAAGGCGGCGTCTTGCCGAAATGCGAACAGGGTTCGAGGGTGACGTAAAGCGTCGCCCCGCGTGCCGCCGCTCCGGCGCGCCGCAGCGCCTCGACCTCGGCATGCGGCCGCCCGCCGGGCTGGGTCCAGCCGCGTCCGACAATCACGCCGTCTTTGACGATGACCGCCCCGACCGCGGGATTGGGCCAGGTGCGGCCGAAGCCGCGCCGCCCGAGCCGAAGCGCAAGCTCCATGAAACGGGTGTCGTCGATCGCGGCGGCTGCGCTCACTCGGCCGCCTCATCTCCCGACAATTCGGCAAGAGCTGCCTCAAAGTCCTTGGCTTCGCGGAAATTGCGATAGACCGAGGCGAAGCGCACATAGGCGACGTCGTCGAGGTCGCGCAGATGTGCCATCACGATCTCGCCGATGGTTTCGGAGGACACCTCGCTCTCGCCTTGGCTTTCCAGTTCGCGCACGATCTTCGACACCATTTGGTCGATGCGCTCCGGCTCGACCGGCCGTTTGCGGCAGGCGATCTGCACCGAACGAAGGAGCTTGTCGCGGTCGAACGGCACGCGCCGACCGTTGCGCTTGATGACCACGAGCTCGCGCAATTGCACGCGCTCGAAAGTCGTGAAACGGAAATTACAGGCGAGGCAGACGCGGCGCCGCCTGATCACCGACGAATCTTCCGTGGGCCGCGAATCCTTGACCTGGGTATCGAGGCTCGAACAACTCGGGCACCGCATCCCTTACCCCTCGTAGATCGGGAACCGGTTGACCAACCGCTTGACCTTCTCCCGCACAATTCCTTCCGCGTGCGCATCCTCATCGACATTGCGATGCGCCAGTGCATCCAGCACTTCGGCAATCAGTTCGGCGATCTGTTGAAACTCGGCGATGCCGAAGCCGCGCGTGGTGCCGGCCGGCGTACCGAGCCTTACCCCGGATGTGACGGTAGGCTTTTCCGGATCGAATGGAATGCCGTTTTTGTTGCAGGTAATGTGGGCGCGGCCGAGCGCGAGCTCCGCCACTTTGCCGGTCAGCCGTTTCTTGCGCAGATCGACCAGCATCAAATGCGTATCGGTGCCGCCGGAGACGATATCGAGGCCGCGGGCTTTTAGCGTTTCGGCTAGCGCCTTGGCGTTCTCGACCACGTTTTTCGCGTAAAGCCTGAAGGACGGCCGCAGCGCCTCGCCAAAGGCCACGGCCTTGGCGGCAATCACATGCATCAGCGGGCCGCCCTGCATGCCCGGGAACACCGCCGAATTGAATTTTTTCGCCAAGTCCTCGTCATTGGTCAGGATCGTGCCGCCGCGCGGCCCGCGCAACGTCTTGTGGGTGGTCGTTGTCACCACATGGGCATGCGGAAACGGGCTCGGATGCGCGCCGCCGGCAACAAGGCCGGCGAAATGCGCCATGTCGACCATAAGATAGGCGCCGACCGCATCCGCGATCTCGCGGAAGCGGCGGAAATCGATAATGCGCGGATAGGCCGAACCGCCGGCGACGATGACTTTCGGCCGGTGCTCTTTGGCGAGCCGTTCGACCTCGTCCATGTCGATGAGGCAATCGTCGCGGCGCACGCCGTAGGGCACGACCTTGAACCATTTGCCCGACATATTGACCGGCGAGCCGTGGGTAAGATGGCCGCCCGCCGCAAGATTGAGCCCCATAAAGGTATCGCCGGGCTGCATCAGCGCCATGAATACTTCGGCATTGGCCGAGGCGCCGGAATGCGGCTGCACATTAGCGAAGGAACAACCGAACAGGCGGGTGACGCGCTCGATCGCAAACCGCTCCGCCACATCGACGAATTGGCAGCCGCCGTAATAGCGCTTACCGGGCAGCCCCTCGGCATATTTGTTGGTCAGCACCGAGCCTTGCGCTTCGAGCACGGCGCGGCTGACGATATTCTCCGACGCGATCAGTTCGATCTCGTCGCGCTGACGGCCGAGTTCGCGGCCGATCGCGTCGGCGATCTCGGGGTCGCTTTCGGCAAGCGCCGCCGAAAAGAAGCCTTCGGTCGCACGTTTGGCCTGATGGGGGGCCGACATTTTCGAATTCCTGGCTCGAGCTTTCGCTAATCGCGGATTTTACTCCCGGCGGGCGTCACGCCCCATGCCGGTGATATACCGCAGGTGGGTATCATACCAGCCGAGCGCCGCAAGGGCTTGGGATATTTCGGCGGATAACGGCCCTCGAGGTGGGATCAACGGGTTATGGAGGCAGCCCCGTACCGGCAAAACGCTGGAGCTTCGTCGACGCCTCGCAGACCTCGATTTAGGGCTGTGCTATCATGGTTCAAAGCTCAAGGCGTGTGACAATGACCTAAGGAGCAATATCCGATGCCAATCGATCTTGGACAGGTGGACTGGCTCTATGTCGCGATACTCGCGGTGTTCGTCTTTGTCGCAAATTATATCGGCAACCTGTTATCGTTCAGGCGTCGCGGGCTCGGTGCCGTGTTGGCGGCGCTGCTATTCACGGCGATATTCGTATTCTGGACCTATTACCCGCACGGCTTGCCGCTTCCGACATCGCTGACCGGCCCGAAACCCGCGGTCACCACGGCCGCGCCGGCCGCCGCGCCCGCGCCTGTCGCGCCGCAACGGCCGAGCAATCCGGTCACGGACATCACGCCGCCCTCGGGCACGGGACACTAAACTTTCATTGCCGAGGAGCTGATCGCGTGAACCTTCCCCGGCGAAAGCTTCTGCGTCTGGCGGCGAGCGCCGCGGCGCTGCCCAGTTTATCGGGCCTCGCGGCGGCGGAGACCTATCCGTCGCGGGTGATCACGATGGTGGTGCCTTATCCGGCGGGCGGCCCAACCGACACCATCGCGCGCATCCTCGCCGATCGGATGGCGGTCGCGCTCGGCCAAAGCGTCATCATCGAAAACATCAGCGGCGCCGGCGGCAGTATCGGCGTCGGCCGGGTCGCTCGCGCGGCGCCCGACGGCTACACGCTCAGCATCGGCCACGTGCAAACGCATGTGCTCAACGCCGCGACGATGACTCTCGACTATGACGTCGTCAACGATTTCGCGCCGGTATCGCTGATTGCCGACACGCCGATCTGGATCGTTGCGAAAAAATCGCTGCCGGCCGACGACATCAAAGGGCTGATCGCCTGGCTCAAGGCCGCGGACGGCAAGGCAACGGCGGGAACGGTAGGCGTCGGCGGCCCGACCGATATCGCCGGCCTCATCTTTCAGAAACAGACCGGCACCAGATTTCAAAATGTGCCTTATCGCGGCGGCGCGCCGTTGTTGCAGGACTTGCTGGGCGGACACATCGATTTCGCTTTCGGCCAGGCAGCGACTTATTTGAGTTACGTCCATGACGGCAAACTCAAGGCCTTTGCCGTTCTTTCGCCGAAGCGGTGGTGGGCGGCGCCTGAAGTGCCCACCCTCGACGAACTCGGTATTCCAGCGCTCTACGCCAGCTTCTGGCACGGCCTGTGGGTGCCCAAGGGCACGCCGAAGGATGTGATCGCAACGCTCAACGCCGCCGTTCGTCAGTCCTTGGCCGATCCCGCCGTGCAGGAGCGCTTCCGCAAAACCGGCCAGGAGATTTGGCCCGCCGCCGAGCAGACGCCGGAGGCCTTGGCGGCCAAACAGCGGGCCGAATTCGCGCGCTGGGCGCCGATCATCAAGGAAGCCGGCATCAAGGCAGAATAATAGGTGTTCTCCAACCCGGACAATGCGAGGGGCACGCATTGTCCGGCGTCGCCGTGCCGCAAGTCGGACCGAACCGTCACTTCCTGAAATACATCATCGGCGCATTCGGACGCCCGACGAAGCATTGGTGCGTGAAGCCGTAGCGCTTGATGATGGTCACGGCATGCACCGCGTTCGCCTTGCTGGCGCCGAAGTCGAGCATGCGCGCTGTGCCGTCGGTGACGATCCATTGCCCCGCCACCTGCTGCGCCACCACGCCTGCCAGGTCGAAGGCGACGGCGTCCTCGCCCGGCATGGCTCCAGACGGCGCCGCTCCGCCGACCGTGAAATACATCATTGGCGCCTCGGGCCGGCCGACAAAACAAATGCGGTCGAAACCGTATTGCACGATGACAGCCTTGGCGCGTTGGGCATTGGCCTGCGACGCCCCGAAATCCAGCACCTGCTCATTGCCGTCGACGATCTTCCAATGTCCGGCGACCTGCTGCACCTGCACAGCCTGCGGACGGAGCGGCAGACAATCATCCGGCGCCGTCACGAGAATAGCGCCGAGTTGCTCGGCGAGATCGATCAGGCTGGTCGCGTTGAAGTCTAAGTTCGGATCAGGATGGTTTCCGGGCGAGCCGGCCGGCCCCAGTTCGCTCGGGCGGCCGACGAAAGCGGTCCGGAAGCCCTGCCCCTTGGCGGCATTCAGGTCGTAATTGTGCGCGGCCACCATCAGGATTTCGGAGGCGCCGACCCCAAGGCTGGAAATCGCCATCTGATAGACGGCCGGGTTTGGCTTGTATTGCTGGACGGCCGCCGCGGACAGCAGCGTGTCGAACGGCAGGTTGGCGTGCCCGCGCAGTGCCGACTGCGTCGTGACGCTCATATTGGACAATACCGCGAGAGTGTAGTGCTGGTGGAGGGCGGCCATCCCGGCGGCCGCATCCGGCCACGGCGGCAGTGCGTGCCACAAACCGAGAAAATCTTGCACCGCGGCATCCGCCTTCACACCGAGTTGCTGGATCGGAAGATTCGCGCGCGTCGCATTCTGCAGGATCGTGTCGGGCGGAACCCAGCTCACGCTCGACAACACCTGCGCGATGCCTTCGCCATAGCTGTTGAGCGAACCGCTCGCGAAAGCTCCGCCATCAACGCTTACGCCGTATTTTGCGTTGAGCGGTGCCACGCCCTGCGCCAAGCCATCATAGACGTCGAAGACGGTGCCGATAATGTCGAAGGTCAGCGCCTTGAGTTGCATGGGGCCTCGCTACGGAATGACCGTCACGGCGATCTCGTGTGACTCGCGCGGCGGCGGCCGGCCGAAGCGGAGCAGTTCCAACCGGATCGTGCTGCGCCCAAGCGCGAGGGCGGAAACGAACAGCGCCTGAGGCAGACTTCCACCTGGCGGTGCATCGGGCCGGCGCTGATGTTCAGGACCGGTGCGGGCCTCGATCGTCCACGCGTCGCCGCTCTCACCAGTTGCTGGCGCAATTCACCGTTTGTGCTGAACGCCATCTCGCTCCTCCCTTGCTGAGCCTCGCCTGATGGGCGCCTTGCTTTTTGCGTGTAATGTAAAATTATACAATTTTAAATAATTACGGTCAACGCCTGCGAACGACCCTGAAGAGGCTTCCCAGGCCCGACCGGCGTCACAGAGTTGCAATGGTGCAGCCCCGTCTTTTCAAAAAGCTTGGCGACGCCGCTCAGCTTTTGGATGAGGCGCGGCATCACGTCGCGAAGCTGAAATGTTTCCACGAAACCGACGCCATGCCGGACGCGATCGTAGATTTGGCGCTCGACCGCACGGCAGGTAAAGACGCGAAGCGCGGATGGGCAACGACGAGAGCCCGCGACGCCGGTTTTGAGCCGTCTGATCGCGCCGCCGAATTCCGCGCCGCTCAAGGCGGCCGATGACGCTAAAGCTTCGTCGTCGCTGGAATAGCCGGCGCGCCGAGGCCGTCGCGGCCGTAAATGTCCTCGCGGAACTGCACGACGCCGTCGGAGGCCGACCAGGCGGTGACATAAACCCAGTGCAGCGGCACCGGCTTTATCAGATTGGCGTTTTTCTGCTCGCCCGATTTGATCACTTTATCGATCTCGTCGGGCCCCCAGCCTTTGGTTTCGTCCAACAGCCAGCCGACGAGCTGCCGCACATTCTGCACCCGCATGCAGCCCGAGGAATGAAACCGAAAATCGTCGCCGAACAGATTCTTCAGCGGCGTGTCGTGCATATAAACGCCGTAGGCGCTCGGGAAATTGATGCGAATCGAGCCCAGCGAATTGAAGCTGCCGGGATCCTGCTTGAAGGTGTAGCTCGTTGCGTCGTCCGAGTACCAGTTGATCTGCGACGGCTGCAATTCGCGGTGCGTGCCGTCGAAAATGCGGATGTGATTGTCGGTCAGATATTCCGGCTGGTCCTGCATCTTCGGAATGAGGTCCTTGCGCACGATCGAGGCCGGTACGGTCCAATACGGATTGAAATTGATCTGGATGATTTTCGAATTGATGTCGGGCGAGGCCCGATCGGGCTTGCCGGCGACCGCGGTGTGCCGCGACACCGCGACGTCGTTTTCAATGGCCTCGACGCGGGCGGCGGGAATATTGGCGACCACGTAGCGCGGGCCGAGATTGGTGGTCAGCGTCTTGAGCCGCTCGATATTGACCTTGAGCTGATCGCGCCGGGTCGCTGCCGGAACGTTGAGCGCATCGAGTGTCGACTCGCGCAAAATCCCGTCGATGGTGAGCCCATGACGCGCCTGAAAGCGCCGCACCGCCTCCTCGACATAGGAATCGTAAATGTCGTTCGAGGCGGCGCTCGGATCGAGATCGCCGGAGACCGAAAGCCGCGACCGCAGATCGGTCACGCTCGGGTGGCGCATGCCGAGCCGCAACTCGTCGACCTTGGGCACCGACGGCCAGCCCCCCCGCGCCACGATCCCGTCATAGGTCTCGACGGCATGCCGGGTGGTTTCCGCCGTCGTGGGCGACAGCGTCGGGGCCGTCGCCTTCGGCATATGGATGGTGCGCGAGGCCTGATCGAAGGTCTGGCCGAATTCGCTGCGGTCGGTATCGCCGATCAGCGCGTCGAGCGGCGCTTCGTCGGCGAAGGCCCGCTGCGCGGCTAGTCCGGCGAGCGCCACCCCGCCGGCGTGGCGGAGAAATGCGCGGCGGTTGGGCCGCAAACGGCTTCGGTCGGGCGGGCGGTTCATGACGGGTTGATCTGCGACAGCATTGCGGCTGAAATCGGCCGGGAAGCCGCCCCGCAGCCGGCTTAGCACAAGCCCATGCCAAAAAAAAAGACCCCGGCTTGCGCCGGGGCTTAGGTTCGCCAGTACGCCGTAAAAGCGTGGTGGACGAGTTGGAGCACGATCCGAAAAGCCGTCGCCGGTTTCCCGAACAGTCGCCCTCCCCTTATTATTAAAGCCGGTAGAGAATCTGGTCGGTCCAGAACCGCTCGAGCCGGTGCAGCGCCTTGTTGAGCACCGAGAACTCGTCGGCATTGATGCCGCCGACCTGCTCCACGGTGCGGACGTGTTTCTGGTACAGCGCCTCGACGGTGTCGCGGACGTCGCGGCCCTTGTCGGTGAGCTTGATGCGCACCGAGCGGCGGTCGACCCGCGAGCGCTGATGATCGAGAAAACCCATCTCGACGAGCTTCTTCAGATTATAGGAGACATTGGAGCCGAGATAATAGCCGCGGGTGCGCAACTCGCCGGCGGTCAGTTCCTTGTCGCCGATATTGTACAACAACAGCGCCTGGACCGAATTGATGTCGGCGCGACCGCGGCGGTCGAATTCGTCCTTGATGACGTCGAGGAGACGCCGGTGCAGACGCTCGACCAAGGTCAGCGCCTCGAGATAGTGCGGCCGGATATGGTCGAAACGCGCCTCACGATCGGCGGGCTCGACCGTCTTTGCGACGGCTTTCATTGTGACGCCTTTCCCACTTAAAATTTTATTCTCGTCGACGGGCCCTGTCTCCCGCCGTATCCCGCGAACTTACCCGCGAGGGTCTAAGATCAGTTTAAATAACAGGCTAAAAATAAGGTTTATTGGCTGGGTTTGGCGCGGCCGTTTGCGTGTAAAATTGCGGGGGACTTTTAGACGATTGATTTACCGTCTCGGCCACCACGTCCAATCGCGTCTGGTCGCGGATCAAGCAGAACACGCGGGATTTCAAAAGTGCTTTTTTGCAAATGATCGACCTGATCCGGATTTGAGATAGGGCTCAAACCTTCCGGCTTTTCTTTTGTCTGAAAAAGCGACGTATGTCACGATCTTCCAAGGAGTGTACTTACTGGTGTGCGTAGACTTCCCTGAATCGTGTTCTTTGAGGCGACGCTCCCAGTCGGTGGTCAAGCCTACATAAAATCGATCAGGCGCGCCTTCGCGCTTGCTACGATCGGGCTCAGCGCAATCACGTCATAGCGAAGGCGGATGGTGGGAGAGGTAGGACTCTAAAAATTAAGGATATTGAAGGCCTTGGTCAAAGTGGGGCAGTTTTGAGGCCCTTACATTATACGCACAAACCCGCCGCAGTGTCCCACCGAAAGGGCGTCCGATGATGCGCCGGGCCGTCCTGGTCGACGAGCGCGACAACCGCCTCGGCGCGGTCGACGTCAGCGACGCCACGCTCATCATTCGCCATGATGGCGCGTTTTTCGTGCGCACCGGGGAGAGCGTGCGGCTGCGACCGAGCCATAGAGCGCTCGCCATCGTATTCGAGCAGACCGAAATCTATGTCAGAGAGCGATTGGAGCCGATCTGACGCGAATATGCAGCGGCAACAATAAAAAGGGGCCGCGTTCCGGAACGCGACCCCCTACGCCTTACTCCTCGGCTTGGTTATTCGGCTGCATCAGCGCGCTCACGGATGCGGAGGCTTCCCACCGGACAGAAGCGACGTCAGTATCGCACCGATGCCCCCGCCGAGCGCGACGGCGATGACATTGCCGACCCATCCGATCGATTTGCCGGCGCCAGTACGCTGATTTTCACGGCCCTCCAATGCCCGCGTTGCTTCCCACAATCGACGCTGATCGTCAGCGATGCGTCTGATCTCGTCTTTGAGGTCGCGCTCCACACGGTCGATGGTCGCCCTTATGTCGCGAAGCTGCTCAGTTTTGAGATCCTGAATCTCTTGTCGGATTAAGGCCTCGATCCGGGCAAGACTTTGATTCAGAGCTGTTTCTAGATTGGTCACGCGCCCGTCAAGCGCAGTGATGGCGGTCTCCAATGCTCCCCCTCCCACGTCTATGCCGGCGATACGGCGCTGTTTAAGGCAAACGCCGCTGCAACGCCCGCGCGCGCAGCCCCGAGCGAATGGCCGGTAAAGACGACCTCAGTCGATTGTGCCAAAAGCGGCTTGAGCGCCGTCCATGTGTCAGCCATGCCGACGACGAAACCGTCCCACATGGGGCCGAATTTCTCGTGCTGGGTAATGCGCGCGGCGAGAACTTCGGGATCGAGCCCGGTCAGGTCGCGCAGCCAGTCCATGAGACTGTCGGACCCGCGGAAGACGACATAGGCCCGAACGCCGTCGAATTTGACACCCCATACGACGCCAGCCGTTTCCAATTTTTCGTCCCATACTTCGGGCGCCGTGCCCGGCTTGGCATAGATGGCTTGGCATAACCGAACGCATTCGGCATGAAGCGGATCGACGCGATAGATCGCGCGGACGCCCTGCTGATAAAGTTCGATGTGATGCCAGGCGAACAGTCCCCAGTCGTCGTTAGACGGTGGCGCCGCGGAGACAAAAGCGAGCGGCGTCGGATGCTTGAAATTCAGGCCGAGCGCCGGCACGGTGAACGGCACGTCGGTCACGCGATCGTGCTGCAGCGGACCCGACCGGTTGCAATAGCTGATACTTTCATCGAGCTTTTCCAAGAGCGCCGCGAAAGCAGCCTCGCCGGGCTTGGGTTCGCCGAATACGATGCGCTTGATAATCATGCACCGCCCCCGAAAACCTCGCCAATGAGCGCCCTATAAGCGCCGTAGGCCGTTTTGAGCTGGATCAAGCCATTCCGGAATCGCGCCTCGTCGGCGGTAAGATCGCGCATGCCATCGCCGGCAACGTCGCCAACGAAATGCCCGAAATGGCCCTTGATCCGTTCGGCGAAAGCGTCGTCGAGCGCGGCATGCGCGCGCTCGACGAGATCCGTAGTGGCCACGGCCCGATCAGTATTTCAGGGTGAAGCCGGCCTCGGCGCCGTTGCCGAAGCTGATTTTCTGCGGGCCGAGCGGCACGCCATTACTATTGAGAATCCATTGGATCGTCGTCTCGGCGACGACATTATTGCTCAGCCGCGTCTGCAACCCCAAGCCGATGCCTGGCGAAACCAGCCATTCCCGATTTGCCGCAAGGCCGATCTGCGCGCTGATATCCTGCTCATGCAGCGAAGCGAACAGGAAGGGATAGGACGGCCCCGCGGTAACGCCAGCCGGCAGGCCAGGCAACGCCGGCACTGACAAGTTGCCGGCCGGATTGAGGTTCGGGAATAGCCCGCTGTTGAGCATGGTCGAGATCGGGCCGCCGAAGCCGATGCGCTGCTCAAAATGAGCCGGACCTGTCAGGGCAAGACCGGATTGCGTGCCATTGAGATTGGCCCAGTCGAAATTGCCCTCGGCAAACCAAAAATTGCCGGGCCCGGTACCGATCGGGCAACCATAACCAAAGGTCGCACCGATCGCTCCCTGCAGCGTCGTCGCGCCCGGAGGCCCACCATTGACCGACGCGCCGGCGCCCATGGCATTGAGGCCATAATAGAAGCCGCAACCGCCCGTGGCGTAGCTGCCGAAGGAGGAAGGCGCTTTCTTGGTCGGCAGGTCGCCGGCGAAAGCAGCGCGCGGCAGACTGGCGAGTAGCGCCCCGAGGAACAAGGCGACGAGAATGGCTCCGACGACGCGCGCGGCGCCTTGCAGCGGCGTCAGATTCAAGGCCTGTCCGACTGGCGGGGCCTGCACCGGCAGGAGCAGAGCGGTAGAGCCCTCCGGAACTTTCTTCATGTTCCAATGGGCATAGATCGACCAGCCGATTGTGCCGAGACTGCCGAGCGCAGGCACGATCACATATAGATCGCCGAGGATCGCCGTCGACTGGTCATGCGTGAGATAGCCGCGCATGACGAGGATTGCGAAAACGAACGTGCCGAGCTGTTTCAGCGCGTTCAGACTTTCCTGACTGTTCATAAAAACTCCTGTGTTTGCTGTGAACTTTCAGAGACGGCCGAGTGCTTCGGCCAGGACGCGGGACTGCACACGGGGATCCGCTGCAATCCCGATGTGATCTTTGCCGTAACCGCTGACGTCGATATTGCGCGCGCCGGCCATTTCGCCGCCGCCAAGACCGCAGCGGGTGCTGAAAAAATTAACGGCATTGACGGCCGCATCGACCTCAGCGGCCATACAAAGGGGATCGATGCCGACCACTTTGGCGCGACGCCCGCGCGCGGCGAGTGTATTGGCGGCCTGTGCTGCGCCCCACGCGCCCGCCGAGTGACCGATCAGGACGATGCGATCGTTCGGATGTGCGGCGGCATCGGCGGCGAAGTCAGCCCATTGCGTCCAATCGCCGACCGTCACGATCGCGCCGTGGCGGCGCAGCTTGGCGGCCTCGTCGTCCATGGCGCTCGAAAACATCCGGCCACCGATGCCGCGCATCAGATAAATGCGCGTTGCAGCCTGTGCCGAGCCGGCGAGCAGCTCGAGCATAACAGCGGCAGCGGCGAAACGCCGAAGCATTGTCAGCTTTCGCCGAGTACGTGCTCGATCGTTTCCTTGACGCCTTCCTCGAGGCGCTCGACAAGCGTCAGCTTATGTGGGGGCGGCGCCAACGCCTGATCGACACGCGCGGGCGCTTGCGGCTGCGGACCCGCGACCACGGCTGGCGGGAGCGCCGCACCGGCCCAAATCGCGGCGAGTTCGGCGCGCGTGCCTTCGAAGATCGACAGATCCGCACCGTTTTCGATGCCGTCGAGCGTATGCGGCTGCGGCCCGAGACCGTCGCCTGTATCCTGCCAGAGAAACGGCTTTGGCCAGGGCAGCCGATGGCCTTTGGCGTCGACGTCCTTGAAGAGCGGGCCATATTCGCAGCCCCAAAGTCGATCCTGATAAGCCGCGAGATAGGCGACCTGCGCCGGCGTCGCATGCACGATCTGCTCTTTGAGGCGATTGCCGCTATACATGCGGCAATAGCGCCCCATGATCTGCTCGACGCGATCGAGAAATTCGACGGCCTGCCCGAGCGTCATTTCGCTCGCGGAATTATCCTCAAAGTCGAGATAGAGACCGGTCTCGGCCTCCGGACAGGCATGCTCGAGGAATTCCGTGACCTGTGCTTTGACGTCGTCGCCGGTATTGAACGCATACGCCCCCCACAAAAATCCCGCAGCGATCGCGTCGGGACGGCGCTGCGCATATTTCGGATCGGTATAGCCTCTACCTTGGCTCGCCTTATGGATGATCCCGACGCATTTGATATCGCCGAAACTCGCCGCAGCGAGCCGCGCGAAGTTCACGGGATTGCCGTGATTCATGTCGGCGACGAAGCAAAGTTCGGTCATTGGGAAGCACTCCCCCAAGGTTGCGGTATGTCGATGCGATTGGAAAAGTTGAGATGCGCCGGACTGCCGAGCGATACCGCCGCAATCCCGAGACTGCCGATCACGCGGCAGGCGCCGAGCGAAAGATCGATATCGCGACCGTGCACGAACGGCCCGCGATCATTGATGCGCACGTCGACCGAGCGGCCATTGCGCATATTGGTCACGTGCACGACGGTCCCAAACGGCAGCGTGCGATGCGCGGCCGTTAGACCATTCGGATTATAGGGACGGCCGTCCGCTGTTCGTGTCTGCCCGCGCTCATTGCCGTAGCATGAGGCAATTTCGGCGCGGGCGGCTGATGCCATCGCGCAAAAGATCATTGCGGCGAGAAGTGCTCGCATGAAATTCACCTATTTATGGTGGCACTTACTCGGCTATATTGACGCCGGGGCTGCTGGGGCTTGCCTGCAATGAACGAAACAATCGGCAAAATTCTTGAACGTCATCGCGGCCATGGTCCGGGCTTTGACGCATTGCGCGTTTATCTGTCGATCAGCGTGCTCGCGTGGCACTCCATCGCGGTCTGCGGCATCGACATCATGCCAATCTGGAAAGCACCTTATGGCCGCTGGTTCGTCGCCATGGTGCCGATGTTCTTCTGCCTGTCCGGGTTTCTTGTCATGGGCAGCGCGGCGCGCGTGCGGTCGCTGCGACACTATCTGGCGAACCGATTCCTGCGCATTTTCCCGGCGCTCGCCGTCGAAGTCACACTATCAGCGCTCGTGCTCGGTCCATTGGTGACGTCGCTGCCGCTCAGCAATTATTTCACAAGCCCGGAGCTCTATTCCTATTTCGGCAGTCTCGTCGGCCGCGTGCAATTCGACCTGCCGGGCGTCTTCCTGACCAACCCGATCCCGAACGTCGTCAACGGTAACCTTTGGACCGTCCCGCCCGAGATCCTCTGCTACCTCTGGATGGCGGCGATGATAACTGTGGCGATGTCGTCGGAACGCATCCCGGTAACGCTTTGCGCCGCCGCCGTCATCGCCCTCAATCTCGCGCAGGATAGCCGTGAGCATTGGAGTTTGCTCGAGGGCAATATGCCCGGCCGCGATCTTGTCGAATGCTTCGCTTTCGGCGCCGCGTTCTACATGTGGCGCGACCTGCTGCCTTATCGTCCGTGGCTATTCGCTGCGGCGGCAGTCGTCGCGCTCGCGCTTCTGCCGCTGCCCGGCTGGCAGCACATCGCCATCGCCGCACTTGCCTACTGCACCGCGTTCCTCGGCTGCACGCCGTTGCCGAGGGGTCGGTTATTCTCTGGTGGCGATTACTCCTATGGCATTTATTTGTTTGGGCGCCCGATCCAGCAGACGATCGTCGCGATGTTCCCCGCTGGGCGGAACGTCCTCGTGAATTTCCCCGTGAGCCTGGCGCTGACGATTGTCGTCGCCATGCTGTCGTGGCGCCTGATCGAAAAGCGGGCCCTGGCATTGCGCAAGCACATCGCCAGTTCCGATACTACGCTGCGCCGGTTCTATTTAACCCGCTTCGCCGTGTTCATTGCGCTCCTCGGCTACGCCGTGGCGCTCGCTCGCGTTTCCGGCATATTCGGCGGCGAGCTAAGCGTCGCCAAACTCGGGGCGGTCACGATCGGCGTAATCGCACTAGCGGCGGTCGGCGCCGCTCTCCCCGCGGCCGTGCCGCTGCTTCATCAAGAAGTCCGGCGTCATCCCGTATAGCTGCCGGAAGCGTTGAATTGCAGGATGGTGTTGCCGCCGTTCGTGGTGACTGTCGGAGATCCGGTATAGGTGCCGGAATATTTCGAGGTCGGAATCGACAAGATGACGACGCCCAAGCCGCCAGCCCCACCATTGCCAGCGGGCCCGCTGCCGCCGCCGCCACTCCCGGTATTCGCCGTTCCGGCGGCGGCTGTCGTCGATGTATTGCTGCCGGCACCGCCGCCGCCAGTGCCCCCGGTGCCCGCGGTATAGGATCCGCCATTGACGCCGCCGCCGCCGCCGCCCGCATAGGTAACGGCCGAGCCGGTTATTGAGGACGAAGATCCAGCGCCGCCATTGCCGCCATTCGTGCCGCCTGATCCATTGCCCCCGGCACCGCCGGCGCCGCCGCCGCCACCGCCACCGTAGGCGCCGGCCGTCGTGTCGCCTTGGCCGCCGGCAGAGGTGCCAGTTCCGTTTGCCGATCCTGGCGTCCCGTTATAGGCCGAGCCGCCGCCCGAGCCGCCTTGCACGCCGTTTTTGATGGCGGCATTAACAAAATAACAGCCGCCGCCGCCGCCGCCCAGCGCTGTAACCGCGCCGAATGCACTATTGGCGCCAGAATTGCCTTGCGCGCCCGTCGCGTCGGTTCCGCCGGCCCCTACAGTGACGGTAACCGGCGAACCGACGGCAACCGCCAGCGTGCCAGTAAGCATCTGGCCGGCGCCGGCGCCGGCGCCATCGATGCCGCAGGCTGAACCGCCGCCGCCGGCACCCCCACCAGCAATAACGAGATAAGTGACGTTATAGGTAACCGCGCCGGAACTTAGGCCCGCGCCAGTCTGTGCGAGTTGCGCAAGCGCGCCAGTGGCAAATAAGATGACGCCGATTAGCCAGGCGGCGAATTTTCTACATCTGAACATAGGTCAGGTTTCCGGCGACCGTGCCCGCGCCGTTCTGCAAGAGACAAACGTTGTAGCCCGCGGTCGAGCCACCGACGACAGTCGCGGCGCCATTGCCCAAAGTCAGACCGCCATTGACGCCAAGCGATAAACCGTTGGCGGCCGTCGTACTGCCGAGAAGCGCCACGGGGGTACCCCCGGCGCACGCGCCGCTATACTCGACGAGGCTCACATTGACGCCGGCAGAGGAGATCAGCGCCAATGAGCAAACGTAATTTTTCTTTGATGCCGTCCCGGTGATGACCGTGCCGCTTGACGTCTGCGAAATCGGGACATTGGTTTTCGCGTGCGTCTGACAAGGGTCGGCGATGTAGGGCAGATTGGAACTCAGATCCCAAGGCGTATAAAAGGGGCACGAGGTCGGATCCCAAGCCGTCGGCGTTGGCTGCCCGACCGATGTGCTCAGACCGTTCGGAAAATATCCGGTGTTGGCGTTGTATGTGTTGCTCACGCCATTGATCGGGATGCTGAAAGTCGTCGGGCTGATCCATGTCGGCGCCCATGAGCCGTTGATGCCTGTAAATCCCGTCGCGCCCGCGATCGTGATCGTGTTGCCCTGCGCGCCCGCCCATGCCGGATTCATATTGTGCGGCAGGTTCGTCGTCAGCACGGTCGGATTGGCAGACGATGCCGAGACGATCGTAAGGCAATTCGAATTATTGATAAATTGCGCCCAGTTGTTCTTGTCGAAGCCGCCGAGCGAATTCGCTTGCTGCGCAAAACCCGTGCTCGGCCAAAGCCCGAGCAGCGTCAGCGCGACTGCGATGACCCGAAAGATAGGATTGTTCCTCATGGCTACATTCCGCCCATGGTTGCAAGAGTGAATAGATCGTTGTTGCCGCGATATAATCTGAACGCTTGCGTGTATTTGCTGAATCCGATGCTGACGAAAAGATTTTCGAGGTAGCCTTCCCACACGGCATGCCCCGCTGCTGTCGGGTGCACGGCATCGGCATTGAAGATTGCTAAATTGTTGGAAGCACCAGAGCCGGGAAAGCCGAGGAACATATCAGCGCTCGTATTGACGATGCCCGAGCAATGGCCCCAGCTCGACGTGATCGCCGTATTGATCCCAATCGCCGCGGTGGCCCACGCCGATCCGGAACCGCCGCCGCCGGCGCCAGCTCGATCGACAATTGTACTCAAGAAAGTCCGATTGAACCCCGCCGCGATATACGCGTCGCATAGCGTTGCCTCTTGGGCGACGTATGCGGTGACACCGCCGGGCGCGCCGGTACCGATGTCATTGGTCATGCCGCCATCGGTAACGAGAATAAATTGGCGCCCCGAGCGCCTCGAGGACGGCGGCAACAGGCTTTGAAAATAGGAGAGCGAATTTTGCTCGTATAAAATTCCGCTGCCGGACGAAGCATAATCGTTGCCGACATAAGCCGAGAGGCCGCCATTCCCGCCGCCGAAAAGATTGGCGTTTTGCGAGAACACGCCGGGAAAAGTCCATATTGCCCCGGAAGGTCCAGCGCCGGTATCGGCGGACGCCAGAATGCTCGTACCGGTCGAGAAAATATAGGAAGCTTGCAGCGTCGGCTGAAGGTTGCCGCTGTACTTCAAATCGAGACCATCGACTAACGCGTAAAGTTCGGCGGCCGATATTGCCCGATTCCACAGATACATTTCGACGATTTGATAATTCCCGCCGATGCCGCCATTGTTGCCGGCGTTGCTTGTGAGCAAATCGCCAAGAGTTATCGATCCTGCGCCGGTGCACGAATTGCCGAGGTTCGTCGTGCTGATCGGGTAGACCGACGTTCCCGTGATCGTGTCGTCGAAATAGACCTTGCAGGTCGTTCCATCCCACTGCCACGTGACGACGTGATAGCCCGCATTGCTGACATTCCAGAACGTCGCCGCGCCTTGCGAAGCAAAACCGTTATAGAACAGCTCACCGGCATTGACCGCACTGTAATTCGTACATGCGCCAAAATGAGAAACGCCGAGCGCCGTCGCATCGGAGAGTGGGCAGGCGACATTACCGACATTATTCGGCGCCGATGTCTGGCGCATCAACGCCATGACCGTGATCGAATTATATCCGGCGAGCGCCGGCATTTGCGTGAGCGCAAAGCCGGAATTGAAATCCAGCGTATAGGTCGCAACCGCCGGCTGCTTTTGATAGGACGCGCTGCCGAGATACATGTGTCCGGCAAGCGGAATGGGCGCTGAGATCGGGTCTTTATCCGACGATCCGGAAAACAGCTCGCAATCGACGAAATTCGCGTTGATCGCGGTCGAGCCCGAAAAGCCTAGCTGATAAATCCAAGTTCCCGTTACAGTGAACGAATAAGTAAATCTCTGCCAGGACGCACTGAGCGTTTTGGTCGGCGATGTGTAATTCGTGCCGCCGCCGGGGCTCGCCTGATTTGCGAAGAACGTAAAGCTTGGCGTGCCGCTATTGGCCTGCCCACTGCAAGCGATGGTGTAGGTTCCGGCCGGAATATTTTGCGAGATCGTGCCGGCGCCGCCGGCGACATAATAGACGGACCACGCGCCGGCCGCGACAAACGAGCTCGCCTGCGTCGTGCCGTCGGGGGCAGTCGCTACATTGTCGGTCGCAATACCGCCCGCGTTCCACCATGAGGTATTGCTGAAAAGCCGCCGCGGCGCGCGCAACAGGTCGTAAGAGACTGGCGTCGTCGTCGCCAAATTCGGCACATTCGGCGACGGCGTCGCCGAATACATGCTCATGACCCAGTGCCCGATCGGGGCCGACGATGTGCCCTGGAACATCGGGCCGGCGCCCGGCAGCGGGCCGACTATAGCGGCCGCAGGTGCGATGAGAGCCCATAGAAAGATGAAGGCAATAAAGCGGCGCAAGATCATTGGACCTGGACCCACGTCGCGAGCGCGTCGCCCAACGTGCGCTCGATATTGAGTAGGAATTCGGACGGTACGGTCGCGGTTTGCGTGCCAGATCCCGCCGACGATGTGTTGATGGCTGTCCCTCCCGGCGTTGCCGAGACTTCAAAAGTGTTCGTCGTGATCGTCGATCCGAGCACGTAATAAATTTGATATGCGGTGAGGCCAGTCGGAAGCGCCGATGTTGTCGTAAAATAGATCTTGGTGTTCGCGACCAACCCGTGCGCGGTATAGGTGATGACCGCAGGCGATGCATTGGTAATCGTCACCGTGCCGGATTGGGTGACTGAGTTCGCAAAGCTTGCGCCCTGCGGCGATTTTAAAGAAAAATTCGCGAGCGTGACTGTGCCGACCGCGCTCGCGCTGCCCGAGGCATTGATAACGTGCAGATTGCAACTGCCATCGTTCGCCGGCGCCGTAATCGTGAAATTGCCGGCGTTCAAAATATATTGCTGCGGGCCAAGCCCGCAGTCGACCGTGACATTGCCGGCGGCGACGCTATAGGGCGTGACATTGGCGCCCCCGCTCAAGATCTGATCGGTCAGCGTCAGGCTCGCGCAAGCGATATTCGCCAGATAGCTCGAGGCATTATTGCCGAAGCACTTGTTCGCGGAGCCGCTGAAAGGCGCCGGGACGCCCTGCCCTGTAGCGGGGTTGCCGACGATCTGGCCGGCCGACAGCACACCGGGGAAAGTGTCCTGCGCCTGCGCTGCCGCAAACGGCAGCAGACAGGCGATGACGAGAGCAAGGGCCGCGCTGATTTTTCTCATCGTCATCATCCGATGAAATAGCCGACGTTGACGCCATCGCTATAGGGAACGAGCGTGACGACGGCGCCGGCGGCAAGCGGAATGGTCGCGAGACCTGCAAATGTGTCGGCGCCGGTCGGCGTCAATGTCTGCACATGCGAGCCGGCGAGATTATTGAAAGTCAACGGAAACCCGGCGCGGCCAACGGCCGCCGGCACAATGGGTGCGAGATCGGTTGCTGCATTCAAATTCAGGATGCTGTCGGTCGCGACAATGGGAAGATTTCCGGCGGCTGTGATCGAGCGCTGCGGACGACCGGCGCCGGCCAATGCCGCAGTCAGCGCCGAGATTGGCATCCTGAAAAACGTCAGCGCAATCGAGTCCCAGAAGATCAAATAATCGGTCGGATAATTCGCCGGCAACGGGCTTTGCTGGCCAAGCTGCGATATGGAAAAGCCGAGCGTCCAAATGCCGTTCGCTTTGACGACCGTAACCGGTCCCGAGCCCACTACCAGGCTCGGAAACGGCACGCTGGTATTGACGCGGATATTGGCGGGCAGCGTCATGTCTGTTGCATCCCGGCTAGAATTGATTCTGCCATTGGGTCGACGTCACGCCCGGACCCGCACTGCGCATGACGCCGCCATAGGCGACCGGCAATTCGCCGACAAAGACCTGCCGGGTGTTCGGCGCGCCGTCCGCCACCGTCATCGACGCGAGATAAGTGCGGTCGCGAAGCATCTGGAATTGGGCTGCCGGGATCAGGACTTGAACAAAACCAATATCGATGATGGTGACGCCGTTGCCCAAGGTTGCGACCAGCACCGGACCGTCTTCCGACGTGATGCCGATATCGTTGAATGCCGAATAACCGTCGCCGCCATGATGGCCGCGGCCTTTGCGCCTGATCTCAAACTCAAAAATATCGCCGATCTGACAGACGAGTGCGCCGGTCGCCGGTACATAACTGATGACATAGCCCATCATCACGTTGGCGCCGGTCGCGGTATCCGCGATCGTGATTGGATCGCCGGCCAATATGCCGAGATTCAGTCCGACAGTCAGTGGGAGCGCCGCGAGCTGACTGCCGATCGGAAAATTCGGGATCGTGATTGGCGTGGTCGAAGGGGTCACAATGGCGCCGTCGGTGACGGTCCATGCCGCACTTGTGAACGCGGCACCGGGATTTGCCAGTACGGTCCCCGACAGATTAAGCGCGGCACCGGTATCGTCGTCGAAGATCGACAGCGTGAGCAGAAAGTCCTCACGGTTCGAAAACGGCGGCAAGAGAACCGGGTAAATGTACATGGGCTTAAAGCTTCATGTACCAAGTCACGAGAGCCAGAGGCCCGATAGTCCCGAACGGCGTTCCACTACCGCCTGATGCGGCCGTGCCGGTCATCTGCGGCAGCGTCGCGGCACTCGTCGTGACGGTACCCCCATTGTTATACCAGCCCCAATCCGAGGAACCGCTGCCCGTGAACGTGGGATTATTGAAACCACTGATCGTATGCGTATGCGATCCTTGGCCCGCTGGAATTGTCACGGCGAAATTCACATTCGGCAGGTTCGCGAGCCCAATTATCGGATTGGCCGCGCCGCCAGTGGCATAGGGCGTGTCGACGCCGTCGCCGCCGCTCGATATGTTGCTCGACAGCAAACCGCCGACGCATGTCGAGCCCATGCAATCGCGCCCGACCGGGCTGCGGTCTCTCATATCCGGGAGCGTGATCGTCTTATTGGCGTTGAAATCCGCCAGCGCGGTCGAGCCGCGGCCGCCAGAAACCGCGCAATGCGCGTTCGTGCAATTCGTCCACAAATAGACGAAGAGATTTTGCGTATCGGGATTCGCCCGCCCGCTCGCACCCGAGACTGCCGAACCGATGGTAAGCCCGTTGAGCGTCACCCAGCCGGTCAACGTCTCGCTGGTCAGCCGGTACTTGACGTCACCGGTTGCCGCGATCGTGGTCGGGTCGACCGTGCTGCCGCCGCCCCCGCTGCCCGAAGACGGTCCCAAGACCTGCATCGTGGTGTCGAGCTGGACGACGCCAGTGCTATCGGTCAGGCGAATGTGGATAAGCCCATTCGCCAGCCAGAACATCGGAATTCTGCCGGTCTGGTCGCAGGTTAGCGGGTTCGGATTGGGAATCGAAAGGCCGAAATCCTGATAGGAATTCTGGAAGGTTGCCACCGTTCCGGCTTGGTATATATATAGTAGACACCCCGCCAAAGGCTGGCCGTTACTGTTGATCTGTTGCGTCATCGCGAGCGGCACAGTGCCTTGTGCGCACGCAGGGTTCACCCACGACGCAAGGCAGCATGCGATGGCAAGCCGGATGAAAAACAATCTCATCATGACGCAATCCCAAATGCCGAAAATGGCGCCGGATTTCGAAGCCGGCCGCGACAGTTCACTCGTCTTTTTCGGGAGTGAGCGCGGAACCGAGGTTCTGTGCGCCGCCGACGATAGCGGCGGCGGCATTCCGGCCACCGATGTCGTGAGCGGCGACCCGGCTCGACGAAGCGGTGGCACGCCGCAAGGCGTCGAAGATAACTGGGCTCGACGTGGCTACTTGAATGCCTTTGGTCAGGACGGCCGGATCGTCGGACGCGAGCATTTCGCCGACACGGCGAGCAACCTTTTCGTCGATTATCTTTGCGCCGTGACGAACCGCCCCGTAAGTGAGCGCGGCAGCGATGATATGCGCCGGGTTGAAGTCATGTTCCTTGAGGCCCTCAAAGGTAGCGACAGCGCCGCCCGCAAGCCCCATTTCGCCAAGCTGCCGCGCCGTGCTCGAATTTCCGAGCGCCTTGCGCGCTTCGTCGACGATTGTCTCGGCTCGCAACATCGCCTCGAGCATTCGCGCGCGATTGGGCCCGAGCGCCAGCGCGATCTTTTGCCGGGCCGCCACGCTGCCGAGAAAGATCGAGTTGATGACGTTCCTGCGGTCGCCGGTCCGCTCGATCTTATCCGCCAGATTGGATGCAAAGCCCCGCGCGAATAATTCGCGATCGGCTGGCGTCATTTGCGACAAGGCCTGGCGTGCTTGCGCCATTCCGGCATTCGACATCACGAAATTACTGCCGGCTTCGGCCGCCGTCGTCGCACCCTCAAAACTATGAAACAGGCGATCCGGCGCCAAGGCCGTATCGAGCGCTCGCACGCGAGCGCCGCCGAGCGACATTTCCAGCTTTTGTCGCCCGGCCGGCGTCGCGAACGTCGGCGAATCCAGCACGGCGCCGGTATGACGCTCGACCTGGTCCGCCAGCGCCGAAGAGTAGCCGCGTGCGAAGAGTTCGCGTTCCGGCGCCGACATGCGGCCGAGCGCCAAACGCGCCTGACCGATATCGGCATTCGAGGCTGCAAACATGCGACCGGCCTCGAGCGCATCGCCTGCACCAAAGAACTGCGCCGCACCGCGACGCGCCGTCCGATATTCCGGAACTTGGCGATCCAATTCTTCCTTGAGCTGCCGTTCCAATCCGCCAAGCTGGGCGGCAAGCTGCATGCGTCCCGCGCGGCGCGCCGCTTCCGCCTTATCGGCAATGTTGCGCGCCGTGTAATCCCAGAACTGGATATTCGGGAACGTCGGCACGCCGAACCGACCGCGCGCGATATTGAGCTGGCCGCCATGCGCGACGGTCGCCCCCGGATTGACGCCGCCAAAGCCGTCGACGACCTGCCAGTCTTTCCATTTATTGACCGCGGCCGTCATCGCCTGTCGGATCGACGGCGCGCTCGTCAGGCGTTCCAGTTCGGGCGACCAAATTTCCCGATCGCCGGCTTGATAGGCGCGCTGGTAGGCCGGCCGATTGGCGCGGCGCGCGGCCGTTTGAAGTGTCTCAAGGTCGGCAGCGGCGTCGGCGCCGCCGGTCAGGCCGCGAATGGTGCGGCCGATGCGGACCGCTTGCGGTTCGGGCGCCGCCGGCGCTGGCGCACCGCCAGTTAGTCGCCTGACGAAACCCGCAATCCGTGGCGTTTGAGTTTCGAAACGATTTGACGTGCTTTCCGTAAGCGCCTGGCGCGCCTCGGGAGAGGTGTTCGCGGCGGACCGCGCCAACGCCCGCGTGCGCTCGCCGCCGGCATCGACCAGCATGCGTGGCGTGCCCGCGGCGTTTGCAGCCGCGATCTCGTCTGGGCCCATCGATGGCCCCTGCGATTGCAGATCCGACGTGAGCGCATTGACGACACGCCGGCTCGCCTCGGTATCCGTGTCTTGGCTGCCGCGCACGATCGAGGCGACTTTGCTGCCGACTTTGCCGGCGACCTGACCAGCCGCCGCGCCCCCGCCGCCGAAGGCCGCGCCCGTCAAGGCGCCCTCAGCCGTATCGAGCGGGATCTCCGAAACGGGCGTGCCTTGGCCGACGTCGGTGCCGGCCGAATAAAGACCGCCTGCGCCCGCGCCGGCCGCCATGCCGGCGCCGATCTTGCCGACCGCCGTTGTGCCACGCACTGCGCCGAGCGCCGGGGAAGCCAACGCGCCGGCGAGCTGACCGGCGATGAATGCGGTCGGATGCTGCTCCTGCGCCAGTCTTTGATCCTGCGCAAAGCTGTCGCGGCCACGCTGATAGGCATCTAAGGCCGCCGGATCGTTTGATCCGGTAATCCAGTCGGCCAGCATCTTGGTCGCGCCGACGACGGGGGCCAGCACCGGAATGGGGCCCGCCGGCCCTGCGGGCGTCGCCTGTTGCGCTGTCGCTGCAATGGTCGGATCGGCCGCCTCGGCCGTTTTACCCGCATCGGCGAGTCCGGCTATGGCGGGCGCCGTCCCAAACGTCGCCGTATCAAGGGCGCCGCGGCCAAGGGCTTCCGGTGTTCCAACATCACGCGTCGTAGCGCTTGCGGCAGCCGGCGGTTTCCAATCCGGCAAATCGTTCCAGCCCGGCGTTGAGTCATTTGCCGCCGGTGGCGACCAATCGGGCAGATCGTCCCACGCATTGCCGCCCTGCGGGCTTTGGCCGCTCTGCGCTATGGAGGGCGGTTGATCCGGCTTTGGCGTAGGTCGACCGCGCGGAATGACGATCGGGCGCGGCCCTTGCGGTCCCCAAAACGAATCCGCCGAGGTATCGTCTGGCGCTGGCGCGGCGGCGGTCGCTGTCTGCGCCATCAGGGCATCGCCTTAATGCTGCCGTCCGGCATACGCATCGGATCGCCGGTCTTGAGCCCCATCGAGCGGCCCCATGCGACGATCTGTTGCGTATTCGTTGCCGCCGGCGGCGCGGATGGCGCCGCGATCAGTTCGGGATGGCTCATTTCTTGTTTCGAAAAGACCGGATTCGCCTTCATGAAGGCCGCGACCTGCTGATCGAACTGCGGGTTAAGGTGCCCGTTTTTGGCGATGTAATCGCGCGCCATGCCGGCGATTTGCGATGACAGATTGCCCATCCGCGACGACACTTCGACCAGGAACCGATTGCCCGCTGGCGTATTGGCGAGCGCGGGCGCAGCCTTTTCGACGAGCGCCACTTGCTGCGAGAAAATCCGGCTCGAGGCACCGCCGGCCTCCATGAGCTGATCGCGCTGGGTATTGATCTGGCCCAGCACGCTCGAGGCCGTGACTTTCTGCAACGCTTCCTGCAGTACGGCGGCTTGCTGATCGCCGAGCCTCGCGCGCACGCGATTGATGTCGAGACTGAGATTGGCGCCGGTGCCGGAATAGAACTGCGGATCGTTGATGATCGATCGCGACAGGTCGAGATAGGGTTTCAGGTCGCGCTCATATTGGGTCGAGGCAGCCTGGATGCCGTTGTAGGTTTTCTGCGATTGAACAACCTCGGCCTTTTGCTCTTCGGTCCTGGCGAGTGCGCCGGCGGGAGCTCCAGGCAAAGGCTGCAAGTTTTTCTGCTCGGGCGTCAGCGCCGAATTTTCCGCTGCGACCTCGGCTTGCTTTTGTGCGCCGGCAACGCGCGCCTGATACTGCGGCAGCGTCTCGCCGGGCTGGCGTCCGACCTGGAAG
>Ga0181526_10000327_pt1 | contig 51635 bp, 45 predicted proteins | sample PEATcosm2014_Bin_35_FD_119750 | JGI IMG/M metagenome (GOLD analysis project Ga0181526, IMG submission 119750) | Peatland microbial communities from MTU Mesocosm Facility, Houghton, MI, USA - PEATcosm2014_Bin06_30_metaG | ecosystem: Environmental > Terrestrial > Soil > Wetlands > Peat | place... | reverse complement strand
TGAAGCGAAGTTCATGCTGCCCTGGTCGTTCTCCGAAGAGGCCGCCATCGAGAAGCACATGCCGCAGCTGCAGCATAATATGTGGGTGGTGGCAGCCCGGACCGCGGTGCTGTCGATCATCACGGGGGGCGGGAAGTGGGTCGAGATCGTGGCCCATGCAGATCCGCTCTATCAGCACTTGATCGTGACGGCCGAGCGGAAGTTCTGGCGCTGCGTGGAGACTGGCGAGACACCATCGTTGTTTGGGGTCGAGCCACCCAAGCCTCGGGTCGAGGCGATCCGCATTGTGGACATGAGTTCGTCGAATGCCTGGGGGGAGTTTGCCGGCGTCTTTGCCCGGACCCGATCGGCGCATCTTGAGCACGAACAGGCCAAGATCGAGCTTAAGTGCCTGATGCCGGAGGATGCCAAGGAGGCCATGGGCCATGGTATCCGCGCCAAGCGCTCGAAGTCCGGCGCCGTCAGCTTCGACCTCGTCGAGGCCGAACAAAGTTGTAGCGAGCCGCAACGCGGAATCGGCGTCATCATCCCGGGAAACTTCCAAGCCAGGGTGCAGGGAAGCGTCCAACAAGGCGAGCGCGCGGGCGGCGATAAACCTGGCCTTCCGGGCGGCAAGGGGGGCGGTCATGCAGCGCACTAGTGCGTCGATCGCGGCATTGGCATCGGCTCTCGCCAAGGCCCAAGCCGAACTCGTCAATCCGGAGAAGTCGCTGACGGCGACCATCAGTGGCGGGGCGGGACGAAGTGGAGGAGGCGGCACTGAGCGCAGCTTCCGTTACGCCCCGCTCTCCAGCGGCTTGGATATTGTCCGCAAGACACTCGGACAACATGAGATCGCGACGGTACAGACCACCGCCATCGATCAGGCCGCGGGATTGGTCAGTCTGACGACCACGCTGGCGCACTCCTCCGGCGAGTGGATCGCCTCGGATTGGCCAGTTTGTGCCGTTGCCGAAACCGCGAACCCACAGCGCATGGGGGCGGCGCTCACTTATGCCCGGCGCTATGCGCTCTTCACGCTGGTCGGTATCGCCGGCGAGGACGATCTTGATGCACCGGATCTTGCGGCGTCGCCACCTACGTCTCCCGCGACTGTGCCGGAGCAGCCGAAGGGAGCCGGGAACGGTGCCCTCAACGGCGGCTATCACCATTCCGCGGAGCGGCCCGCGCCGCGCCGCACTGATCGGGCCGCCTCGAACGCGGTCCAGCCGACGCTCGGTGTCGAGGCGTCGGCCAATCTACGGGACCGGCTTATCGGTGAACTCAATGGTCTCGTATGCGGTGACGACGCCGCGGTCTGGGCGTATCGTTGCCTACCGCAGAAGAACAGATTGATCGCGGCGGATGCCGAGCTTGTAGAAACAAGCTTTCGGACAAGACTTACTGGCCTTGCAACCGGGCCCGAAGAAATTCCCCAACTCGCCGCGAAAACAGAAGCGGCACCGCTTCCGCACGTTCCGGGATCAACCGGTCCAAAGACACGGCCAAAGCCGAGGACGATCGATAAGAGCGCATTGAAATTGCCGGAGCCCCGCCGGGTCCGCGACCGGGATCACGTTCGATACGTGGCCCAGCAACCGTGCCTGGTTTGTGGCCGGCAGCCTGTGGACGCCCACCACCTGCGCTTTGGGCAAATCCGGGCGCTCGGGCGCAAAGCAAGCGACGAGTTCACCGTGCCGCTGTGCCGGGGGCATCATCGCGAAGTCCATCGCCACGGTGATGAAGCCGCGTGGTGGAAACGGGCAGGACTTGATCCTTCTGTCACGGCTCGATCGCTATGGCTCGAAACCCATCCGCATACGGCACGCGCCGGCGACACACTTGCAGTTGACAGCGCTGCAGATCAATGACCCGACAGCGAGCTCCGAGTGGAAGCTCGTGAACTCTGTGAAAAGTCGCCACCCACTGCGAGATCGAGACTTATAAAAAACTTTCTACTTCCTTATCAGTTGTACAGCCGATTTGGCTTCAGAAAATAGCTGTAGAGACTAGCTTAAATCACTGTCAGGTTTACAAAAGTCGGGCAGACGAAATAGGGGAATATTGCTTGCGCGTAGCTGTCGCCTGCAAGAGTATCGATAAGCTCCGCAGTCATGTGATGCATGATGATGAACACCAGTCTCAGTCATCGGATCGAATCATTTCTCGCAGCACATCATGTGCTGTCGCTCGCGACCTTCGGTTCGAGCGGACCGCACGCGACGAGCCTATTCTACGCCTGCGACGGCTTGGCGCCGGTCTGGGTATCGGAGACCGAGACGCAGCATTCACGGGAAATCGAGGCGGACCCCCGGGTCGCCGCCACCGTGGCGCAGGGTTGTTCGGATTTTGCCGCTATTCGGGGCGTCCAGATCGCCGGCGTGGCCCGCCGCATCGTGACGGCGGACGCACGCATGCGGCACCTTGCCCAACTCGCAACGCGATTTCCGTTCCTCGAGCAAATGGCGACGGCGTCCGCTGAATTGCGCCAAGCCTATTCGCGCGCCGCTGTCTATCGGCTGCAGCCGGCCCGCATTGTTTTGATCGACAACAGCAAGGGGTTTGGTCACAAGGAAACGCTGGAAATTTCGAAGTAATTCGTGGGTCACTGAGCGCAATCAAAACGACACCGTTGCAGTAACGGCACTTCGGCCTAGGAGGAAAGACAAATGCGCCGTCTGATCGTCGGCATCACGGGTGCAACTGGCGCTATTCTTGGTGTGCGGCTGCTCGAGGCCCTGAAGGACTGCGCGGTGGAATCGCATCTTGTCATCAGCAGCTGGGCGCACCGAACTATCGAGCATGAGACCTCCTATACTGTTCAGCAGGTGCGGGCGTTGGCAGCGGTTTGCCATAGTTCAACGAACATGGCGGCGGAAATTTCGTCGGGCTCCTTTATTACCGATGGCATGGTGGTAATACCGTGTTCTATGCGCACGCTGGGCAGTATTGCAAATGGCTCCGGCGAACATCTCGTGCATCGCGCGGCGGATGTCGTTCTCAAGGAACGGCGGCGCCTTGTGCTGGTCCCGCGCGAGTCGCCATTGTCCGAATTGCATTTGGAGAACATGCTGAAATTGGCACGCATGGGCGTGACAATGGTTCCGCCGATGCCGGCCTTTTACAATCACCCGAAATCCATCGCCGATATTGTCGACCATATCGTGGTGCGCGTGCTCGATCAATTCGGCATCTCCGCACCGTTTGCCAAACGCTGGGACGGACGTATGGAGTCTTCCAGAAATGCAGCGCCCGGCGGCGATGAGATCAACACTCGGCCGCCAAAAGCATGATCCGCCGTAACGGTTTTCCGATCTGGAAATCGGCATCGAGAATGCTGGGTGCCACCGTTTATCGTCCCATTTGGATATATATTATTTTGCGACCGATCCCTTTGTGTCCATCGTCGGTCTAATATTATTTTGCGTGAGGCCGTTGCCGCCTAATCCGCTATTGCCTTGACTAAAGTCAATGCAGACGGACGTCGAACCGATGTCCTAAGCGATGTGAAAATGTCTGCTGTCTGATCGGTCCGCAACGGAATGTCGATCGGCTCACGACAAAAGACGCGCGGGCCAATTCCGGCGAGAATTCCAGTCGTACTTTCTGCTTTGGCGCTTGCTCGTCCATCGCTTCATTGATGCGGAGTGGCTCGACCATGGTTTCCAATACGCGTCCGAAGGACATGCGAACCTGGATCGAGGAATTGGAGGAAGCCGGCGAGCTAATCCGCATCGCTAAACCGGTCGATCCGCTCACTCAGATGGGATCGCTGCTCTATCAATCGAGGGAGAAGGCGCTTTTCTTCGAAAATCTGCCGCACGGCTGGCGCTCGCTCGGCCAGGCGCCCGCGAATATCCGGCACGCCGCCATCGCCTTCGGAACCAGTCAGGAAACGATGGTTCCTTCGATCGCCGAACGCATGGGTAAATGCATCGCGCCGACGATGGTCGCGAGCGGGCCGGTAAAAGAACTTAAGTTCGGCAAGGGCGAATTCGACCTCACGCACCTTCCGGTTCACGTCGCCGGCCAGCGCGACGGCGGCCCCGTGATCGGTTCAGGCCTGGTGGTGACGAAAGACCCCGACACCGGGCAGCGGAACGTGAGCTTCCACCGCCTGCAGATCAAAGGGCCGAACAAGTCCGGCATTCTGCTTTACCCGCGTCACAGCTGGAAGAACTACGTCAAGTACCAGGCGCGCAACGAACCGATGCCGGTGGCGATTTTCATCGGTCATTACCCGCTTTACTATGCCGCGGCGGCAACGACGGCGGCCTATGGGCTTGATGAGTTCGAGATCGCCGGCGGCTATCTCGGGGCGCCGGTGCGCCTGGTGAAGTGTGAGACCGTGGATCTCGAGGTCCCCGCCGATGCGGAGATCGTTCTCGAAGGCCACATCCCGCCGCATTATCGCGAGGAGGAGGGACCCTTTTCCGAGTTTCAAGATTATTACGTGACTGGAACGGGCAAGAATCCGATCGTCGAATACCAGTGCATGACGCACCGGCACGACGCCATATTCAAGAATCTCCAAAACGGCTCGGAGATGGAGGGCTGCGTCTTCCATAAAATACCGATGAGTGCGGCTATCTTTCGGCGTCTCAAGGATGTCGGCGGCGGCCCCAATCTGCACAATGTGACGGTGCTACCCGGCGTCTTCGGGGTGGTCGTGCAGATGACCCCGCGCGCTTACGGCGAAGCCAAGAACCTCCTGTTGGCAGCACTTTCCTCGGAATACCAACATCCGAAGGTCGCCATCGCGGTCGATGCGGACGTCGATATCTTCAATCCGGCAGAACTGATGTGGGCGCTGTCGACACGGGTCGATCCGGACAAGGACGTAACGATAATTTCGGGTACGCATAATCACGCTATGGATGCGAGTCTGGCGGAACTCGGCGCGCCGGGAACTCCACTGTGGCAGCGTTTCGGCTCGAAGATGCTGATCGATGCGACAGTTCCGCCGCCCGCCGACGCGGCGGCTCGCGCGATGTTCGAGCGCATCCGTCCGATCAACCCACAGCTCCGGCTCGAAGATTTCGCCGCTGAAGGCTCGTTGCCGCTGGTGCGCGCCCTGTCGCCGATGTTTTTCGGATCGAAGCTCCTGGCCGGACGATAAACGACAATTGGGACTGCGCACGAGCCTGGACGGAGGCTAAAATGTTTAAATGGCAGCTTGGCCCGATTGTGCTGTTGTCCGCGTGCATCTGCACACAGTCATGGGCGGAAAGCTGGCCGACGAAGTCGATCCGGGTCATCGTGCCCTACAGCCCCGGTAGCGCCACCGATATCATTCCACGCACAGTATTCGCCAAGGCCCAGGAGCTATTGGGTCAGCCGATAATTGTGGAGAATCGACCGGGAGCATCGAGCACGATCGGCACCGCGGCGGTAGCGAAGGCCGAGCCCGACGGCTATACGATCTTGGTCGCTTCATCGGCCTATACGATCGTGCCGTTCACGGTTGCGAACATCCCCTACGATCCGTTGCGTGACCTCTCCGCCGTGATCCCTCTGGCCAATATGGCCAATGTGCTGGTCGTCGCTCCGAATAAAGGCATCAATACCGTCGCCGAATTTGTCACTATGGCGCGAGCTCATCCTGGACCGATGAATTATGTCAGCATCGGAGAAGGAAGCGCCGCCCATCTCAACTCGGTACGATTTCTTCGTTCCGCGGGGCTCGAAGCCCAACAGATCCCCTATAAAGGGTCGCCGGAAGGCCTGCTGGATGTCATGACCGGGCGGGTCGACTTCTATTTCAGTCCGCTGTTGCCCGCACTTCCTCTTATTCGCGCCGGCAGGCTCACGGCGCTGGCGGTGAGCAGCTTAGAGCGCTGTCCTGAATTGCCCAGTGTGCCGACGACCACCGATGCCGGCTTCCCGAATTCCGACTATAATTTCTGGTTCGGTGTGTTTGCGCCCTCGCAAACACCACGCGCGATCATTCAGCGTCTTTATGAAGCGACTGCCGAGGCGTTGCGCGATCCAGGCGTGAAAGGAGAATTGATGAAACTCGGCATCCAGCCTATGCCGATGACCCCTCCACAGTTTGACGAATACGTTCGCAACGAGCTTAAGCAAAACGCGGAGCTGGTGAAGGCTATCGGCATTAAACCCCAGTGACTACCCGCGATGCCACCTACTACTATAGAGATTTATACCTCTCGCCGCGACGGGTAGGGAATCGTATTCAGCGCGATAGGCGTCGTCACGTTCGAGAATAATCCTTCCATCCTGAGTTGGTGGTGGCAATCTGACTACGGATCAGCGGGCGCTCCGCTTTCCGTACGCCAATTCACTAGGAACACGCCGGCTACGCAGATAGCCATGCCGGCGATCGACATTGGCTCGAGGTGTTCATTGAACAGCAGCCACGCCATGAGTGCCGTCACCGGGGGCGTGAGATAGAACAGACTCACGACGCGGGACGAGGCGGACCGCTTGATCAGGAAATAGAGTAGCCAGACCGCGCCGAATGACAGTACGAATACCAGCCAGCCAAGCGACAAAAGAAGTTCGACAGACCACTGAACCGTTCGCTGTTCGAAGCAAACAGCGCCGAGTCCGAACAAAATTCCGGCTCCGCCATACTGGAACAAAAAGCCCATACGCCAATCAAGGAGCGTGCCAAAGCGTTTCTGATAAAGCGTGCCGATCGTGATTCCAATCAGCGCGATCGCGATCGCGACCCACGCCGTAACCGACGTTTCGCCGCCGATCATTCTGCCCCTCACCACGAGATAGACGCCAGCAACGCCGAGCAAGAGTCCTAGCCATTGCCGTATGATGACGCGCTCACCGAGTAAACGGTTGGCCGTCGTCGCCGTCAGGATCGGTTGCAAGCTGACGACGAGTGCTGCGAGACCGGCCGGCAGATGACGATCGATCGCGACGAAGACGCCGCCGAGGTAACAACCGTGCATCAACAGACCGGTTACGAGGCTGTGCAGCGCGCTGGCCCGTGACGGCCAGGGCGGACGACTGAGCAGGATGAACAGAACCAACAGCCCGACCACCGCTGCCATGCGGATGGTGAGAAACGTCATCGGCGGGGCGTAGGGCAAGCCGAACTTGGCGCCGATAAAGCCGGAACTCCACAGCACGACGAACGCGGCTGGGGCCGCATGGGTCGGCATCCAGCTCCTCGCGGGCGGCATGGCCAGTCTCCCAATGCAATTCAACGGCCCGGGGTGGTGAATGGCCGATGATTGCCGCGGAACCCGGTCGCTGATGCCGCCGGACCCGATTGTTAGACGTAAATTTAGCACTGGCAAAGCCCTCCGAGCTTGACCGTGATCCAGAATAAGGGCGGCCGCTGGGAGCCCGCTTCTTCTTGTCCACGTCGGCTTTGATAGGACTCGCATCGACCGAGAAGGCTTCGCGCCGACCACCCCGGCAGCGATGCACATCGCTACCACCCAATCGAACACACGGCGCAAGGGATCGCTGTCGCGGAACCGTTCGTGCCGAGACCGGTTGAACACCGAATGGTCGGGGATATTGTCCTCGATGCCGAGTTGCAGAACCACCGGCGGGCGAGGCTCACCTGAAGCTCCGCGCACGGCCGCCGCTCCGAGCGGATCGCAAACACGTAGCCCACAAGCAGCATCCGGAGCATCAGCACCGGGTCGATCGAGGGCCAGCCCGTGTGTGAGTAGTAACGCCCAAGCTCCTTGTGCACCCAATTGATATCGACAATACGGTCGATTTGGCGCACCAAATGATCGGGCCCACTACCTTGTCGAAATCAAACGAATAAAACAACTGGCCTTGCCCGTCTTGCCGCCGACCGATCTTTTGCCGCTCCTGTCGATGGCGGTCTCAACCAACGGAATCATCGTTCGTAATTTTTCTCAATGGATATTTTGCAACACAATCGGGGGAAGGCCGGCCACGGCTGCCTCTTACCAGCGGAGCAATTGATGACCCCAACTCGGACATTCCCCACCGTCGATTGACGTATTGCGAAGGGCCATTCTGCTACCTCGTCGGCGGTGGGGAATCGGCGTCTTCACTGCAGGCGGCGGCTGACCGCGGCTTTGCCGTCATAGAAGCCGCTGGAGCACGGTCCGGGAAGATTCAAACCGACGAGCGCTTCCGCCGCTTCTGTCGCTGTGATCATGCCGTCGAGCAATCCGGAGAAGGCCGTTGCCACGCGCACCATGTCGCAACTGTGCGGCGACAGGCGAAAACGCGACACGCCCATGGTGCGCAATTCCTCCACCCGGTCAATCAAATTCAAAAAATCGTACGACAAAGTCTGAATCCCATTCACGGTCAAGAATGGCTGTCCGCTGAGCGTGCGCAGCTCAAGTCCATCGGGATCGTTCTCGCAGACGAAACGGCAACTGTCCTTGGTGCGGCCGTGCGCGCGCGCGTGATAGCAGCGCGCCGACAGCGCCAGCGGCATGCGGCCGAACACCAGGACTTCGAATGTGGCGTCGAGGTATTGCGTTTCGCGACAGAGTGCGCTGATCGTCGCCGCCGGCATTTCCACCGGAAGGCAAAAGTTGCAGGCGCCGCCCTGCGCCAGAACCGCGACGCTGCGCTCATTATAGACGTTCATGAACGGGCCGATATAGTGTGTTCGGCCGGTCAGCTGCGGCAACGCGGAGGCATCATTGGCTTCGACCAGATAGTCTTGGCTCGCCGCAACGCTCTCGACCAGCTTGCGGTCGAGATTTTGCGTTACCTCGGAGAGCGTGGAAACCACGATGCTCTTTCCCGCGGCGCGCAACCGCTCGGCCACCGCCTGGTAATGCTCGGCAAACAACGGCGCGCGCTTCGAGCACAGCACTTCACCAACATAGACGGTCTTGACCGGCGCTTCGTCGGCAATGCGGAAGTAGAAATCGCGCCAAAGATCCGGCGGCCAATTGAACAGTACTGGGCCGAGGGTGATTTCGGCTGCAATTTCGCGCATGGCTGTCTATCTCCACGTCTTGCTGCGGTAGGCGCCTTCGGTCTCGCGGTGCCCCTCGGTCAGCGCGATCAGGCTGGCGAGGGTCGCGTCACGGCCTGCCATAATGTCGTCGACGGCGTTACGGAACGCGGAAACCACCGCTCTGACATAGGCACGGCTGCGCTGGCGGCCTTCGATCTTCAGGGCGGTCACGCCCGCGCGCATCAGATCGGGCAGCAGCGCCGAGAGATTGAGCGTGACCGGCTCTTCGAAGGCGTAATAGGGCTCCGCCCGCGCGCTGCACAGATAGCGGCCCTTGCAGATGGTCGGGTAGCCGGCGCTTTCGCCGTTGGTAAAGCGGTCGATGACGAAGGGACCGAGCCGCGTCGTCAGATTGCGCTCGGCGTCCTCCTCGTAGCGCACATCGGCTGCCGGCGAGCAGACGCCGTCCATATTCGTGGACAGCCCGCATACATAATTGGTCAGGCTGCAGCGTCCTTCTGCCATCATGCCGATATTGCCGAAGACGAAGGCTTCGATCTCGCATGGGATCTGGCGGTGGACACTGGCGATCTCGGAGACCGTCAGAATGCGCGGCAGCACCACACGTTTGACTCCGAATTTCTCGCAATAGAAAGAGATCGCCTCCGGCGATGAGGCGCCGGCTTGCACCGACAGATGCAGCCGCAGCTCCGGATAAGTCTGTGCGGCGTAGTCTGCGACGCCGAGATCGGCGACGATCAAGGCGTCCGCGCCCAACCGCGCGCCGAGATCGACTGCGTCGCGCCATAGCGCGAATTCGCCGGCCCGCGGGAAGGTGTTGACGGCCAGCAGCACCTTGGCGTGACGCACGTGCGCATAGCCGATCGCTGCTTCGAGCTCGGCGGGAGTGAAGTTCAGCCCCGGGAAATTTCGCGCATTGGTCGCGTTCTGCAGCCCGCAATAGACAGCATCGGCGCCGGCATCGACGGCGGCGCGCAGCGCCGCTGGCGTGCCGGCCGGACAGACCAAATCCGGGCGCACATAACCGTTGTCATCCATCGTGTTTCTCCGTGCGCATGCCGCGCAAAGACGAAATGAAGTACTTAATCGGTGCCGACAGCGGCCCGAATGCCGAAATGATACTGTCGAGCGCATTGCCTTCGAGGTCGTCCAGCGCATTGCGCAGCACCACCACGGCTTCGGTGTCGCCGCTGACGCGCAAATCGCGGGAAAAAAACAAGGCATCGCCGTCGAGCGAGCCGTCCAACATGCCGAGCAGATCGAGAAAGGTGCCGGCAATCGCCGCGTCGTGCCGCGGCCGCGGCAATCTGCCGCTCGCCGTCAATTGTGGCCGCTTGGCGTTAGGCCGCAACAGCAAGACGAACGGCAGATCGATCGGGTCAATCAGGAACAATTTGCCAGCGTGCGGACCGAGGCGGGCGAACAGTTCGGGCCGCGAGCGCGCGACATGCGTCGCGATATGGCCCAAAAACGGCTGCAGCAGCGGGAGCGGCACGCCCGCCAACAGCCACCTTGGAATGGTTTGCAACAGGCGTTGCAACGGCGGAGGCGCAAAATCGGCACGGGCGCGGAGCGTCATAAGGCGAAGCTTTATCGCCCGGCACCGCGGCGGAATTGATCGAAATCAAATTGGCCGGCCGAGGACCGGGGTCGAATTTATGCCGCCACCTTCGCGACGCGCTCCATGATAGGCGGCGGATTGAGTGCCTGAAATGCTTGGTTGAATTGCTGTTGTGTAATGCTACCGGTGCCACTGCTGTCAATTTGATGGTACAATGACGTCATCTTTTGCTACGGAGGCATTCCGACGCTTGCGCGGGACATTGGCTGGAGACCACCAGTACCCGTGACAGCGTCGATAATCGATCGACTGATGGCGCTGCGCGAGGAAGCCAAGGCCGCCGCGTCCAAGGACCGCGACGGCAATCCTGCCTTCAATCTCTCGATCAACGACTTCGTCATCCGCGCGCTGGCGCTCGGTCCGCAGCGCGTGCCGGGCGCGAATGCGGTGTGGGCCGGCGACCGCATGTTGCGCTTCAAGCATTCAGAGATCGGCATCGCGGTCACGCTCGACGGCGGACTGATGACGCCGGTACTGCGCCAAGCCGAGACCAAATCGCTGTCGGCGATTTCCTCCGAAATGAGAGACCTGGCATCGCGCGCCCGCGACAAGAAGCTCAAGCCCGCGGATTATCAGGGCGGCGCGTCGGCGCGCTCGAACCTCGGCATGCATGGCTTGCGCGAATTTACCGCCATAATCAATCAGCCGCATGCGACCATTCTTGGGGTCGGCGCCGCGCACCGACAGGCGGTCGAGAAAGACGACGGCGGGATCGCGTTTGTCAGCATGATGAGCTTGAGGCTGTCATGCGATCACCGCGTGCTCGATGGCGCGCTCGGCGCCGACTTGTTGGGCGCCATCAAGGCCCTGATCGAACTCCCGCTCACCGCATTGTTATAAGGCGCAAGGATTTACTCTGCTTCCGCCCGCGCCACCCGACACAGCAGCGCCCGCAGCTGATACGTGCCCATCGCCGGATCATAGGGTGGTTGATTGTCCGTCAACAGATTGACGTTGGATTTCCACACGCCGTATTCTGGCGCCGGTTCTTCGGGAAACCACCAGCCGTGCTCAGCAGCGATCACCCGCGGATCAATCCCGGTGGTCAGGCGTGCACGCTGCCGGATCCGGCCGCGCTTGGTCTCGATCCACATCCAATCGCCTTTTGCTATGCCATAGCGTGCCGCCGTCTGTGGATGGATTTCGGCCGTCGGATGACGGTAAGCCTTACGCAGTTTCTCGATCTGCCGGTGCTCCGAGTTAAAGTAATACGGGATACGAGCGCCAGTGGTGAGCACCAGTGGATAATCTTCGGCTATTGTGGGGGAGCTAACGGGGCTTTCCGGAGGTTCTTCGTAATAGGGCAGTGGTGCGTAGCCCATCTCCGCGAAACGTGTCGAGTAGAGCTCAATCTTGCCACTCGGCGTCTTGAACCCACCGTCTTCATATTTACGATATTTGAAGGGGACAGTAACCGAGCCTTTCTCTTTCAGTTGCGCAAAGGTCATGTTGAGACCGCCGCGCGCGAGCTGTGAATTCAGCACTTCCTCGACGGACTCGGTACCGACGGGAAGTTTCATCCGGCGCGCTAATTCGACAAAAATCTCTTCATCTGACCTGCATTCGCCGATACGTACGGCGCGCTGATTTGCAAGTACGACGTTGGCGGCAACGGTTGGCAGGCCGGCGATTTGATCGATCTCAGGCCATGACGCTGCCGGCAAGACTATGTCGGCGAGCTCGGCCGTCGGGGTCATGAACAGATCCGCACACGCCATGAAGTCAAGCTTCATCAGCGACTCGTAAACCTGCGATGAATTGGCAAAGGTCGTAAGCGTGTTGTTGCCAAATACCAGAAACGCCTTCACCGGATAGGGCTTGCCCTCGCGCATCGCTTGCAGCAGGGTCGGAATGTGGGCCGCCGGCAAATCGGCACCTTCGCCGGCGAGGAGTTTGAAGCGGTCCGCACCAAGTCGCTTGGCGTTTGCTTCCGGCGTAAGGTTTTCGATCAGGCTTGGAAATCGGCCGATGCCGTGCATGCCGAATACCCAGCCGCCGGGTACGTCGACATTGCCGGTCAGCGCCGGCAGCATGGAGATCGCGCGGATGGTCTGGATGCATTTGGGAGTGTGCTCGATCGCGCAGCCCCAATCCAACATGGCCGGCTTGGTACGCGCGAACAGGCGCGCCGCAGCCCGGATTTTCTCGGCCGCAACCCACGTGATCGGCTCCGCCCATTCCGGCGTGAAATTGGGTACGTGAGCACGTAGCGCATCGAAGCCGTGGGTCCAGCGTTCGACGAACGGCGCGTCGTAAAGTTGTTCGTCGATGATAACGTTAAGGAAGGCGAGCGCCAGTGCGTCATCCGTTCCCGGGCGTAGCTGAAGCCACACCTCGGCCCGACGCGCAAGCTCCGTCTGGCGCGGATCGACGACAATGATTTTTGGGTTCGAATCGAGTGCCTCTCGCACGTTGAAGCGAGTCTCGCCATCGGGGCCAGAGTTAAGCGGGTTGTGGCCCCAGAACAGCATACAGGCGGGCGGCGTTCCCCCGGTGAAATCGGAGACAGGAAAATCGCCGAAAGTGAGATTGCAGGTGTTGACCCGTGGATGAAAGCATTGCGCAAAGCCCGGCTCGCACCAGTTCGGCGTGCCCAGCGCATGACCAAACCGGGATACCCATCGAATGTGATGGCGACCGGTACCGGTGCCGAGTGCTATGGCTTCAGGCCCGAATTCCGTTCTGATTGCAAGCAAGCGTTCGGAAATCTCGTCGAGCGCTTCGTCCCAGGAAATCCGAGTCCATCGTCCTGTACCGCGCGGACCGACGCGGCGCCGCGGATATTGCAGTCGAGCCGGATGATTGACGAGGTCAACGGTGACCGTTCCGATCGGACACAGCCGGCCATGGTTGAGCGGCGATTGAGGATCGCCCTCGACTTTAATGAGAATACCGTCGCGCACGTGCAGCAGCGTGCCGCATCCGCCGTGGCAAGAGCGGCAAACACTCTTCAGGATGGTCGTGATCTGGCCGGTGTTTGTATCGTTCGCCGGCTGTTGCTGAAGCGTCATAAATCGTGCCTCGCCGCACAGGCGCTGAACCAGCGTCGCGCTCGCGGGAGCTTACCCGGTATACGACCCCTCAGATATCCAGAATCTGAAATTCGTGATCGTTTTATACCATCACGTGAGCACGCAATGAGAATTAGCCTTGAGTAGACCGATCAAAATGGTGCGGGCTTACCGCAACCATCTTCCGCTCCGCGCGAATTGGAATTTCGGTGCGTACTGGTTTTGATCTTCGAACGGGAGCGCTCAGCCAATTTCATGGGCTCGCGCGCGGGCAGCGGCCGTGCGGGCGGCTACCCGATCGAGGACAGAGATCATGTTCTCGACCTCGGCGCGATCGAACCCTTGCGTGATAAAAACGATCTTGCTGCGGCGATCTCCATCCGGCCAGCGATCAAGCCGCGACAGGTTATGCAAGAGATGCTGAGCACCCTGGATAATCGCCGGTCGATCCGGCTCTTCAGCGACGTGGACGACGCCTTTCACCCGCAACAGATTCGGACCGAGGTTCTGCTGCAAGGCGTCGAGCAGCAGCCGCAGCGCCTCGCGTGGGATCGGGTTTTCACGCACAAAACAGAACGATGCGACGTCGCGGTCATGCAGGCCGTGGTGATGGTCGTGATCGCGGTGCCCTTGATGTGCGTGGTCGTCGCTGTGTCCATCATGCGGATCGTATGCGGCGGCATTGAGCCACGCGCGCACGTCGCTATGGGGCTCGGCCGGACCGCGATAGAAAGTGCGTAATAGAGCGCCGGTTTCGAATGCCGGGCTGTTGATACGTGAAATTTTTGCCGCCGGATTGAGACGGCGCAGGCGAGCGGTCAGCGCCGCCTCGGCCTCGTCCGCTCTTGCCTCATCGACGCAATCGAGCTTGGTGATCAAGATGTGGTCGGCAAGCGCAACTTGATGCACCGACTCGACGTGCTGGTCGAGCGTGTCCGGTCCGTTCACGGCGTCGACGGTGGCAACCACGGTGCTGATGCGATAGAGACCGGCGAGTGTCGGCTCGGACAGAAATGCCTGATATAGCGGTGACGGATCAGCAAGCCCCGAGGTTTCGATCACTACATGATCGAAACGCGGAATGTCGCCATCTTCGCGCGCGTGAAAGAGGTTGTTCAGCGTCGTCACGAGATCACCGAAAACGGTACAGCACAAGCAGCTGTTCTCCAGCACCATAATGGTGTCGTCGCTCTGTGCCGCAAGCACATGGTCGAGGCCGATTTCCCCGAACTCGTTGATGATCACCGCAGTATTCGCCATTGACGGATCGCGCAGCGCACGATTGAGCAGCGTTGTCTTTCCGCTCCCCAGGAAGCCGGTCAGAATGGTGACGGGTGTCTGAGGCAAGGATTCAACCTGCTATCCACGAAATGTCTCGTATATGTATATGCTGTTGCCCAAAGACGCGAGGCTAAACGCCGGCAATTTTCGCCGTCCGCTCATGCATAGTGATGTTGCTGCAGCGCCTTCGCCGGTCGGGTGTTGCGGGCGTGCCCGGTAAAAACATGCGCCCGGCAGGCCTAACGTCGGCCCGGCTTTGCAATGATGCGCTCCGAGTTTCGGCGCTCCACAGACAGTACTTAGGATGACTTTCAGAACACTTCACAGCCCGGCAGCCCACATGAGATCAGGCGATCGGACGGGAAATTTCTGATGATCTGACAACCGCCTTTGGTTACCACGACCTCCTCTTCAATGCGTGCAGCCCCGGAACCGTCCTCGGCGCCTTTCCAGGTCTCCAGCGCAAATACCATGCCCTCCTTGAGGGGCGTATTTTGGCCGGTGTAACGTTTAGGGATGATAGGTCGCTCCCACAGCGACAAGCCGACCCCGTGGCCATATTGCAGCAAGAACGCTTCGGCCTCGTCGCGATAGCCAAATTCCTGTGCGTCGGGCCACACCTGTGCCACTTGATCAGGGGTGATGCCGGGTCGGATCAAGTCGATAGAGGCGCTGATCCATTTTGACGCTGTCTCATAGGCATCGATCTGATACTTGTTTGGCACGCCGCAGATGAAGGTACGATAGTAGCAGGTGCGATAGCCGTTGAACGAGTGCATGATGTCGAGGAACACCATGTCACCGGGCTGGATCAGGCGGTCCGAAAAGGTGTGGGAATGTGGTCTGCCGCGCGGGCCAGAGACGGAATTCACGCACTCAACACGTTCTGAGCCCATCCGAAACAGCCGGTCATGGGCGATCGCGACCAGTTCGTTCTCGCGTGTCCCCGGCCTGATCGCCCTGGCGATGTCGACGTAGGTCGCGTCGACCATAGCGCAGGCCATCTTCAGGAGTTCGATCTCGTCGGCCGTTTTGGCCTCTCGGGCATCGAGCATTGCCTGCTGGCCATCGACGACTTCGATGCCCTCCTTCTCGAGCGCACGCAGCATCGGCAATTCCATGAGATCGATGCCGATTGGCTCCTTCTCGATGCCGAAATGAACCAGTGCCTTTTTTATCTGCTTGGCAAAATCGCCCTGCACGTTCATTTGCGGCGGCAGCCCGCCCTGCATGGTCGAGATCGGTGCCGCGACATTGTCGGCGATCCAAGGAGATGACAGCCGTTTGGCGGGCGGCGCGGGATCCCACAAGAACGGCGGGCCTTGAACCGGACAGAGCGCATAGCGCATGAATTTGTCGCGCGCCCACTCGCCGATATGAGTGCCCGTGATGTAGCGAATATTGTCGAAGTTGAAGGCGATGACGCCCCGAGGCCGGCGTGACGGATCGCCTCCTGCGCCCGCGCCAGGCGTTGCTTATGCAGGCGATTGTAATCGATCCCCTGCTCCCAATCCTTGGCCATCGTGCCCCATGACGCGGTCGCTTGCGGACGGTTGTATTTCATGGGTCATCCCCGCAATTTCGGACTCCGCCAGAGCGGCGGGTGGTTGACGGACCACAGGAGCGCGTTTGAATCGGCTAGCGCCCGTAAGGGTCTTTGAATCGGGACGAGAGTGAAATTAAGCACGGATTGTGCATTACAAACCATCCCGCCGAGGCTCAGGATCAACTCGATGTCTTACTCTATCTGCGATCGCCCGGTTATGCAGAATGTGAATTCTGTGATAGTTTTTCGCTATCACCCGTTGTCAGGGTAGCCGGATGAAGCTTAGCCAACTTCGAAATTTTATCGCGGTCGTAGAGGCTGGCGCCGTCCGACAAGCGGCCAACAACCTAAACCTATCGCAATCGTCGGTCAGCAAGAGTATCCAGCAGTTGGAAGAGGAACTGGGCGCCGAAATCCTGCATCGCAACGCGCACGGGGTTACCCCGACCGCGGCCGGCAAGGCGCTGCTGAACCGTGCCAAGGCCGTCGACGCGGAACTGCGCCACGCGCGCAACGATGTGCAAACAATCCAGGGCGCACATGTTGGCGATATCCGCGTGAGCGCCTCGCCCACTGTCGCCATGGGATTGCTTCCGCGCGCCATCGTCGCGTTCCAGCGCGCGCGCCCGAAGGTGAGCTTCTGCATTTCAGAAGACGTTTACCCGGACATTCTGCCCGCTATCCGTACTGGCGATATCGATATTGCGATCTGCTTGGTGCCCACCCGACCACGCGATGAGACACTAAGTTTCATTCGATTGGTCGAGGATCACCTAGTGCCGGCGGTTCGAGCCGACCATCCATTGATCGGCTCGCGGAAGCTTCGACTTGCGGATTTGCTCGACCTGAACTGGATCATATACCGCCGCAGCCATACTGGTCTCGACGTTTTTGAGCAGACCTTCGCCTCCAACGGCCTCGCTCTGCCGAAGAGCACAATCGAATGCACCTCGTTCGCCTGCGCTCTCGCGCTCGTAGAGAATGGCGACTACGTGACACTCGTGCCTTCGCAGATGTTTTTCGGTGGCCGCACGCCGCGCTCGATTGCGTTTTTGCCGCTGGACTCACCGATGCAGCCCTGGCAAGTGGCGGTCATCTCGCGCGCTAGGCGCGAATTATCCGCAGTCTGCCTTGCCTTCCTGGCTGAAATCGAACGCGTGGCGGCTGGCATCCCTCCCAGTAAGAGAAAAATCAGGCGCCCTGGGCGATCGCGACAATAACAAAACACCGCCGAGCGTTCGCTAATATCGATCAATCTTCCTGGAATCAGCATCGGTTGCCGATCGAGGCCGCCTCTATACTCGATCCAAGATTATGTGCGGCAAGACGAGATCGATAGCACTAAATCGAACCGTCGAACCAATAAAATAATAGGGCATGGAGGGAAACGTGAATCACACAAAAGTAATCGGCGCCGGACTGCTATGTCGCGGTGTTGTCGTCGCGGCGGCGTTGATGATTTCGGCGATTGTTCCGGTTGAGGCCCAGACGATTAAGGTCGGGCTGATCTTGACCTATTCGGGGTCTGATGCCGCGCTCGGCGAACAGATTGATCGCGCGGTAAACCTTTTCGTCAAGCTGCATGACAGTGAATTGCCCCCCGGTGTCAAAGTTGAATTGATCAGGCGTGACGACACCGGCATCAATCCAGACCTTGCCAAGCGCCTTGCCCAAGAACTGGTGCTTCGTGACCAAGTGCAAATTCTAACCGGCGGACAGTGGACGCCTAATGCTATGGCGGTTGCAGCACTGACCAAGGAGGGAAAGGTACCGTTCGTCACCATGACGGCCGGCGGCAGTGCAGTGACATTGCAATCACCTTATGTCGTGCGTACGGGCTGGACGTTGTGGCAAACCAGCTATCCGTTGGGCGAATGGGCGGCGAAACAGGGTTGGAAAAACGCTTATACTGTGGTGAGCGATTTTGCCCCCGGTCACGACGGCGAGGCCGCATTTACCAAGAGCTTCACTGAGGGCGGCGGCGCGATCGTCGGGTCAGTTCGTATTCCGCTAAAGACGACCGACTATCTGCCGTATTTTCAGAAGGTCAAAGACGCCAATCCCGACGTCGTCTATGTCTTCAATCCCGGCGGACCGCAGGCCACCGCGTTCATGAAAGCGTTCGAGGACATCGGCATCACCAAATCGAAGATCAGGTTGATCGGCCCGTCGGACATTACGTATGATCAAGAGCTGCCGAATATGGGTCGCAGCGCACTAGGCGTAATCACATTGGGCCAGTATTCGCCCTCTGCAACGCGCCAGGCCAACCTCGATTTTGTCGCAGCGTGGCAAAAGGAATACGGCACCGACTCGGTTCCGACCTTTTTTGCCGTGGCAGGTTGGAATGGGATGCACGCGATTTACGATGCGATCAAGGCGCAAAACGGCAAGATTGATCCCGATGCGACCATGAAACTACTGCACGGATGGTCGGACCCGACGAGCCCGGGCGGACCAATCCATATCGATCAGGCCGGCGACATCGTTCAGAATCTCTACCTCCGCCGGGTCGAGGAAAATAGCGGGCATTTGGCGAACATCGAGTTCGCAACGATTGAACAGGTCGGCGATCCGTGGAAAGTGTTCAATAAGAAATAAGCCGGGATGCAAATAACGGGACGGGTTGGGCGCCAAGGCCGTGACAACGCTATTCACGATTCTGTTTTTCGGCGTCGCTTACGGCATGATCCTTTACCTGATCTCCGTCGGGCTCTCGGTGACGATGGGGTTGATGGGCTTCGTCAATCTGGCTCACGGCGTGTTTGCCATGCTGGGCGGCTATGCGACCGTGACCTTGATGAACCGGTTCGGCATCCCGTTCCTTCTCGCGCTTATCATCGGCTGTATCCTGGTTGCAGCGCTTGGTTTTGTACTTGACCGAACGCTTTATCGGCATCTTTACGCCAGGTCCGAACTCGATCAAGTGTTGTTCTCGTTCGGCCTTATTCTGGTCTCGGTGGCGTTGGTCCGCATCGCGTGGGGACCGCTTGCCCAGCCGATGCAGCTGCCAGGCTACCTGAAAGGCCAGGTGCAGATCTTCGATCTAGCGTTGCCCGCCTACAGGCTGGCGTTGGTGGGGTTTGGCGCGACGGTCATCGCCGGGCTTTGGTTTGCCTTCGATCGGACATTGTTCGGGGCGCGCATTCGCGCCGCCGTCGACAATCGCGCGATGGCGCAATCGATCGGAATCAATACCAACCGTTTGTTTGCCGCCGCCTTCGGCTTAGGAACCGGGCTGGCTGCCCTCGGCGGTGGTCTCGGCGCGGATGTTCTCGCGATCGCGCCCGCCTATCCGCTGCAATATATCATCTATTTTCTGATTGTTGTTGCTGTCGGTGGTCTTGGCAATATCAAGGGCCCCTTTGTCGCGGCCCTGGCAATCGGCATGTCGGACACCGCCTGCCACTATTTGTTGCCTCAAGCCGGTTCGATTTTCATTTATGCTTTTGTTTTTATCATTCTCATTTGGCGCCCCAATGGCATCATGGAACGTCGGTGAGATGGCGACGTGACAACCATCCCCGCATCACCCCCCGTTTACACGGCCGCGCCGTCCGGCATGGGCCGGCTTTTGAAACTGTTGCCGTGGCTGCTGGTTGCGGGCCTGCCATTGGCCCTTCCGGGGTATGAGCCGCTGGCGACACAGATTTTTGTAATGATTCTGTTCGCTTTATCGCTCGATCTGTTGGTGGGCTATGCCGGCATCGTTACGCTCGGTCACGCCGGCCTATTCGGGATGGGCGGCTATACGGCCGGTATCCTTTCGGTGCAGGGCATCACCGATCCGGTTGTCACGGTGCTTTGCGCGATGGTGGTGGCGGCATTAACCGGTCTAGTGTTTGGCGTTGCCATGTTGCGGACCAAGGGTCTTACGCTGCTGATGCTGACGATGGCTTCGGCCGCCCTGCTTTACGAGATTGCCAACAAGGCAACCGGGCTGACCGGCGGTGAGGATGGATTACAGGGCGTTTCGTTTTCGCCATTGTTCGGCGTGTTCGCCTTCGACTTTCGCGGCAAGACGGCGTTCTTCTACAGTTTGGCGGCATTGTTCCTGGTCTTTACCTTTGTGCAGTTTCTGATCAATTCGCCGTTCGGCTGGTCGCTGCGGGGTATTCGCGAGAATGACGCGCGCATGGCGGCGATCGGCTGTCCGATCATGCGGCGTCGCGTTATCGCTTATGTGATTGCATCGGCTCTGGCCGGCCTAGCCGGCGCCTTGCAGGCGCAGACCACGCAATTCATCGCATTGCATTCGCTCGGCTTCGAACTGTCGGGAAATATCCTGATAATGCTGATCCTCGGAGGGTCGGGCCGTCTCTATGGCGCATTTATAGGCTGTCCCGTCTTCATGTTGGCCCAGGACCAACTTTCCAAGCAGGACCCGGCGAACTGGTTTCTTGGGCTTGGCGTCATTCTAATCGCCTTTGTGATGCTGGCGCCCGGCGGCATTCTCGGAATCGGCCAACGCGCCATTGACGCCGTCAAGATGCGGAAATTGAATTGATGGATACCGCAACCCTGGAAACGCGCGTGCTCAATTGTTCATTCGACGCAAATCGAGTGATCACCGATGTGAATTTCACGCTCCGGCCCGGCGATCGGCGAGCCCTGATCGGCCCCAATGGGGCGGGAAAGACGACATTCGTAAATCTGCTGACCGGCCGGTTGCGGCCATCCTCCGGCAACATTCTGCTCAACGGCGAAGACGTTACCGAACTCGGTGAAGCGCGGCGCATCCGGCTCGGCATCGGCCGGACATTCCAGATCACTTCATTGTTTCCCAAAATGACGGTGCGCGAAAACGTATTCCTGGCCGTCGCCGAGTGCGAGGGGATTGCCGGGAAGCTGCTGCGCTCTGTGTTCAGCCACCGTCCGCAGATCGAGCGCGTGGATGAACTCGTTCATCGCGTCGGCCTGAGTGACCTGGCGGGTGTCCCCGCACAGTTATTGCCGTATGGTCGGCAGCGGCTTCTTGAAATCGCCATTGCGTTGGCGTTGCGTCCGAAGATTCTGCTGCTCGACGAACCCGCCGCCGGGATTCCGACCGCGGAAAGTCACGTCATTCTCGACATTATCGCTACCCTACCAAAGGAGATTGCGGTACTGCTCATCGACCACGACATGAATCTGGTCTTCCGTTTTGCCCAACAGATATCGGTCCTGGTGCGGGGCTCGATTCTCGTCGAGGGGTCGCCGGAAGATATAGCCGCAGATCCGCAAGTGCGCGAAGTATACCTCGGAGATAGCCAGCATGGGCGGCCTGCTGCAGCTTGACCGGGTTACCGCCGGGTTCGGCCAGACGGTGATTATTGAGGACGTTTCGTTCGCAATCGAGCAAAACGGCGTGCTTGCCATACTCGGACGCAATGGCGTCGGCAAAACGACGTTGATGAAGACTATCGCCGGGCATACGCGTTTGCATTCCGGCCGCATTTCGTTCGAGGCTCTCGAAATCGGGCCTCTCACCAGCTACTATCGTGCGCGCGGCGGCATTGGCTATGTGCCACAGACCCGTGACATATTCCACTCGCTCACCGTCGAAGAAAATCTGCTCGTCGCCGCTCAACCGGGACATTGGAACCTGGATGGCATTTACGAGCTGTTTCCGAACCTCGCAGAGCGTCGTGGCAATGGCGGCCGCGAAATTTCCGGCGGCGAGCAGCAAATGCTCAGTATCGGACGGGCACTCATGGGCAATCCGCGGCTTCTGCTGCTGGACGAGCCCATGGAGGGGCTTGCGCCGGTGGTCGTTGAGAAGCTGTTCGATATATTTGTGATGCTGCGCAATGCAGGGAATTTCGGCATCATCCTCGTCGAGCAGTATGTCGATCTCGCGCTCGATTTCGCACCCCGCACCATCGTGCTCGATCGCGGGCGAATCATCTACGACGGTCGATCCGCCGCTCTTGCCGGCGATGCCGAAAAAATGGCGGCTTATTTCGGCCCGTCGGGTCAGGGCTCGAATGCTGGGATTAAAGCCGCAGACTCTGGGCCGCCGGGGCGCTAAGGCGCCCGTGCCGATCGATCGCTAAAATCGATCGGTTTTCAGGCAATCTGCATCAGTTTCGGATCACCTCGCGGATATAATCGAGGCCCGCAAACGGTGTGGCGAAGCGGACAACCGGTGCATCCCTTGCACGACTGCGGCGAGAGTCAGGCATCATGTTTTCACGATTGAAATTCTCGATCATCCTGTTCGTCTTGCCCTTCGCGCTTAAATTTGCGGCGCGCCGATACCCGGCGTTTGCCGCGCGGCTCAAAGAGCGCAACCTGGTTGCGCAGATCAGGGCCCGCGACGAGGGTATCAGCCGCTGGATCGAATTCCGCGATGGCAAGGTTCGCTCGGGCCCGGGGCAACATCCGAAGCCCGACATTACGCTGTCGTTCAAGAACGCAGCGATCGGTGCGTCTTTGTTGACGCCGCCAATCAACTGGCTCAACCAGATCAATGCCCAGAAGGATTTCAAGCTCGGCGTCGACGGTCCTGAGGATCTGACGAACTGGTTCGCGCAAACCCTTATGCAGATGCAGACCGCCGGCTGGAAATTCGGCGTCCGCATGCCCGACGGCAGCATGCGCTATTGCAACATGGCCAATGGCGGTCCGCTGTTCGTCTACGTTAAGGACGGCAAGATTATCCGTACCACGCCGATCGATTTCGACGAAACCGATCCGCAACCGTGGACGATTCATGCGCGCGGAATGGACCTGACGCCGCCGCGCAAAACGACGCTTGCCCCGCACGGACAGAACAGCCGGTCGATGATTTATTCGCCCGATCGTTTGCTATACCCGATGAAGCGGGTCGATTTCGATCCGAACGGCGAACGCAACACACAAAACCGCGGCAAATCAGGGTACGTGCGGATTAGCTGGGATGAGGCGCTCGGACTCGTCGCCAGTGAGATCAAGCGCGTGAAGCGCGATCATGGTTCGGGCGCCATGACCGTGTCGCACGGCTCGCATCATACCTGGGGTCATATCGGCTATTACCTGAGTGCATTGTACCGCTTCGCCAATGCCGTGGGCCACACGCCCGTCCACCATAATCCGGACAGCTGGGAAGGCTGGTACTGGGGCGCCGCGCATCACTGGGGCTACACGCTGCGTGTCGGCCAGTGTGAAACTTACGGCACCGTCGAGGATCTGCTGCAGAATTGCGAGATGGTCGTGTTCTGGGCTGCCGATCCCGACACCACCAGCGGTTCATACGGCGCGCAGGAAGGCACGGTCCGCCGGCAGTGGCTGAAGAAACTCGGCGTCAAGGTCGTGCACATCGATCCTCACTACAACTCGTCCGCCCAGTTTTTGCCGGGCAAATGGATTTCTCCGAAGCCGACGACCTCGCCGGCGCTGGCGCTCGCGATCGCTTACGTTTGGATCAAGGAAGGACTCTACGACAAAGAATACGTAGCCACGCATACTGTCGGCTTCGACGCCTGGAAGGCCTACGTCATGGGCGAACACGATGGCGTGCCCAAGTCGCCCGAATGGCAGGATAAGGCGACCGGCGTTCCAGCCAAAGACGTGCGTGCGCTGGCACGCGAATGGGCGGGCAAACGCACCTACCTTGGCTGCGGCGGCTGGGGCAACGGCCACGGCGGCGCCTGTCGCAATCAGACCGGCATCCAGTGGGCGCGCACCATGGTGTGTCTGATCGCGATGCAGGGACTGGGCAAGCCCGGCGTCAACATGGGCAATCTGCAATGGGGCGCCCCGGTCGATCTCAATTTCTATTTCCCGGGTTACGCCGACGGCGGCATGTCCGGCGATATCGAGAAGACGGCGATGGCGGTCGAGCTGTTTCAGCGCATGCCGCAGTTGCCGACCATGAATACGCCGCAGCAGAAGATTCCGCGCCTGTACCTGCCCGAGGCGATTCTCGAAGGCAAAGCCGAGGGTGGTTACCCGTGGAACGGCAAATCGATCGAGTCGCAATTCGCCAAGTTTAGCTATCCGGCGGCCGGTCACGCGCCGGTACGGATGATGTTCAAGTACGGCGGTTCTCTAATTCCGACTATGAACAACACGAACCGCCACGTGAAAATGTTCCAATCGGAAAATCTGGAGTTCATCGTCAGTCAGGCGATCTGGTTCGAGGGCGACACAAAATTTGCCGACGTCATTCTGCCGGCGTGCACGAATTTCGAACGGGTGGATATTAGCGAATGGGCCGGGCTCGGCGGCTACGGCCACCACGGCCAGCAACAGCTCAACCATCGCGTCATCATTTTCCAGGCGCCGGCGATTGAGCCGCTCGGGGAATCCAGATCCGACTTTTGGATATTCAACGAGATTTCCAAGCGGCTCGGACTGGCTAACTATTTCTCCGAGGGCGTGAACGAGATCGATTGGGTCAAGCGCCTGTTCGATGCTTCAGACATGCCTGGGGCCATGTCATGGAAGAAATTTATTCGCCGCGGCTACTTTGTGGTGCCGACGGAGAAGGAGCATCTGCGCGCGCCGGTCTCGTTCCGCTGGTTCTGGGAAGGCCGCAAGAAGGACGTTCCGGAGCCGCATCCGTTGCCTTCCGACTACTCGGTAGAATTCCTCAAAGGGCTTCAGACCCAATCGGGCAAACTTGAGTTCGAATGCAATAGCCTCAAGCACTTGAACGATCCGGAGCGGCCGCCCGTCGTCGAATATGTGCCGTCGTGGGAGGGCCCGCTGTCAGACGAGTTGTTCCGGAAATATCCGCTGCAGCTGCTCACGCCCCACTGCAAGTACAGCTTCCACACCCAGGGTGACGGTAAGGACAGCTTCCTCCTCAATATCCCGGACCATCGGGTGAAGGTGAAGGATTGGTACTATTGGACCGTGCGCATGAATGCAGAGGATGCCGCTGAGCGCGGCATCAAGCAGCACGATCTCGTCAAAGTTTACAATGCTCGCGGCGCGGTGATCTGCGCGGCGGTGCTCACCCAGCGGCTGTCACGCGGGGTCGCCCATAGCTACGAATCCTCGGCCATGTACGAACCCATGGGCGAGCCCGGTCGTTCGGTGGATCGCGGCGGCGTCGTTAATCTGCTGATGCCGCATCGCTCGCAAACCAAGTCGACGCACGCGCTCGCCGGCTCGCAGGGGCTGGTCGAAATCGAGCTATGGGACGGCAAGACCGAATACATTTCGGAGGCCTTCGCCGAGACGAATAAGGAACCGCAGGTTAAGCGCGCCGTCGAGGCTGCACTGGTGCCGGCGAAGTGATGACTGACCTAAACCGTGCCGCTAGCGCCATCGAGTGCGATGCGGCTGCCGCAACAACAGGAGAGCACTAAATGGCATATGTATTCAAGGAGGGTGAATTACCCTCGCTGATCGACGCCAAAGCGGCGCGCGAGCGCATTTTCTTCGTCAATCAGGAACTCGCCAAGATCGACGACATGCTGGCCGGCGTCATGCATTACAAAAAGGACGCGGCGTCGCCCCTTCACTTGCACAAGAACTGCGAGCACTTTTATTTCATCATCAGCGGCAAGGCGACGGTGGAATCGGACGATGGGATCCGGTCGGTCGGCCCCGGCGACATGATTTTCATTCCAGCCGAGGAGAAGCACCGCCTGCGCGCCTCTGAGCCGCTGTTCTATTTCGAATTCCAGGCGCCCAATCGGTTCAAAACCACGATTTTGGAAGGCACGGACGACGACTTGCGGTGGGACCGCAAAGACGGCCGCGTCTGGATTCAGACCTGACATCATCCTTGCAACAGAAGGGCACGATTATGTCTCTCACATTCATCGATACCAATAAGCTACCCAAAAAGGCTTCCGCCGGCCAAGGCGAAATCACCGAGGTCCTCAATGAAGTGCTCTGCAACGCAAAGAACGTGCATGGATCGTTGCGCTGGCTCAAATCGGCTGAGACGTTCACGCCGGGCGCAGCTAGTAAGCACCAGCTCATCTATTTGATGGAAGGCAAGGGCACTATCCGGCTCAACGACCGGAATTACGAGGTGGAAAAGGGTGCGGGTGTTTATCTCGGCCCGGCCGAGATCGCGACGATCCAGGCGGCGAGCGGGGCATCGCTGAAGCTATTCCATCTTGTCGTCCCGCAGATACCAAAGTGATGCGTGGCCAGCCGGAGCTGGGGTCCGAGTATCGACTGCCGCCGTTGCAGGGGCGCGCTGTGCGCGAACTGAAGGTATGCGCCTTAGGTCGGCAGATGCGGGGTAAGCGATGAAAAAATGGAACATGATCATTGACGTCGCCGAGTGCACGAATTGCAATCTGTGCACGCTCGCGGTCATGGATGAGTATGTCGGTAATGACTGGCCGGGTTATTCGGCGCCGATGCCGCGGCATGGCCACAACTGGATCAACATCCTGCAGAAGGAGCGTGGCCAGCCGCCGATGGTCGATGTCGCCTACGTACCGACTATGTGCAACCACTGTGACGACGCGCCTTGCGTCGCGAAGAGCGGGGGGGCGGTGAAGAAACGCGCCGACGGCATCGTGCTTATTGATCCGGTCAAGGCGAAGGGTCGCCAGGACCTCGTCGAGGCCTGTCCCTATGGGCACATCTGGTGGAATGAAGAACTGAAGATCCCGCAGACATGGCCATTCGACGCCCATCTACTCGATCAGGGCTGGGACCAGACGCGCGGGGAGCTTTCCTGTCCGACCGGCGCCATGCGGGCGATCAAGCTCGAGGATGCGGACATGGAGCGTCTCGCGCGCGATGATGGGCTTGAGGTGATAAATCCCGAGCGCGGCACCAAACCGCGCGTCTATTACAAGAACCTATGGCGCTATTCTCAATGCTTCGTCGGCGGGACAATCGCGGCGGAGGCAAACGGCGTGATCGATTGTGTCGCGGGCGCAGCCGTGCGGCTTCTTAAAGGTGGCCTGTCTGTCGCCGAGACGACGAGTGATAGTTATGGTGATTTCAAGTTCGACCGACTGGATAGGGGCTCGGGATGCTACGCCGTAGAAATATCGGCTGCCGGTAGCGCCAAGAAGGTGGTCGACATCGATCTCGGCGAGAGCACAAATCTCGGCGAGATACGCGTCTAGCGGCGCGAGACGCATGCCCCCGAGTTCCAGCGACGACGCTCATCCGGTTGGTGGCGAGGCGGGGAGTACAGGAATGCTCCGCGATGCTACGCCCGCGCTCGCCGCCGTCTGGTATGATCGAGACTTTGACATTAACGGTACTCTTCGCATCGTGGTCAAAATCTTGCAGGAGAGAGGCGTCGCGATCGGCGGGGTTCTTCAGGAGGCCGGAACTGGTCCGAACGATTGTTGTGTGCAGCTCAACATTGTCGACATTCGGACCGGGAGGGCTGAACGAATTACCCAAAATCGCGGTCCTGAATCACGCGGCTGTAAGCTCGACCCGCGCGGTCTTGCCGCGATTTCGCATCGCATTGCAGATGCCATCGATGCCAATGTGGACCTGGTTATTATCAACAAGTTTGGCAGAGCCGAATCCGAGGGCGATGGTTTAAGATCCTGCATCGAAGGTGCAATCTTGGCAGGGGTGCCGATTCTCACTTCGGTGAGAGAACCTTATGTCGATGCCTGGAATTTGTATCACGGAGGGTTGGCGATGGAACTGCCCCCGCGAATTGACGCCATTGTTCAATGGTACGACGTTTGCCACCCGCATCGAAATTCAAAAAGTGTCGTATCGGCAATTTAAGCTGTCTCCATTTCAATTGTCGCGGCATTCCCGGTATCTGCGGACGTGCCGCGATGCTGCGCAGCGGCATAGCAAGCGGGGAAAATGAAGACAGATCTTCTGTCTGGAGCGGGTCGATTGGCCGGCCGTCATCCGAAGGCTTGGACATCATATGAACATCTTGGCGAGGCAGTTGCGGAAGGTGACCCGCTTGAACGGACGTGCTTCAACATACGCGGGTGGTTAGGCGCTGATGGCGACCTGCACATCGCCACGCCCGCCGAGCGTTGAGACGGGTGTGGGCAATGTTGCGGCTACTCGGGTTTGATTCCGATGCTGATCGCGAATCTCGCGTTTTGGTCAAGCTCCTTGCGAACATAATCGGCAAACTGGAGCGACGTCAAAGGCATCGGCTGAACACCAAGATTCGTCAATCTTTCCCGCACTTCCGGCTTGCGCAGAGCTTTATCGGTTTCTTCGTAGAGGAGCTGGATAATCTGCGGCGGAGTTTTGGCGGGGACGAACAGGCCGAACCGGAAATTATACTCGGTGTTGGGAAATCCGGCTTCAATTGTCGTGGGCACGTCGGGCAGTTCTGGCGAGCGTTCTAGGCTGCTCACCGCAAGCGCCACTAATTCGCCGTCGCGGATCAAAGAAAGAGCAGGCAAGAGCGGACTGAAATAGAAATCAATTTGCCCGGTCATCACGTCCGTCAGGCCTTCCGGCGCACCTTTATAGGATACTGGCAGCGCATCGAAATTCGCCGCGAGCCGAAACCTCTCCGCATTGAGATGGGCGGCGCTTCCGATTCCGAGCGTCACATAGTTCATCGATCCGTGGCGCGCGCGGGCCCGGGTCACAAAGTCCTTGACGCTTCTTATCCCTTTGCCCGGGGCGACAACTAACACATTGGTCATGTTCGCCAATGGGATGACGGCAAACAAGTCATGCAATGGATCATAGGAAAGGTTTGCGTAAGTCGTTGGCACGGTGGTGTATGCAGAGGACGCCACCAATATCGTGTATCCATCAGGGTTGGACTTGGCCACCGCTCCGATCCCGATTGTACCGCCAGCTCCGACCCGGTTTTCAATAATAATTGGCTGACCCAGCTGCTTCTGGACCTCAGCGAATACGGTACGCGGAATTATACCTGTCGCGTCGCGCGAATTGGCCGAGTTGGCCAATCTTCCGCCGACGATGGCTCGCAAAAGCCAACCAGCAAGACCATCAAAGTGATCAGCCATCGGCAGAACATCTCAACCTCCCTAAAGGCGCGAACGCCAGTCACTCTACCCGTGCGCATCGCAGGCACGATCCTTATGCGTTTTCATGCCGGCGAGGAGTCCGAACAAACGAGATGTGTAACGCTTCGCCACCCGCGCTAGCTCACCAATCGCATTATACACAATACCGCTTAGCCATCTCCTCCGAACTGTGCATGTCAGTCGTGTCGATGAACGTATGCTATTCGGTCGCTGGATTCCCGGTCCGCACCGTCTATAGTGCCGCAGCAAGGATCGCGGTCGCCGGCATGCCGTTCGGCCTGCCAAGAGGACTCATTCGCACCATGAAGATTATCGCAATCGAAGAACATTTTACCACCGCAATGTACCGCGAGAACGTCAAGCGCGGTGATTACCGCGATTTTTACTTGTCGAGTCGCAGCCAGCATCTGGGCCACGACATTCCGAGCCAGCTTTTCGATCTTGGCGACCAGCGATTGCGCTACATGGACGCGTCGGGGATTGACATACAGGTTCTGTCGTTTGGCTCGCCCGGCCCGCAGGGTTTCGGTAAAGAAATCGCAATACCTATGGCCCGTGACGCCAACGAGCGCCTCTATCAAGCCGTAAATACGCATCCAACCCGCTTTGCTGGATTTGCCGCGCTGCCGACCGCCGATCCAGAGGAAGCGGCACGCGAATTCGAACGTTCGGTCAAAGAATTGGGCTTCAAGGGCGCGATGATTCACGGTCATCAGCAGGGCTCGTTTCTCGACGACAAGAAATATTGGCCGATATTCGAGTGTGCACAGGCCCTGGATGTGCCGATTTATCTGCATCCAACAATGGCGCATCCGGAAGCGACCAAGGCTTATTTCGAGGGCTATGAAGAATTGCGCGGCTCGCCCTGGGGCTTTGCCATCGATACTAGCTGCCATTTTCTGCGGATCATGTTCGCGGGTGTCTTTGACGCTTATCCACGCCTCAAAATCATCCTCGGCCATCTCGGCGAGGGCCTGCCCTTCGCCATGCACCGGCTCAACGACCACAGCTCCCCGGCGGCAGCCCGCCGCGGTTTGAAAAAGACGCCGCTCCAATACATCAAGGATAATTTGATCGTGACGACGAGCGGAAATTGGTATGAGCCCGCTTTTGTCTGCACGCTTCTCGCGCTCGGCGCCGACGCGATCCTGTGGGCCGTCGATTGGCCTTTCGAGTCGAACACTGTTGGCATGGCTTTCTTCGACAAGCTCTCTCTCAGCGATATTGACAAAGAAAAGATCGCGCATCTGAACGCGGAGCGGGTGCTGCGTTTGTGAGTCCCCTCGTCGACGTTTCTCCGCAGAATCGAAACAGAAGAAGGATTTCTCGCACCCGGCTTGCGGGCCCCATCGCCGCATGGGTCAGCAACTGCCGCTCGATCCCAGAAGGCGCGGCAAGCCGGGGTGCTTTCGTTCTTGCCGCACGGATGGCACATTATGAGGTCGAGGCGGAGCAAGCTCGTCGCTTGCAAAATAGCTTCGTAGTCGGCGCCGAATAGGTCGCGCGGTCGTTGTCTGTGCCGGGCCGGCTCCGCCTGGGCCTGACGAAACCGTGTCGTCTGCATCTTGCGATCCACCTTCATGTTGCCGTGATGTGAGGTGCCGCGAAGCTGACTGTCGCGCTCCTCGCAAAGCGCAGCAAACGCCGGTGCAAGAGCCGAGGCGGTTTTCAGGTCCAGCGTCGTTCTCGGTGGAACAATCGCAGCGAGGAGGTCCGTAGCTGAACGATCAGTCTTATCGTCATGTATCGCGAGCAGCTTCCCCAAAAAGAAAACTGCCCGTGATCGAGCGTTTAATTGCAAATCGTCCACGCTTGATTTTGGTCAAGGGAGCTATCGCGTCACGATGTAATAATCTAAAAATAATGATCGATCTGTCCGGGCGGAGCGACGTTCATCCGCCTTTTGAATGACACGCGCAGACGGTCTAACGGGAGGATCAAGCATGCGGAAGGACCTTCTAGTAGCGAGTGCAGCCTTGATGCTCGCAGCCGTTCCGGCCGTGGCCCAGCAGAAATCCATCAAGATCGGCTTTATCAGCACTTTCAGCGGACCGACGGCGGTGATCGGCAACGACATGCGCAACAGCTTCGAACTCGCGCTGGATCATATGGGACGCAAGATGGGCGGCCTACCGGTCGAGGTGATCTATAAAGACGACCAACAAAAGCCTGACGTTGGCAAACAGGTGACCGATGAGCTGATTGAATCCGATCGGGTAGATTTTGTGGTGGGTTATATTTGGTCAAACGTGCTGCTGGCGTCGCTAAAGCCGGCGGCGGATTCCAAGACGTTCATTATCAGCGCCAATGCCGGGCCGTCGCAGATCGCCGGCGAATTGTGTTCGCCCTATTTCTTCACGACCTCGTGGCAGGGCGACCAGACGCCGCAGGCGATGGGCACCTATATGAATTCCAAAGGCGTGAAATCGGTTTTCTTGATCGGCCCGAATTACGCCGCCGGCAAGGATATGCTGGCGGGCATGGAGTCCACCTTTACGGGCAAAGTGGTGGGCCGCGAACTGACGACATGGCCAGCGCAGCTCGACTTTTCGGCCGAACTGGCGAAAGCCAAGGCCGCCAATCCGGATGCGATCTTCGTGTTCTACCCGGGCAATGCGGGTGTGCAGTTTCTCAATCAATACGCCCAGGCCGGTCTTAAAGATAAAATTCCGCTCTATACCTCCTTTACCATTGATGAGTTGTCGCTGCCGCTGCAAAAGGAGCTGGCGCTGGGCGTGCCTGGCGCCCAAGAGTGGGTGAACGATCTACCGGTTCCGGCCAACAAAAGATTCGTGGTCGACTTCCAGAAGAAATTTTCCGGCCACAAGCCGTCGTTCTATGGGGCGCAATCTTACGACGCCGCCAACCTGATTGCCTCCGCCGTCAGCGCCACCAAGGGCAATCTGAGCGACAAAGCCGCGGTTCAGAAGGCGCTCGAGAAGGCCGACTTCCAGTCGGTGCGGGGCGACTTCAAATTCGGCAATAACCACTTTCCGATTCAAAGTTTCTACCTTCAGGAGGCGGTGGCGGAAGAAGGGGGCGGCTTTGCGCTCAAGACCGTCGCCACCATCGTGAAGGACAGCCAGGACAGCTTCCACGAGAAGTGCCCGATGGACTAGACGCGCGGCGCAACGCGGCGATGCCATGCCGCCGCCCTCCCGCAGTTTTGCTCGTCGGGATTGCCTATTTTACGACAGCCGCGTTCAGCGATCGACAGGTCATGACGCTATTCATCGAGCAATGCCTGAACGGCGTGCAATTCGGCCTGCTACTGTTTCTGCTGGCCGCTGGATTGACGCTCGTGTTCGGCATAATGGACCTGGTCAATCTGGCGCACGGTTCGCTCTACATGCTCGGCGCCTATTTCGCCGCCACGTTCGCGGCGTGGACGGGGAGCTTCGTATTCGCTGCTGTGCTGGCGCTCGCCGCCACTCTCGTCGTCGGAATGACGGTGGAGGTGATCGTCATGCGCAGGCTTTACGGCCGTGACCACCTCGATCACGTGCTTGGCACTTTCGGGCTCTTATTGTTCTTCGACGAAGCCGTACGACTGATCTGGGGACCGGCGGGCATTACCCTGCCACTGCCGCCCTGGCTCAACACCCCTGTGCAAATTCTCCCGGGTATCCAATATTCCGCGTACCGGCTCACCCTCATCGGGCTAACACTGGCTACCGCGGCGTTTCTCAATGTGCTGGTGATGCACACGCGCGTCGGTATGTTGATCCGCGCCGGTGCGTCCAACCGCGAAATGGTCGGTGCCCTCGGCGTTAATATCAAGGTGCTCTTCACCTTAGTATTCGGTCTGGGCGCCGCGCTCGCAGGTCTCGCCGGGCTGATGCAGGCGCCGATATTCACCGCCCAGATTGGCATGGGCGAGAACATCCTTATTATCGCCTTCGTCATCACCGTGATCGGCGGCATAGGCTCGGTCCGCGGCGCCTTCATGGCGGCAATAATCGTCGGTTTCGTCGATACGCTTGGCCGCGCCTTTTTCCCGGATCTGCTGCGGCTGATGTTGAGCAAGGATGCCGCATCGACCGCGGCGCCGGCGCTGTCATCGATGTTGATCTATCTGCTGATGGCGGTCGTTCTGGTGGTGAGGCCGGATGGCTTGTTCCCGGTGAGGAAATGACGCCCTCCGGGTTCAATCTTCGCAATGTCGTCGTTGTCGCGCTGCTGGTCGCGCTGGTGTTGTTGCCGATCTATGTCGCCTTAAGCGGTGAGCGCTTCGTCCTCACGCTGTTCACCCGCATCATTATTCTAGCGCTGGCGGCGACGAGCCTCAATCTTATCATCGGCAGTGGCGGAATGATGAGCTTCGGTCACGCCGCCTATCTGGGCATCGGTGGCTATGCCGTCGGTATACTGGCGTATGAAGGTATTTTCAGCGGCTTCGTACAATGGTCGGTCGCGCTCGGCGCCTCGGCCCTGTTCGCATTGATCATCGGCGCACTGTCGCTACGCACCCGCGGCGTCCATTTCATTATGATTACGTTGGCTTTTGCCCAGATGGCTTACTACGTCATCGCCGGGATTGCACGTTATGGCGGCGACGACGGGCTCACCATCTACCGGCAAAGCCAGTTCGTGGCGCCGCTCGACCTGTCGAACAAGGCGCAATTCTACTACATTTGTCTAGCACTACTTTATGCGTCGATCTACCTGATTTGGCGTCTGGTGAATTCGCGCTTCGGCATGGTCATCAACGGCGCGCGCTCGAACGATTTGCGCATGCGCGCGATCGGTTTTCCAACTTATCGTTACAAGCTGGTCTGTTTTGTTATTGCCGGGACATTGTGCGGCCTGGCCGGCGCGCTGCTTGCCAATTACACCGCATTTGTCAGCCCGAGCATCATGTATTGGACGCGTTCCGGCGATCTTATCATCATGGTGGTATTCGGCGGCATGGGCTCGGTCGTGGGGCCATTGCTCGGCGCGGTCGCGCTATTGGTGCTGGAGCAGGCGCTGTCCGGCATCACCGAATATTGGCAAATCATTCTCGGGCCCCTGCTGCTGCTGGTGGTTTTGTTCGCGCGGGGCGGCATCGATGGTTTGCTGGTGCAATGGAGTGCGCAGGTGCGGTCATGAGCGAGCCGCTGCTGCAGGTCACCGATTTGGCTAAGCACTTCCAGAGCGTCGTCGCCACCGATGATCTCTCGCTCAGCGTTGCCGATGGCGATTTGCATGCGGTGATCGGTCCGAACGGGGCCGGCAAGACCACGCTGATCGCTCAGCTGTCGGGGCAGCTCATGCCCGACCGGGGCGGAATCCGCTTCGCCGGCCATGACATCACCCGACTGCCGATGTATCGACGCAGTCGGCTTGGGCTGGCGCGCTCATTTCAGATTACGTCTCTATGCCTGGATCTCAGCGTGCTCGACAACGTGGCGCTGGCGGTGCAGGCCCACGCGGGACATTCGTTCCATTTCTGGCGTGACGCGCGCCGTGAGCCGAAGCTGCGCAAACCGGCGCAGGCCGCGCTTGAACGCGTCGGCCTTGGCGAGCGTGCCGAGTGGCCGACGTTAGTGCTCAGCCACGGCGAGCACCGGCTGATCGAATTGGCCATGGCGCTCGCCAGCCGCCCGCGTATGTTGCTTCTTGACGAACCGATGGCCGGGCTCGGCCCAGATGAATCCGCGCGTATGGTGGAGCTACTGCGCGTTCTGAAGAGGGAGTTCACTATCCTGCTGGTCGAGCACGACATGGAGGCTGTATTTGCGCTCGCCGATCGCATTACCGTTCTATTCTGTGGCAGGGTGATTGCGTCCGGTCCGCCGGCCGATATCCGCGCCGACGCTGCCGTGCGCCATGCTTATCTCGGCGAGGACGCGGAGGGCGCCGGCTGTGGCTGACAATGTCCTCGATGTCTCGAAAATCGAGACGTGCTACGGGTTGAGCCAGGTGCTTTTCGGCATGTCGCTGACAATCGCCCCCGGCGAGGTGGTCACCCTGATGGGCCGCAACGGCATGGGAAAGACGACCACCGTGCGCTCAATCATGGGGCTGACCCCCGTGCGCACCGGCTGCATCCGTTTCATGGGCGAGGAAATTCGCGGTCTGCCGCCATACAAAGTGGCTAAGCGGGGTATCGGCCTGGTACCGGAGGGTCGGCAAATCTTCCCAAATCTGAGCGTGCGCGAAAACTTGCTGGCCACTGCGATGCCGCGCGACGGCGGCACGTGGACCTTACAGAAAGTCTATAACCTGTTTCCGCGGCTCAGAGAGCGCGCGGCCAATATGGGCAATCAGCTTTCCGGGGGAGAACAGCAGATGCTGGCAATAGGCCGCGCGCTCATGACGAACCCTCGATTATTAATTCTGGATGAGGCGACTGAAGGTCTGGCGCCGCTTATCCGCGGGGAGATTTGGCGCTGCCTCGTAAGCTTGAAGACGCTCGGTCTCGCCGTGCTGGTGATCGACAAGAATGTGGGCGCGCTGATCCGGGTCGCCGACCGGCACTTCCTGATCGAGCGTGGTCGGGTAGTGTGGACGGGTCTGTCGTACGAGCTTGCGGCCGCCCGGGACGTGCAGCATCAGTTTTTGGGAGTCTGAGTTTTTGCGCTGAGCTGCTGCTGGGCCATAGTCTCAGCGACAGCCTCGGAGCGGAAATCGCCAGCGATCCCTTTCCCGCCCATCAGGCTCGGATAGGCCGCCATGAAATCGGCTTTGATTGTGCCGAAAGGCACGTCCGCAAACGCGCCGCGATCGTTCAAATATTCCATGTGCCGCCGGCCGGTCGGGTCGAACGGCTGAAACAGCGAGTCGTTCGTGCCGTCGAATGGCAACGGCTTGAGGCCTGTTCGATCGCACAGCGCCTTGTCGAAAGCCGGCGTCGCCTTGACCCAACGCCCCGACAGATAGAGCTCGGTGTATGAATGCCACAGGAAGACGTCGGTTTTGATCTTTTCGTAGAGCCGCGGCGACGTGAGATGATTGCGCACGTCGGCAAAACCGACGCGGGCCGGCACGCCGATCGAGCGCGCGCTCGCCGCTAGCAACGCCGACTTGCCGATGCAAAAGCCGCGCCCTGCGGCAAGAACGCTGCTCGCCCGAAAATTCGCCGGGTCGGCGAAGTCGACGTATGGATCGTAGATGATGCCGTCGCGGACGGCGTCATAGAGCCGCAACATCGCCGCGTTGGCGTCGGTTATTCCCGTCGTTGCCTGCTTGGCGAAGGCAATGACCTGCGGCGCGTCGCTGTCGATGAAGACGCCTGCGGCAAGGAATTGGGACATAGCTTTTGCATTCTCGGCTTTGGATCGCGGTATGCTTAGAGCGGCGCGGTCGCCGGGCTCTTGAGTTTAGTCAAGGAGGGCTACAACGCTCGGAGTATTCTAAGATTATGGACATCGCGACAAAGATGGAATCATTCGACAGCCTGCGCGGCAGGCACGCGGTCGTAACCGGTGGCTCGCGTGGCATTGGCGCCGCCGTTGCTTCGGTACTAGCACGGCGGGGCGCCGATGTGACGTTGATGAGCCGGGATAGTGCGCGGCTTGACGAGGAGGTCGCAACGCTCGCCAAGACCTTTGACGGTAAGGTTCAGGCGGTCGCGGTCGACATCTCCCAGCCCGAGCAGATTTCCGCCGCCTTCACCCTCGCAACCAATCGTTTTGGTCCACCGCAAATCCTCATCAACAACGCCGGCGCGGCCATGGCGGCGCCAATCGCCAAGACCGGTCTGCCGCAATGGCAGCGGATGTTGGACGTCAATCTTACCGGCGCGTTCTTGTGCGTGCAGGCCGTCGTGCAGCAGATGGCAAAAGGAGATTATGGCCGCATCGTCAATGTCGCCTCGACCGCAGGGCTCACCGGTTACGCTTATGTCGCCGCCTATTGCGCAGCAAAACATGGGCTGATCGGCCTGACCCGGGCGCTGGCGCGCGAATTGGCGCAGACCGGCGTGACCGTCAACGCGGTGTGCCCCGGTTATACCGACACCGACATTGTCGCCGAAGCGGTCGGCAATATCACAGCGAAGACCGGGCGGACCGTTCAGCAGGCCCTAAGCGAGTTGATCGCACATAATCCTCAGGGCCGCCTGGTTCGTCCGGACGAGGTCGCCGAGACGGTCGGCTGGCTCTGCTTGCGATCATCCGGCTCGATCACCGGACAAAGCATCGTCATTGCCGGCGGCGAATTGATGTGATCGCCGGCCAGTGGTGGCCTTGAGTTTAGTCAAGGCCCAATAGCCCCGGCGCTGCTAAGAATCGAGCATAAAATAAATATACATAACGGGGAGATCCTATGAGGGCGTTGCAACATTTTACGGCGGTCGCCGCGGTTGGTCTTTCCGCCCTGCTCGGCGCCGGACTTCACGCATCCGCGCAAATCAAGATCGGCGCCGTGCTGTCGGTGACGGGCCCCGCTTCGTTTCTCGGCGAGCCGGAAAAGCAGACATTGCAAATCTATGTCGATGCGATCAATGCCAACGGCGGCGTGAACGGTCAGCAACTGCAACTCATTGTTTACGACGATGCCGGCGATGCCAATAATGCGCGCACCTTCGCCACGCGTCTGGTGGAACAAGACAAGATTGTGGCCATGGTCGGCGGCAGCACCACCGGTTCGACGCTCGCCATGATGCCGGTGTTCGAAGACGCCGCGATCCCCTTCATCTCGCTGGCTGGCGCGATCCAGATCATCGAACCGGTCCACAAATGGGTGTTCAAGACGCCGCACACCGACAAGATGGCGTGCGAGAAAATTTTCGCCGATCTCAAGAGCCGCAATCTGACGACGATCGCCATGATTTCTGGCACCGATGCATTTGGCAAGTCGATGCGCGATCAGTGCGTCGCAGTGGCGCCCAAGGCCGGCGTGAGCATCGCAATCGAAGAGAGTTATGGGCCACGCGACAGCGACATGACGCCTCAGCTCACCAATATCCGCGACAAAGCGGGCGTGCAGGCGGTCGTCAATCCGGGCTTCGGTCAGGGTCCGGCAATTGTGACGCGCAATTACCGCCAGCTCGGCATAAAATTGCCGTTGTATGAAAGCCACGGCGTCGCTTCCAAACAGTATATCGAGCTCGCCGGGCCCGCGGCCGAAGGCGTGCGGCTGCCAGCGGCGGCGCTCCTCATCGCCGAGAAGCTCCCGGCCAGCGATCCGCAGAAGCCGGTGGTCGTAGATTATACACGCACCTACCAGCAGAAAACCGGGCAATCAGTCTCAACCTTCGGCGGCCACGCCTATGACGGGTTGACGATTTTGGTCGAAGCAATGCAGCGCGCTAAGAGCACCGATACCGCCAAGGTCCGCGACGAGATCGAACGAACCAAAGGCTATATCGGGACCGGCGGAATCGTGAATATGTCGCCGACCGATCATCTCGGCCTCGATTTGTCGGCCTTTCACATGCTCGAGATCAAGGGCGGCGACTGGACATTGGTGCCTGGCACCTGAGACGACGAGGACCGGCTCATCTGAACCCGCCCGTTCCGGCGCGCTGCTCGTAAGTTCGGGCGACCGAGCCCAAGCGATGCGAGGCCTTTGCCACGATGGCCCAGTTGCTGCAGTTCATCTCTTCGGGCCTAACCGTGGGCGCCATCTATGCGCTGGTCGGGCTGGGCTTCACGTTGATCTACAAGGCCTCGGACATCATCAATTTCGCCCAGGGCGAGTTCGTGATGCTGGGCGGGATGACGACCGTGTTTGTCGGCGCCGCCGGCGTGCCGCTGCCGCTCGCAGCTCTCATCGCTGTCGCCGTGACGACGGCCATAGGGCTAGCGCTGCATCGCTTTGCGGTTGCGCCGGCGCGCGGGGCAAGCCCGGTGGTACTTATCATGATCACCATCGGCGCCTCGGTGTTCTTGCGTGGCATAGCCCAGATCGTCTTCGACAAGCGGTTCCACAGTCTGCCGCCGCTCATCGACAGCGACCCGATCCAGTTCGGTGGCGCCGCCATCCTGCCGCAAAGCCTTGTGGTGCTGGCGAGCGCGACCGTCATCGTTATCGTGCTTTGGCTTTTTATCGACCGCACCTTGCTCGGCAAGGCGGTGATTGCGACCGCCGCCAATCGCCTGGCGGCGCGCCTCGTCGGCATCGATACCAGACGGATCGTCGACTTTTCCTTCGCGGTATCGGCAGCGATCGGTGCGATCGCAGGCATACTGATCACACCGATCGCGCTCACCAGCTATGATGCCGGCACGCTTCTGGCGCTCAAAGGTTTTGCCGCGGCGATGTTGGGCGGCATCGGCAGCGCGCCCGGCGCCGTAGTCGGCGGGCTGTCGCTGGGCATGATCGAAGCGTTCAGCGCCGGCTATCTGTCGTCGAACTACAAGGATGCTGTCGCCTTCCTCATCATTTTGTTGGTTCTGTTCTGGATGCCGCAGGGCTTGTTCGGCCGCGCCAAGATCGAGCGGGTGTAGCTTTGCGCGCGCTCCTTGGAAACAGGCTGTTATCGGTGATCGCGCTCGGCATCGTCATTATCGTTGTCCCGGCGTTCTTTCCGTCCGCCTATTACTACCGTATCGGCGCGCTCGTTTTCATTTTCGCGCTGGCGGTCGTCGGCCTCAATCTCTTGATGGGATTTGCCGGTCAGGTCAGTCTCGGCCATGCCGGCTTCCTCGGTATCGGCGCCTATGCCGTCAGCGTCGGGCCGGTGCATGTCGGCATGCCGCCGTGGCTCAGCCTGCTTGCCGGTGCGATCGTGTCGGGCGTGGTGGCCTTTGTGGTGGGCCGGCCGATCCTGCGGCTCGCCGGGCATTATCTTGCCGTCGCGACCCTCGGCTTCGGTTTGCTCATCGCCATCGTGCTGACAAACGAGGCCACCTGGACGGGCGGGCCGGACGGCATGAGCGTGCCGGCATTGATTCTGTTCGGCTGGCGCGTGCATGGCTCGGTGGCCTGGTACTGGATTGCCGCCGCGACCTTTATGGGCGGGTTTCTGCTGGCGCTCAATTTGATGGATAGTCCTACCGGCCGCGCGCTGCAGGCGATCCATGACAGCGAGATCGCCGCGCGGGTGCTCGGTATCGACGTGGCGCGCCAGAAACTTCTCATCTTCGTCATCTCGGCGATTTATGCATCGGTCGCCGGTTCATATCTGGCGCTGTTCAACGGCTTGATTACGCCGGACGTGGCCGGCTTCCTGCGCTCGATCGAGCTCGTGGCGATGGTCGTGCTGGGCGGCATGGGATCGATCGTCGGTTCGCTCGTCGGCGCGGCGGTCCTTGTGGTGTTGCCGCAAATCCTGACCGTGTTCCAGGAATACGAGCAGGCATTGCTCGGACTGATAGTAATGGTTTTCATGATCTTCCTGCGCGGCGGCATAGTGCCGTCGTTGGTGGCGTCGTTCGCCGGGTGGCGTAAATGATGATCCTGGAAGCCGAACGGCTGTCTATTTTCTTCGGCGGCGTGCGCGCCGTCGACGGCGTAAATCTTGCCATCAGCTCCGGTCAGGTGTTTTCGATCATCGGGCCGAACGGCTCGGGCAAGACGACACTGTTCAACCTGATGTCGGGCGTCTATTCGCCAAGCGACGGCAGCATCCGGCTCAAGGGTGAAATCGTGACCGGCCTTGCGCCGGAGCAATTTGCGCGGCGCGGACTGTCGCGGACCTTCCAGAACTTGCAGATATTTTCCCGCATGTCGGTCCTGGAAAACGTAATGGTCGGGCGCCAGCGTCATGAACACACCGGGATTCTCGCCGATCTCCTGCATTTGCCTTCGGTTGGTCGACAGAATGCGGCGACTTGTGACGCCGCGCTCGCGGCACTCGACCGCGTCGGGCTGGTCGACGCGTCGGCCAGTCCGGCCGGTTCACTCGCCTATGGCGCGCTCAAACGCCTGGAAATTGCCCGCGCGCTCGCCAGCGAGCCGACGGTGTTGTTACTTGATGAACCGGCGGCCGGCTGCAATCCGGTAGAAACCCAGGCGCTCGACCGCGTGATTCGCTCGATCGTCAAAGACGGCGTCACCGTCGTGCTGGTCGAGCATGATATGCGCCTCGTGATGAACATCTCCGACCGTGTCCATGTGCTGGCCAGCGGCAAGACGCTGAGCGAAGGAACGCCGCAACAAGTACGCGCCGACGCCGCGGTGGTCGAAGCCTATCTGGGGGTGCACGGTTCGCAGGAGGCCGATCGTGCTCTCCATTGAAAATGTCACAAGTGCCTATGGCCGGATCGAGGTGCTGCACGGCGTGACGCTGCATGTTGCGGCGGGCGAGATCGTCACCCTGATCGGCGCCAATGGTGCCGGCAAGACCACCCTATTGCGCGCCATATCTGGCGTGCAGCCGATCGTCGGCGGTGCTATCCGTTTCAATGGCAAGCGCATCGAAAATCGGTCCGCGCATGAGCGTGTGGCGCTCGGCATCGCGCAGGTGCCGGAGGGCCGCCAATTGTTCGGGCCGCTATCTGTGAAGGACAATCTCCGGCTCGGCGCCTGGTTGCGCCGCGATGGCGATGTGACGGGGACGCTCGATCGTGTCTACGCGCTCTTCCCGATGCTGCGGGCGATGCGGGAACGGCCGGCCGGCGCGCTCTCCGGCGGCCAGCAACAAATGCTGGCAATCGGCCGCGCGCTGATGGCGAAGCCGCGGCTGTTGCTGCTCGACGAGCCGTCGATGGGGCTTGCGCCAAATTTGGTCGACCAGGTGCTGGCGGCGGCGCGTGCGCTCAGGGACGACAATATCACGATTCTTCTGGTGGAGCAGAATGCGCGCGCGGCGCTGGCCATCGCCGACCGAGCCTATGTCCTGGAAACCGGGTTGGTGACGCTCAGCGGTGCCGCCGCCGCGATCCAGGCCGACGCCCGCGTCCGCGAGGCCTATCTGGGTATCTAAAATTGCTCGGCGGTTGACGTTGGTCAAGTTGACCGCCGGGAATTCAAGCTAGTTGTAAATTGGGGTGGAGTGACAGGGAGAATGGCGATGAAGGATAGCCTCCGTCCGGGGGTATCGCGGGTTGGCAAAATCGACGTCGATCGCGACCGCACCATCGGCTTTATGGGAGAAGAGGGTCGCGTTTACGGCACGCCTTTTCTGGTGCGCGACATTGAAATGACCTGCCGCCAGCTGCTGCTCGACCACTGCGACGCCGGCGAGGACTCGGTGGGCACCGACATATCGATCAAGCATCTTGCTCCGACGCTGCTCGGCATGGCGGTCGAGATCACCGCCGCGGTGGCCGCGGTCGAGGGACGCAAGATCAGCTTCGCGATTTCGGCCAAGGACAATCTCGAAACGATCTGCACCGGGACCCATGGCCGCTTCGTGGTGGACGTCAACAAGACCGTCGAGCGATTGAAGAGTAAAGCGGCCAAGCTCGCCGCCACGAGATCGGGATAGCCATGCAGGGCAAACCCGCGCACAGTGAGCGAACCGTTTCGACCTATTGCTACCAGTGCGTCGCCGGCCCCGATCTATTGAAAGTGCGTGTCGAGGACGGCGTCGCCACCGAGATCACTCCGAACTTCGATGCGGCGGCCGTTCATCCGGCCGGTGGCAAGGCCTGCGTGAAGGCCTTTGGTCTGGTGCAGAAGGCCTACAATCCCGATCGCGTCCTTTATCCGATGAAGCGGAGCAATCCGAATAAGGGCCGCGATCAGGATCCAAAATTCGTTCGCATCTCATGGGACGAGGCGCTGTCGCTGGTCGCCGAAAAGCTCAATGCGGCACGTGCGGCCGGCCTCGTTGACGAGACCGGATATCCGCGTCTCGCCGCGAGCTTCGGCGGCGGCGGCACGCCGACGGCCTATATGGGTACGCTGCCGGCGTTTCTGTCGGCGTGGGGCGCGGTCGATATGAGTTTCGGCTCGGGGCAGGGCGTCAAGTGCTATCACTCCGAGCATCTCTACGGCGAACTGTGGCACCGCGGCTTCACCGTGTCGCCCGATACGCCACTCTGCGACTATCTGGTTTCCTTCGGCGCCAATGTCGAGGCCTCCGGCGGCGTTTGCGGCGTCAAGCGCCATGCCGATGCGCGCAAACGCGGCATGAAGCGCGTTCAGATCGAGCCCCATCTGTCCGTCACCGGCGCGTGCTCGGCGGAGTGGATTCCGATCAAACCGAAAACAGACTCGGCCTTCTTGTTTGCGATGATTCACGTCTTCCTGCACGAGCATCCGCGTGCTCGGCTCGACATTCCCTTCCTTAAGCATCGCACGTCCTCGCCCTACCTGGTCGGCCCGAACGGGCTGTTCATGCGGGACGCCGCGACGCGTAAACCGCTGTTGTTCGACACGAAGAGCGGCCGCGCGGTGCCGTTCGATACTCTCGACATCGAACCGGCGCTGGAAGGCGCCAGCGTCGTCGATGGCATCGAGGTCGACGCCGACGAGGCGATCGTCGCGCACTGGGCGACCACGGTGGATACGGCATTCATGCGGCTCGTGGCGCATGTCCGAGACTATTCGCCAGAATGGGCCGAGCGCATCTGCGACGTGCCAGCGCCGACCATCCGCCGCATCGCCAACGAGTTTCTCGAACACGCGCACGTCGGCGAGACTATCGAGATCGAGGGTGTGACGCTGCCATTTCGGCCGGTATCCATTTCGCTCGGCAAGACCGTCAACAACGGCTGGGGCGGCTATGAAGTGTGCTGGGCGCGCACGCTGATCGCCTGCCTGTTCGGTGCGCTGGAAGTGCCCGGCAGCACGCTCGGCACCACGGTTCGGCTCAACCGGCCGGCCGATAATCGCTGGTCGAGCGTCAAGCCCGGCCCCGACGGCTTCATGCAATATCCGATGAATCCGACCGGCAAGAGCGATTGGATTTCGCGCCCAACCGCACGCAGCGCACACCGCACGCTGGTGCCGTTGGTCGCCGACTCGGCCTGGAGCCAGGCGCTCGGGCCGACGCATCTCGCCTGGATGATGCAGGGCGAGAATTTCGAGCATCTGCCGGTGGCCTCGCCGCCCGATGTCTGGCTCGTCTATCGAACCAATCCGGCGATTTCGTTCTGGGACACCAAAGCCGTCGGCAAGGCGATGGCGAGGTTTCCGTTCACCGTCTGCTTTGCCTATACGCACGACGAGACCAACCACATGGCCGACGTGCTGTTGCCGGACTGCACCGATCTCGAGGGGCTGCAGCTGCTGCGTATCGGCGGCACGAAATATGTCGAACAGTTCTGGGATCACCAGGGCTTCGCGCTGCGGGCGCCGGCGGTGCCGCCGCAGGGCGGGGCCAAGGATTTCACTTGGATCTCGACCGAGCTCGCTTCCCGGACCGGCCTGCTCAAGGAATATAATGCTGCGATCAACCGCGGCGCCGCGGGTGTCAGGCTGTCGGGGAAGAACTTCGATTTTTCGCTGGCGCCCGAGACCAAGCATGACGTCGAGACAATCTGGGACGCGAGCTGCCGCGCCGCCAGCGCCGAGATCACCGACGGCGCTGAGTCCGGTGGCCTCGACTGGTTCCGCGAACATGGCTTCCGGGTCAAGCCGTTTCCGCGGCTGCAATGGTACCTCTATCCGAAGCTGGTCGCCGAAGGGCTGCGCTTCGAGCTGCCATACCAGGAGCAGCTATTGCGCATCGGCAAACAGCTCGGCAACCGGCTGCACGAGAAGGATATCCATTGGTGGGACAAGCAGCTCGCCGAATATGAGCCGCTGCCGCATTGGCACGATCTCAACGCGTTATGGGAAGGCGCGCTGGCCAAGTACTTCTCCGTGCAGATCGCCGATTATCCGTTCTGGCTGATCACGGCGCGCAGCATGCAATATTCCTGGGGCGGCAATGTCGGCATCCAGCTGATCAAGGAGGTGGCGGACAACGTCGCGGGCCACGGCAATATCGTGATGAACCATGCGGCCGCCGACCGGCTGGGCATCGCTGACGGCGATCTCGTCGAGGTGCGCTCGCCACTCAACGACACCAAGGGCCGGGTCATGCTGTGCGAGGGCATTCGCCCCGACACGTTGCTGATGATCGGCCAGTTCGATCACTGGGCAACGCCGTTTGCCAAGGACTTCCACGCGCCGAGCATGAATGCGCTGGTGCCGATGCTGCTCGATCTGACCGACGCGACCGGGTCGAGCGCTGACCTGGTCAAAGTCAAGGTGACGCGGCTGGGAGCGGGATCATGACGCGCTGGGCGATGGTGGCCGATCTCGAACGCTGCGTCGGTTGCCAGACCTGCACCGCGGCCTGCCGCCACGCCAACGCCACTTCGCCGGCGGTGCAGTGGCGCAAGGTACTCGATATCGAAGCCGGCAGCTATCCGAACGTCAGCCGCATCTTCGTGCCGGTCGGCTGCCAGCACTGCGCCGATCCGCCCTGCATGCATGTCTGTCCGACCACGGCGACGCAGCAGCGCAGCGACGGCATCGTCATCATCGATTACGAGCTGTGCATCGGCTGCGCCTATTGCGAGGTGGCCTGTCCGTACCAGGCGCGCTTTTTGCTGCACGAGCCGCATTTCGCCTATGCGACGGCGATGCCAAACGAGACGGAGCGCGCCGATTTGAGCCGCGTCGGTGTGGCGCAAAAATGCACCTTCTGCTCCGATCGGATCGATTTCGGCATCGCCAACGGCCTCGCACCGGGGCTCGATCCGCGCGCGAGTCCGGCTTGCGTCAATGCCTGCATCGCCGATGCGCTGCATTTCGGCGATCTCGACCACCCCAATAGCAATGTCTCGCGTCTGTTGCGCGAGGAGCGCAGTTTTTGCATGCATGCGGAGCTCGGTACCGATCCGGGCTTCCATTATCTCTATGGCAAGGCGGACGGCCCGGAACCGCAATCGAGTGAACGCGCGCCTTCCGCGGCGTCGACCGCCAGCCAGATCCGCACGCGCGGCGTCGAGCCGTCCTTGCAAAAACATTGGGACTGGAAGGCCGCCGGCAATTTCATCTGCGGCGGCATCGGGAGCGGACTGTTCATCGTCACGGCCATCGCCAGCCTGCGCTACGTCGAACCGATTCCGCTCGGCTGGGTCGCGCTCGCCTTCGTCGCACTGGGCCTATTTTGTGTGTTGCTGAAGATTGGGCGGCCGATGCGGTCCATCTATGTTTTGCGCCAGCCGCGACGCTCGTGGATGGCGCGCGAGGCTTGGGTCGCGGCGGTTTTCTTCCCGCTGGCGTCGTTGGCACTGTGGCTGCAATCACCTTCGATGCTGCTTGTCGCCGCCATGCTCGCAATCGGCTTCCTGTTTTGCCAGGCGATGATCCTGAAGGCAGCGAAAGGTATCCCGGCCTGGCGCGGCTCGTGGATCGTGCCGCTCTTGATCGCGACGGGCTTGGCCGAAGGCAGTGGGTTGTTTCTTGCCGCGGTTGCGTCCTTCGCTACCTTGCAGCCGCTCGCGGATGTCGTCGCCGGTATCGCGATCGTCCTGGTCGTGTTGCGCGCGTGGATCTGGCAATCCTATCAATCCGCGCTGAAAGCCGATGGAGCGCCGAGCCGCACGTTTGCGGAATTTGCTGCCTATCGGCCGTGGCTTTTTGCCAGCGGTCTCGGTGTGCCTGTTGTGGCGATCGTTGCCGGGATGGCGGTCGCCGTGCCCGCGTTACTCGCCGTTGCGGGGCTGTGCATCGCTGTCACGGGCGTGGTCCTGAAATTCATGCTTGTCGTCCGCGCCAGCTTCAATCAGGGCTTTGCGCTTGTCTACACGCCGCGGCGTGGGGCCGGCATTGGCGGGTCTGCCGTCAAGCCCGGCTGGTCAATATCGTAAAGTTTCGAACGAAGAGGAGTTCGCCATGGGCACGCGGACGGTAGCGAAGGCGCCGACAACCTACATGTACGACCCCGAGGCCGAAACTATGTCGCGCGCGGCGCTGAGCGCGCTGCAAACTGAGCGCGTGAAACGGACGCTCGAAAGCGCCTACGCAAAAATTCCGCAATACCGGAAAAAATTCGATGCGGCGGGCGTGAGCCCCGTCGATTTCAAAGGGCTGGCGGACATCGTCCGTTTTCCGTTCACGCTGAAAGACGACCTGCGCGACAATTATCCGTTCGGCATGTTTGCAGTGCCGCGCGACCAGCTGCTGCGCGTTCACGCCTCGTCCGGTACCACCGGAAAGCCGACCGTGGTCGGTTATACCCGGCGCGATCTCGACACCTGGTCGAACTTGATGGCGCGCTGTTTCGCCAGCGCCGGCGCGCGGCCGGGCGACATCGTGCACAACGCCTATGGCTACGGGTTGTTTACCGGAGGCCTTGGGGCGCACGCCGGAGCGGAGCGGCTCGGCTGCACCGTCGTGCCGGTGTCCGGCGGCGGCACCGAGCGTCAGGTCACCCTAATCGACGATTTCAAGGCTAGGGTGTTGTGCGCGACGCCGTCCTACGCGCTCAATATTGCCGAGGTCGCGGAAAAGATGGGTGTCGAGCTGAAGCGCTCGTCGCTCGAGGTCGGCCTGTTCGGCGCGGAGCCGTGGAGCAACGCCATGCGGCGGGACATCGAGGCCCGCCTCGGACTGACGGCGGTCGATGTCTACGGCTTGTCCGAAATCATGGGACCCGGCGTCGCCTGCGAGTGTCACGAAGCGCGATCCGGCTTGCACGGCTGGGAAGATCATTTTCTGTTCGAGACGATTGATCCGCAAACCTTGCAGCCATTGCCGTTCGGCGACAGCGGCGAACTGGTCATCACCACGCTGACCAAGGAAGCGCTGCCGATGATCCGCTATCGCACGCGCGATATGACGACACTGAGCCGCGAGCCGTGCGCCTGCGGCCGCAGCCATGTGCGCATCCTGCGCGTGACCGGGCGCAATGACGACATGATGATCATCCGCGGCGTCAACGTTTATCCGTCGCAGGTCGAGGCGGTGCTGGTCGGCTTTCCGGGAATTTCGCCGCACTACCAGATCATCCTGACGCGCGAAGGCGCGCTCGATGCGATGACGGTGGAGGTCGAGTTCGCACCGGATTTCTTAGGCGACCGCGAGCGCAAGGCCGGCGAAGTCATGCACCATATCAAGTCACTGATCGGCGTGACCTGCGAAGTGGTGCTCAAATCGGTCGGCGAGGTGCCGCGCTCGCAGGGCAAGGCGGTGCGGGTCCAGGATCGACGTAATAAGGCCAATTGATCTATCGTGCAGCGCCGAAGGCGAGCGAACCTCCAGGTTTGGCTTGCCTCACTCTTGCGACACTGGCGGGTCCATGTCCTCGGCCCAGGATTCGGTCGGCGCCGGGTAGCGCCGCAGCAGCCGATAAACGAGGTTGACGTGCTCAGCCTCTTCCTCGACGAGCTCCGCCGCCATCGCCTTGACCTTCGCATCCTTCGCCGTCCCCACGATCGACGTGAAGTAAGCGAGCGCGCGCTTTTCGCCGGCAAGCGACAGCTGCAGCGCATGCCATGGCGTCATTAAGTAGTGCGCGTCGCTGAGTGCGGCCTCTTCTGGGCTGTCGGCGCGGCCGAATCGCGCGATCTTGCGCGCATGGGCGGCGACGTCGAAATCGCCGGCAAGCCGCCGGATTTCCTCACCATGGATTCCTTCGGCGCGAGCGAGGTCGCGGAACACCCTGACCAGTTCGGGGTTGTTGTGGGTTTCCATTTGGTCGGCCAAGAGATTGTACCGCTCGACCGCGTCGATCTCGATCTGATACGCGACAGCGAGGAGGTCGTTGAGGCCGGCGACCTTCGGTTGGTCCGGTGCCTTGCTCATAGTTCGAAGTCCTTTTCGAGTTCGGACAGATCGATATCGCTTTTGCTCACGGCGGGCTGAAACGGCGCGCGGTTGCCGCGGTACAGGATGCCGAGGTTGAAACCGTCGTCGGTCATGAGTCGGCGCGCCGCTTTGCCCTGATCGCTGGTCTCGGCGACCGGGGCCGGGTGCACGCGCTCCTTCCACGCTCTTTCATCGGGGCGAAACGTCACGCATGGGCTTAAGATTTCAATGAAAGAAAATCCCGGGTGCCCGATCCCTTCCGCGAGCACGTTGGCGGTTTCGTTCGGTTCGCCGGAGAAGCAACGGGCGATGAAGTTCGCCCCCGAGGCCAGCGCGACGACCAGCGGGTGGAACGGCCGTACCCCGGTGCCGCCCGGCGCCAGCGCAGTGTCAAACTCCGGCTCTGTGGTTGGCGAGGGCTGCCCCTTGGTCATTCCGTAAATGTGATTGTCCATCACCACGTAGGTCATGTCGATGTTGCGGCGGCAGGCGTGCAGGAAATGGTTGCCGCCGATCGAATAGCCGTCACCATCGCCGCTCGCGACCACCACCGTGAGGTCGGGACGCGTTACTTTCAGCCCCGCGGCAAGCGCCAACGAACGGCCGTGCACGCCATGGAAGCCGTAGCAGTTGGTATAGGCAGGAATCCGCGACGAGCAGCCGATGCCGGATACGACAACGATCTGTTCGGGCGGCAGGCCCAATTGGGCAAAGGCCCGGGTGAACGACATCAGCACGTGGTAGTCGCCGCATCCGGGACACCAGATTGCATTGACGTCGGATTTATAATCCGCCGGCTTGGCGGTCGATCGCGTGGCGACGCCCGACATCGTTATCTCCATTCCGTGATTGCACGATGGATTTCACCGGTCCCGATCGGCAGCGGTCCCGGCCGATTGAAGGCGCGAACCGGCGCCGGCAGGTCGTAATGCGCCCGCAGGTATTTGTGGAACTGGCCGCCGTGCGTCTGCTCGACGACCATGATGCGTTTGACGCCCGCCAGTGCGGCAGCGAGCCGTCGCGGTTGCACCGGCGCCAGCAAACGCGGTGCGACGATGCGGATGTCGATGCCATCCGCGGCGGCGCGCCCGGCCGCTTCGCGCGCGGCGCCGGTGAGCGATCCCCAGGTGAGGATCGCGGTATCGCCGGCGCCTTCGACGCTTGCCCAATGGTCGCCGAAGTCGAATTGCTCGAGCTTGTCGCGCCGCTTGTCGAGCTGGGCCAAATGATCGGCGGCTCCGCTGGTGGGGGTGCCGCGCTCGGAATGCGTGAGACCGTCGGCGGTATATTGACCGTCGCGCGTTCCCGGGATCGCCATCGGCGACACGCCGTTCGTCGCCATAGCGTGGCGATTGTAGGTTCCGCTGATTTCGGTGGCCATGGTCCGCGCGCCGATGAACGCAAGGTCGGCGGGCCGTGCAATCGCGGCACGGGATTGTCCCATGAACTGGTCGGAAAGAATGATGGCCGGGGCTTGCAGCGTTTCCGCGAGATAGGTCGCCCACTGAGCGGTGAAGACACAGTCGCCGACCGACTGCGGCGCCAGCACGAGATGCGGCGCGTCGCCGTGCATGCCATAGACGGCGATATTGAGATCGCCCTGCTCGGATTTCGTCGGAATCCCCGTCGAGGGGCCACCGCGCATCACGTCCACGACCACGATCGGTATTTCCGCGGCGGTGGCAAGACCCAGCGCTTCGACCATCAGCGAAAGCCCGGGTCCCGACGTCGCCGTCAGTGAAGGCGTGCCGCCATAGGATGCGCCGATAATCATGTTGATGGCGGCGAGCTCGTCTTCGGCTTGCAGCAGCGTGCCCCCGACTTTCGCGAGATTCGGCGCGAGCCATTCGAGGACTTCCGTGGCGGGCGTGATCGGATAGGCGGCGGCAAAGCGAACGCCGCCGCGAATGGCGCCAAGCCCGGTCGCTTCATTGCCTGACAATAACCACCGGCGCGCGGCATTGGCGCCGGGTGGGGCGAGTTGCGTGCCGAAGGCGATGCCTTCCGCCGCGCCGAACCCGGATTTGATTCCGGCGAGGCTCGCTTCGATGGCGGCCGCACCCTTCTCGGCCAAACGTCTCGTGATCGCCGCCGACACTTGCTCGGCGCTGCCGAAGCCCAGCAGGCGGCTGGCGATGCCGAGAGCGATCATATTGGGGCGCCCGTTGGGAACGGCCTTGGCCATGTCCTTCATCGGAACTTCGACAACGCGGGCGCCGGATTCGGTAATCATTGGCGGCAGGTCGCCGCCGCGTGGGTCGCTGATCACCAGCGTTTGCGGTCCAACCTTGATTTCAGCGCCGAACCGGTGCGCGTTCAGCCAGTCGATACCGACCAGGAGGTCGAATTGGTCGGGCAGGCATTCGACCGGATGGACGGCGAGCCGCAACAACCCCGCCGCTTCGCCGCCGCGGATCTGCGGCCCCAGCGTGCGCGTATAGAGCCCATGCCATCCTGCGGCGCTTGCGGTCTCGAGCAACATATCCCCGGTGGTAAGCGCGCCGGCACCGCCACTGCCGAGGATTGCAAGCGAAATACTGGGCGAAGTTGCCATCGCGTAACCCCTCTCGTGTGGGCGCGCATCAAATATCTATTTAAGTACTAGAATACGTTTTTTCGGATTTCCTTGACCTTGATCAAGGCAAACGGGCGTCAAGCGGCCGAAGAATGCCAACAGGATCGAGGCCGCGTGCATGTCCGGCGAGGGGGCGTGCCGGGTCACCTGGAGGGCCGCTCGATGGACGCCAAGCCGGTTCGTTGGATGATGACAGGCGCAGGCAAGCCGTTTGTCCCGACGGAATTCGATATCGGCAACCTGGGCCACGATGACGTCCTGGTC